>Ga0207428_10005384_pt1 | contig 11942 bp, 4 predicted proteins | sample RhiMethybrSRZTD1_FD_187600 | JGI IMG/M metagenome (GOLD analysis project Ga0207428, IMG submission 187600) | Populus rhizosphere microbial communities from Tennessee, USA - Rhizosphere MetaG P. TD hybrid SRZTD1 (SPAdes) (version 3) | ecosystem: Host-associated > Plants > Roots > Rhizosphere >... | reverse complement strand
CCGCCGACATCGCGCTGCCACTCCGGACGACGACGCGCGACACGGGACGCAACTACACGATCCTGGGACGCCTCCGGACCGACGCGACGGCCTCGGGCGCTCAGGTCGATCTGGATCAGTGGCGCACCGATATCATCCGCGAACGCCCCGGGATTAACGAGCGCTCGGTACCTCGCTTCTCCTGGGCATCGTATCGAGATGTTCTGGGTCAGGGCTTTCGCCAACCGCTGTTCGTACTGCTCGCTTCGGTCGGCGTGCTGCTGCTGATCGCGTGCGTCAACGTCGCCAGCCTCAACATCGCGCGCGCACTCGCGCGCCAGCGCGAGATCGCGACACGCGCCGCACTCGGTGCGCCCTTCGGCCGCTTGCTTCGCCACCTGTGCGTCGAATCGCTGCTGGTGGCCGGCACCAGCGGCATCGTCGGCGTGTTACTCGCACAGACCGGCACGACGCTGCTGTTGTCTCTCGTCTCGGAGGATCTCTCACGCGAGTTCCTGTCAGGCGCAGCGACGACTCCGGATTGGCGCGTCTGGATCGCTGCCGGTGCGATGACACTCACGACCGGACTCTTCTTCGGCATCGCGCCGGCCGTCATCCTGCTGCGGCTCGATGCACGACAGACGCTGAGCGAAGGCCGTCGTGCGACCGAAGGACGACACACCGCCCGTCTGCGACGAACGCTTGCGGTCGCTGAAGTCGCGCTGGCCGTCGTCCTGCTTGTCGGCGCCGGGCTGCTGATTCGTACGTTCGTCAACCTGATGCAGGTCGAGAAGGGGTTCAACCCTGAACGCGTCGTGCTGGGCTGGATGTCGCTGCAAGGCACGTCGGCCGAGACGGCCGGCACGCGCGCGGTGCTCTTCGACCAGGCGCTGGAGCGGATTCGTGAGCTGCCTGGCGTACGGCTCGCCGCGATTTCGAACCAAGTCCCGATCGAACGGGGGTTGAACCTGACGCTGCTGCCGCCCCGCGGTGCGCGTATCACGACGCCGCGTGCCGTCGACTGGCGATACATCACGCCCGACTACTTCGCCGTCTTCGAAATCGCCATACGCGCCGGTCGGGCGTTCGACACGAGCGACAGCGCGGCCGGCCGGCCCGTGGTGATCGTCAACGAAGCGTTCGCCCGCAGCTACTTCGGACGGCTCGACGTCACCGGCGAGACGATCCAATTGGATCCGACCTTCATGGACGAACCGCGCGAGATCGTCGGCGTGGCGGCCGACGTCAAAGCCCGTTCCGGCGCCGGTTTCGTCACGACGATCGGGATCAACTCGCTCACCGATCCGGTCGCACCAGCGATCTTCGTTCCGGCGGCCCAGGCCTCGGATGCAGCCGTGCGCGGCGCCAATCGATTCTTCAACATGAAGTGGATCGTGAAGGCCGATGTGGCGGCGGGCGGGCAACTCGAGACCGGCATCCGTGAAGCCGTGCGCGCCGTCGATCCCACGCTGCCGTTCATCCGGTTCGAACCGATGACGACCGTGATTGCCAACGATGTCGCGCTGCAGCGGCTGCTCACGGTTCTACTCGCTTCCTTTGCCGGCCTCGCGATGCTGCTCGCCGCGGTCGGTCTCTTTGGGTTGATCGCGTATTCAGCGTCACAGCGGCGCCGCGAGATCGGCGTGCGCATGGCGGTCGGCGCCACCGCGGTAGGAGTCGGACGATTGTTCATGATGGAAGGGCTGTTCATTGCGCTGCTCGGACTCGGCGCCGGCACGCTCGGCGCGATCGCGACGACACGCGTGTTGACCAGCCGTCTCTTTGGCGTCACACCGCTCGACGTCCCGACGTTCGCCGCAACTGCACTCGCGCTCGTCGTCGTCGCAGCGTGTGCGGCGTCGCTGCCGGCGCTGCAAGCGGCGCGCACGGATCCCATCGCGGCCCTCAGAGGAGATTAGCCGGAGTCACCAAGAGCAAAGGACATCAGGATGATCTCGACGATCTGGAAGGACCTGCAGCACGCGGCGCGAATGCTTCGCAAGAACCCGGCCTTCGCCCTGGTGGCGATGGCATCGATTGCGATCGGCGTCGGCGCCAACGCGGCGATGTTCAGCCTGGCCGACACGCTGGTGCTTCGTCCGCTCACTGTTCCGCGCGCCGACGAGGTCGTCACCGTGTCGGCGGTCGTGCCCTCGTCTGGTTTTCTCAGCCCGACGCAGACTGCGCTCTCCTACCCCGATTACGAGGACCTGCGGGATCAATCGCGCAGCTTTGCCGGCCTCATCGGCTTTCGCGTCATCGTCGCTGCCTTCGCCGACCGTCCCGACCAGCCCGCACAGCGCAAGTTCGGCATGGCCGTGAGCGGCAACCTGTTCGACACGCTGGCGGTGCCTGCGGCATCCGGACGTGCCATCGGCATCGAAGACGAGCGCGTCCCCGGGCGCGATCGCGTCGTCGTTCTCGATCACGACCTGTGGCAACAGCAGTTCAGTGCCGATCCCGGCGTCATCGGACGGCAGATCCGCGTCGGCGGCGACGCGATGACCATCATTGGCGTCATGCCCGAGGGCTTCACCGGTCCCGACCAGTTCGTGCAGCCGGCGTTCTACATTCCGCTCGCGGCAATACCAGCGCTTGGAAACAGCTCCTCCCGGAACGAGCTGCAGCAGCGCGATATCCGAAACATCGCGGTCAAGGGTCGGTTGAAGCCTGGTGTGTCGGTCGGACAGGCGGCGCGGGAGGCCGCGCTCATCGCCGCGAATCTCGAACGCGGCTATCCGGACACGAACCGCAATCAAGGTCTGACGGTGAAGACCGAATTCGACGCGCGGGTGTCGGCACGACCGCAGCTGGCGGGCGCGGCGGTCATGGCCCTCACCCTGTCGCTGGCCGTGCTCATCGTGGCCTGCGCCAATGTCGCCAGTCTTCTCACCAGTCGCGCTCCGGTGCGCGCGCGCGAGATGGCGCTACGGCTCGCCATCGGTGCCGGCCGGCTCCGGCTCGTTCGCCAGCTGCTGGTCGAGAGCCTGCTCATCGCGGCCGGCGGCGGCGCGGTCGGGCTGCTGCTTGGCAACGCCGTGATCGTGGTGCTGCAGCATCTTCAGCTGCCGACCGATGTGCCGCTCAAGCTCGCGTTTGAGATGAACACCCGCGTCTTGACGGTCGGACTCGTGGTCGCCACGCTGAGTACGGTGATCGCCAGCCTGGTGCCGTCATGGAAGTCGGCGCGCACCGATCTGGTCAGCAATCTGAAGAGCCAAACGACCGCGGACGCCCGCGGCACGCGGCTCTGGGGACGCAACGTTCTCGTGTGCGGCCAGGTCGCGCTCTCGCTCGTGCTGCTGACCGTCGCCGTCTTTCTCTATCGCGCCTATAACAGCGAATACGGGCGCGGCCCCGGATTCCGCACCGATCACGTGCTGCTGATGTCGTTCCAGCCGGATCTCGCCGGCTACGACGTCGCGCGGGCGGAGCGCTTCTACGATCTGCTCACCGCCCGCGCTCGTGAGATTGCGGGTGTCCGTACCGTCGGCGTGACGTCCTCGGTGCCGTTCGATGCCATCAGCGTCGAGAACACCAGCGTCGCACCAGAAGGTTTCCAGCTCCCGGAAGGCACCCCATCCGTGCGCGTGCGATCGGCTCGCGTCGACGAGGACTACTTCGCGACGCTGAACATTCCGCTTCGCGCCGGCCGGGCATTCAGATCGAGCGATACGCTGGACACGCCGCCGGCCGCGGTGGTGAACGAAACCTTCGCCGCGCGCTACTGGCCCGGCCAACCGGCAATCGGGAAGCGATTCCGGCTGATGGCCTCAGGTGGTGGCGGAACGGCAAACCTCGGCGGCGCCACTCAACCATGGGTCGAGATCGTCGGCATCGCCGTTGACACGCGCTATCGATCGGTCGCCGAAGGGCCGACCGAGTTCATCTACTACTCGCGCAGGCAGCGGCCGACGCCCGACGCGACGATCATGCTGCACACGACCGTCGACCCTTCGTCGCTCGCCGAGCCGCTGCGCGCGGCCGTTCGTGCCATCGACCCGAACATGCCGGTGTTCGGCGTGCGGACGATGGAGGACTTCTACTACGCGAGCTCGGCGGCGGCCACGAGCCTGCTCATCGAGCTGGTCGGAGGCATGGGGTCGATCGGCTTGCTGCTGTCGGTGATCGGGCTGTACGGCCTCGTCGCGTATTCGGTGAACCGGCGCACGCGCGAGATCGGGATTCGGATGGCTGTGGGTGCCCAGGCTCGCAGTGTCTTGCAGATGGTGATGCGTCAGGGTCTGGTGCTGGCGGGAAGCGGCACCGTCGTGGGTGTGCTGGCGAGCGCGGCGACGGGTCGGCTGCTCCGCGCGGCGTTCCCCTTCCCCAACGTGGCGACGGTAGACGTCGTCACGTATCTCGTCGTTGTGCCGGCACTCTTGCTCGTCACGCTGCTCGCGGCCTACGTTCCAGCTCGCCGCGCCGCGCACATCGATCCACTGGTCGCACTCAGGATGGAATAGCCACGTGATGAAGATCAGGTACCTATTCGTCGCGTTCATCGGGCTCGCCATCTTCGGCACGGGCACTCGCGCCACCGCGCAGACGCCCGCAAGTTGGCTGCAGTGGGGCGGTCCGACCCGCAACTTCATGTCCGATTCCAAAGGGCTCGCATCGAGCTGGCCGGCGGGCGGACCGAAGAAGCTGTGGTCGCGCGCCCTTGGCGAGGGGCACTCGTCGATCGTGGCCGAAGGCGGCCGGCTCTTCACGATGTATCGCTTGATCACGCGGCAGCCGAAGACCAGCCATGAGGAAGTCGTCGCGGCTCTGGACGCCGCGACCGGGAAGACGATCTGGGAGTTCAAATACGCGGCGCCTCCCGACCGGATTCAATTCGATCAGGGCTACGGTCCGCACAGCACACCGCTGATCTCCGGGAACCTCCTGTTTGCGGCGAGTTCCCGCAGCGAGCTGTTCGCACTCGACAAGGCCACCGGCAAGCGTGTCTGGTCACATGACCTCGTCAAAGAGTACGGCGCGCCGCTGACAGCACGCGGATACAGCTGCAGTCCGATTCTCTACAAGGGGACCGTCATCGTGACGATGGGCGGACTGAATCAGGGCGTCGCGGCGTTCGATCAGCAGAGTGGCAAGTTGGTGTGGAAAGGCGGCACGTTCATCTGGGCGCCGGCGTCACCCATCCTGATCGACGTCGACGGTCAGCCCCAGCTCGTCGTGTTCGGCGGCGACATCATCACCGGCATGGATCCGGCGAACGGGAAGCAGCTGTGGAGCCACCCCCATCGGACCGACTGGGGGCTCAACATCAGCACCCCAGTGTGGTCGGGGGACACTCACCTGCTCTTCGCATCATCTGCGTACGGCACCGGAAGCCGCGCCCTGGAGCTGCGGCAGGCCGCAGGCAAGACGACGGTCACCGAGAAATGGGCGAGCCAGCGGATGCGCGTGCACATCGGCACGGTGATTCGCCTCGGCGACTACGCCTACGCCTCGAGCGGCGACTTCGGGCCGGGCCTCATCTCCGCCATCGACATGAAGAGCGGCACCGTCGCGTGGCAGGACCGCAGCTTCGCCCGCGCACAGCTGCTCCACGCCGACGGCAAGGTGATCATCCTCGACGAGGACGGCGCGCTCGGTCTTGCCACCGTCTCGCCGCAGGGCATCAAGGTGCTGGCGCGCGCCAACGTGCTGTCGCATCTCGCATGGACGCCGCCCACGCTCGTCGGAACGACGTTGTACGTGCGCGATCGCCAGAACATCGCCGCATTCAATCTGGGCCAGTAAGAGCATTTGTGAATAGAGGATCTTTGATTGGTGATTCGTTTGAAGACATCCGCCATTGCGCCCGGACGCTGATCAAGTCGCCGGCCTTCACGGTGACCGCGATCCTGTCGCTCGCCATCGGCATCGGCAGTACCGCCGCCGTATTCAGCGTCGCCGACGCCCTGCTGCTTCGTCCCCTGCCCGGCATCGCCGATCCCGAGCGTCTCGTCGACATTGGCCGCACTCAGAACGGTCAGCCACTCGACACGATGTCCTATCCGAATTTCGAGGACCTGCGCGATCGCAACTCCGTTTTTCAGGGGCTCGCCGCATTCCGCCCCGTGGGGCAGGAGTTCGGCCTGACCGTCGACGGCGACTCACAGCGCGCGCAGGGCATGCCGGTGTCTGGCAACTACTTCGACGTGGTCGGTGCCACCATGACATCGGGCCGCCCCTTGAGCCCCGACGACGACCGCATCGGCAATCCACGAGCGGTCATCGTGATCTCGCACGCGTTCTGGCAGCGTCGATTCAATCGGGATCCGTCGATCGTCGGTCGAGAGGTTCGTCTGAATGGCCTTCCCTTCACGGTCGTCGGCGTCGCCGCGGAGGGGTTCACCGGAACGAGCATCGTGTTTTCGGACTTCTGGCTGCCGATCACGATGCAGCCGGTGTTGATGGCGGCCGGTACGGCAGATCCGCTCGCGCAGCTCGGCAGCTCGGGCATGCTCACGTCGCGTTTTGCCGTCTGGATGAACGCGATCGGACGGCTGAAGCCAGGCGTGACGCTGACTCAGGCTCGCGACGAGACCGCGCGGATCGCGCGCGACCTGGAGCGCGAGTACTCCGACGACAATCGCGGCCGCAGCATCGCGGTGGAGCCGTCGAAGCCGATACCGGCACCCGGACGGCTCCCCGCAGCGTTGTTCATGACGCTGCTCTTCGCGCTCGTGTTGCTCGTCCTCCTGATCGCCTGCGCGAACATCGGCGCCATGCTGCTGGCGCGCGGCGTCGCCCGCGCGCGCGAGATCTCGCTGCGGCTCGCCCTCGGCGCCAGGCGCAGCCGGCTCGTACGCCTGCTCCTCACGGAGAGCCTGCTGTTGTCGCTGGCCGGCGCATGCCTGGGCGTCGGCGTCTCGATCGCACTCATTCGAGTGCTGACTGGTCTCGTCCTGAACCTCCCGCTCCCGGTCTCTTTGGACGCGCGCATCGACTGGCGCGTGATCGCGTTTTCCATTGTCGCCGCAGGCCTCACCAGCGTGCTGTGCGGACTCATGCCGGCGTTCGAGATGACGCGCACCGATCTCGTGTCGGCGATGCGGGTCGAGTCGTCGTCGCGCGGGCCGAAGCGCCTCCGCCTGCGCCAGACGTTCGTGGTCGTGCAGATGTCGATGTCCGTGCTGCTCCTGGTGGTGGCACTGCTGTTCGGACGGTCGCTCATGCAAGCCGGCGTCATAGACCCCGGCTTCACGATGACGGGAATCGACGTCGTGAACGTCAATCTGCAGCTCGCTGGCTACGACGCCGAACGCGGAGCCGCCTTCGCCGACGAAGCGAGGCGTCGCATCGCCCAGCTGCCGGGCGTCGAAGCGGCGACGAACAGCCGGACGATTCCGTTGACAACGGCGGGGCTGGGCTTCGGCCCCGTGCGCGTGGCCGGACCATTCGATCGGCGCACGGCCATCTTCCCTGACTGGAACATCGTCGGCCCTCAGTACTTCGATACGTTGCGAATCCCGCTGCTGCGAGGACGGCCCTTTACGGACGCCGACACGGCGGGAGCGCCCGCCGTCCTCATCCTCAACGAGACGCTGGCGCGGCGCCTGTTCGGCGCGCAAGACCCGATTGGCCGAACCGTGCTCCATCAGGAAGGGCTGCCGCCAGGCCGCACTCGAACGCTCGAGGTCGTCGGCGTCGCACGGGACGGCAAGTACCGCACGCTTGGCGAAGACCCGCGGCCGTTCGTGTACGTGCCGCAGGCGCAGCGCTACAACTCCGAGATCTGGATCCTCGCGCGGAGCGGCGGCCCCCGTGTCCTCTCCGCCATGCGCGACGTGATCCGTCGGATGGACCCGAACGTTCCGATCCTGCGATCGGCCGGCTTGTCCGAGCTGACGGCATTTGGCCTGCTGCCGCAGCGCATCGCCGCCTGGTTCGCCGGGAGTGTTGGCGCGATCGCCCTCCTGCTGGCGATGATCGGTGTCTACGGCATCACGGCCCACAACGTCGCGCAACGCCGCCGTGAGATCGGCATTCGCGTCGCAGTCGGCGCACTGCGTCGGCAGGTGCTGAGCCTGACGGTGCGGCAGTCACTGTGGTCGACGATGCTCGGTGCCGCCATCGGGCTGGTAATCGCGGCCGGCGTCGCGCAGTTCCTCACCAGCATGCTGTACGGAATACCGGCCATCGATCCGATGTCGTTTGGCGGCGCCGCACTGGTACTCGCGCTGGTCGCATTCGTCGCCAGCGTGATCCCTGCGACGCGCGCCGCGTCGGCCAATCCCGTCGAGGTCTTGAGGGCTGAGTAGAACATTGGTGATTAGTGAGTGGTGATCTTTGATTCGTTGTTGATCGGGTGATTGTCGATTGTTGATTTTGGTGATGGGGGTCTCCGTTTCGTTTTTCAATCACCAATCAAAAATCACCAATCAACAACGAATCACTAATCAAAGATCAGAATTCAAAAATGATTGACGCCCTCTGGCAGGACATCAAGTACGCCGCGCGGTCGCTGGCGCGACGTCCGCTCCTCACGGCCGTGGCCGTGCTGTCGCTGGCGCTCGGCATCGGGGTCAACGCCGCGATCTTCTCGGGCTTCGATTCACTCATCCTGCGGCATTTGCCCGTCCCTGCCGCCGACGACATCGTGCTGATCACCTCGCCCGGTCCACATCCGGGTAATCAATCGGCTTCCGGCGCGGGCGGCGTCGAGGCCATCTTCAGCTACCCGCTGTTTCGGGATCTCGAGCGTCTCAAGGGAACCGGTCTTACCGGCATCGCCGCGCATCGGAACTTCCCCGCCAACTTCGCGTATCGAGGCCAGACGATCAGCGGCCAGGGCGAGCTCGTTTCGGGTGGCTACTTTCCCGTGATGGGTATCGCGCCCGTGCTCGGACGTCTTCTGACACCTGACGACGATCGAGCGCCGGGCGCCCATCCCGTGGTCGTACTCAGCCACCGGTATTGGACGACGCGGTTCGGTTCGAACCCCGCGGTCATCGGAGAACCGCTCATTATCAACGGCCATCCGCTGACGATCGTCGGCGTCGCGCCAGACGGCTTCACGGGAATGACGTCGATGGAATCGCCGCACGTGTTCGTGCCGTTGACAATGGCCGACGCCATGAAACCAGGCTGGAAAGGCCGGGAACAACGCAACGATCACTGGCTGTATCTGATCGGCCGGCTGGCTGTGAACACCACCCGGGCGCGAGCGGAGGCGCAGCTGCGCGTGCCGTTCTCGACGATCATCCGCGACGTCGAGTTTCCGGCGCAGAAGTCCGGCATGGGCGATCGCGATCGCGCGGCGTTCCAGGCGCGCACCATCCTGCTGCAGGAAGGCGGCCGAGGGCGAAACACCGGGCGCGCGGAAATCGCCCAAATCCTCGCGGTGCTGTTTTCCGTCACCGGTCTCGTCCTGCTGATCGCGTGCGCCAACGTGGCCAACCTGCTGCTCGCGCGCGCCGCCGATCGCTCCACGGAGGTTGCGGTGCGGCTCGCGATCGGGTCCTCGACCGCGCGGCTCGTGCGGTTGTTCCTGAGCGAGGCGTGTCTGCTCGGCGTCGCCGGCGGGATCGCCGCGATCGCCGTGTGCAGCGCGACACTGCGATTGCTCGAATCGCTGATGCCCACCGATGGTGGCGAGCTCGACTTCGCCATCGACGCCAGACTGCTGCTGTTTGCGTTGACGCTTGGTCTGGCGAGCGGCCTCTTTTTTGGGTTCTTTCCCGCGCTGCACGGGGTTCGCGCCGGCCTGGCCGCGGGCATGCAGGCGCAATCGGGGCGCACGTCGGGAACGCGCGGCAGTTCTCGTCTCCGTTCGGCACTCGCGGGCACGCAAATCGCGCTGGCCACCGCGCTGCTCGCACTGGCAGGCCTGTTCATCGTCAGCCTGGCCAACATCGCGCGGATGGATCTCGGCATCCGCCCAGAGGGTCTGGCGACGTTCTCGATCTCGCCGGACCTCAACGGCTACACGCCCGCCCAGGCGATCGCGTTGTTCGATCGAATCGACGACTCCATCCGCGGACTACCGGGCGTGGTCTCGGTCACGCAATCGACCGTGCCGCTGCTGGCCAACAGCAACTCGTCGCGAAACGTGACGGTCCAAGGGTTCGATGCCGGCCCCGATGCCGATACGGTCGCGAGCTACGCGTCGGTCGGGGCGGATTACTTCAAGACGCTCGGCATTCCATTGCTGCAGGGCCGCGAGTTCACACCAGCCGATGCCGGCCCGCGGGTGACCGCGACGATCGTCAACGAGGCGTTCGCGCGCAAGTTCAATCTCACCGGCCACGCGGTCGGCACGCGGATGGCCCTGGGCGCCGGCGACCGGAAGACACTCGACATCGAGATCGTCGGTCTCGCCCGAGACGCGCGCTACAGCGAGGTGCGGGCCGCGCCGCCGCCGCAGTTCTTCATCCCGTTCCGTCAGACTCCGGTCGCGTCGATCACCTTCTACGTGCGAACCGCCGGCGATCCACAGCAGTTGCTCTCATCGATCGGAGGGACCGTCGCAGGCGCCGATCGGAACCTGCCGGTCGACAACCTGCGCACGATGCCAGATCAGGTGCGGAACAACGTGTCACCCGACCGTGTGGTCACGACGCTGTCGACCTCGTTTGCCGGATTGGCGACGCTGCTGGCGGGAATCGGCCTCTACGCGATGCTGGCGTATAGCGTGGCGCGGCGTGTGCGCGAGATGGGAATTCGCATGGCGCTCGGCGCACGGGGCGTCGACGTGCGACGGCTGATTTTCGCGCACGTCGGCCGGATCACCGTTGTCGGCGGCACCATCGGGCTCGCGATGGCCTTCGGGCTCGGCCGGCTCGCACAATCGATGCTGTTTGGCATCACTGGCTCGCAGCCGAACATTGCCGGCGCGGCGGCGCTCATCGTCGTGGCTGTCGCGTGTGTGGCCGGCGTGGTTCCGGCGCGACGAGCGGCGCGCGTCAACCCCGTGGAAGCGTTAAGGGCTGAATAGAACATCGTTGATTAGTGATTGGTGATTAGTGATTCGTTGTTGATTGATGATTTGTGATTGTCGATTTATCGGTGATTGCGAGGCGCTCGTTCGCGCTCCGTTTCTTATCTTTCAATCAAGTAAATCAAAACTCACCAATCGACAACGAATCACCATTCAAAGATCACTACTCAAAGATTGGTGAATCGAGATGGCTGATGCGATTTGGCAAGACCTGCGGTATGCAACCCGATCACTGGCGCGTCGTCCGCTCGTGACGTCGGTCACGGTGCTGTCGCTGGCGCTCGGTATTGGCGTCAACTCCGCGATCTTCTCGGTCTTCGATCACCTCATCCTGCGCCGGCTGCCGGTCCCCGCAGCCGACGCGCTCGTCGTGATCACGTCGCCGGGCCGGCGGCCGGGTGGGGCGTCGACGAGCGGCGCCGGCGGCAGTGATGCGGTGTTCAGCTACCCGCTGTTCCGCGATCTCGAGCGGCTGTCCGGCACCGGTCTTTCGTCGATCGCGGCGCATCGCGACTTCGGCGCCAACCTCTCCTATCAGGGGGCCACGCTCAACGGCAAAGGGCTGCTCGTCTCTGGCGGCTATTTCCCTGCGCTCGGGATCACGCCGGCCGTCGGCCGGCTGCTCGGCGCAGACGACGACCGCATCCCGAACGCGCAACCCGTGGCGGTGTTGAGCCACAGCTATTGGTCGAGCCGCTTCGGGGCCAACCCGCGCGTGCTTGGCGAGACGCTCTTCATCAACGGTCAGCCGATGACGATCGTGGGCGTGGCACCACGGGGGTTCACCGGTATCACGACGCTCGAATCGCCGCAGGTGTTCGTGCCCCTGACGATGACGGATCGGCTGTCCGCTGGTCCCGGCCGCGAGAACCGGCGCGATCACTGGCTCTACCTGGTCGCCCGGCTCGAGCCAGGCGTCACGCGCGAGCAGGCGCAGAACCGGCTGAACGTGCCATTTCGAGCGTTGATTCGCGATGTGGAGTATCCGGTTCTGCAGAGCGAGATCGCCAGCGACCGCGAGCGCGCCGCG
>Ga0207428_10005383_pt1 | contig 11946 bp, 7 predicted proteins | sample RhiMethybrSRZTD1_FD_187600 | JGI IMG/M metagenome (GOLD analysis project Ga0207428, IMG submission 187600) | Populus rhizosphere microbial communities from Tennessee, USA - Rhizosphere MetaG P. TD hybrid SRZTD1 (SPAdes) (version 3) | ecosystem: Host-associated > Plants > Roots > Rhizosphere >... | reverse complement strand
ATGCTGCCGTAGAACTCGGGTGACGTGTCCAGGTTATGGTTGTAGGCCGTGAGTCCCGCATCTGCGAGCATGTCGGCTTGTTCTTGTGTCAGCATGCCGAGCGTACAGCAGGCTTCCATTCCAAGGGACCGAACTCCCCGGACCATTTCGAGGACATGTCCGAATCGGGAATCCTCGGGTATGTCGCGCCACGCGGCTCCCATACAGAATCGAGTTGCTCCCTGCGCCTTTGCACTTGCGGCGGCCGAGAGCGCTTCACCCACATCGAGAAGGCTCTGCGCTTCGAGTCCGGTCTCGTAACGGGCCGACTGCGGACAATAGGCGCAATCTTCGGGGCAACCTCCAGTCTTGATGCTGAGCAGGACGCAACCCTGAACCTCATCACTCTTGTGATACTTCCGATGTGCACCCTGGGCATTAAAGACCAGCTCTGGAAGCGGAAGGCCGTATATGCTTTCGATCTCGGCGATACTCCAGTCGTAGCGGAGCTCTGAATTTGCCATTGCGTTGGGGATTATACCGGACCAGAGACGCAGACCGGATTGAAACAAGCGTATGCCAGTGCGCCATTTTCGGTTAAAATTCCCGTTCCGTTGGCACTTATAGCGATCTGGAGGAAGTCAGATGGATAGAAAACGCTGGTATCTGGTTGGGCTCGTGGCCTGCCTTGCGCTCTCCATACCAGCCCTGGCGCAGTTTGGGCACCCCTTGAAGGGAAGTTGGAGCGGTGAGTGGCGCGAGAACGCTTCGGCCGAACATCGCATCCTGCTGGAGTTCAAGTGGGAAGGAAAGTACGGCGTGAATCCGGAAGGCGGCACGCTAACGGGTACGCTGAACCCCGGTCCAGACGCGGCCCCGATGAAGAACATCAAGTTGACCCCGCCTCCGGGCGGCGTGGCCAACGCAGACGCACCGTGGGAACTTCACTTTGAGGCGGATACCAAGGATGAAGCCGGCGCGCCCGTGAAGGTCGTCGTCGACGGATTCATGGAGAATATCGGAGCGTATAAGCGCTTCATCACCGGCACATGGCAACAGGGCGCCAGGAAAGGCCCCTTCCGCGTTATCGCTAACTACGGATTGTAGAAAAAATCGCGGCCAGACCGTTCGTTCACCATTTTCGAAAATGGTGAACGAACGGTCTGGCCCCGATTTTTTATTTCTTCCCGCCAAAGATTCCTTCAAGCGCATCCTTTAGCGGATTAGGCTTCGGCTGTTCCTTCGGAGGGGTACCCGCCGCAGGAGGAGGCTCCTCGGTCTTCTTCTTTCCCGAGAAAATATCCAGCATGTTGCTGAGCGCTTTGCGAGGATCGTCCAGTGCAGGCAGCAATTTGTTGGTCTGCAGCCTCAGCAATGCCTGTGTATCGGGGGCAAATTTAGGCTTCGTGAGGTTTCCGGAAATAATGACCGGTACCAGGAGCTCTCCTTTCTCGTTGGCCAGGGCTGTCTTGAGATAGCCGCCGATTCCGGTGCCCCCCACCTTATCGCTGAAGGCCTTGGAAAGAATGGCTGTGGCACGCGCATCAAGTGTTTGATTGGGTAGATCGGATTTTCCCACAACGGCAAGTGTGCCCTCGTTCAGTCGCGCCTCAAGGTCGCTTGTTTCCGCGATGCCATTTTTCACGGCAATGAGCCCGCTCAACTTCAAAACCTCCGTGAAGCCTTTGTCGACTCCGGCAGACTTTAGAAACCCGCCAATCGTTGCGATTTGATTGGAAGCGTCAAAACCCTGGATCTTCAGCGTGTCGAAATTCAGGTTGATCTTACCGTTCAAAGCTCTCAGGACATTTGCAGAGGCGACAGATTCCAGCGGCCCTGCAGCTTTGAGGTCGAAATTCAGGTCGCCCGCGCCGCTCAGTTGATCCAGGCCCGTAACCCCATAAGCTCTCGCGATCGATTGGATTTCCGGGAACGCTGCGGCGGGAGTGCGCAAAGACGCGTCGATAACCGGGCTCTTGGACGTGTACTGTCGCAGAGCGACCCGGCCCGTCACGCTGGTTTTCCCTGTTGTCGCCTGAAATTCGTTGGACTGGATCTCCGTGGGAGTCAGGGCCAGATTGAGTTCCTTGACGTTGATCGGCTGAGCCACGTTCTTTCCCGAGATTTGGAGATCACGCCCAGAGACGTTTCCGTTGAGTGCGAGGTTGCTGAGGGGGCCCCGCGCTCCAACATCGGTGGCGACCTTCCCGGTAACCGTGGTGTCGGGGGCGAAGGCGATGCCGAACGCTGACGCCAGTCGTGCGAGCTCCGCTATCGAGACCTCTCCGGACTTGAGACGAAGGTCGACTTCCATTGGCGTCGGATTCGTATTGATAGTTCCTGTGACGGATATCGGAGTCGCGCCGAGTTTAAGGGTGGCTGCCGTGACTTGAACCAGGCCGGCCGCAACCTCCGATGAAAGGTCGAAGTCGAGGTCTACTGGGTAACCCACATCCACTGCGGCCACTTTGACATCCTTTAGATTGAGCTTCCCCTTAGCCGAAAGCTTCCCGGACTCGCTTTCGATCTTGGTCTCTCCGTCAAGAATGCCGGTGGCTTTTGAGACATATTCCGAATCCAGAAACTTGCGAAGTCCCGCAATGTCGATTTTGCTCAGCGAAAGAGTGGCGTGAAGAGGCATCGTTGCAGGCCCGGCTGCGGGCAGCGGCCCTCCGGTACCTTTTACGTGAATTTCCTGTGAGCCTTCGCCGGGAACGTGAGCGGTAATGTCGAAGGAGAACGGGCGTCCCTCCGCGTAGTCGAGCAGCGTGATGTCGATCGGCGCATAAACCATTCTGGGCTGGTTCTTGAGAAGGTCCGTCATGGCGATCTTGCCGCCGCGGATTGAAAGCCGGCCTAAAGAAAAGCCGGTGGACGGTTTACTCGGCGAAGTGTCAGGCGCGGGGCTGGGAGCGCTCGGTGCCGTCCCCTTCGCCAGTGATGCAAAATTCCAGACTCCCTTTCCGTTTCGAATGAGTTCGACGCTTGGCTCCTGGAGGTCGATGGAATTGACCTGTACATTACCGCTGAGCAGGGGCAGCAGACTCACGCGAATATCCAGTTGCTTTGCCTGCGTGAAGGGGAAGGAACTCGTGAAGTTCGGATCCTCTGCGATTGTGACGTCCTGCACGGTGAAGCGGACGGGAAAGAGTCCCAGCTTCATGTTACTGAGTGTGACCTTCCGTTGAAGTTGTTCTTCGACTTTGGTTTGAATCTGAGGACGGTACCTGTTGACGTCAAGAAGCAGCCACACGGCGCCGAGAACAACAACGATCAAAGCGATCGCTACGCCAGCGAGGATCTTAATTTTTCGCATCGAGAAAGTTCAGAGGGAATCGAGGGAGGTAAATCGGGGCCAGACCGGTCGTTCACCATTTTTTTGGAGAAAAATGGTGAACGACCGGTCTGGCCCCGATTTACCTCCCCCGACTCCTCACTGCCTCCTAATTCTTTAACTTGATAAACTTGTCAGCGAATGTCAGGAAAGTCGGCCAGGTCGGACCGTCCGTATGTCCTCCGGTATGTTGGCGGAAACCGATGTCGCCCGTGATTAACGCAGTATCAATCGGAGGAAACTCCGTGGCTCCGACGTCTTTCTTTCCGAGCAGTGTGTAAACGGGACCGGCTCCTACGGCCGCCAGAAAACTCCCCTTCGCGTCCACCCAGGCGTCGTTGATGTTCACGGCGGTCACTGCGCCGTTATCGCCGGTGCGGGTCGCGATTGTGCCGTCCGGGTTTAAATCCGGCCCTCTGCCGGCGCTGATAAAGACGGGACGCGGCGCGATCAGTGCCACCAGTTCATGCGAATCGACCGGAAGGTTGTCCCAATGTCCGCCGTATTTGAAGTAGTTGCCGGCCATCCAGTGGTATTCGTTGGCAGCAAGGACGTTTTCGACGAGCTCCCCGTATTTCCGGCGATGCAGTTTTGCTCCGCCCGCACCAGAAGAACTCACATACGCAATGGCGAAACGTTCATCAAGCGCCATCGCAACGATCGTGGCTTTCCCGTATCGGGAATGACCCTCAAGCCCGACTTGCTTTGCATCGACGGCCTTATCCGTTTCGAAGTAGTCCAGCGCACGGCTCGCGCCCCAACCCCACGCTGCCAGCGTGCCCCAATCGTCCAGTTTACGCGGCTGCCCCTTATTGACCAGGCCGATGATGCCCTGAGTCAGTCCTGCGCCGTTATCTGCCTGAATGCTGCCCGGAACGATGTTCGAGTAACCCCAGCCTTTCGCCAAAAGCTGTTGTCTCCAGTCCGGACCCTGAGGGCCCCGACCGCCCCCGGGTGGGGCGGCCGCCGCAGGAGCCGGCCCTTGAGCTGCGCCACGGCTAGCGCCGCCGGGAGCACCGCCAAATTGCATCATTACCGGGACTGGACCCTTGGCATTGCCGGGAGTAACCAGCGTCAGCTGAATGTTCACCGTGACGGCGGGATACGAAGAGTTGTCCACGTGGCCAATCAACTGCTTGGTGAGGATCGGGAACTCGCCATTCATTCCCTCGGTACTGCTGACCAGTTCCCAATTGACCTTGGGAGTGACCTTCGGTGTGCGTCCATAAACTTCACGCTCGAAGTCTTCGAGTATCTCCGGCCGCCGTTGCGTCACCCACACCTCCTTGCTCGTGACCTTCTTTCCGTTCTTGAGCGTCAGAGGATCAGGAAGCTTCGGGTACGGATTCGCATTCGCTTCGTTATACGTTTCCGGATTGCTTGAACCAGGAGCGCCAGGTGGTATGGAGGTAATCTGCAGCTCGTCCATGATCCGTTGGCGATCTTGTTGCGCGAGCTGCTGCGGCGTGGGTTGTGCGGCGCCTGCGGGATTCTGCGCCGAGGCAATCAGACCACTTCCGACCAGCGCCGCGACGGCAACCGACCACTTTACGGAGCATTGGGAGTTTTTGAACATGACGCCTCGCTTTCGGTCGTGAGAGAGAAGATTACAGGGTACAGACACATTGCGACGCCGTTGCGGATTGTTCGCGCGGACTGGTTGCAGTCGGTTCTAAGAACTACTGCATAAAGGCAAGCGTTGGGCCAAATGTTCCGCGCGGCAACAGACTCACGCCCGACGCTTTGAACAACGTCTTGGGATTCGGTCCTGCGGGGTCCACCAGGAACCCCATGAAGCAGTTCTGCATTTCTTCCCAGTTCTGATTGCCCCAGATGACCAGTTTTGCCGGGTCTGGATTGAACTTGTTGTTCGCCGAATTGTCGTAATGCGCGATTCCGATAATGCGCGTGCCCTTAGGGATCGCAATCGGTTTCACGAGGTCATATCCAAGCTGCCAGTTGAAATCCCACTTGGCCTTGAAAATCGTTTCGGTTTTTCCATTCGGGTACGCGAGCCGGACTTCGTAGTCCTTGCCCCGCAGGTGCATATGGGGCTGCAGGTACACCAGTTGCGTGTCCGCCTGCGCCGTCATTTCGGAGACAATTTCCGCATTCTCCGCGCCTGCGGGAATGGCAAGATTTGATCCCGTCGGGCCATCGCTGACGAAGTAACGCAGTTTCGGTGGATGTTTTGCAAAGAGAAGACCCACCTTCGATCTGTCGGTCCCCGGCTTTCCGGTAGACGTGTAGTGCATGCTGAAGACGATGTCCGAGCCTTTCGGCACAAACTTCGCGGAATCGAACATCGCAAAATCCTGCGCGCCGAGTCCCGGATTGAACTTACCGAGAAGGTCGCTCTCTGCTGCCTGACGTCCGACCTCTGGATCACCGGCCTCATAGGCCACACCGGGGACGGCGTCCTTCATCCATGCAGAGTTTGGAGGGCGCACAATCGCGCGCATATGATGAACCGCGGCAGTGTTACCCGGACGCATTTCTGCGGCTACAACCCATGTGTCTTCTGTGAAGTTTGCCTTCACGAGGATGCTTTTGTAATTGATGGTACCGGTTGCCGGAAGAACAACGTCCTTCGGCATTTCAATGATCATGTCCGGCTGTATGTTCCAGCCTTCGTGGAATACGCGAGGAGCCGGGGCATCCTTGGGATCACCTTCCGGAGTTCCGTTGTCTGCCCACGCCACAAACGTTTTGATTTCGGCATCGGACAGCATTCGATCGTTGGCAAAATGCCCGTATGCAGGGTCTGCAAACCAGGGCGGCATCTGACGTGAGATCACGGCTGCTTTGATCGCTTTGGCGTACGGCCGGGTGTCCTTGTAGTTGAGGAAGGACATCGGAGCTATCTCGCCGGGGCGATGGCACGTCTGGCAGTTTTCCTGGAGGAGGGGAAGGACGTCTTTGTTGAATGTGACGGTCGTCGAATTCTGCTGTGCCGTCGTTTGCAATGAAGACGCCGCCAATCCAATCCCAACGACCAGTCCTGCGATCGCCAAGCGTTTTAGAACCATGACTGCCTCCGTTCTGCTTAAGTCGCGAATCTATACGAGGGGCAAATAGGGTGTCAATCTAATCAACGCCAGGAGGGTACTTACCTTGGGGTATTAGCGGCTTCCAGCAGCTCCCGAATCACAGTACGCGTGGGTTCGTCGCCGGCAATGTTCATTCCGACGGGTATTCCTTCGACGATCTTCAGGGGGGTCCAGCCTCTGTCGTTCTGATGATTCCAGACTTCAACCTTTGCTCCGTTTGCCGCCAGGAAACGAACAACCGACGGGACGTGCTTGTAGGCGGCACCATGCATCGCGGTCTCACCCTTCTTGTCCACCGCGTTCACATCGCCGCCCAGAGCCAGGGCCAGCTTGACGGCTTCGAGAACTTCGACCTCATTGCCGGGATCTTCCAACGGCGAACTTGTGCCGATTCCCGCGGCGACCATCAGCGGCGTCGTGCCGTCCTCGTTTGGCAGTAAAGGGTCGGCCCCAAGTTCGGCGAGCAGACGCATCAGTGGGACGTCCTTGGTGCGCGCGGCAAGCAGGAACGGTGTTGCCCCGACCGCGTTGAGAGTCGTGGTTCCCATACTCGGCTTTCGTGTTGCTCGCGCGTTGAGATTCGCTCCCTTAGCCACCAGCTTCCTCACGAATTCGAGGCTGCTCATGTTGCCGGAGCCTTGCGGCGCGGGGCCGTTATCCCCAACACCGACCTTACGTACCCATGTAATCTGGTGAAGCGCCGTCCATCCCTGGGGAGCCGCGTTAGGATCGGCACCCGCATCCAGTAACAGAGAAGCAAGCTCATAATGAGCATTCGCGGAAGCCAGCAGGAAAGCGTTCGGCGTGTTTTCAGTATCCGACGCCGGTGCTGCGGCCGTGCCTCCGCCTCTGCCTCCGCGTCTTCCCGCGAGGGACTCACTAACATTTGCCCCCGCCTGAAGCAGTGCCTTTGTGGCGGCGATCCGCCCTTCGCGAGCGGCAAAAAGAAGCGCAGTAAATCCGCCGTTGGATCGCGTCTGGATATCGGAGCCCGCCGCGACCAGAACCCGGATAACGTCCGCGTTGCCTTCGGCTGCTGCCCACATCAAAGGTGTCTGGCCGCGCGTTCCTTCCTTCGCATTCGCATTGGCGCCATGGGCGAGCAGTGATTTGACTGCATCCACCTTGCCGGTGCGCGCCGCGGTCATGAGCGCAGTTTCCCCATCGGGAAGCGCCGTGTTGGGATCGGCGCCTGCCTTAAGTAACGCTTCGATGATGCCCGCGTTGCCGTTGAGGCTTGCGAGATAAAGCGGGGTAATACCGTAGCGGTTCTGGGCCTTTACTTTTGCGCCGGAGCGAAGGAGCAGATCGACGGCTTGCGCATCCTCTCTGCGAACCGCCCAGTGCAGAGCGGTTGTCCCATCGGGTTCCCCCGCATTGACATCAATGCGCTGCTGAAGCAATGCCTGCACCGCTGTACTATTCCCACTCTTGATAGCCTCGATCAGGCGGAAGTCTGCTGCCATCATGCTGAAACTTCCGAACAACAGCAGTACCGGTGCCAATCGTTTGAAAGATCTGGTCACTACAGAAGGTCCTCAACAACTCCGTTACTGTCCCCAAACTTTTCCTGATGAACCCCAACCTTTTCCAGCAGCGTCAGATGAACATTGGCGAGAGGGATTGGACTGGCGTACTTCAGGTGGCGTCCGCCCTTCCCGCCCGCGAGCACGATCGGCAGATTGGTATGGTCGTGGACGTTGGGGTTGCCCATGCCGCTGCCCAGCATGTACGCGGTGGTATCCAATAGCGTGCCGTCTCCATCTTTGGTGGTCTTCAGTTTCTCCACGAGATAGGCGAACAACGCGACATGGTACGCATTGATCTTTGCGAGCTTTGCGAGTTTCTCAGGCTGATTGCCGTGATGCGAGATCGGATGATGCGCCTCGTTGATCCCGATTTGAGGATAGGTCCTTGTACTGGCTTCTCGAGCCATCTGGAATGTGATGACGCGCGTCACGTCCGCCTGCAACGCCAGCACCTGCAGATCGAACATCAGCTTCACGTGCTCTTCCCAATCCTCCGGCACGCTCGAGGGACGTTCGAGGGTGGGGAGTCGGGATTCGGAAGTCTGCTGCTCGGCTTTCTGGATCCGGCGTTCAACTTCTCGAACGGTATCCATATATTCCGTAACGCGGCTACGGTCCGCTGCGCCCAGTTGTTTTTGAAGGCGAGCCATGTCCTGTGTCACCCAGTCGAGGATGCTCTGGTTCTTCCGAAGCTCCGACCGACGCTCCTGCGCCGTTCCTCCATCGCCGAAGAGTCGTTCAAAGACCAGTCGGGGATCCGCTTCTGCCGGAAGTGGCCCGGTGGGAGAAGACCACGAAAGATTGTTCTGGTACGCGCATGCAAGACCATTGTCACAGTTGCCGGTCTGGGCAATCAGATCTGTTGCCAGTTCGAGCGAAGGAATGGCGGTTTCTTTGCCGAGTTGTTTGGCTGCAACCTGATCCACCGTCGTTGCCAGTTCGTAATCGCTTCCTTCGGTCCTTTTCGGACGGGTCGCGCTGAGAAAAATGGCATTGGCGGCCGCATGATTACCGGTCGGATAGGCCATGTCCTTCAGTTCGGTATTGGTAATGACTGTCACCTGGTCGAGAAACGGCGTTAGCGACGAAAGAGAAGGGGACAGCGCGGTCAGCCTGCCCTCACCTTGAGGCGTCCATTCCACCGGGCTCATCCCCATGGGGATGTAAACAAAGCCCAGTCGCCGGACAGAACTTGAGGCGGCCATCGCGGTGGATGTCAGCGCCGGAAACATCGCGTCCAGTAAGGGTAGTGCCAGGGTGGTTCCCATACCGCGAAGGAAGGTTCTCCGGTGCAGGGCCATTTTTTTGATGATCATTGGGACCTCCTCATCTGGAATGGCGTGCTTTTAACTACGCCGGCGATGAGCGATGAGAACCGATAGTTTTTGCTGCGGGCATCGCGAACGATGGCGCGCACGGTCGGGGCATCGTAATAATCGAGCCCGCGCCCGACAGCGTAAGTCAGCAGTTTTTCACTGGCCGTGGCTACAAAGGCATCGGGATTGTCCAGCAACGCCTTCTTGAGACCGTCGACACCTGTGAATGTCACGCCACTGGGCAGGCTGCCTGTGGCATCGACCTGGGAATCATCGGTGTCGCGATTTCTCCAGCGACCCACGGCATCGAAGTTCTCTACCGACAGACCGATGGGATCCATGAGCTGATGGCAGCTGGAGCAGGCGGCGTTCGTCCGATGTTGCGCCATGCGCTCGCGCATCGTCGGAAGCTTGCCGACCGGGGGATTGTCTCCCAGCGGCGGCACGTTGCCCGGTGGCGGTGGCGGCGGCGTTCCGAGAATATTCTCCAAAATCCATTTGCCGCGAAGGACCGGTGACGTGCGATTCGCATAGGACGTCACGGTGAGGATGCTCCCTTGTCCGAGAAGCCCGCCCCGCATGCTGTTGTCCGCCAGGGTTACTTTTCTGAATTGACTGCCGTAAACGTTCGGAATGCCGTAATGCCGCGCGAGCCGATCATTAAGGAACGTGTAGTTTGCTCCCAGCAGATCCACGACGCTGCGGTCTTCCCTCACGATGCTTTCAAAGAAGAGTTCAGTCTCCTGTTGCATTGCTTGGCGGACGTTGTCGTCGAAATCCGGAAAGAGGCGTGCGTCCGGCGTCGCTGCCGCAAGATTTCGCAGATACAACCATTGCCCGGCGAAATTGTTGACGAGCGCCTTTGAGCGGGGATCCGCCATCATGCGCCTTGTCTGTTGCTCGAGAACCACGCTGTCGTGAAGCTTGTTTTGAATCGCAAGGCCGAGCAGTTCGTCGTCAGGAATGCTGCTCCACAGGAAAAAGGAGAGACGCGACGCGAGTTCAACATCGCTGATGCGATAGTTTTGGTTCGGCCGGGTTCCGGATCCCACCGGATCGCGCTCCACACGGAACAAAAACTCCGGGCTTGTGAGAATGGCTCGCAGCGCCATTTCGATGCCCGCATCGAAATCTCCGTCTGCACGCGCGTCCTTGAAGAACTTCAGAGGAACTCGGAGATCCTCATTGGTCACGGCTCGTCTGTACGCGCGGCGCGCCAAAGTGGAAAGGATCGTCGTGGCGCAACGATCGTCTGCGGATGCATCTTTGTTTGTCGGCCTGCATACGAAAATGCGCTTTCGACTGGGCGTGTCGCCTGCTCCGGACGCCTCAAAGGGCCCGCCAATGGAAACGGAGTACACCGCGGGCTGAATCCGCGGATGACGGTCCATGTTGAAATGCGCGTCGTACGGCTGGCGCTCGGTTTCCTGCAGCGCGGACGTCTTTCTAAGAAAAGTGGCGCCAATCGCGTGAGGACCAGCCTTTACCGGAATGCTGATTCTTAAATCCCGATCTACGGCTTCATCTGCATAGTAGCCGCCGGAAGCGTTTCTATTTGGAACGATCGTGAATACCTCAAGCCGCTCGCCGTCGAGAGTCAGTTCCATGTCGTGCGGTTCGCTGAGTCCTTCCACGTTTTCATTGCGATTGCGCATCAAGCGAACCCGGATTTCATATTTGCCGTCGAGTGGAAAGGTGTACCGGACCAGGGTTCCTCCACGAGTGCCCAGGGGCAGGCCCTCTACGTGGTTCTCTTGAGTGAAATCGACCGGGACAGTGACGACGTTGATACCGGTTGCAGGTCCCTGAATACCGACCGCGAGCCGGCTGATCTTTTGTGCCGCAGCCAGGTAGCGCTCCAGCAATGTCGCCGACAGATTGCTGACACCGACGTTGTCAAACCCGAAACTGGCGTCGTCTTTTGGAAGCAAAGGCGTGACATCGACCTCCACGGCGAGCAGGTCGCGAATCGCGTTCTGGTATTCGCCGCGATTCAAGCGGCGAAATGTTGCCGTGCGGCCCGGATTGGGATTCGAAGCAGCTGCAGCATCCAGCGACTTTTCCAGGTATGTAACGACGCTGTTGTACGTGTTGTCGTCGGGCCTCCGCCGTCCAAGGGGCGGCATCATTCGTCCGCGTAGCTTCCTGACAACCTTTTCCCAGACCTCGGGATTCGCTGCAATTTTGGCCAGATCCTGTGTATCCAAAGCGAGAGCCGCTGTTTTTAAGCGGTCGTTGTGGCACTCCACGCAGTATTCCGTGAGCACGGCACGAACGGATTCGGGCTCGATTGTGGAGGCCGCCTGTCGTGAGCGAGTTGTTCCCAGAGAACTTCCGACGATGAAGGAAAGAGCTACTGCGCCAGCGATCGAAACTCGCAATCCCAGGATCATCGGCCCTCCGAATCAGGAATTTGCCTTTGTTTATAGTCCCTTCTTCAGCAGGGGTCAAAAAGGAAATTGGTCGCACAGCGGAGCGGTGCAAGGAGTTTAGCCGGGGGTAAGCGCGAAGCGCGCAACCCCCGGAAACTGAATCTGACAAGTCCTCGCACCCCGCAGGGGTGGAACTCCCGGCTGCCTGACCGGGGGTATCGCTCGCTGCGCTCGCTCAACCCCCGGCTAAACTCCTTGCACCGCTCCGCGGTGCCTCCCTTACCTGGCTACGCTGAACGCGAAAACAGTCTTCGACCGATAAGTGTCGCCGGGACGCAGGATCGTACTGGGGAAGCCGGGCTTGTT
>Ga0207428_10005381_pt1 | contig 11947 bp, 10 predicted proteins | sample RhiMethybrSRZTD1_FD_187600 | JGI IMG/M metagenome (GOLD analysis project Ga0207428, IMG submission 187600) | Populus rhizosphere microbial communities from Tennessee, USA - Rhizosphere MetaG P. TD hybrid SRZTD1 (SPAdes) (version 3) | ecosystem: Host-associated > Plants > Roots > Rhizosphere >... | reverse complement strand
CGACGCCATGCGCCACGAGTACGAGACCGTGACCAGGGCCGGCATCGTGCTGCAGATCGACTGCCCCGACCTCGGCATGGGCCGGCACATCCAGTATGGCGAGCTATCGCTTGCCGAGTTCCGCAAGCGGGCGCAGTTGCACGTGGAGGCGCTCAACCACGCGGTGGCCAACATCCCCGCCGACCTGCTGCGCATGCATCTGTGCTGGGGCAACTATGAGGGCCCGCACCACTGCGACGTGGCGCTGGCCGACATCGTCGACATCGTTTTCCTGGCCAAGCCGCGGGCCATTTCGCTGGAAGCCGCCAATCCCCGCCACGCTCACGAATGGACCTTGTTCGAGCGGGTGAAGCTGCCCGACGGCAAGGTGCTGATCCCCGGAGTCATCGAGTCGAAATCGAACTTCATCGAGCATCCCGAGCTGATCGCGCAACGCATCGCCCGCTATGCCAATCTGGTCGGACGCGAGAACGTGATCGCGGGCAGCGATTGCGGCTACGGCACTTGGGTCGGGCAGGCGGCCGTCGACCCGGACGTGGTGTGGGCCAAGTTCGCCGCCATGGCCGAGGGCGCGGGGATCGCCACGAAGCAATTCTGGAAGTAGCGCGGTCCCTCTCCCGTAAGAACGGGGAGAGGGAGCATCACCCCGCAAACGCTGCGAACATCTCCTCGAAGGCCTTCATCTGGTTGCCGGCCGCCGAGGACGGCACGAGGATGGGGGTGCGGATGCCGGAGCCGTACCAGGCCTCGAGCTCTTCGCGTACGCGGGGCGCGGGCCCGAACAGGGTGCAGTCGGCGAGCCACTTGTCGGTCAGGAATTTCGGCACATCGCCCATGCGCTTCTCGGCGATTGCCGTCTCGATCGCCTGCATCTCCTCCACATAGCCCGCCTCCTTCCAGTAGTTGCGGTAGTTGGGCAGCAGCGCATAGTGGGTGAGCGTGCGGCGGTTGACGGCCTTGGCGGCCTCGATGTCGTCGCTGATGCAGGTCGGGATCATGTTGCCGATGAAGAAGCCGGCATCGTTGCGCTTGGCCGCGGGCAGGGCCGCCAGCGACTGAGCCATGTGCGAGCGGGCGCCGTTGGCGAACACCATGCCGTCGGCGATCTCGCCGGCGAGCGCGATCATCTGCTTGCGCAGCGTGGCCAGCATGATCGGCGGCAGCTCGCCGATTCCCTCGTGCGACCGCAGCTTGGCCACGAAGGTGCGGACGTCGCCGAGCGGCTTGCCCGGCGTCACGCCCATGCGCACGTGCGCGGGGGCATGACTGACGCCGAGCCCGAGACGGAAGCGGCCGCCGGAGACCTCGTGCATGAAGGCGGCGCTCTGGGCGAAGTCGCCTACCGTGCGCGCGTAGATCGGCGCGATGGAGGTGCCGAACGCGACGCGCTGGGTGACGTGCGCCAGGGCCTCGCACAGCGACATGTTGCTGAACATGCTCGGCGCATAGATGCCGGCAAAGCCGCGGCCCTCGATCTCGCGCGCCAGCTCGAGCGTGGTGCGGCGGCGCCCCGGCACGGCGACCAGGCTGAGCGCGGGAAGCTGTTGCGGCATCGTCTCCTCCTGTTTCTAGGCCTCGTAGCCCTCGAAGATCGGCGCATCGGCCCACTGCGCAGCTGCCCGCTGTGCGCGGGCGGTGCGGATGGTCCAGCTGAAGAGCGCCAGCTCGGGCGCGTGGCGGGACATCCAGGTCCGCGCGTGACGCAATATCCTCACGTCGACGGCAAAGAAGGCAAGCCCGGCGGGAACCGAGCCGAGGCGCCGGTTGAGGATGCGGGCCTTGCTTGCGCCACCCGGCGTCGCCCACCAGCTCGGCGGAAGGGTGTGGCTGCCAACCACCAGCCCGCGCGGCACGGTCGGCGCCAGACGGCCAAGCTCGGCCACGGCGTTGGCATTGAACGACATGAGCCCAATTGGGCCCCTGTAAGCTCTGGCCTGACGCGCGATCTTGTCGAGGAAGCTCGGCGGCGGGGCGCTCTTGTTGACCTTCACCTCGACCAGCAGCGGCACGCGGCCGCCGATCAGATGCAAAAGCTCCGCCAATGTGAGGATTGAGGTGTCGGTGCGCCTGTAGCGAAAAGATCGCAGGCTCGACGGCGATTGCGCGGCGACCGGTCCCGTCGCGGCGACCAGGCGATCGAGCGTCTCGTCGTGAAAGACCATGGGCGTGCCGTCGGCGGCGGCCTGCACGTCGCACTCGATGCCATAATTCTTATCGATGGCGGCCAGGAAGGCCGGAGCCGTGTTCTCGATTCGGGCCTGGCGCCGGTCGTGCAGACCCCGGTGGGCAATGGGTCGCAGGAACGCGGTCAGGTCGGGCTTGCTTTGCGCCGGCCCCTCGCGCCGCGCCGGCGTCGATAATCTCCTTGCAGTCATTGGCGATTTGTGTCCCTGCACTCGTGCCGCGTCGTCATGACCGATGGCTTCTGCGCCGCATCGCGCATTTTGCCATCGCCTTGCTGTAGAATCGCGGCCGACTAGAATATCGCAGGAGAAAGGCCTTAGAACTGCCCTTCTCTCGGAGAAAAAAGCAAGTATGACGCATTCCATGCTCGGACGCGGTCGGGCCGTGCCGATGGCAGCTTTGGCGCTGACGGCCGTATGTGCTGCGGCGCCGGCCTCAGTCGCCGCCCAGACCATCCTCCTGGCACCCCACCGCGCCGTCTACGAGATGACGCTGGTCACCACACGCGGCGGCACCGGGGTGACGGCGGTGAGCGGCCGCATGGTCTACGAGCTGACCGGCTCGATCTGCGAGGGCTATACGCAGAACATGCGGTTCGTCACGCAGATGACCAATCAGGGCGGCACGACCATGCTCACCGACCTGCGCTCTTCGAGCTGGGAGGAGGGCAGCGGGCGGCGCTTCCGCTTCAATTCCAGCCAGTTCCGCGACGAGAAGCCGACCGAGGCCACCGCCGGCGATGCGGCGCGTGCCAATACCGCCGACGACATCAAGGTGGAGCTGACCAAGCCTGCCAAGAAGGGCCTGTCGCTGTCGGCGCGCGTCTACTTCCCGATCCAGCACACGATCGCCCTGCTGCAGGCCGCCAAGTCGGGCAAGGCGACCTTCCGCGCCGACCTCTACGACGGCTCCGAGAAGGGCGAGAAGGTCTACGACACGGTGTCGATCATCGGCCGCCTGAGGCCTGCGGGCGCCAATCGGGAGTTGCCGCGCGTCAAGAACATCGAAGGCCTCGACGGGTTGGAGGCTTGGCCGGTGTCGATCGGCTACTTCGAGCCGGGCTCCGACAACGCCGATGCGTTGCCGGTCTACGAGCTCTCCTTCCTGTTCTTCGAGAACGGGGTGAGCCGCAACCTGTTCATCGACTACGGCGAGTTCGCCATGCGCGGCGATCTCAAGGAGATCAGCTTCCACGCGCCGAGCAAGTGCGAGACGAAGTCGCCGCCGGACGCGAACGCCCAGCCGCCCGGTCAAACGGACCGCCAGCGCTGACAGGACGCAGGCTTCCTCAGTCCCACAGCCACGCGGCCCCGCGCATGCCGCCGGCGTCGCCCCACACGGGCGGCTTGACGACCACGCCGGCCTGCCCGGCCAGCACGTAGGGCGCCATCAAGTCCGGCAGCGCCGCGTAGAGGTGCGCGAGCTTGGAGAGGCCGCCGCCCAGCACGATTACATCGGGGTCGAAGATGTTGACGACGTGGGCGAGCCCCCGCGCCAGACGGCCGGCGTGGCGGTCGAGTGTGGCACGCGCATCGGCGTCGCCGCCGACAGCGCGGGCCGCGACCTCCTCGGCTGAAAGGCGCATCCCCGTCGCCCTCGCGTGATCGGCGGCGAGACCGGGCCCGGATACCCAGGTCTCGATGCAACCCAGTCGCCCGCACCAACACTTGGGGCCGGGGTGCTCGTCGGGCTCCGCCCAGGGCAGGGGGTTGTGGCCCCACTCCCCGCCGATGCCGCGCGGGCCGTCGATGAGGGCGCCATCGAAGACGAGCCCGCCGCCGCAGCCCGTGCCGAGGATCACGCCGAAAACCGAGCGCGCGCCTGCGGCGGCGCCGTCGACGGCCTCCGATAGCGCAAAGCAGTTGGCGTCGTTGGCGAGCCTGACGGGCCGGCCGAGCCGGGCCTCGAGATCGCGCTGGAACGGCCGGCCGTTGAGCCATGTCGAATTGGCGTTCTGCGCTAGGCCGCTGGCCGGCACCAGCGATCCGGGCATGCCGATGCCGATGCTGCCGGCGCGGCCTGCCGCCTGTTCGAGCAAGGCTACCATCGCGGCCACGGCTGCGACAGTGGCGGCGTAGTCGTCATGCGGCGCCGGCGCACGGCGCTCGGCGCAGGCGCGGCCATCGGCGCCGAGCGCCACCCCTGCGATCTTGGTGCCGCCGAGGTCGATCCCCAGGCGCAGCGCCGCGCTGGTCTGTGCTCCCGGGCCGCTCACGGCGGCGGCGCCAGGAGCGCGCGGATCGCCGGGGCGATGCTGTCGGCGGCAATCTGGCGACTTGCCGCAAACACGAGCAGCAGCGATTCGTCGCTGGCCAGATGCTCCAGCACCGCCGACATCAGCTCGGGCGAATCGGCCCGGGCGCGGATGTCGCTGGCCTCTAGCCCGGTCGCCAGCAAGAAGCGCTGTAGGCGCGCCGGCTCCTCGGCCAGGAACGCAAGGCCTTGTATGGCCATGGCTTCCGCCGACTCTCGGTCGACCGGCCGGCGTTTGCTGGGCATTAACGAGCCTTCATTGACGGGCAACCTCCCGCATATCTTAAACAGTTGGTTAGGCATTCTGAAGCAAACTCGCGTGCCGGCTCTGCGTCGAATCGGTGCAAGAGTGCCGGGAGCCAGCAAGCGGGCTTGCCAGAGCGATGACCTATCAGGAGAGCAGCGGAGCCTTTACGGAGCGCCGGCCAGGCGTGCAGCCGATGGTCAAGACCGTGCTCATCGTGGAGGACAACGAGCTCAACATGAAACTCTTCCACGACCTGCTGGACGCGCACGGCTACCGCACGCTGCAGACGCGCAACGGTTTGGAGGCGCTCAAATTCGCCCGTGAGCATCGGCCCGACTTGATCCTCATGGACATTCAGCTGCCGGAGATCTCGGGCCTCGAAGTGACCAAGTGGCTGAAGGACGACGAGGAGTTGCGCGACATCCCCGTCATCGCCGTCACTGCCTTCGCCATGAAAGGCGACGAGGAGCGCATCCGCCAAGGCGGTTGCGAGGCCTACATTTCCAAGCCGATTTCGATCGGGACGTTTCTCGAAACGGTGCGCCGATACCTTGGGGAAGCATGAGAGCCGCAGGGCTCGCAGGGGTGTGTGGGTAGCCGATGACGGGCCGGGTTCTGGTCGTTGACGACATTCTCGCCAACGTGAAGCTGCTGGAAGCGCGGCTGTCGGCCGAGTACTTCGACGTGCTCACGGCCTACTCCGGTCCCGAGGCGTTGGAGATCCTCCAGATCGAGCGCGTCGACGTCGTGCTGCTCGACGTGATGATGCCGGGGCTTGACGGTTTCGAGGTGTGCCGGCGCATCAAGGCCTCGCCCAAGACCATGCACGTGCCCGTCGTCATGGTCACGGCCCTCGACCAGACGACCGACAAGGTGCAGGGCCTGGAGGCGGGAGCCGACGATTTCCTCACCAAGCCGGTCGACGACATCGCCCTCATCACCAGGGTGAAAAACCTGACGCGGCTCAAGATGCTGAACGACGAGATGCTGCTGCGCATGGCGACCGGCGCGGAGATCGGCGTCATGCCCGGCGGCATCCCCGCGTGGTCGAACGTGGAGGCTGCCGGCCGCGTGTTGCTGGTCGAGGATCAGGAGCGTGTCGCCGGCCGCGTGCAGGCGGTGCTGGCCAAGAGCTACGAGATCGACATCGAGCGCGATCCTCATGCGGCCCTGCTGCGGCTGGGCAGTGCCACCTACGACGTCGTCATCGTCAGTCTCAATCTGGCCGAGGCCGACGGCTTGCGGCTGTGCAGCCAGCTGCGTGCGCTCGAGCGTACGCGCAATCAGCCCATCATCGTCGTGCTGCAGCCCGACGAGGAGGTGCGCCTGCTGCGCGCACTCGACATGGGCGTCAACGACTATCTGGTGCGTCCCGTCGATCGCAACGAGCTGCTCGCCCGCGTGCGCACGCAGATCAAACGCAAGCGCTACTCGGATCATCTGCGGGATCGGCTGGAGGAGAGCGTCGAGCTCGCCCTTACCGACGCGCTGACCGGGCTCAACAATCGCCGCTACCTGGAAACCCACTTGAAGGCGCTCGCCGAGCAGGCAAGAGCTGCCGCCCGCCCGCTGTCGGTGTTGTTTGCCGACGTCGACTGCTTCAAGGCGATCAACGACACCTACGGACACGATGTCGGGGACGCCGTGCTGCGCGAGCTTGCCTCGCGGCTGCGGCGCAACACCCGCAACATCGACCTGGCGTGCCGCATCGGCGGCGAGGAGTTCGTGGTCGTGATGCCCGATGTCGGTCCGGATAGGGCCAGTCAGGCGGCGGAGCGCCTGCGGGCGTGCATCGCCGGCGAGCCGTTCCAGGTCGATGGCGAGAGGTGTTTGCAGGTGACCGCCAGTGTCGGGATTGCCACGCTCGATGGCGTACACGACTCTGCGGAGGGCCTCCTCAGGCGCGCCGACCAGGCCCTCTATCTTGCCAAGCGCGGTGGCCGCAACCGCGTCGTAACGAACGCGGCCTAGCCGCACGGCAACAGCATAAGCTCCTGGAATATCTGCTATTCCACGACCGCACGGCGGTTGACCGCCATCTTGCACGCCACAGTGGAGTGACCTTCTTTGCTCGGGGCTTGTAACCAACACCTTGATGCGATTTGGAAAGTATTGCCAAGGTGGCGGCGATCTGCTTTCCTAGCGGAGCGGGAAAATGGCGGGAGGAGGGATTTAGCGGCAAGAGGTCCAGGCGGCGCCTTCAGGCGCACCGCCCTCTGACCAACAACCGACGAAATCGAATCCTTACGGACTGTCAGGTCCGCCGCATCTCCTGACGCCGTAAGGTGTGGTCGTCCGCAAGTGGCTAGGAGTGGCCTCCTCTAGCAATGCCACCCAAGGACGATCGAACGTCAAGTCTGGCCAACGCCCTCTTTGGTCCATGACTTGGCAGGCCAGCGTCCGTGACTGCTCGGACTTCTACCCCGCTGCCGATGTCAGTCACGGACGCGGCCACATTCGCATCCCAGATGCGAACGATCCCCTGGTGTGACACCTCAACTTGCGGACGCTCTCGCGTGTGCGATCGACCATGCTCGCATTGCCTCTTCAGGCGGCAGACCGCAGGACTGCGGACCGTGGCGTTCGGAATCGTATAGCGTGCGTGCGGAAGGGTGGTTGGAGTTCGCGTAGGTCTACTTGATTTTCGTTTCCTTGAAGGCAACGTGCTTGCGCGCAATGGGATCGTACTTCTTGAAAGACAACTTTTCGGTTGCCGTTCGCGGGTTCTTCTTGGTGACGTAGAAGAATCCGGTTCCGGCCGTGCTCAGCAATTTGATCTTCTGCGTAATCGGCTTCGCCATGGCTGTCGACCTTTGTGGGGGCGGGTCTTACCGAGCTTGGAGTTGGCGCGCACTCTAGTCGCTAGGAGGCGTTAGTCAAGATCGACGTCGCCGCCGATCAGGTCGCGTCGGTAGCTGCCGTTGCGCCGATGGTAGAACGGTACCGGCAAGTCGCTTGCGTGCAATGCGCCGGCTGCGATTCGCTCGCCCAAATCCTCCAACACGACGCGCGTGATGTTGGGCAGCTCGAGCGAGCGAGCCTGGGCGATGGAATGCCACTCCAGGTCCAACAACTCGCCTTCGGCAATCTTCACCCTGTGGACAATGGCTTCTGCCGGCACGCAGAAGAAGCGCGAGTCGAACCGGCGCGGCCTGCCGGGCGGCGTGACGGCGCGGGCAAAGAACGTCAGACTGGCCAGGGCCGGCCGATAGCCGGTTGCAAAGAAGTCCTGCCACGTCTGTGCCTTCGGAGCCGCCGCCGCTCCCAACGGAGCGCCAATAACCAGACCTGCTTCTTCGAAGGTCTCGCGCACGGCCGCCAGCGCCAAGGCCCGGGCCCTGGCCTCGCTCGGCGTGCCCTTCATGGCCACCTGCAGCTTCTTCAACTCGCCGGACCTCAGGTCATCCTCGACGGCGATGTGCTTGTCGGCCGGGTCGACGCGGCCGCCGGGAAAGACATAGCGGCCCGGCATGAACACCATGTCGAGGCGTCGGCGCCCCAGCAGGACGCGCGGCTCGCCGGAGGATTGGTCCACTATGATCAGAGTCGCCGCGTCGCGCGGGCGCAGTGCCCGCGTTTTGCGTGGCGCACCGGGCGCGTCGAGCTGCTGCCCAGCCATGTCTGCGTCTCCCAATCCTGTCCGCACAGCCTCTCCTAGCGGCCCCCGCCCGCCGCTTCAAGGGGCGCGCCGTCACAACCTAGCAGGCCCGGGAATGCAGGCCGCTCAACGCGAGTGCCGGGGTCGCCGGCTGCGAAACAACTGTCGGCCGCGCGGCAGCTTGCCCGCCGTGCCGGCATGACGCGTGCCTTCAGACAGCATCTCGAAGCGCAGCGCGCCGGCCGTCGGTATCGCCTCGACGAGGCGCACGCGCACGTCGTCGCCCAGGCGGTAGGAGACGCCGGTGCGGTCGCCGACCAGCGCGTGCGCGTCCTCGTGGTGGCGCCAGTAGTCGCCGCCGATGGTGGCGGCGGGGACGAAGCCGTCGGCGCCGGTGTCGGCGAGGCGCACGAACAGGCCGGCGCGCGTGACGCCCGAAACTCGCGCGCCGAACTCGGCCCCCACGCGGTCGGCGAGATGGGCGGCGATCAGTCGGTCGGTCGTCTCCCGCTCGGCCGCCATGGCGCGCCGCTCGGCCTCCGAGATGGCCTGCGCGATGTCGGGGAGGCGTGCCGCGTCCTCCTCGCGCAGGCCGCCGGCGCCGAACCCGAGCGCGCGGACTAGCGAGCGGTGCACGAGGAGGTCGGCATAGCGGCGGATCGGCGAGGTGAAGTGCGCGTAGCGGGAGAGATGCAGCCCGAAATGGCCGATGTTCTCCACCGCGTAGACGGCCTGCGATTGCGAGCGCAGCACGATCTCGTTGACGAGGTCGGCGACAGGCATCGACTTGGCGCGCTGCAGCACGCGGTTGAAGTCCCCGGCCTGCAACGCGCCCGCGCCCGGCAGCTTGAGGCCGAGGGTCTCCAGGAACTCACGCAAGGCCGTGAGCTTCTCTTTCGAAGGCGCATCGTGCACGCGGTAGACCACGGGCGCGCGCTTGGCCTCAAGCGTTTCGGCGGCGGCGACGTTGGCCTGGATCATGAACTCCTCGATCAGGCGGTGCGCCTCGAGGCGATCGGGGCGCGTCACGCGCGCGACCTTGCCCTCAGCGTCGAGCACGATCTTGCGCTCGGGCAGGTCGAGGTCGAGCGGGGCGCGGCGGTCGCGCGCCTGGGCCAGCGCCCGATAGGCGGCCCACAGTGGCTCGAGCGCGCTCTGCACCAGCGGCTTGCATTTCGTGCTCGGCTTGCCGTCGATGGCGGCCTGCGCCTCCTCGTAGGCGAGCTTGGCGGCCGAGCGCATGATGGCGCGCAGGAACGCGTGGCTTTTCTTGTTGCCGTGCCTGTCGAAGACGAGGCGCACGGCGAGGCAGGGGCGCTCTTCGCCCTCCCTGAGGGAGCACAGGTCGTTGGAGATCCGCTCCGGCAGCATCGGCACGACGCGGTCGGGGAAGTAGACGGAGTTGCCGCGGATCTGCGCCTCGTGATCGAGCCTGGTGCCGGGTCGCACGTAGTGGGCGACGTCGGCGATCGCCACGTGCACCACCCAGCCGCCGCTGTTGCCGGCATCCGCATCGGGGGCGGCATGGACGGCATCGTCGTGGTCGCGCGCGTCGAGGGGATCGATGGTGAGGAGATCGAGGCCGCGCAGGTCGGTGCGGCCGGCGAGGCTCGGGGGCTCGAGATCCTTCACCTCGGCCAGCACGGCGGGCGGGAACTCGTCGGGGATGCCGTGCGCGTGCACGGCGATCAGGCTGATCTTGCGCTGGTCCTGCGGGTTGCCGAGCGTCTCGACGACGCGCGCCGCTGGCACGCCGTAGCGATGCGTGCGGCTGAGCTCGAAGCGCACGAGGTCGCCGCTGCGGGCGCCGCCCTGCTCGCCGGGCGCGACCGGCCACTGCCTAAGCTCCTTGCGATCGACGGGGTCGATGAGCCCGCCGCCGCCGTCCGTCTTGGCGCGGAAGATGCCGATGAGGCGGCGCTGCTCGCGGGCCAAGCGCTTGATCGGCTCGGCCTCGTAGCGGTAGCCGAGCACGTCGGCGCCATCGAGCCGCGTCAGCCGCGCCAGGATCCGCTCGCCCTGGCCCAGCGCAGGCTCGGCGGCGCCGCGTCCGCTGCGTGGGGCGAGCACCAGCACGCGCGGGCGTGGGCCCTCGCCTGCATCCCAGACGACGGGCTCGGCGATGAGCTCGCCGTCCGCGTCGCGGGCGACGATCTCCAAGGCCGCGACGGGGGGGAGATGTCCGCGCTCCTTGAAGCCCTTGCGGTTGCCGGCGAGCAGGCCCTCGCCGGCCATCTCGGCCAGCAGCGACTTGAGGGCAATACGGTCGCCGCCCTTGATGGCGAAGGCGCGCGCGATTTCCCGCTTGCCGGCCTTGGGCGGAGCGGTGCGCAAATAGTCGAGGATGTCTTGCTTGCTCGGCAGGCCCGCGTCGCGCCGGGCTGGTTTGGGTTTGCGGGGCACTATCGCCAACAGTCCTGAAAGCTACTCCGCGGCCTCTCGGGTTCCCCCGGGCTTCGGCTTCTTGGGCTTCGCGGGCTTGGGCTTGGCTTCCTCGGCCTTGGCTTTCTTGGCGGGCCGCCGGCCCTTGGATTTCGCAGGACCCTTGGCGACGCGCTCGGCGATCAGCTGAACGGCCTCGTCCATGGTCAGGGTTGCGGGGTCCTTGGCTCGGGGCAGCGTGGCGTTGACGTCGCCGTGCTTGACATAGGGCCCGTAGCGCCCCGACAGCACCTGCACCTTGCCGCCCTCGCTGGGATGCTCGCCCAACTCCTTCAGCACGGTCGGCGCGGCGCGCTGCCAGCGGCCCTTGCCGCCGCCCGCGGCTTTCTCGGCGAGCAGCACGACCGCGCGGTTGATGCCGACGCTGAACACCTCCTCGACCGAGCCGAGGTTGGCATAGGTCCCCTCGTGCAGGATGAACGGTCCATAGCGGCCGAGGCCTGCCGTGATGGGCTTGCCGGTCTCCGGGTGCAGGCCGATCTCGCGCGGCAGGGAGAGGAGCTTAAGGGCACGCTCCAGATCGAGCGTGGCGGCATCGATGCCCTTGGGCACCGAGGCGCGCTTGGGCTTCTCCTCGCCCTCGGCCTCGCCCAGCTGCACGTAGGGGCCGAAGCGGCCGGTGCGCAAGGTGACGGCCAAGCCCGTCTCGGGGTCGTTGCCCAGCAGCTTGCCTTCGGGCGTGGAGGCCTCCGGCGCGCCGCCCTGGGTGTCGGAGAACTGCCGCGTGAAGCGGCAGTCGGGATAGTTGGAGCAGCCGATGAAGGCGCCGAACTTGCCGACCTTGAGGCTCAAGCGCCCCTGGCCGCAGTTGGGGCACTGGCGGGGGTCGCCGCCCTCGGCCTTGGGCGGGAAGATGTGGGGGCCCAGGATCTCGTTCATGGCCTCCAGCACGTCGCCGACGCGCAGGTCCTTGATCTCGCCGACCGCGGCCGTGAAGTCGCGCCAGAAGTCGCGCAACACGTCCTTCCATTCGAGCTTGCCGTCGGAGATGAGGTCGAGCTTCTCCTCGAGGTCGGCGGTGAAGTCGTACTCGACGTAGCGCTTGAAGAAGCTCTCCAGGAAGGCGATGACGAGCCGACCCTTGTCCTCGGGGATCATCCGCTTCTTGTCGATGCGCACGTACTCGCGGTCCTCGAGCACGGCCAGCGTGGAAGCGTAGGTGGAGGGCCGGCCGATGCCCAGCTCCTCCATGCGCTTGACGAGGGTTGCCTCGGTGAAGCGGG
>Ga0207428_10005380_pt1 | contig 11947 bp, 11 predicted proteins | sample RhiMethybrSRZTD1_FD_187600 | JGI IMG/M metagenome (GOLD analysis project Ga0207428, IMG submission 187600) | Populus rhizosphere microbial communities from Tennessee, USA - Rhizosphere MetaG P. TD hybrid SRZTD1 (SPAdes) (version 3) | ecosystem: Host-associated > Plants > Roots > Rhizosphere >... | reverse complement strand
GCTGGCCCAGACGGTGCCGGCGAGCGCGCGGCGCAACTCGCGGTCGAAGGCGTCGGCGGTCGCGCGGCGGAGCTCGATGCGGTCGGCGCCGGCGCGGTCGAGCTCGGCCAGGGCGGCGAGCACGTGGTTCATCCCGGCCTCGATCGTCGAGATGACCGAGCCGGTGCCGCCGTTCGTGTTCGGGCCGTAGACCAGGAACATGTTCGGGAAGCCCGGGACCGTCAGCCCGTAGTAGGCGCGCGGCTTGCCCGCCCAGGTGTCGGCGAGCGTGCGGCCGTCCACGCCGGTGATCTGAAGCGGCGCGACGAATCCGTGGGTCTTGAAGCCGGTCGCGAGCACGATCACGTCGGCGGGCCGCTCCCGCCCGTCGGCCGTGCGGATCCCGTTGGCCGTCACCGCCTCGACCCGGTCCGTCAGCAGCGAGACGTTGGGCTTCGTCAGCGTCGGATACCAGTCGTCGGTGAGCATGATGCGCTTGCAGCCGACCTCGTCCGTGGGCGTCACCGCGCGCCGCAGCGCCGGGTCGTCGATCGCCCGCTTGATCTGCCAGCGGCCGAGCGCGCGGAACGCCTTCAGCACCCAGCGGTGCTTCGTCATCGCGGCGGCACCGACGTCGTGGAACGCGAAGATCGACCAGCGGTCGAGGCGCTGCAGGGCCGGGAAGCGCGCGAACAGCCGCTTCGTGCGCTCGCGGTACGGGAAGTCCATCTTCGGGATCGTCCAGCCGGGTGAGCGCTGGTAGATGTCGAGCTGGGCGACCTCCGGCTGGATCGAGGGCACGACCTGGATCGCGCTGCAGCCGGTGCCGACGACGGCGACACGGCGGCCGGTGAGGTCCACGTCATGGCGCCACTGCGCCGTGTGGAACGCGGGGCCGGCGAAGTCGCCGAGCCCCGGGATCGCCGGCACGCTCGGCACCGACAGCTGGCCGCACGCCGTGATCAGGACGTCGGCCTCGTGCTCGCCGCCCGACGTCTCGAGCGTCCAGCGCCGGGTCTCCTCGTTCCAGCGCGCGGCCGTGACCTCCGTGCCGGTCCGTACGCGCTCGAGCACGCCGTACCGCCGCGCGACGTCCTCGACGTAGTCCTGGATCTCCGGCTGCGGCGAGAAGCGCCGCGACCAGCGCGGGTTGGGCGCGAACGAGAACTCGTACAGATGCGACGGGATGTCGCAGCTCGCGCCCGGATACGTGTTGGCGTTCCACACGCCGCCGAGGCGCTCGCCGCGCTCGAAGATCGTGAGGTCGGCATAGCCGGCGCGGCGCAGCATCACCGCGGCCCCGACACCGCCGAAGCCGCCGCCGACGATCGCGAACGTGCGCTGCGTTCTCACACCGATCACAGTAGTGCCGGGGGCGCCGGAGCGCCCCCGGCACCAGCTCCTACGGTGCGCTCGTGAAGCCGAAGATGTCGGAGTTGCCGAACGTCGCCGGGCAGGCCTGCTGCACCGGTGGCGCCACGGGTTCCTCTTCCTCCTGGTCACGGCCGCGCTCGCGCTCCTCGGCGCCGCGCGGCTCTTCGGGCTCAGCCGTCGGCTGGCCGGTCGCGACCGCTTCCTCGTGCAGCTCCTGGCGGAACTCGTCGATGTCCGGGCAGTCCGCTCCGTTGCGCATGTCGTTCCACACGCTCATGCTGTACGTGCGCGTCGCCGCGGAGTAGACGTAGTCCCCGAGGAACTCCGCCGCCAGGTTGTTCTGCGACGACCCGCGCGCGTCGCCCGGCACGCCCCGGTGGGCCGGCGCGAAGGCTCCGACGGTGCCGGCGCTTACGGTGGCGTGCAGCACCTGGCCGATGATCGGCCGGTCGTTCTCCGCCCCCTCCGCGCTGCCCTTGAACACCTCGGTGAACGCGTTGTAGACGAGCCAGACGTCCGAGCCGTTCGGCGAGATCGAAGGCGCCGAGTAGTAGCCCCGATCGCCGGTGAGCTCGACGTTGCGCGGCGCCGTCCAGCCAAGACCGCCGGGTGGCGACGTGCTGAACACGACGTGCTCGTGGTTGAGACCGTCGCGGCCGTCGACCCAGCTGATGACGAGCCGGTTCGACGCGTCGGCCCCGCTCGGTGCGCCGTTGGCGATGTCCACCGACGGCGCGGGGGAGAGGTCGCTGCGCGCGCCGGCGACGCCGTCCTCGACGCACCGCCCGATCGACGCCTCGAAGAAGTTGCAGGTGTCGAACGCGGTGAAGATCGCCCGCGGGCGCTCGAACGTCCGGCCGCCGTCGAACGAGCGGATCATCTGGATCTGCCCGGCGGCGGCGGTGACGGCGTTGAAGCCGAACTGGAACGTGAACACGTAGACGACGCCGCGCGAGTCGGTCCGCACGGTGCAGCCCGACCGGCCGAAGCCGTTCCGGCTGCTGATGTTGTTGGTCGCCGGTGTCACCTGCCGCTGCGTCCAGCTGGCGCCGCCGTCGCGGGACGTGAGCACCATCAGCGGCTGGTTCGTGAACCCGTTGCCGTTACCGCGGAAGTCGGCGTAGCAGACGTACACGTTGCCGAAGAAGGCGCTCGATTCAGCGTTGTCGGCCCAGATCTGCTCCTTGTCCGAGAACTGCGCGCTGCTCTGGCGGCTCGCGATGACGGGAGCGCTCCAGGCGCGGTTGGCGCCGGTGGCGGCGAGCGCGACGTCGTCGGTGTGCGACACCGCGATCGCCTCGGCGCCCTTGAACGGCGCCGCGCCCGGCACCGCGGAGGTCAGGTTCGCGTAGTACAGCCGCGAGCCGCCGGCGTACGAGAACCCGCCGCCCGGCGCGGGCTGCGGCCCGAAGGCGAGCGCCGGATCGCCGTCGGCGACGAGACCGGCCTCGAAGTAGTTCGGCAGCGTGCCGATGGGTCCGACGACGGGCGTGCAGCCCGGGTCGGGCCCGACGGCGCCGAGGCATCCACGGGCCGTGTTGCCGCGGTAGGTCGGCTGCGTCCAGGTGTGACCGGAGTCGCGCGAGAAGTAGATGCCGGAGACGCCGACGCCCGCGGTGAAGGGACAGTCGTTGTCCGGCCCCGCGTTGCAGGCCTCCATGTCGATGTTGTCGTTGGCGCCCGCGGCCAGCACGGTGGGATGGCGCTGGTCGATCGCGACGGCGGGCTCGTTCTGCTTGTTCTGCGAGAACGGGCTCGTCGGACTGCCGCTGCTCACGCGCACCGATTGGGCGCTCGCGGGTCCGGCGGCGACGAGGAAGAGCACGGCGGCGAGCGTCGCGCACAAGCGTTTGGGCATGAGACCCCCATCGATCGGGGGGCCGGCGGCGCGTCCCGGAGGATCCCCTCACTCACCGGAGGCCCCGATTGGGATCGACGATCCCACCAGCGGTTCCCCTGTGCAAGGGCGGCTGTCAGCAAGGGTCGAAGGTCCTAGGACCAATTGCCCGTGGAAATCGCGCTCGCCGCGCGCCACCGTTAGCGCCATGACCCTTGCGCAGCTCCCAACCACGATCCCGGGGCTGCACGCCTCGGATCCCGAACCGCTCCCGTTCGCCCCGGCGCTCCAGATCCGCGCGTTCCGGCTCGCGCGCCCGGCCGGTGACCTCCTCGTCTACAGCACCACGACCGCCACCGGCGACGTCTGGCGCCAGTACCTCGGCCACGGGCACGAGGCCGGCTTCGCCGCACCGCGTGTCAAGGCGCCGCTGTTCGTCCACGCCGCGGATCGCGCGGCGGTCGAGGAGCATGTGCCGGTGCGGGCCGCGTTCTCCCGGCGCCACACGCTCGACGACGATTTCGAGGTGATCCCGATCCCCGGGCACACCCCCGGATCGACCGCATACCTGTGGGACAGCGGCGATCACCGGCTGCTGTTCACCGCCGACACGATCCTGCTGCGCGACGGCGAGTGGCGGGCCGCGCTGCTCTCGTCCAGCGACCGCGCGGCCTACCTCGAGAGCCTCGCGCTCCTACGCGAGCTCGACTTCGACGTGCTCGTTCCGTGGGCCGCCGCCGGCGATCACGTCGCGCACACCGATCGCGCCGATGCCCGCCGCCGCATCGACGCGATCATGAGGCGCTTGACGCTCAGCCCCCGAAACGGGACCTGAGCGCCTGCACGTTGTCGACGTAGCGCTTGGTGTCGTCGAACATCCCGCGGCTCTGTACCGAGGACAGGCCCTGGTAGTAGCCGGCGATCGCGGCGTTCTCGTCGCCGCCCGCGTCGTTGAGCAGGCGCTTGAGGTACATCACGCCCGCGTGGACGTTGTCGGTCGCCGAGTTTGGATCCAGCGGCCGGCCGCCCGCGAGGTTCTGCTGCACGTAGTCCCACGTGCCCGGCATGACCTGCATGATCCCGCGCGCGTTGGCGCCGGAGACCATGCTGTTGTTGAAGCCGCTCTCCTGCCAGGCGATCGCGGCCGCGAGCGAGGGGGAGACCCCGTGGGCGGCGGCGATGCTCTGGATGTCGGCCGCGCCCAGGGACTGCGAGGTCGGCTCGGGGTTCGCGGTCGGCACGACCGTCTGGGTCGGCGCCGGCTCGCTCGCGTGCGCCGGCGCGGGCGCGCCGCTCGGCAGCTTGAGCACGGTGCCGGTGAGCAGGACGCCGGACGGGTCGAGCCCGTTCATCGCCGCCATCGCGTCGACCGACACTCCGGTCTGGCGCGCGAGGTCGCCGAGCGTGTCGCCCGCGCGGACCTTGTAGGCGCCCTGCGCGGCCGGAGCGCCGCTCGACGCCGGTGCGCTCGACGCGGCCGGTGCCGCGCTGCCGGCGAGCTTGAGCGAGGTGCCCGCGAGCAGCACACCCGCGGGATCGAGGCCGTTCGCCGCCGCGAGCGACGACACGGAAACGCCCGCGCGGCCCGCGATCGCGGTCAGCGTGTCACCCGCCTGGACGACGTACGAGCCGCCGCCGCCCGAGGCGGCCGCCGGCGCGGGCGATGTGGGGGTGGAAGCGACGAGGCCTGCGTTTTGCAGTGCCGCGTAGCCCTCGGTGGTGGTGGGGACCTGAATCGTCGAGCCGAGCACGACCTGCGCGTCCTCCGACAGGCCGTTGTAGGCCGCGACGGTCCGGGTCGTCAGGTTGTTCGCCGCAGCGATCGACCACAGCGTCTCGCCGGGCTGGACCGTATGCGGTACGGCCGCCGAGGCGGGCGCGGCAGGAATCAATAGGGCGATGCAGAACAGCAGCAGTCGTCGCGGGCGCACGTTTCAGAGACCTCCGTGGTCCGGTTTCATGCTCAATCGTCACCCCGTCACGGCGCTCCGGGAACCAGAGCGCGCGGGATTACGGTGCCCTGCAAGCGCGGCTGCATGGCATGCTGAGCGCCTTGGACGCGGCCGATCTGAAGCTCTGGGCTCAGAAATGGCGCTGGTATGAGCGCAACTCGCTGCCCTGGAACCGGGCACGCATCCACTACGAGTTCGCGCGCCGCCGGGCGTTCTGCCGCTGGCCGATTCAAGGCAACGTGCTCGAGATGCTCCGCGAGGGGCGACTCGAGCTCGGCGAGCACGTCGTGCTGGAGCCGAACGTGTGGCTCACGGCGCAGGCGCCCGCGCGCATCCGCATCGGCGGCGGCACGTTCCTGAACCTCGGCGTCCAGGTTGCGGCGGCGGAGCTCGTCGAGATCGGCGAGCACTGCATGTTCGCCAACGGCTGCTTCGTGACCGATGCGAACCACCGCTTCGACGATCCGGACAAGCCGGTGCCGTGGCAGGGCTTCAGTTCGAAGGGCCCGACCCGGATCGGCGACAACGTGTGGTGCGGCGCGAACGTCGTCATCACGAGCGGCGTCACGATCGGCGAGCGCTGCGTGATCGGCGCCAACTCGGTCGTGACGACCGACCTGCCGGCGTTCTCGATCGCCGCCGGCGTGCCCGCGCGCGTGCTGCGCGCGGTCGAGTACCCGGTGAACGCCGGCCCAGAGGGCCGGGTTCACTAGCGGGGCTCAGGATTTGGACAGCATGATGTGAACGCCGAACGCGACGGCACCGGCGAACACCAGGAAGCAGAGCAGCGCCAGCCCGCCCCAGACGAGCGCTCCGCCCCCGTTGCCGCTGCGGCGCGCCTCGGCCGAGCGCGCACTGCCGACCACCACGAGCGAGAACGTCGTACTCACGAAGACGGCCGTGATGAGCGAGACCCAGATGACCTCGAGGATGTCTCCGGCCTTGACCACCGCGAACATCCGATCAGCCCTCCGCCGTCAGCGTTCGCCCGCCGGAGACGCGCCGTGCGAGCGCCCAGACCAGCGCCACGAGCAGCCCGACGGTCACGACCATCGGACCGGCCGCACCGGTGCCGAACACACGCGTGACGCCGTACGTCAGCGCTCCCACCGCGGCGGAGGCAGGCAGCGTGAGCACCCACGCGACGACGATGTTGCCCGCGACGCCCCAGCGCACGGCCGAGACGCGCTTGGCCGCGCCGGCGCCCATGATCCCGCCCGAGATCACGTGCGTGGTCGACAGCGGGAAGCCGACGTGCGACGCCGACAGGATCACGGCCGCGCCGACGCCCTGAGCGGCGAAGCCCTGCGCGGGGTCCATCTTGATGATGCGGCTGCCCATCGTCCGGATGATCCGCCAGCCGCCGACGTACGTCCCGAGCGCGATCGCGGTCGCCGACGAGACGATCACCCAGTTGGGGATGTCCTCGGCGGCGCTCAGGTTCCCGTTGGCGACGAGCGCCAGGAAGATGATCCCCATCGTCTTCTGCGCGTCGTTGGTGCCGTGCGAGAGCGAGAACAGGCTGCCGGAGATGATCTGGCCGAGCCGGAACCCACGCGAGACCGTTCCCGGGTGCTGGCGCCCGACGATGCGGTAGATGATCAGGATCGCGATGCCGGCCGAGAGAAACGCCAGCGTCGGCGCCACCAGTGCCGGGATCACGACCTTCTCGAGCAGTCCGTCGAAGTACACGCCGCTCGTGCCGACCGCGGCGAGGGTGGCGCCGACGACGCCGCCGATCAGCGCATGCGAGCTCGAGGACGGCAGCCCGAAGTACCACGTCGCCAGGTTCCAGGCGATCGCGCCGATCAGGCCGGCGAACACGATCTCCGGTGTCATGTCGGTCGCGTTGACGATGCCCGACGCGATCGTGGCCGCCACGGCGAGCGACAGGAACGCTCCGACGAAGTTCAGTGAGGCCGCCATCGTGACGGCCACGCGCGGGCCCATCGCCCGCGTGGAGATCGAGGTGGCGACGGCGTTGGCGGTGTCGTGGAAGCCGTTGGTGAAGTCGAACGCGAGCGCGGTGCCCACGACGATCCACAGGACGACGTCGTTCTCCATGCCTACTGGTTCTTGATGACGATGCCTTCGAGGATGTTGGCCACGCGCTCGGTCGCGTCGATGCCGTCCTCGAGGCGCTCGAAGATGTCCTTCCAGCGGATCACGAGCATCGGGTCGATCCCGCGCTCGAACAGCGAGGCGAGCGCCTCGCGCAGCACGCGGTCGCCGTCGTTCTCGAGCCGGTTGACCTCGACCGTGTAGTGGTGGATGTCCTTGAAGGTCCGCAGCCGCGGGATCGCGCCGGCGATGGCGCGCGACGACTGGTGCAGGATCCGCGCCATCTCGGTGGCCTTGTCCATCGAGGCCTCGATCCGGTACAGCGACAGGAAGTCGGCCGTCTCCTCGATGAAGTCGACGATGTCGTCGAGCGCCGAGGCGAGCGCGTAGATGTCCTCGCGGTCGATCGGCGTGACGAACGTCGAGTTCAGCCGCTGGATGATGTCGTGCGTGATGCGGTCGCCCTCCTGCTCGCAGACGACCACCTCGCGCGCGAGCTCAGCGCCGTCGGGCCACTGCTCGAGCATCCGCTCGAGCAGCTCGGCCGAGCGCACGATGTTCGCGCCGGCCTCCTCGAAGAGGTCGAAGAACTCGCGCTCTTTCGGCGCGAACAGCTGTGCTAGGCGCGGCATGGCGGCCACTGTAGAGAAAGGTCTCCGGTGGCCCCCGGCGACTTGTAAAGAGGTTGTGAACGAGTTGTGACCGGCTCAGACCACCGTGCGATGCGGCGGCAACTGGGCACGTAGGCGATCGAGCTCCTCGGGCGCGATGCCGTACGTGTGCTCCGGCGTCGGGAACGCGCGTGTGCGCACCTCCTCGGTGTACTCGCGCACTCCCCGCACCATCTCGGCCTTGACCTCGGCGTAGCGCTTGACGAACTTGGGCTTGAAGCCGTCATGCATGCCCAGCAGGTCGTGCAGCACGAGGACCTGGCCGTCGGTGCTCGATCCGGCGCCGATCCCGATCACCGGGATCTCCATGTGCTGCATGATCACGTCGGTCACTTCCGCCGGGATCGCCTCGAAGACGATCGCGAAGCACCCGGCCTCCTGCAGCGCGAGAGCGTCCTCGAGCACGGCGCGCGCCCGCTCGGCCGTGCGGCCCTGGGCGCGGTAGCCGCCGAGCGCGGTGGCGGTCTGCGGGGTGAGCCCGACGTGGCCCATCACGGGTACGCCGGCGCGCACGATCGCGCGGGCGCGCTCGGCCATCGCGCCGCCGCCCTCGAGCTTGACGGCGTCACAGCCCGCCTCCTTGACGAAGCGGTGCGCTGTGGCGATCGCGTGGGCGTCCGATGCCTCGTACGAGCCGAACGGGAGGTCGCCGACCAGCAGCGGGGTCTTGAGTCCGCGCCGCACGGCGGCGGCGAGCATCAGCAGCTCCTCGACGGTCACCGGCACGGTGTCCTCGTAGCCGAGCACGTTGTTGGCGGCCGAGTCGCCGACGAGCACGACGTCGACTCCGGCCTCCTCCACCACGATCGCGCTCGGGTGGTCGTAGGCGGTCACCATCACGATCGGCTCGCCGAGCGCACGCATCTCGTGCAGCTTGGTGAGCGAGACCGGCTTGCGATCGCTGCGGGGAGCTGACGACATCAGATGTCCTCCTGGGTGGTCGGCGCCCCGTCAGGGGTCGCCGCCGTGGTGATGATGGTGTTGTCGATGAGGCGGGTGTCGCCGACGCGCGCCGCCACGGCCACCAGTACCCGGCCGTTGACGTTGTCGATCGGCTGGAAGCTGTCGGGGTCGACGAGCGCCAGGTACTCGGCGTCCACGTCGTCCATCGCGGTGCGTGCGCGTGCCGTGATCGCGGCCGCGTCGCGCTCGCCGTCCGCCACGACCGTCTTCGCCGCCCGCAGCGCGCGTGACAGCGCGAGCGCGCGGCGGCGGTTCTCCGGCGACAGATGCACGTTGCGGCTCGACAGCGCGAGCCCGTCCGGCTCACGCACGGTGGGGATGACGACGAGCTTCACCGGGATGTCGAGGTCGGCGACCATGCGGCGCAGCACGGCGACCTGCTGCGCGTCCTTCTGGCCGAAGAACGCGAGGTCGGGCGTGACCATGTTCAGCATCTTCGTCACCACGGTGCAGACGCCTGTGAAGTGGCTCACACCGCGCACGGCGCCTTCGAGCACGTCCGACAGGCCCTCGACGTGCACGGTCGTGGCGAAGCCGGGCGGATAGACCTCCTCGACGCCGGGCGCGAACAGCACGTCGACGCCGAGCGCGGCCGCCTCGGCGGCGTCCTTGGCCTCGTCGCGCGGGTACGCGGCGAGGTCGCGCTGCTCGTTGAACTGCGCCGGGTTGACGAACAGCCACACGACCACCTCGTCGGCGGCCGCGCGGGCCGCCCGCATGAGCGCGTGGTGGCCGGCGTGGAACGCGCCCATCGTCGGCACGAGCGCGATCGTGCGCCCGGTTGCGCGCACCCGCGCGACGTACTCGCGCATCTCCGCCACGCTGCGGAGCGTTCGCATCGCCGCCCCCGCGCGGGGCTCGCGGCGCGGCCCGGCGAGGTCTCGCGTGGCCGCGACCAACGCGTCGAACAACGGCACGAGGTCCGGTGTGCGCGCCGCGATCGCGTCGCGCTGCCGGGCAACGGTCTCGTCGTCGCCGCGCGCGATCGGGCCGGTCAGCGCCTGCTCGGCACCGCGGGCCGCCCAGTCGTCCACGGCGGCGCGCACCAGCGGTGCCAGCAGCGCCCGGTCGACGCCCGCGGTCGCCGCCAGCCGCTCGGCGGCGCCCTCGATCGTCACGAGGAAGTTCGAGGCGATCGAGGCGGCGGCGTGGTAGGCGGTGCGGTCCTCGTCGGCGACCCGCGTGGGGCGCATCCGCAGCGCTGTCGCGAGCGCCTCGGCGACGGCCAGCGCTCGCGGCGTCGTGCCGTCGATCGCGCAGCCGGCGCCCGCGAACCGCGCGGGGTCGGCGCCGGTGGGCACGGTCATCAACGGGTGCAGCGAGAACGCCTCGTGCGGCGCCAGCACATCGAGCGCGGTGGCACCGGAGCAGTGGCCCACCAGCGGTCCGGCCGTGACGGCGGCCGCCGCGTCGGCGATCTCGCCGTCCGGCACGCACAGCACCACGGCGCTCGCGTCGCGCGGGTCCGCGCCTCGGCCGAGCGGTCCGAGTACGTCGTATCCGACCGCGCGGAGAGCGGCGGCAAGGGCGGTACCGAGTCGGCCCGCACCGACAATGGCGATCAAGTCCAGTTCCCTCACGGAGATACCGGCTTCAGGCGTCAAAATGAAGTCTAGTCCGCCGTCCGGGCAATTAGAGTCAGCAGGCGATGGGAACCGCTGCCGAGCGCCGCGAGGAGCTCAAGGCCGTCTGGCGGCAGGCGCAGTCGTGCACCACGTGCCCGCAGCTCGCCTCTACGCGCCAGACCGTGGTCTTCGGCTCCGGGAACGCCGACGCCGACCTGATGTTCGTCGGCGAGGCCCCGGGCGCGAACGAGGACAAGCAGGGCCTGCCGTTCGTCGGCCAGGCCGGCCGGCTGCTCGACACGCTGCTGCACGAGATCGGCCTCGAGCGCGGCGACGTCTTCATCGCAAACGTGTTGAAGTGCCGGCCTCCTGGCAACCGCGACCCGCTGCCGCAGGAGATCGACGCCTGCCAGGACTACCTGTTCAAGCAGATCGAGCTGATCGAGCCGCGGGTGATCTGCACGCTCGGCAACTTCTCGACGAAGCTGCTGCGCGCGGATCCGACCGGCATCACGCGGCTGCATGGGCGCGAGGAGGTGCGGCGGATCGGGCCGCGGCGCGTGCGGCTGTACCCGATCTACCATCCGGCGGCGGCGCTGTACACGCCGAAGATGCTCGAGGTGCTCCGGGAGGACTTCACGCGGCTGCCGGCGCTGCTCGCGCTCGACCCGCCGGAGCAGCCCGAGCCGCAACCCGAGCCCGAGCCCGAGCCCGAGCTCGTCGTGCCGGAACCGGAGATCGTCGAGGAAGCCGAGGCCGAGCCGGAGCCGGCGAATCAGCTCGGGCTCTTCTGAGCGGCCCGCTCGTCGACCGTGATCGCGTAGCGCTCGTGGTCGCGCCACTGGCCGCCGATCAGCAGGTACCGCGGCGAGAAGCCCTCGAGCCGGAAGCCGGATCCGCGGGCGAGCGCGATCGACGGCTCGTTCCCCGGCTGGATGTTCGCCTCGAGCCGGTGCAGCGCGAGCGGCCCGAACGCGTGGTCGAGCACCTGCTCCATCGCCTCGCGCATCAGCCCCTGCCGGGCGTAGCGGCCGTGCGCGTAGTAGCCGAGGTAGGCGGACTGGAACGCGCCGCGCACGATCTGCGAGATCGTGAACACGCCCACGATCGAGCCGTCGGTCGTGAGCGACGCGACCAGGCACACGAAGTCGTCGCGCCGCGACCGGGCGAACAGGTCGTCGAACTGGTCGGCGCGCTCGGGCGGATACGTCCACGGGCGGTGCAGCGCCCGGCTCTCGCGGGCGAGCGCCAGGAACTCGTCGCGGTCGCCGCGCTCGAGCACCCGCAGCTGCACGCGCGCGCCGTCAGGCGCGGCCTGCGGGTCGATCTCGGCCGGGCGCAGGCCGAGCCCCGCGACCGCGGCCAGCGGCCGGCGGCGGAGCGGACGTCGGACACGAGAGATCACGATCAGGGAATGATGACTGACCGGCGCAAGTTGGTCGCGAACGCCCACAAAAGCGCCAATCCGCGCGCGACCATGGCGATGCCGCGCGCGAACGGCGCGGAGGCGCCGTGATCGGCATCGACGCGCGCGCGGCATCGCCA
>Ga0207428_10005377_pt1 | contig 11950 bp, 10 predicted proteins | sample RhiMethybrSRZTD1_FD_187600 | JGI IMG/M metagenome (GOLD analysis project Ga0207428, IMG submission 187600) | Populus rhizosphere microbial communities from Tennessee, USA - Rhizosphere MetaG P. TD hybrid SRZTD1 (SPAdes) (version 3) | ecosystem: Host-associated > Plants > Roots > Rhizosphere >... | reverse complement strand
AGCGCTTCAACGGCGGCGGCGGTATCGACCAGGAGCTGCTGCAGATCCTCGCGGGTCGCGAGTATCAGTACACCGTCGGCCGCGACGCGGGCGTCCGCCAGCCGAGGCCGCAGAATTTCTACGGCCCGATGGTCGTGATGCAGAACGAGCGCTCGGCATCGGACGCGGAAATGTTCCCCGCCGGATTCCGCGCGCTGGGCCTCGGTAAGGTCGTCGGTGTTCCGACAATGGGCGCGGTCATCGGCACGGGCTCTTATACCCTGCTCGACGGTTCGGCGATTCGGACGCCAGGCACAGGCGTCTGGATCACGAACGGCGGGCAGAACATGGAGAACTTCGGCGTGCCGCCCGACGTGCGCGTGGACAATTCGCCGGACAGCCACGCCAAGGGCCGCGACATGCAGATCGAGAAGGCCGTCGAGATCCTGAAGGTGGAAATGGCGGCGGGCGTCAAGAAGTAGCTCCGAGCCACGACATGCCGTGACCGTCGGGCTCTGCAGGCTGCGACAGCGGCCGCGTAGACGCCCGCGGCGCGGCGATCCGCGCCCCGGCCGCAACGGTACGCAACCTGCTTCCGTAGCGGCCGGAGGTCTCCACATGTCTCTTCGTCAGACGATGGCCGCGACACTGCTCGTAGTTGCTACCACACCAGCGTTCGCGCACGCCGATACGCTCCTCATGCCGTTCTTCGGTATCAACTTCGCTGGCGACGCCGGCAAGACGTTTTCGGAGGGGCGTGAATCCAAACAGCAAACCTTCGGCGTGAGCGCCGCGTTCTTCGGCGGCGGCGTGGTGGGCATCGAGGCCGATTTCGGATACAGCCCGGACTTCTTCGGCAAGGCCGACACCGGCGGCAGCAGTGTCACGACAGCGGTCGGTAACCTGGTTCTCGCGATTCCCTTCGGCGGCCAGAAGGGCTTCGGCATTCGTCCGTACTTCCTCGCGGGCGCCGGTGTGTTGCGATCGACCGCTGACTTCGGGGCGGTGTTCGACGAGGGCTCGGAGACCAGCGTCGCGTGGAATACCGGCGGCGGCGTTCTGATGTTCTTCGGCAACAACTATGGAATGCGCTTCGACATCCGCTATTTCAAGACGTTCGACGACGTGGACACGGGCACTGGAGTGGTGGACGCGCCTGGCAAGATTGACTTCACGCGCGCCTCGCTCGGGTTTGTGTTCAGGTTCTGACGAGCGTCGATCGCAGAAACTACCTGCCCGGGTTCACGTCGGGTAGACTCGGCGTCATGCCGGTGACCCGACGTGAATTCCTGGCTACAGCCGGCCTTTCGGCGGCCGCGCTCGCAACGGGCGCCTCCTCCTCACAGACGCCGCAGGTCGATGGCGGGGTCCTGCGCACGCGCATCGAATCGCTGAGCATCTTCGGCCGTCCCACCAATGGCACATTCGCCGATGGCGTCAGCCGTGTCGCCTACTCGGATGCCGATGTCGCCGGTCGGAAGTACGTCATCGACCTGATGCGTGCCGCGGGACTCGAGCCGCGGATCGATCCCGCGGGCAACATCTTCGCGAAGCGCGCGGGCTCCGAGCCCTTGCTCCCGCCAATTCTCTTCGGCTCGCACATCGATTCAGTGCCGAGCGGCGGTAACTTCGACGGCGATCTCGGCTCGCTCGGCGCCCTCGGCGTCATCGAGGCGCTCGACCGCGCCAAGGCCGCCACCCGCCATCCGCTCGAAATCGTCGTCTGGTCAGCCGAAGAGGGTGTCGCGTTCGGCCGCGGTCTCGCCGCCAGCCGCATCGTCGCAGGCGACGTGAAGCCCGCCGACATGGATGCGGTCTGGAACGGCATGACGCGCGCCGACTGCGTCCGGAAGATCGGTGGGAATCCAGCTCGCATCATGGACGCGGTCCGGCCGAAGGGCGCCCATCACGCCTATCTCGAGCTGCACATCGAGCAGGGCGGCACGCTCGAACGCGACAAGATCTCCATCGGGGTCGTAGAGGGCATCGTCTCTATTCAGCGGTACACGGCGATCGTGACGGGCTTCGGCAATCACGCGGGCACCACGCCGATGGCCGAGCGGCAGGACGCACTGATTGCGGCGTCGCAGCTCACGCTTGCCGTTCGGGAAGCGATCAACGCAAAACCCGGGCGCCAGGTCGGTACCGTCGGTCAACTCAACGTCGAGCCAAACGCGCCGAATGTGATTCCAGGCGTCGTCCGCATGACGATTGAGCTGAGAGACCTTTCAATGGACAAGTTGAACGGGATCCTGGCCGATGTTCGACAGCGCGCGTCCGCCATCGCTGCGAACACGAAGACAAAGATTGAAATCAACGAGCTGAGCACCAATCCGCCGGCCCTGGCGACCGAAGATGTTCAGCGCGCGATCGAACGCGCCTCGAAATCGCTGGGCCTGTCGAATCGCCGGCAGCCGAGCGGCGCCGGCCACGATGCGCAGATGATGGCGCAGCTCGGTCCGATGGGAATGATTTTCGTGCCGAGCGTCGCTGGAATCAGCCACTCACCCCGCGAGCTGACGAAGTGGGAGGACTGCGCGAACGGCGCGAACGTGCTGCTGGCCGCTGTCCTCGAAATGGACAAGGCCTGAGTTACTTCTTCACCGAAACCAACTTCAGGTCGCCGTCCTGAATGAGGCCGATACCCGACGCGTAGAATTTCGCTTCCTTCGCATTGGGTTCTAGCGGCGTCGTCTCTTCCATCTTCAGCACGTTGGTGAAGGTGCCCGCCGGAGTCTTGATGCTCTCGGTGAGGCTGACGATCTCTGCGCGGTCCATCGCCACTTTGGGCGCCACTTCCTGGAAGTACCGCGCCCTCATCAGCGGAAGCCCAGGCATCATCAGACCGAAGCGCGCACCGCCGGCGCCGGAGAGCCACGCGCCTTCATGGTTGATGATCTTGCCGTCCTTGTACATGTCCACGTCCTCGCCGAAGTAAAAGACCGAGTTCGTCCGGCGGCTGATCGCGAAGTAGTTGCGCGACACTTCGATCAGCGCGCCCTTCTCGGTCTCGCGCTCTTCGACGATGCGAGTTTCGACGCCGTCGACGACTTTGGTTTCGTTCAATACGGTGATGACGAGGCGGGTGCTCGCATCTTCCAAAGTCAGCGTGTTGCCGGCCTCGAGAATGAAATACGGGTTCCGGCCGGTGGATGCGAGGTCCGACTTCTCGACATCAAAGCGGCTCGTGAACGACGAATCCGGGGCCTGACTGCTGAGGCCGGCTCCGGCCGCGGCAACAAACGCGATCGCTAAAATCCATGCACGCGACATGAGGCCTCCAGCCGATAATTCTGCCATGTTGAAGACCCGGGTCGCGCTCGCAGCGTTGGTCGTCTGGGGCGCCGTCTCCGCGGCCGTGCTGTTGAGCGACCTGCCCGAGCGGCTGACCGATCAGCAGTTCTGGGCGCTGAGCCAGGATTCGTCGGAGCCTGGCGGCCAGTTCAGGAACGCCGACATTACGAATCTCACGTCCAACGAGATGCTCTACCAGCACGTGGTACCAGACCTCATGAGCCGGGTTGGAACGGGTCGTGTGTATCTCGGCGTAGGTCCGGAGCAGAACTTCACCTACATGGTCGCGACACGGCCGAAGATGGCCATCATTTTCGACATCCGGCGCGGCAATCTTGCGATGCAGCTCCTCTACAAGGCGATCTTCGAGTTGTCCGACGATCGCGCGGCCTTCGTCTCGATGCTGTTCTCGAGGCCGCGGCCCCCGGGCCTCGGCCCGACGTCGTCCGCGAACCGAATTTTTTCAGCCTTCGAGTGGGTCAGGCCCGATCCTGCGCTGGTCCAGAAGAACCTGATCGCAATCAAGGATCTTTTGACGAAGACGCGAAAGCTGCCGCTCCTCGAACGGGACCTCGAGGCGATCGATATCCTCTACCGCACGTTCTACGGCAGCGGCTACAATCTGCGCTCGTCACCCACTTACAAGAACTTGATGGCCGCGACAGATGCCACGGGTGTCGAGCGCAGCTACCTCGCCACTGAGTCAGGTTTCGCGTGGTTGAAGGATCTCCAGTCGCGCAACCTCGTCGTGCCGGTCGTCGGCGACTTTGGCGGGCCGAAAGCCATCCGCGCGGTCGGCCAGTACCTGAAGGTCCGCGGCGGCACCGTCGGCGCGTTCTATCTTTCGAACGTCGAGCAGTACCTGTATCAGGACGGCAAGTGGGATGCGTTCTGCCGGAATGTTGCGACGCTTCCTCTGGATGAGTCGAGCACGTTCATTCGATCGCAGAGCGGCGGTGGAGGTTTCGGCAGCCGCGGCGGCGGGTTCATCAACTCGCTGGGCGCGATTGCGAACGAAGTCAGCGCCTGCGCCAAGTAGTCCTGCTATCGACGCACACGGAGGCAACGGGACACGGAGCGCACGGACCCTCTTGGGGCAAACCCTACGTCACTCCGATTCTCCGTGTCGCGTGATCTCCGTGTGTGTTGATAGAAGTTCTGGATCTTATTTTTGCCGTGCGCGGACGCCCTTCACTGCGCCCACAATCATGCGGTTCAGCGCCGCGATTGACAGGCCGCCGTCGTCTTTCGCCGGAATGGTCGCGAAGCCGATGGCAGCGGCTTTGGGATAGCGGGAAAAGATCATTTCGAACAGGCTCGCGAGTTCCCGGCTCGAAGGGCCGCCCGGCACCTTGTTCTGGTGGGCCTCGACCTCTCGCGGATCGAGCACGTCCATGTCGATGTGAATGTAGAGCTTGTCGTTGGAACGGCTGAGGCGGTCGAGCTCGCGCGTCACGCCCGGCGACAATTGCTGCAGGTCGGCGACGGTGAGTTGCCGGATCTTCGACTTGTCGAGCAGCTGCTGCTCGAGCGGATCCGTCAGCCGCACGCCTCCCATCACCACTTGTTCATCTGCCAGCGGCGGGTTCAGGTTCGCGTCCAAGCGCATTCCAGCCAGACATCGTCCGGTTGCGATCGCGACGGGCATTCCTCCGAGCGATCCGCTTCGAGTGGTTTCGGGCGTATTGAAGTCTGGATGCGCGTCCAGCCAGAGCATTCCGATCCTGATTGGTGCGTTCGTCGGACCTGAGTGCTGGAGCCCGGCGACCATTCCGGGCATGGACGGACACGTACCGAGCAACCCGACGTTGAAGTACCCTTCGCGCTCATTCGCCGCCACGATACGGCCGAGATGTCCCAGCGCATAGCCGAGGCGCTTCCATCCGCCGTACTCGGGCTCCTGTTCCTTCGTGAGCGAGATCTCGTTTACGCGCACGCTCGCGCCCAGTTTTGCCAGCTCCGCCTGAACCCCACCCGATGCCATCGTCGTCGGTCCAACCGAAACTCCGTTGGGAATGAACGGCTGCTTTACGAGCGCGACGCGGACCGGCACTCGTGCGAAGAATCCCTGCCAGGCGGATGCCGAAACCGCCGCGAGCGCGGCGACAATCACAATGAATGAGAATTTGGGAATCATCCTGCCCTCACCCGCCCGTATATCCATTCCTTGTTCTGACGGTGTACCTGTTGCCGCCCTGTCTTTTCACCCGTACCGTCACTTCGTGCCAGCCCGGACGCGGAACTCCTGCGAGCTGATAATTCACCACATAGCTCGTGCGGAAATCGTCGAGCGCCTTGATAAAAGGCTCGTCGAGCAGGTTGGTTTGCGGACGAGCGATTGTCCGGCCGTTGGAGACAATTGTGATGTTCGACAGCGCTGCGATCTGAACGACGCCGCCGGTCGCCGCTGCGATGCGATGGAAGAACACGGTCGGGCTGCGATCCGGCTCTCCTTGAACGACCGACGTTGAGAGCGCCAGTCCCCCATTCGGGGTCGCCGACCACGTCCTCACCACGCGCATATTGCTGGGCTGCTGTCCGGAGACGAAGAACATCGCCGTCTGAGATCGTCGTGCCATTTCCAGCACGTCGTCTTCATTGAGCACGCTCGTCGTGTCGTACCCGTCGCTGAACACGATCGCGAGTTGCCGGCGATCGACGGCCGGCCGCGCGGCCAGGACAGTGGCGATCACATCGTTCAGCGAAGTCTGCCCGGTCGGGCGCCCCAGGCTGATCGCCGAGGCCTCTGACGCGGGCAGCAGCGCAATCCGCTCGTGGATTCGCTGGTTGAATGTCACGAGTGAAAATCGATCCTCGGGCTTCAGCCGCTCGCGAATGCGGTTGGCCGCGCTGACAATGGCGTTCTGAACCCATTGCACCAGGCTCTCGCTCGTATCGAGAGCCATCGTCACATCGATTGGCAGCGCCTCCCGAGACACGCTGACCACTTCCTGGCGGACTCCGTTGTCGAGGACTTCGAAATCGGCGGCGAGGAGATCGGATATGACCCGCGTTTTTTCCGTGACGGCGACGTTGAGTTGCACGACGTCGACGCCAGTCCGGAACTGCGGCCGCTGCGAGATCACCGGTGTTGTGAATGCGGTGACGGCCAGCGCGACCGCAAGGCAAGCGTGACGCATCACTTCCCAGCCAGTTCCCGAAGGGTCTTGTCCCATTGGGGGAAGAACCGAACGTCGCCGTGCGCGTAGATCCACCATGGATCGTTGACAGTGTCAGCCGCCGTACGGATGTCTCTCGAGATCGCTTCGGCGATCGGCGCACGGCCCCGTTTGGCTTCGATTACCATGATCCCGATGCGCGGGGACTGCGCGCTCGGCACGATTTCGAGCGCGCTCTGGAACGCTCTCACGGCCTGGTCTGGACGATCGAGTGCGGCAAGCGTCTTGCCGCGCAACAGGCGGGCCCAATAGAGAATCACGCCTTCCTTGGTCCACGCATCGTCGAACCGGTCGAGAGCCGCGAGCGCCTCCGATGGACGGTGCGAATCGAGCAGCAGGCGCGCCATGCGAACGGTCGCCTCGGCGCGCGTGGGTTCAAACGCCGTCGCTCTTTCGTATGCTGCAATCGCCTTGGGGACCCTGTCGTCGCGCTTCGGGTCCTCGATGATGTGGCCCTCCTCGACGAATCCGGCGAGTAACGCGATCCTACGGATCGACCAGCGCCGGTTGGGTGGAGGGCAGCGTGGGGATGATTCGGCCCGCGATCAGCGGTCTGGCCAGCGTATCCACCAGGTCTGGTTGCCGGCGGCCGGCGAGAACCGCAATGGCCGTCTTGTTGAATTGCAGTTCGAACGCATCCATTCCGGAAATCGCGCCAATCGGGGTCCGACGCTTGCGCAGGTAGGTCTGTCCGAGTTGAAGAAAATCTGCCCAGTACACGTACCCGTGCGGATATGCGGCCAGGGAGACATCGAACATGAACATCGCCTTTGCAGGCTCGGTCACGAGCTGTCCCCACCCCTCGAACACTCGATCGCGGAAGTTGATTCGAAAGTCCTCGTAGCGCTGATTGGTTGGAAAGGCCTTGGACAGCACCGCCGGACCTGACGCCAGATAGGCGGCGTACAACTCCTCGCCCATCATCGTGTCGGGACTCTGGTCAGGGCTTTGCTGGAGGCGTGTCTGTGCGCCGGCGGTCACACCAACCGCGGCAACGGCAAGCGCGACCGCCAGAAGCTTCATCGAGGGACCTACGCCTTGGGCGTCACTCCGCGCCACCTATTGATCTGACGCACGATGATGAAGATCGTAAAAGCGACGATGAAGAATTCGATGACGTTGTTGAGGAAGGCGCCGTAGGCGATCACCGCGCCGCCCTTCTTCGCCTCTTCCAGCGTCGCAGCCGTCTGGCCCGCGAGCGGCACATACATGTTGTTGAAGTCCACGCGGCCGAGCGCGAGGGACAGGATTGGCGTGATGAGGTCGTTGACGACCGAGTTGACGATCTTCCCGAACGCCGCGCCGATCAGGACGCCCACGGCGAGATCCAGCGCGTTACCTTGATTCACGAACGCCTTGAACTCCTTCAGCATTGCTTTACCCGGGGGCTTCGCCCCGCGGACCCCCTGCACGCTCACTCACGGGGGCCCCATTGCCCCACTCCGTTCGCGTGCCTCGACATGGCTCGGCACGCCCTGAGTTCGTCGAAGGGCGTGGCTCGTTCGTGCACTCACTCGTTCGTCGATTGTTACTTGCCGCCCAATGCTATCAGTGACCCTGGAACCTTCGGACAGCTAAACTAAGTCCGGTTGTCCATCACTGTCTGGATAGTCCTGGCGTTGCTGATCCTTGCCAACGCGTTCTACGTTGCCGGCGAGTTTGGCGCGGTCGGCGTGCGCCGCAGCCGCGTCCGGCGTCTCAGCGACGACGGCAGTTTCCTGGCGCGCAAACTGCTGCCGTTCGTCCAGGATCCCGGCGAGCTCGATCGCTACGTTGCGGTCTCCCAGGTCGGCATCACACTCTCGAGCCTGATTCTTGGCGCCGTGGCGCAGGGCACGGTTGCGGTGACGCTGGTGCCCTATCTCGCGGACTGGACGGGGCTCGACGCGCGCGCGGCGGCGTCCACCGCCGCGATCGTCGTACTGATCGTCCTTACCGCTGTACAGGTACTCATCAGCGAGCTCATCCCGAAGAGCATCGCGCTGCAGTTTCCGACCGAAGTCGCGCTGGCGACGGTGTTGCCGATGCGCTGGTCGCTGGCCGCGTTCAAGCCGCTGATCAACGTCCTCAACGGATCGGCGACGGGCCTGCTTCGATTGCTCGGCCAGAATCTGAGCGGTCATCGCCATCTGCACTCACCGGATGAGATTGCGCTTCTGATCGCAGAGAGCCGCGACGGCGGGCTGCTCGAACCCGAAGAGCACCGGCGGCTTCATCGCGCGCTGCGGCTCGGCCGGCGCACGGCTCGCGACCTGATGGTTCCGTGCGATCGGCTGAAGATGATCAATCTCAGCGCGCCGCTCGACGACGCACTCGAACAGGTGGCCGGAAGCCCGTTCAGCCGGCTGCCCGCTTACCGCGACTCGCCAGCGAATATCGTCGGCATTCTTCGCGTGAAGGATCTCGTGCAGCAGTACGTGGCAGCCGGCCGGCCGGCGCCCTTCGATTCGCTGCTCCGGCCATTCGTCCGTCTGCCGGCAAAGCTTCCCGGCGATCAAGTCATCGCACGCCTTCGCGAAAAACGCACCCACCAGGCCGCGGTCGTTGACGACACCGGCGCGATCGTCGGCTTCGTCAGCATCCATGACGCGCTGACCGCGTTCCTCGAAGTCGAGGGCTCCGCATCGTGACCGTCGCGCTCGTCACGTTCGGTCTCCTGCTGGCGAACGCGGTCTTCGTCGCGGCGGAGTTCGCCATCATCGGCGTGTCCCGCACCGCCATTGAGCACCGCGCGAATCAGGGCGAACGCCTCTCGCGGCGTATTCTCGCGCTGCTGACGTCGCCGGTTCATCAGGATCGGTTCATCGCAACCGCCCAGCTCGGCATCACCCTCGCCAGCCTGGGTCTCGGCATGTACGGCGAACACACGCTGGCCGCCTGGCTCGAGCCGAGGCTCGAGCTGTCGCCCACGAACCGGTGGATTGCCGCGCACACGCTCGCCAGCGTTCTGGCGATCGCCGGCCTTACATATCTCCACATCTTCATTGGCGAGATGCTGCCGAAGGCGATCGCGCTGTCGCACGCCGAGCGGACTGCGCGAATCCTGTACTGGCCCATGCTCGCGGCGCTCGGTGTGTTCTATCCGCTGGTCCGCGCGTTGAACGGCGCCGGTAACCTGTTCCTGCAGGCGATCGGCATCCGACGGCGAGAGGGCGGCAGCGATCGCGGCTATACGCCTGAAGAGCTCCAGATCATCGTCGAGGAAAGCGCCGAGGGCGGCGCGATGCGGGCCGAAGCGGGATCGATCCTGAGCGAGCTGCTGGAATTCGGCGATCTCACCGCGGGCCAGGTGATGGTGCCTCGCGTTCGCGTGATTGGCATCCCGCTGAATGCGACGTCCGGTCAGATCCGCGACGTCGTCGCCAGGCATCATCACACGCGCTATCCCATCTACGACGGCGACCTCGATCACATCGTCGGCATGCTCCATGTGAAGGATCTGCTGCAGCCGATTCTCGCCGGCGACCCGATTTCCACCGCTGTGGTCCGGCCGATGCCGGTGGTGCCCGAAACGTCCACGCTCGACGTCGTGCTGCTGACGATGCAGAAGGCAGCCGCGCACCTGGCGATCGTCATTGACGAACATGGCGGCACCGCAGGCGTCGTCAGCCTCGAAGATCTCTTCGAGGAGGTGGTCGGCGAGATCGACGAAGGCACTCCGTACGCGCCGCCGCTCGTGGCCGCAGCCGATGGATCCGCGATGGTGGCCGGAACGCTGAGGCTCGACGAACTCGGCAACCATTTCGATTTGGATCTGACCCACGAAGAAGTTGACAGTGTGAGCGGATTGATTCTGACGTTGCTGGGCCGGCCACCGGTTGTCGGCGACGCCGTGCAATACGACCGGGTGCGGCTCGAGGTGACCGCAACGAGCGGCCGCGGTGTGCGTCAGGCCCGTGCGATACTGCTTCCGCCGCCGGAATCCCAATGATTTCTGCCCGGGCCGCTTTGCTGTGCGTCTCCTTCGCGGGAGCGATCTCGGTCACCGCGGGATCCGCGGAGCAGCAGCCCTCCGGGTCCGGGTTCGACGTCTCGGCCTTCGATCGATCCGTACGGCCGCAGGACGACCTCTATAGATATGTGAACGGGCGCTGGCTCGAGGCGACGCCCATGCCGGACGATCGCGTGTCCCACACGGCCGCGACGGAGCTCGTCGAGAAGACGAACGACGACATCCGCGCCATCATCGAAGAACTGGCAGCGTCGCCCGACCGCAAGCCAGGTTCGCCGACACAGCAGGTCGTGGATCTCTACGCGAGCATGATGAACGAGGCCGCGATCGAAGCGCGCGGCATCGCGCCACTCGAACCCGATCTCAAAGCCATCGATGCCATCGACTCGACCCGGGCTCTCGCGGATCGCGCCGGCCGGCTGTCGGCGACGACGACGGCGGGACCGTTTTCGGGAAACGTGGGCACCGATCCTCGTCATCCGGACGATCGCATCGTGCACATTGCGCAGGGCGGACTCCTCCTCGAACGCGAGCGCTATCTGGGTGACGATGCCCTCTCGCGTGGCATTCGCGAGGAATACCGCAAGTACCTCGAGCGCGTGTTCACGATCGTCGGTCGAGCGGATCCGAAAGGCGATGCCACGGCGGTTGTCGCGCTCGAAGTGGAGCTGGCCTCCTCGCACATCCCACCGAACGCCGCCACGGACAAGAACGCCTTCGCATCGCCCTTGAGCCTGCCGCAGATGAATTCCGCGTTTCCCGGTTTCGATTGGGTCGCGTGGGGGCGCCCCCAGGGCCTCGATCGAATCACCGGCGTCATCGTGATGCAGCCCTCGTTCTTCCGCAACTTTGCCGCGCTCGTGCCCGAGCGGCCTCTGTCGACATGGCGCGCGTGGCTGGCCGGCCGGTATCTCACGGCGATGTCGACGTACGCCAACCAGGCGCTGAACGATGCGCGCTTCGACTTTTTCGGGCGCTATCTCACCGGCCAGGCGGCGCCCATCGTGCGGTGGAAACGCTCGGTTGGCCTCGTTAATCGCATGCTCGGTGATGTGGTCGGGCGGTTGTATGCGACGAAGTACTTCTCGCGTACGTCGCGAACCCGCGTCGAGCGCATCGTCGAGCAGATCGTGAAGGCGTATCGGCTGGCAATTTCCGAGGCGGACTGGATGAGCGGCGGGGCGAAGGGCGAGGCCCAGGCAAAGCTGGCCCTGCTCAAGACCCGCGTCGGGTACCCGGATGCCTGGCGCGATTATCGCGGCCTCGACATTCTGCCCGACGATCTGTTCGGCAACCTGACGCGCGCTCAGGCATTCGACAACGCGCGTCGCATGGCCAGAATGGCGCGGCCAGACGAACGCGGCGAGTGGATGATCAACGGGCCGCAGAGCGTAAACGCGTACTACGTGCCGGCGCAGAACGAGATCATGCTGCCCGCCGCGATTCTGCAACCGCCGTACTTCGATCCCGCCGCTGATGAGGCGGCGAACTACGGTGCGATTGGGGCCGTGATCGGACACGAGATCATGCACGGCCTCGATGGCAC
>Ga0207428_10005368_pt1 | contig 11960 bp, 14 predicted proteins | sample RhiMethybrSRZTD1_FD_187600 | JGI IMG/M metagenome (GOLD analysis project Ga0207428, IMG submission 187600) | Populus rhizosphere microbial communities from Tennessee, USA - Rhizosphere MetaG P. TD hybrid SRZTD1 (SPAdes) (version 3) | ecosystem: Host-associated > Plants > Roots > Rhizosphere >... | reverse complement strand
GACAGGAAGGGCTGCCGGATGTCCGCTTTGGGTCAAAAGCAGACAGTGCGGTTGAAAATGTCATGTCTGCTTTACCCCCGAGAGTTCTTGCACCCGGAGATGTCATAAATGACCGCCTTTTACATCGGCCAACACGAGATCGACGACGAGGTGGCTTTCGCCGAGTACCTCAAACAGACAATGCCGTTTATCGAAAAGCACGGCGGAAGTTATCTTACCAAAGCCGGCACACATGAAATGCTCGAAGGCCAACGCCCGAGCCGCGTCGTCGTTGTCGAATTTCCGAGCAAGCAGGCGATCAAGGATTGGTACAACGATCCCGGCTACCAGCCGCTAATCGCCAAGCGACATGCGGCGGCGCGCAGCGTCATGATCGCGGTGGAAGGCCGGTGAAAACGCCATATCTGCTATACCCCTGAAGACATGTGCGGTGCAGTAGCTCATGTCGGCTTTGGGCCAAAAGCGGACATTGGCGGCAATTGGATCATTTCATCGCCTCAGCCGTATTGCTCCGTACCTCCGCGATGATCGTAGCCACATCGCCTGCAATTTTCGGACCATGCGTTTTCATTTCCAAAAATTCGGCTTCCGAGATTAGATCGCGCAGCCCTGACCTGAAGCTAGGCCACTCGCTGGCCAGCGCCCACCACTCCCTTACGTGGGGTCGATCTTCGATCCATAGGTTGAGAAGTCCGAGGTATTCCAACCGCGCTGCGAAAGGCATCAAGCTGATGTCCGCAAGGCTGACATTAGCGCCGAGGATCCACGGCCCGGTCTCGGCGAGCGTGTCTTCCAACATCTTGAACGCCCGCTCATAGGCCGCAATTCCGTGTTTGGCGTATGGCGAGCGCGCGCCAAGGTCGTAAGTCGACATAAGGCGATCTCGGCGACGTGGATCGCCAACATTGCGAAACCGTCTTTGCCGAATTTCCTCCGGCATATTGCGCATGCGTTCTCGGAACATTGCAGAGAAACTAAGTTCACTCACACCCTCAAACAGCCCTTCGTCAACCATCTTGCTCCATAACCGCATGCGACTTCGCTGCCATGGATCGGAAGGAATGAGCCGTAGGTCTGGAAACGTATCGTCAAGATACTCGCAGATCAGAGTTGATTCGATGATAGGCTTTCCGTCATGAACCAGGGTCGGGACGATGCCCTTAGGATTGAGCTTCAAATATTTCGTGTCGTATTGCTCTGCCTTGAACAGGTCGACCTTGATGGCCTCCCATTCAAGATTTTTGGCACGCATCGTAATTCGTACTTTTTGGCAGCACACTGAATTACCGAAATCATAGAGTGTGAGCATCATCGCCCCCGTGGCTGACGATCGCGCAGCGTAGGGCGATAGCAAGACACGTCAATGTCCGCTTTGGGTCAAAAGCCGACATGTGCGCCGCAAAACGTCATGTCTGCTTTACTCCCGAAAGCGGACATGTGCAGTGCACTAGCTCATGTCTGCTTTGGGCCAAAAGCGGACATTAGCTGCAGCTTCAGGCGCCAGTAGCGCCCCAGATCGCCAGAAATCCCGAAGGCGAGTTCCGGCCGCCGGCCGCATCAGTTGTTCACACGCACTCCCCCATACACGCCCAGGCCCGGGCGCAAGAACCCAACCGGATTCTGATATTGCTCGTTGAAGAGATTGTCCGCGCGCGCAAAGACGGTGACGTTTTTGTTCACGATGTAGTTCGCAGCGAGGTTGAACACCGTATAGGCCGGCGCATCCAGCCTTGGAATGAACACTGCCGTATCGCGGTTCACATCGACCCAAGAACTGACATGCACAAGCGTCGCGGCAATCGTGAGTTCGTTCAATGGCGTCCAGACAGCGGTAACGCTGGCCTTATTGCCAGGTCGGCGGAGCAGCCCAAGGTCGGTTGTTTCATCTCGCGTACGCGTTGTCGTATAGTCGAAACGAACTTTGAACTGGTCGGTCACCGTGGCCGACACGAATGACTCCGTGCCATGCATCTTCGCTTGCCCCACATTTTCGTTGGTGAATGTCGTTGCGCTGGGGAAGACCCCGATGATTAGATTTTTGACGTCGTTTTGGTAATACGTGACGCCGAAATTTACACGGCCGTTCAGCAGCGGCTGCTCGAACCCGACATCAAACCCGGTGCTGGTTTCCGGCTGAAGGTTTGGATTGGCGAGTTGACCAATGGAGGGGTTGTTGACAAAAAGTTGCACGAGGGTCGGCGCGTTGAAGCCAGTCCCGTATGTCGCCTTCAGTTTGGTTTCGGTGCCCGGGACAATGAACACTGGAGCAACGCGCCAAGTCGTGTGAGCACCGAAGCTGTCATTGTCGTCGTAGCGGATGTTGGAGACGAGAAAGAAACGATCGTAGAAATTAGACTGAAGCTCGGCCCAGGCGGCTTTGTTGCCGGTGCTCTCGTTCGTCGTAAATTGCTGACCGAGCGCCGTGAAGGTCGAGTCTGTACGGAGCGAGTCTCTCTGGTCTTCTAGGCCGAGAACAAGAGTTTGCCCAGGGATGACCCTCACCTCGCCCCGCCAATCGAACTTGGTTCTCTCCCCGACATTCGTCGTCGGCGGCGCGACCGACCCGAACGGTGTGAAACTGTCCGGGTTGGGATTCATAATCCAAGTCCACTGGTTGCTGTAGTTCACGCCAAAGAAGTTCTTGAAGCGGTTGTCGAACAGCGACCAGACGACCTCCCCCCGTGTAAAAAGCTGGTGGTTTCTCTGTGTCTGCTGAAGCACTTCGGGCGAAGGCGGAAAAAAGTTGACGAAGTCGTCCCCGGTAAAACCGTGCTTGGCGTTGATGTAGCGGCCGATCAGGTTCGCCGCGAGGTTGTCCGTGATGTCGTAGCCGAGCCGTGTCGAATAGGTCCAGTTGTCGTAGTTGTCGTTATTCCGCTGCACGCCGGGCGCCAACAGATCAAGCGGCGTCACCGGGACGGAACCCACGCGGTAATGCAGAACGTTGAAGGCATAATTGAACGCCCCTTCCGATCCACTCAGGCCAGCGGTCTGATTGAAAGTCCGGAACGAACCTCCTTCCAGCGTCGCCGTGACCTTAGCGGGACCTTCCCCCTTCTTTGTGGTGATGGATATAACGCCGCCGATTGCATCCGAGCCGTACAGGCCGCTCTGGGGGCCGCGCAGCACCTCGATGCGCGCGATGTCGCCGGTCAGCAGGTGGGCGAAGTCAAACGCGCGGTTCACAATGCTTGGGTCGCTGGCATCGACGCCGTCGATCAGCACTTTAACCTGGTTTGAATTCGTGCCGCGGATAAAGACCGAGGTCTGGCCACCGGGCCCGCCAGTCTGCACGACATTGAGGCCAGGAACCGCACTCAGCGCATCCGGCACGGTTCTGTATTGCTGGCGTTCGATGTCCGCGGCCGTGATAACCGTGACCGAGCTTGCGATCTCCTTCTCCGGCGTTGGAATTGTCGTCGGGCTGACGACAATGGTCGGCAAGATTTGTGTGCCTTGCTGATTGTCCTGAGCGCTGGCCGTCTGCAGACATGCAGCCAGAGCACTGGTAGCGCCGAGTAAGCGTACATACCGCCCCATAGCATACGTTCCTTCGTTTGCGTTCGCGCACGCGAACGCATCGGGTGAAGACGAAGCCCGATGCGAAGAACGCACTAGCCCACGACGAGGCGCGGACCTGTGTGCGGAATGTCGTGGGAGACTTTGCTCTCACGGCCTTCGCACCGGCATTGCCGTCACCGCTGCGAAAGACCGCTCCGTATGGACGCCCCGTCCACCGGTTGGGTGACCGTGCTGGCAGGTCTCCTGGCTCGCGGGTCGTGGCCTTGGTGGTCCGGCCTTCCCAGTTTCCCAGTGGCCGTTTTGGACCTAAGGCTCGCCGCTCACAGTTGCGGGGGCAGCCACGGATTGCTTCAAATTCGAGTGTCCGAATTTGTCGTGCCCGTGTTCCCTTCTTTCGTCCCCGATTTGAGTCGGGGAACCAGCACGAAAAAATGTTCACTTGAACTTTGGAGTTAGTCAAGTACCCCTATCGGCAAGCTCACACCCTGGACCATACAGCGTCGGAAAATGGCCCAAAAACCTATCGAAACAGAGGAATCTGACCCGCAGAGGCCAGCGTCGAGACACTTAAAACAATCGGCGTCATCCGCTGGCGATGCCCGTTGCAGCGCCAGGCCGCTTTGGGTCCAAATAACAGCGTCGCGATGCCTGAGATTAAGGACACTGCTCGACAGTACGCGTAGCGAGCCATTGCACGATCGAGCATCAAAATCGGGCCGTACGAAAGCAAGCTACCGCGACGCCAAGGTCACGCTAAGGAATAGACCCCGCGTATGCAGTTGCCGGCCGCCACTATCTTCTTTGATTGCCCGCGCCATTGAACAGCAGGACGGCCGCCCGTAAGCTGGGAGTAAAAGTGCGATAAGCTTGCTCAAAGAACTGCTTTAGAGGGCGTGTTATGTCAGTGGGTGGGATTGAGGCACTTACTAGCCAGAATCTCACTATCTCAATAGCCGCCGAAGATATCACGATTTCCTATAAAATCGCATGGCCGATGACGCTCGGCTCGAAGTCGCGCGAGAAGGATTTAAGGCGCCGCTTCAAGGCGCGGTTGCAACGATGGTCGCCCAAGAAAATAACGGATGCTGACAATGTCATTGCAGCGTTGTGGGCAATGAAGGATGTTGCGAAAGCAAGGTCTGCCATCGAATATCTTGATTACATGCTCGACGGCTTTCGCAAGGAACGGCTCACTCCGAAAATCGTAGAGGAAGCGCTTGGCATCTCCTCCGCCGAACGACGCCGCTGGATCAAGGATGGCCGTCTCCCAACGTCGGGCGCCGGACATTTTATGAAAGGTAAAACGGTGTTTCAGTTTTCCCTCCACGCGCCAGAAGACATTGCAAGAATTTCGGCGCGGCCGGAGATCATCGCGGTGTGGCGCGAGGTGGATCACAATGAATCACGTCGTCTCATCGCCCCAAACCCAGAATAACGCATCGTATTGGCTCAAATTGAAAGGGTTCCGCTTTACCCCCCGAAAGCGGACACGGCGACTTGCGCGTTAAAGTGCCTGCCTCACACTCAAAGGCTGACCAATCGCACCTAGAATTAGCGAAACTGGCAGCTTATTTTTGGATTGGGCGCATAGCCCGTTACTGCCACCTGCGTGCTCTGGCCCCAGCAGATCCTGGAACCCGTCCTCTGGCCGAACACCGTGATGGGGGTGTTCCACGGAACCGAAGGACCCAGCACATAGATGTTTGGTGCGGAGCCCATGACGGTGCCGCACAGCGGCATCCAGTACGCACACCCTTGAAGCTGGAACGAGCCGGGCGGGCTTTTCCGCTTGGCGGCCTCGGCCTGCGTAGTCATGCCAATCGCGGCGCAAACCACCGCTGTCATCGCAATTGTTCGAGCGATTGTCATGTTGTTCCCCTGGTTGGGCTCGCTTCCGGCGGGCTCACAAGTAAAACAGGCAGGATCGATGTCGCGCAACCAAAAAATTACACCGGACGCGAGGTCCAACTACGCTTTGTCGGTCGCATGTCAGCTTTGGGTCAAAAGCGGACATGCGCGCCGCAAGAAGTCATGTCCGCTTTACCCCCGAAAGCGGACATGTGCGCTGCACTGGCTTATGTGTGCTTTGGGCCAATAGCGGACATTCGTGAAAGATGGACCGTCCAACGGTTTGTTTGCTTGATTACCAAGATATCGCGACTGTCATCCGCACGAGTTCGGCAAGATTTCTTACACCCATTTTCTGGTGGACGCGGCTGCGGTGTACTTTGATTGTTTTCTCGCGGACCCCCAGCTTGTAGCCAATAACTTTATTTTGCAGACCAGTGACCACCAGAGCCAGGACTTCTTTTTCTCGTCGCGTAAGCTTTGCCATTTTTTGAAAGACGATTTTACGCTGTGTTACAATAGGACGCTGTGTCCTGTCTCGGTCCTCGGCCGACTTAATGGCGCTCATTAATTCGGAGTTGCCTACGGGCTTGGTGAGGAAATCTACCGCGCCTGCCCTCATGGCCTGCACGCTTTCGGGGATAGTCCCTCGGCCAGTCAGAAATATGATTGGTCGGTCGGTGCCCCGAAGCGCCAGCGCCTCTTGCACAGCCAATCCGTTCAAACCCGGCATCGCTAGGTCAAGCACAAGGCAGCCCGGTGTCGAAGCGTCGTGCTCGCTTAGGAATGCCTCTGCGGAACAATATGTTTTGGTTGTGTACCCAGCGGCTTGCAGCAGCCTGCCGACAGCTTTCAATACTGCCGCATCATCATCGAGTAGGAAAACTGTAAAATCTAGCGCCATGAACGCGGCCTACTCCAGGAAGTGACCGCCCATGCCTGCGGCAAAGACAACGATGACAATAAGCAGAGCAATCAGCACGCCGCGAGTATCTGGGCCCGTAAAGCCGCGGGCATTTGGGTTCATAGAAATGCCTCCGCCGATCCCACGCGCATCCTCGGTCTGATTGGGCTCAGTTGTCTGTGCAAAACAGACCACAAATCGGAATTATATTGAAGCGCATTGGCGTGGAACTGTCGCCTCACGCCGCATGCGGTCGCATCTACTTGTATGTTGGTCTCTAAGAGTTACTTGAGGCTTGCAGGTGCGGCAGCTGACCGACGCTCCCGCCTGCCAACGAAAGTTCCTTTTGGCCGAGCCGATATTTGACTGCCGAATTTGGCAACGTGGCGCGAAATGGCACTGGCAGGTCATTAGTGATGAACACGTGCTCGCATGCGGCGTGGCCGAGAGCCACCGAGCAGCTCGGAACGCAGTCGTTTTACAATCCCTCTCCAACGCCTTGGGCAACCATTCCGCGCCCAATAAAATGAATTGATGGAATTTTTTCTTCGCCGTATGTCCGCTCTGGGTCATTAGCGGACATTCGCAAACCAAAAAACCATGTCCGCTTTACCCCCGAAAGCGGACATGTGCGATGCGAAAACAAATGTCCGCTTTGGGCCAATAGCGGACATCACCTCACTCGATAACCTCCGGCGGTCGAAGTCGCGAAGGACCACAACCTGACATTCGAATCCGCCCACCAAAAAACTTTGCGACTCCCGTCCATTCGCCTCAACTTAGCTTCACCAGCATCTTTCCGAAGTTCTCGCCCGTGAAGAGCTTGAGGAAGGCTGTCGGCGCATTTTCGATGCCCTGTTCGACGCTCTCTTTCCACACGAGCTTGCCATCGTGTATCCACCCGGACAGGTCTCGGTGAAATTCCGGTAGAAGGTTAAAGTAATTCGCGACGTCGAGGCCTTCCAGCCGGATGCACTTGCCGACAACGAACATGATATTGCGTGGTCCCTCCGGCAATCCGACAGTATTATACTGCGAGATCATCCCACATAAGACGAAGCGAGCAAACCGGTTGGCTGCCGCGAGTGCCGCCTCAAGGTGATTGCCCCCGACATTGTCGAAGTATACATCGATCCCATTTGGGGCTGCCCGCAGCAGGGCGTCGGTCAAATTGCTGGTGGCCTTGTAATCGATAACGTGGTCGACGCCAATGTGCCTGAGAAAAGCGCACTTGTTCGCACCGCCCGCCGATCCAATGACCGTGTTGCCTTTAAGCTTGGCAATCTGGCAGGCGACCGATCCAACAGCACCAGCCGCGGCCGAGACAAACACCACATCGCCAGACTTGAGCGCGGCAATCTTCAAAAGGCCGCCCCAAGCCGTCAGACCCGTCACGCCGGCGACGCCCAGGAACGCTTGAGGCGGGAGCCCCAATGTATCGAGCTTCTCCACGGTGCTGGCAGGCGCGTTGAAGCGCTCCCGCCAGCCAAGCATGGACGAGACGAGATCGCCTGGCTTAAAACCGGGGTCCTCGGACGCAACAACTTCCCCGACCGCGCCTCCCTGCAACACTTCGCCGAGCTCGAACGGCGGGCGCCAGCCGTACATAGTAGAATTGGACGCGGCAACCTCTCCGATTTCGCGCGCTGGTGTTGCCCCGCCCAATGGGGGGTGCGGGTTATAACTCGTGCGGTCGACCATGCGACCGCGCATATAGGGGTCGACCGACATCCAGAGATTCGTCACCTGCACTTCGCCAAGTGCGGGGGCGGGCACGGACACCGTTGCGAGTTCGAAATTGTCCGCAACAGGCGCGCCGACAATACGGCTTTTCAGACGGATTTCCCGCGATGTGATCATCGTCGAGAGCCCCTCCGGTTTGTGTCTCTTCGTCTCCGATGGTTCTCCATCTTGAAGAGCGAGGATTCCGCCGCAAAAATGCGGCATGAAGACCAAGGGAGTCCGCCAGTGTCTTGTCCGAACCGCGGTAAGCGAAAAGATCCCGCCAGTCTGCACGAATTGCGTTGGGGCAGTGACGTGCGTATCCGCGCGCGCGGACTCCTTGATCGCACTCCAGAGCCTGGTTTGATCAATCGTTTACCACGACGTCGGTGATCTGAAGTAGCACAGACGTCGGGGCGTTTACGCGCGGCCCGGATGGGGGCCGGCTGACGACCCGGCGAAGTGTGGGGAAGACAAGCCCTCCGAAGGTCGCGTGATCGAAGCAATAGTGGGCGGCTGGACCAACGGCCACGTAATCGAGCCGCTGCAGAAGCCCCCTTTCATTAAAGAAGAATGTTTGTTCGCCGCCGGCTTGGAACCCGTTGTGAGTAGGAATGTCAGGTGGGAATTTGACCCACAGACATCGCCAGCTTTCGCCGTTTTCCTCGTGGGGTTCGATCTCCTTAACTTCAAATCCGGGTAGGGTAAAAAGAAACGGCGTATTCAGGTAGTTCCACATTGCATAGCTTGTGAAGTAAAGCCGGTGCAACTGGTCCCAGGGGGTCTCGCGGGTATGGCCAGCGAACGAGGCACGAGGGTCGCTGCGTTGGTCGATCACCCGGCGCTCGCCGTCCGTGATCCAGACGCGGTCCGGAACGAAGTGCCCGACTGTGCCCATGCCAATCCAAGGCGAGACGTCAACAGCAATACGCCGCGTCTCGACGTGCATCAAAGTATTTGGGACCCCGTCAGGGTAACCCTTCAACCGATACAGCCCCCCAGTAAGCGAGATACGCACGTCGAGGCTTTGCACTTGGCGCCAGCGGTCAAGACCGCCGTGCGCATTTAGGGCGAGCTCAAAAAGGTCAGGCAAAATCGCCTCCGCCGCATTGCCCTAACATTCCTAAATCAAGAAAGTTCGGTGCGAGGCAGAGAGCCATGTGATGTCCGCTTTGGGTCAAAAGGCGACATGTGCGCCGCAAAAGGTCATGTCCGCTTTACCCCCGAAAGCGGACATTGGTCGCCAACCGTTCGACGTCCGCTTTGTGCCATAAGTTGACATCGCGCGTGCAAGGCACTCGTTCGTCATGCTTTCCGAGCAATCAACTCGACCGGCGATACACGGCCGGTAGAAACGTTTTCGATCATGTTTTTCACTTTGATCGGCGTAGTTTTGCCCATCAAAATATGCAGACCAAGCGGTGGCGGACCGCCCGACGCAGCGGCCGTAGCGCGCAACTGTTCAAAGAAGGCGATAGCGAAGTCGCGCCGGTTACGTTCTCTTACGATCACGAAGCCAGCCGCTCGCAGCGCCTCTTTGTAGTGCTCTGGCTCCCTTACAGCACTTGCCGCGTCCGTTTCTGCCCAGTGAACGGGATAGGTCAATTCGCCATCGCCTGTCCGCATCACGTCATAAATCCCGAACATGGCGCCTGAACGCAAAACGCGGCTAACCTCTGCGCAGAGAGTTGTTTTGTCCTCAACGTTCATGCCGACATGCAGCATATATGCGCCATCGAAGGCGCCGTCGGCGAAGGGCATTGAGAGCGCACTGCCTTGATGCAACGAGACGCGGTCGCCCAGTCCAACCCATCCGCAGAGTACTCGGCCAGTTTCGACGTATTCGTCTGTCAATTCGATCCCAGTAACTCGACATTGATACCGGGTGGCAGAAAATCGCGCGGCGCCGCCAAGGCCACATCCAACGTCGAGAACGTGATTTTTTGTCGAAAGACCAAGCTGATCGAGAAGATCTACAGTGGCCTGACGGCCACCGATGTGGAACTCATCAACAGGGGCAAGGTCATCAACGGATACAGAGTTAATCGTTTTACCAAGGGATCTCACCCCAGCACTTATCGCAGCAGTCAGGTTCCCCTGAGTGTAATGCTTGGAGACATCCTGAGGTGCTGGCATCGCGTTCCTCTCGAAAAAGTTGGCGCGATTTCCGAAAGCAAAGGAATTTTAGTCTACCGTTTCGAACTCGTCACTGCCTTGTAATTGCAAAAACATCGGCTCGTGGTCGCATCCTCAACAAAATCCAGGGAGGACTTCATGCCGACTTTTATGATATCGCTCAGTTGGACAGACCAGGGAATTCGCGCAGTCAAGGATTCGCCGAAACGCTCAGAAGCCGCGCAGGAGCTCGCCAAAAAGGTGGGCGTCGAAATCAAGCACCTTTATCTCACGTCGGGCGACAGCGATCTCGTCATCTTCGTCGATGCGCCGAGCGGTGACAATGTCGCTAAATTCGCGCTGGCGGTTAGCTCACAGGGCAACGTACGCACCTGCACCGTCCGTGCGTGGTCAGCAGATGAATATCGGAAGCTCATTTCCGAGCTGCCCTAATAAACATCGCGGCGGTCCGTCGATGCAGACGATACGCCTTGGAAAAGGGGAGCGGTGAGTTCGCTCCCCTCACTACCACCTGGAGTGCGACCTGATGAGCACTGGCGGGCCACAAGGTGCGGTATGGTCAGCCATTAGTGAACTGACGTCCCGTCAGGCTCTGTGGTCGACAATCTCGGGCATCCGATCCGCCTGAATGGCGTCCAACTCGGCGCATCGCTCGCGGGAAAGCTGTCTTCCGAGTTGATCTCTATTGCATCACGAGACGGCTCCGGGGAGTGAGATTCTTTAACAGGGGACTGGGGCTTCATTTTCAACCGGTCCCTTCAGCCTCGTGGCTTAGTCGAAGAAGACGGTTCAATCACCCGCGCCGGGATTCGGCGAGAAGTATTGGAGTTTGTCCGGCTTGCCCTCCCACTCCTTAGAGTCAGCCGGGGGAGCCCGTTTGACCGTAATATTCGGCCAAGTTTTCGCGTAGTCAGCGTTGAGCTTGAGCCACTTCTCAGCGCTCGGTTCGGTATCCGGCTTGATCGCCTCGACCGGGCATTCCGGCTCGCACACGCCGCAATCGATGCATTCGTCCGGATGGATGACGAGCATGTTCTCACCCTCGTAGAAACAATCGACGGGGCAGACCTCCACGCAGTCCATCAGTTTGCACTTGATGCAACTCTCGTTGACGATGTAGGTCAATTAATTGTCCTTCCAGTAGTTCGCCGTACTCAAATCATTCACGATGTCCGCCATCGCGGTGCTCGCTCTTGGGCTGAAAATGAACGCAGAGAAGACCCGCGTCTTCTGGCTGGATCGGAACGCCCAGCAATGCGCATTCACGTGCTGAGGGGTTCGCGGCTGTCAGGCTGCACCAAATCTCTTCACCGAAGTACGTACAGTCCTGGCAAACACCGAAGCACCGATGTGCCCCACTCGCAGCTACAGTGGTCAGCACTTGGTGCAGGGCACGGTGCATCGACGCTTGCTCATTCGCGTCGAGCGCGTCGACGGCGTCCACCAGAACTTCGAACGGATCGCGCGTAAGCGCTTTTTTGCCCTTACTCGTCAGTCGCAGGCTGACGCTTCGCCCGTCCGCCTTGGATCGCTGTCGGACCAAGTACCCACTTGCCTCAAGTGCCTTGATGGCTTGCGATGCGGTGCCACGGGTGGTCGCTTGAAACTCGGCGAAAGCCGATGGGTTCCGGGAGAACGGATTGGCGCGGGCGAAGTAGCGGAGCGCCATCCATTGGGCGGGACTGAGTTTGCCGTCATAGCCCTCGGCTTGCACGAGCCGCCCCACCTGCAGCAGAAGCTCTGCCGTTTTGCGCGCTGGCATGGTCACCTCTCTCTGACAAGTACTAGCGTTTCGAAATCAAATTGACAATGGGGTTGTGCACTGATA
>Ga0207428_10005365_pt1 | contig 11963 bp, 9 predicted proteins | sample RhiMethybrSRZTD1_FD_187600 | JGI IMG/M metagenome (GOLD analysis project Ga0207428, IMG submission 187600) | Populus rhizosphere microbial communities from Tennessee, USA - Rhizosphere MetaG P. TD hybrid SRZTD1 (SPAdes) (version 3) | ecosystem: Host-associated > Plants > Roots > Rhizosphere >... | reverse complement strand
CCGCTCAGGAAATAAAAGGAAATAAAAAAGGGCGGCACGTTTCGGTGCCGCCCTTTGCAGATCCGACGCGAGCCGCGTCTAATTCTCTTCTTCGAACTCTTCTTCTTCTGCCGGATTGAAGCGCGTCGACGGACGCAGCGCCTCGCGATAGTCGTAGAGCGGAAGACCAGAAACGTGACGCGGATTCACGCAGCCCGTCGATTTTGCATCGAGGACGACGAGCACCGGGCTGCCTGACGTTCCTTCGCGAAACGCGACACGGCACCCGCAAGCGAGACGAGCGTTCACGAATCCCTTGAGCATGATGGAGTGATGATACTACGCGGGCGCACCAAAGTGCGCCCCTACATCAACGCGACGATCTCTTTTTCGAACACGGCTTTCGGCGCGATGCCCATGTGCTTGCGGCACACCTTGCCGTCCTTGCTGATGATGAACGACGCCGGGATGCCCCAGATGGGTCCGTAGGCGTCCTGCACATCCTCGCGCCCTTCGCCGAGCACGACGGGATAGTTCATTTTGTATTCGGTTGCGTATTTCTTCGCCAGCTCCGCCGTGTCGTCGACCGAATAACCAATGATCGTGAGCTTGTCCTTGTACTTCGCCTGCAGCTCGACGAAGCCGGGAATCTCCGCCTTGCACGGGCCGCACCACGTCGCCCAGAAGTTGAGGAGAACGACCTTGTTCGGATCCCTGAACGACGCGAGCTCGATCTCCTTGCCGTTCAGATCCTTCAACTTGAAATTCCAGTTCGCGTCCTTGGCGTCGGCCATGCACGAACCGCCTTCGGTCTGACCCGCCGCCGGTTCATGCGACGCGGCCGGGGTGACCGTGGCGGCCGTCGTTGCCACCGGTGTCGCTGCTTCGTTCGGTGACCACACGAACGGAATGCTGATCCCAAGCAGCGCGATCGCGGTGACCGCAATGGCAATCATGCGCATCTTGTTGGACTGCGGCGCGGACGCGCCGGACGGAGTCTCGCCCGACGCGGACGGAGTCTCGGCCGAATAACCCGCCTGGTGTTGCTGTTCCATGTCCCTATTCTGCCTCATTCTGGAGGTAGGACGCCACGCGCGCGAGAGCGTTTCGAGTGCCGCCGCGCGCGACCAGCATGTAGGTTCTATCCCCTTTCGTCCACACCACTTGCTCGTGGCCGAAGAGCGAGAGCTCGGCCGCGGGACGCGTCAGTCCCGGGACGATGAACAGCGACACGGGCTCGCCGCCGAGGCGATACATCACGTGCGCCGCGCGGCCATCGCCATACAGGCAGCGTCGCACCGCCATCAGCTCGAGTTTCTCCGCCTCGAGCGATGCCGGCACGCTGACGATGAAATCGAATTCCTGCTTGAGCGTGGCCTCGGCCTGCTCGGCCGGAATCGGCGCAGCGTCCGCATCGCCTTCGATCGTGAAGCACTTCAAGTGATCGAGCGCGAGCTGCGCGGCAAGGAGCGCCGTCGATCGCACCGTCGCCACGGGCAACAGCACCGCGCCGAGTGTGAGCACGACCATGGCGGCGGCCGCGAACGCGGTCAGGCGTCCGGTCCAGGCCAGGCCCGGAACGAGGTCGTGAGGTCTTGAGGTCCTGAGGTCGTGGCCTTCAAGATCCGCGGTGTTGGCGATGATGCGCGTGCGAAGTCCCGGCGGCGCCGTCGGCGAGAGTTGCGCGGCGCGTGCCTTGAGCACCGTGCGCGCCACCGACTGCGCATGCGCGAGCTCGCGGCATGCGTCGCACGTGTCGAGGTGCGCCGCGATCGCGGCGGCCTTCGATGGCTCCAGTCCGTCGACATATGACGGGAGCAGGTGTTCGACGTCGCGACAGTGCATCGTGTGGCTAGACATTTTGCGAGCGAAGGCGGACCAGCGCCTCGTACAGTTGCTTGCGGCCCCGCGACAGCCGCGACATCACCGTGCCGATCGGGATGTCGAGGACGTCGGCGATTTCCTGATACGTGAGCTCGTCGACGTCACGCAGCCAGACCACTTCGCGGAACGCCTCGCCCATTCCATCGAGCGCGGCCTGGAGATCGGCATTGAGCGTGTCGCGCAGCAGCAGCGACTCCGGCGTCTCGGCGCCGGCGCGCCCCCGTGTCACCACTTCGGCGCTCTGCTCGACCACCTCGGAATCGAACTCGACCCGCGATCGCGCGCCGTCGCGCCGCCGGTTTCTCCAGGTGTTTTGGAGAATTGTAAAGAGCCACGCCTTGAGGTTGGTCCCCTCGGCGAAGGAGCGGCGGGCGCGAATCGCCTTCAGGTAAGTGTCCTGAACCAGGTCCTGTGCCCTGTCCGCGTTTCGCGTCAGTCGCAGCGCCGCGCCGTAGAGTGAATCCAAGAACTCCAAGGTGGCCGCCCGGAACCCGTCGCCCTCCGAATCTCTCGTTGACAATGGTTTCCGCCCGGAAAGCATGGAGAATTCAGGCGGTCTTTGAGTGAAAACCCCGTTCGGCTTCCGTTTATTCCCGCACCGGAACCAGGTTCCGCCGCGTCCCAAGTATAGGACGAAGGCCCCGGATCGAATCTTGCTCTCCGGGGGTCAGAATTGCGGCTGTTGTCTCAGGATCGGTAAGATGCTTCAAGGAGTCCCTATGCGTACGGCTGTTCTCTTGATGCTGGCGTTGGCCGGCGCGCCCGGCCTTGCGCTGGCGCAAACCGGTTATATCCCCTACTACGGGAAGAACCAGATCCGTTACGACAACTTCGACTGGCACACCTACCAGACCGAACATTTCGAGATCTATTACTACCCCGAGATCGAGCCGCACCTCGAACGCATCGCGGGCTACGCGGAGAGCGCGTATCAGCACGTCAGCTCGGAGCTGAAACACGATCTGTCGATGAAGCTGCCGCTGATCCTGTTCTCGACGGCGAGCGAGTTCTGGCAGCAGAACGTGATCCCGGGCCAGGCGCAGGAAGGCGTCGGCGCCTTCGCCGAGCCGGGCCGCTATCGCATCGTCATGCCGATCGACGAGCCGCCCGATCTGCTCTACCGCCTGATCGTCCACGAGCTCACGCACCAGTTCCAGTTCGACATCATCCCGACCGGCCTCATCCGCCGCAACATGCCGCTGTGGGTGTTCGAAGGCATGTCGGATTACATGACCGGCTACTGGCGCCCGCTCGACATCATGACGGTGCGCGACGCGGCCGTCTCGGACATCGTGCCGAAGATGAGCGAGATGGAAGAGTACGGCGGCTTCAGCAATCCGCGCCTCATCTACAACCTCGGTCACGCGGCGTTCGAATTCATGGAGTCGAAGTGGGGCAAGGAAGGCGTGCGCGCCTACGTGTTCGCGCTGCGCCGCTCGGTGATCGGCGGCAGCGACGACGCCTACCAGGAAGCCTTCCAGGTCACGCCGGAAGAATGGGACCAGCAGTTCGATCGCTACCTGAAAGAGCGCTTCAAGCCGTTCCGCGACAAGGAGCGTCCGGCTGATTACGGCCGCGACCTCGCGCCGGATCCGCGCAAGGGCAAGTTCTCGAACGTGCTGTCGATCGAGCCGTCGCCGTCGGGCGATCTCATCGCCGGCATGACCGGCAACGGCCGCGATCGCGAATACGACATCGTCCTGATCTCCGCGAAGGACGGCTCGATCATCCGCAACCTGACGAGCGGCTTCGATCAGAGCATGGGCTTCGAGTACCTGGCGACGCCGGGCGGCCGCTGGAACTCGGTGCCGTGGATGTCGTGGTCGCCGCAGGGCGATCGCCTCGCCTACTTCGTGCGCACCGAAAAGGATCGCTCGCTGATCGTGCAGAACGTGGTCTCGAAGAAGATCGAGGTGCGCATCAACCTGACGACGATTGACGCGCCGGAATCGCCGGACTTCTCGCCGGACGGCAAGCTGGTCGCCTTCTCGGGCATGCGCGGCAGCGAGGCGGACATCTTCACCGTCAATCTCGAGACCAAGGAGATCGTCAACCTCACCAAGGACAAGTTCGCGAACTACGCGCCGACGTGGGCGCCGGACGGCCGGTCGATCGTCTACCTGGTGCGCGTCAGCGGCAACGAGAAGCTGTTCCGCATGGATGCGAACGGCGCCAATCCGGTGCAGCTCACGTTCGGCACGCACGACGACGGCGGCGCGCAGTTCCTTGACGCCAACACGCTGGTGTTTGCATCGACGGCGGTGAACCCCGCGGAGCCGATCGAGCCCGAGGTCGCGAAGAACGGGCAGGTCTACAACATCTGGACGCTGGACCTGAAGACGAACGAGCTGAAGCAATACACCGACGCGCTGTCGGGCAACGTCTCGCCCGTCGTGCTGAAGGATTCGCCGGTGAACCGGCTCGCTTTCGTCACCTACTTCAAGGGTGAGTACGGATTACACGTGCTCGAGCGCAAGGAAGAGATCACCAAGGTCGCGTCCTCGGACTTCGGATCGCCGGGACCGATCGTCGACTTCCAGGCGCCGCTGATGCATACGCTGGTGCCCGACAACAAGAAGAAGAAGGGCAAGTTCGAAAAGCTGTTCCTCGAGGGCCGTCCGCCGGTCGCGCTCGGCGTGACCAGCGGCGGCGACGTGTTCGGCGGCACGCAGGTGACCTTTACCGACGTGCTCGGCGATCAGCAGTTCAACCTGTTCATCTCGTCGGTGTCGCAGTACCGCACCATGAATTTCACCTGGGTGAACATGGAGAAGCGCCTGCAGTGGGCGCTGTCGGGCTACAACACGTCGCAGTTCTACTACGGCCAGCTCGAAGGCGTGTTCTACGACCCGTACCTGAGCCAGTTCATCGATCGCGATCTCGCCACCGCGACGCGCACCATCCAGGGCGGCACCGCGTTCGCGATCTACCCGTTCAACCGTTATCGCCGCGTCGAGCTGTTCGGCGGATTCAGCCGCTATCAGGAGACCTTCAACGATCCGCTGGTCCAGGAAGCGTCGAACGACTACCAGGAAGAGGTCTACGGCCAGCCACTCTTCAACAACGGCAACATGATGCCGTTCGGGTTGGCGTTCGTGCAGGAGACGACGATCTTCCGCGAGTTCGGACCGCTTTCGGGCAGCACGATGCGGCTCTCATACGAAGTGGCGCCGAAGATCAGCGGCATGCTGTCGCGGCAGACGTTCGACGGCGACGCGCGCAAGTACTTCCGCCTCGGCGCCACCGGCCTGCTCGCGCTCCGCGCCCGCGGCTTCAAGAGCACGGGCGACAACCCCGACTTCACCTACTTCGGCGGCAACAGCGAGCTGCGCGGCTACGAGTACCTGCAGTTCGTCGGCCAGAACGCGTTCTTCGCGAACGCCGAGTTGCGCTTCCCGCTCATCGAAGCGATGGCGACGCCGATCGGCGTGCTCGGCGGCGTGCGCGCCACGCTCTTCGCCGGCATGGGCGGCGCCTACTTCAACGGCCAGCCGTTCAAGTTCTACCGCAACGACACCACGCTCGAGACGCCGGTCGTCGGCTACGACAACCTGACGCGTGAAGTGATCTATGGACCGGCCGTGCCGGTCAGCGGCCTGCGCCTCGCCGACGGCCGCGCCTCCTACGGCATCAGCCTCGCGACCTTCGCGCTCGGCTTCCCGCTGCACTTCGACTGGTCGTGGCGGACGCTGTTCAACCGGGAGTGGGAGGACATCAAGTTCCACCTCGAGGGCGGCAGCAAGGAGTTCCGCCGGCCGAAGTTCACGATGTGGATTGGCTACGACTGGTAAATAGATTTCGGATCTCGGATTTCGGATCTCGGATTTCGGATCTCGGATTTCGGATCTCGGAATGAGCGGGGCCAGACACCTGGCCCCGCTTTTCTTTTCTAGGCGCCGGCTTTTCTTTTTAGGCGCTCATCTCTGCGGGCGTGCGCGTCGCGGCAGCGCTGTTCGTCTTCGGGCGTGTCGACGATCAGCGGCGGCACCTCGGTGGGCTTGCCGTTCTTGTCCAGCGATACGAACGTCAGGTACGCCTTGCTCGTGAGCTTCCGCTCGCCCGTCTGAATCGTTTCTGAAAAGACTTCGACTTCGACTTCGAGAGACGTCTTGAACACGCAGGTGACGCGCGACTTCAGGATGATCAGGTCGCCGACCTTGATCGGGTGAATGAAGTCGAGCGAATCGACACCCGCGGTGAGCGCGAGCGTGTTGGTGTGCCGATGACAGGCGATGGCGCCGGTGATGTCGATCAGGTGCATCACCGTGCCGCCGAGAATGAAGCCTAATGGATTCGAGTCGTTCGGGAGAACGACCTGCACGGTCTCGGATGCCGAATCTTGCCAGCGCTTTGCCTTCAAATCCGCAATCCGAGATCCGACATCTGAAATCTAATTCCCTGCCTTCGACATGCGCAGCTCGCTGCGATCGAGATCGAGCGAGACGCGGTACGGGCTGAGGAACTTGTGGCCGACGATGCCGCCGACCTGGAAGCCGAGCAGCACGCTCGGCGCCTGCAGGTTCAGCACCACCACCGCGAAGTTGTTGTAGTTGATCTGGTTGAACTTGAGGTTGACGCCAGGCATCAGGAACGCCTCGCGGTCCCAGCCCGACGTGCCGTAGACGCGCAGCGCGATCTTGCGCGGGATGTCGTGGTCGAGCTCCTCCGCCGTGGTCGTGCTGATCGAAATCACCTCGCCGCCGGTGTCGATCACGAAGTAGGTCGGCCGCTTGTCGTTCAACAGCCCGCGCACCATCGACAGGCGGTGATGACGCATCGGCAGCGTGAACTCCGTCTTTTCCTCCGGCAGCTTGCGCCCGATCGACAGCTTGTGCGTGGCATAGTCGATGGTCATCGACAGACCGAGGGCGAGCGGCGAGAAGCTTTCGGTCTCGCGCTTGGGGATGCCGCGCAGCGCCGGCGCCTTGATCAGCGCCGGGACGTTGCTCAACTTCAGCGTGCCGATCTCGAGCGTGTCGAGGCGGCCCAGCTGCAATCCGCGCAGGCCGACTTCGCCGACGCCGGCGCTGAGCGTGTAGGTGATCGGGCGCACCACCGCGCTCGACGCGGTCTGCCGCGAGATCGTCGTCAGCTCCGAACCGGTATCGAGCACGAAGTCCTGGGCGCGGCCGCCGTTGACGCGCGCCTTGACGATCACCTTGTCGTCGATGATGCGGAAGTCCACGGTATGCAGCGCTTCCGCCGCGGCCTCTTCGATCGCGATCGGTTCGCGTTCGCCGAACGAGCGCAGGAAGCGAATCTGCGAGCGCGACCACGCGGCCTTGTCGCTGCGATCCTTGTTGGGCAGCAGGTTGACGTAATTGCCGTACGCGGCCGCGGCCTGCTCGTAGCGCCGCATGCGCTCGAAGATCGAGCCGACGGTGTGATGGATTTCCTCGTCGCGCGGCGAGAGCTTGAGCGCGATTTGCGCTTCGTTCAGCGCGTCTTCGAGCTTGTTCTGCGAGGCGAGCGCGCGGGCGAGTCCGTGATGGCCGCGGGATAGATCGGGCACGAGCGCGAGCGCGTCCTTGAATTCCTGGTGCGCTTCGTCGAACAGCCCTGCCGACCACAACGCGTCGGCGTGGATGGCAATCACGTCCGCGCTGCGCGGCGACTGCTGCTTGAGGGTGTTGGCTTCCTTCTGCGCCTCGATGAACTCACCGAGACGGAGCGCCGACTTGACGACGCCGATGCGCGCCTGGACGGCGAGGCTCTTGGAATCAGCGCCGACCGCCTTGCGGAACGCCTCGAGCGCCTCGCGATACCGGGTTTCTTCGAAGAGCAGCGTGCCGAGCTGGAATTGGAGCGTCGCGTCGTTGACGTCGCGCCCATGAACAACCCCGGAGAGCACCGCCATCAAGACGGCCGCCGCAACCAACGCCAAGCGAGGACGAAGTGGCATACACCCTTCCTTCAAGCTTCAAGTCAAGGCGTCAGGGGCGCGGCCTGAGGCCGGGAGGGCGTATCCCCTCCCTTATCAGGGCGATTCTAACGGTACGGCCGCTGCCGTGGGCAACGTTTATTTCTGGAAGTGTTTGGCGTTGATTTCGATGTAGTTCTTCCACTTTTCCGGCACTTCGTCGAGCGCGAAGATGGCCTCGACGGGGCACGCCGGCACGCAGGCGCCGCAATCGATGCACTCGTCCGGGTGGATGAAGAGCATCGTCGAGCCTTCGAAATCGCTCTCGTCCTTGCGCGGGTGGATGCAATCCACGGGGCACACGTCCACGCATGCCGAATCCTTCGTTCCAATACACGGTTCAGTAATGATGTAAGCCAAAGCGGATCCTCGTAGTTTCCAGTTCCCAGTTGCCAGTTGCCAGTTAGGCCGTGCTCTCCAACGCGCTCGCTGGCAGATGTCCCAGGCGCATTGAAATGCGGCGCGCCAGGTCCCACGCGCCGCGATGATGTAGTTTCAAGATCGGTCCGTCATCGGCGCCGTGTCCGAAGACGCCGACGCGCGCCACTTCCTGTCCGGTGTAGTCGCGCACCGGCGCGCAGACGCAAAACAAGCGCTGCACCGCGTCGGGCTCGACGGGCGGCGGCCCGAGGCGCACGACAGTGGCTTCGGGCTTGTTGAGCTCGGCCGGCGCCGCGAGGCGCAGGCAACTCAGGCGCCGCGTCGCCTGGCGCGGTTTACCCACCGCAGCTTCAGCGGAGGCCGGCGAGAAATAGATCGCGCAGTGGCCGGGCATTTCCTTGCCATAGACCGTGCGCATCGCCACTTCATCCGGTCCCGTGCTCCAGACGTACGTGACTTCCCCGCTCGAGGGGATGGCGATGAATCCGCGATACGGCGTGCGCAGCACGTACTCGCGCATGATCGGATACGCGTGCAGGCGGAGTTCCGACTGCCCCAGCGATCTGAAGCTCAGGTCGAGCATCTTGAGGGTCAGTCCGTAGCGCTGAGTCTCGTCGTCCTGGCGCACGTAACCGCGCTTCTTCAGGACGGAGAGCAATCGATGAACGGTGGACGCCGGCTGCCGCAATGCCCTCGCCAAGTCCGACAAACTCACCCCGCGAGGCATCCCGCTGAGCACTTCGCAGACTTCCAGTGCCTTATCGATGGATGTCACAGTGTTGCGCGTGGATTCCATTATGCGGAAAGGTGTTTCAGAATTCTAAATTTACTGTTAGCCCCCTTCCCTGTCAAGGCGTTACGGGAATAGGATGATCGTCCGCACCGTGGCAAATTCTCTGGTCGGGCAAACACTCGGGCACTACAAGATCCTCGACCAGCTTGGTGCGGGCGGAATGGGCGTCGTCTATCGCGCGCAGGACACAAAGCTCGGCCGGCAGGTCGCGCTGAAGGTGCTGCCGATGGGCAACACCTCGAGCGAAGAATCGATCGAACGGTTCAGGCGCGAGGCGCGCACGGCCTCGTCGCTCAACCATCCGAACATCTGCACGATTTACGGGTTCGACGAGCACGAGAATCAGCTCTACCTCGCCATGGAGCTGCTCGACGGCGAGCCGCTCGATCGCCGGCTGTCGGGACGGCCGATGGATCTGCGCCACCTGCTCGACATCGCTTCGCAGGTGGCCGATGCGCTCGACGCGGCGCATGCCGAAGGCATCCTTCATCGCGACATCAAGCCGGCCAACATCTTCATCACGCGCCGCGGCCCGGTGAAGGTGCTCGACTTCGGCCTGGCCAAGCTGTCGCCGGAATACCGGCGCGCGGGACGTCACCTCGATGCGCGCGGCGAAACGAGCCCGCCCGAACATTTCACGAGCGCCGTCGGCACGACGGTCGGCACCATCGCGTACATGTCGCCCGAGCAGGCGCGCGGCGACGATGTCGATCCGCGCACGGATCTGTTTTCCTTCGGCGTCGTCCTTTACGAGATGGCGACGGGCCGTCAGAGTTTTCCCGGCCACACCACCGCGGTCGTGTTCGACGGGATTCTCAATCGCGATCCGGTTCCGCCGAGCGCGATCAACGGGCAGCTGCCCGCGGAGCTCGATCGGATCGTCTCGAAGGCGCTCGAAAAAGATCGCAGCCTGCGCTACCAGACCGCGGCCGACATGGGCGCGGATCTCAAGCGGCTGCGGCGAGACTCGGGATCGCGGCAGGGCATGCCGGCCGCGAGCGGCGTGACGCTGCCGGCCGATGCCGCCACGGTGGTGATGCCGTCGAACGCCGCGACCGTGATCGGCGGGCCATCGGGAATCGGCAGCGCGCCGACCGTCATCACGTCGAACACGGCGCCGAACCTCAGGCCAAGCGATCCGTCGCAGGTCTTGCGCAACGCGGCGAAGACGCCGTGGTTCTGGGGCGTCGGCATCGGCATCGTCACGATTGCGGCCATCGCGGCCGGCGTCGGCGCGTTCCTGGCCAGCAGGCGCGACACTCCTCCGCCAGTCGATCAGACGGCGTCGGCCACACCGGCTCCGGCCACGCCGCCTGACGCCGCTACGGCGTCGGCGACGACGCCCGTGACGCCGGCCGAGCCAACAACCAACGCGAGTGCGCCGGCGCCGGCACCCGTGCCGCCGCCTGTAACCGCGCCTCCCACAGCGCCGGCGCCTGCTCCGAGCGCGCCGGCCACAAAGACGGCCACGGGATCGAGCGGCGCAACGTCGACGCAAAAGCCCGCAAGCGGTGCGACGGGAGCCACTGCCGCAAACACCTCGAAGCCTGGATCGAAGCCGCCGCTCGAGAAACCACCCGTGCTCGCGCCGGGATCCCCAGTCGCGTCGAAAGACACGCAGGCTGCGCAGCTGCTCGAAGTCGCGAAGGCCAAGCTCGCCAACAACCTGAACGAACAGGCGCTTTCGGATCTGCGGCAGATCATCATCGACTTCCCGGGATCGCGCGCGGCCGCCGAAGCGGCGTTCATGGCCGGCGAGATCCACGAGAAGATGGGCCGCGACGAAGACGCGATGGCGGCGTACGTCGAATTCGAGAGCCGCTTCGGCAACGATCGGCGCACCGCCGACGCAAAGCTGCGCCGCGCGAATCTCCTCAGCCGCGCCCGCGCGCCCAAGGCGCTCGCGCAATCACTGCAGCTGTTGAGCGACGTCGCGCGCGACTATCCGGGATCGTCACAGGCGCAATTCGCGCTGCAGAACAAGCTGCGGATGGAAACCGAGCGGCGCGAGCTGCGCGATCTGAAGGCGATCGATCCGGTCACGAAGGAAGAAGTCCCGGCGCCGATCGCGACGATGCGGACATTCATTCAGCAGTTTCCGGACTTGCCGCAGTCGCTGGCGCTGCGCAACCAGCTGGCGATGCGGCTGTCGCAGATGAACAAGCACAAGGAAGCCGCCGACGTGCTCGAGGAGCTGGGCGCGAAAGTGGGCGACAGCAACTCGATGGACGTCTGGTGGCGTCTCGGCGAGCTGTACGAGCGGCGCCTCAACAACATGGCCAAGGCTCGCGAAGCGTACGCCAAGGTGCCGTCGTCATCGCAGCGCTACAGCGATGCCCAACGGAAGCTGAAACAAAAATAGCGATCGGGGATCAGGGATCGGGGATCAGGGAGCCTTGATCTCGATAAGCCCTGTCACGACATCGAGCGAAATTACCGGCTCGCCCTTTCCGATCGTCGCCTCACCCCATCGCGGTCCCCAGGTTTCGCGGCGCGTCAGCGGAATATCCGACTTGACGTGACCGTTGAGCGCCAGCGCCATGATGCGCGCGTCCGCGGGCCGTGCCGCCAGCGACAATCGCACGTCGCCGTTGAAGGATCGCAGCCGCAGCAGTCCGTTCCCGAGAAGGCGCGCGTCGGTGAGCGTCACTGAGCCGATGCCGGCCTCGAGGCGGAGCGTGCCAGACACGCTCTTGCCGTCGATCGGTCCGCGGCGGATGTCAGCGGTCAGCGTGCCGGTGAATCCTTCGATAGCAATGCGGCCTTCGAGCACCTGCACGCGATCGATCAGGGCCATGCGCGGCACGCGAACGGTGACGTCGGCGCGACATGCCGGATCGGTGGTGTTCTCGATCTGGACGGCGCGGACGCTGAGCCTGGCGGCCGTGTCCTCGATCGCGATAGGCACTCGCGCGAGTTGCGCGCGGTCGGGCGCGCGGCGCTCGATCGTGATTTCGACGTCGGGCCGGTCCCACCCGTCGATGCGCACGGTGCCGATCGTCACAT
>Ga0207428_10005362_pt1 | contig 11966 bp, 8 predicted proteins | sample RhiMethybrSRZTD1_FD_187600 | JGI IMG/M metagenome (GOLD analysis project Ga0207428, IMG submission 187600) | Populus rhizosphere microbial communities from Tennessee, USA - Rhizosphere MetaG P. TD hybrid SRZTD1 (SPAdes) (version 3) | ecosystem: Host-associated > Plants > Roots > Rhizosphere >... | reverse complement strand
TAGGCTCGTAGCCCCCGCCGCCTGCGCCCGATCCGGGCTACTCTCCTGCGCGCAATGGACGCGGGGCGGCGTACCGAGATTCGCCGCTGGGCGGAGGGGCTCGAACGGTCGGAGGTCGCAGAGATGCGAGCCGCCGGTCGGGCGCTGGCCATGCTGGTCGAGGAGAACGAGGAGCTCGCCCGGCGGCTCGCCCGGCTGGAGCCGCCTGAGCCGCCCGACCAGCCGCCGCCCGCGGGCGACACGCCCACACCGCGGCCACGGCGCCGCACCCGAAAGGCATTTCCCTGGCGGCTCGCGGCCGTCCTCGGTGGTGCGCTCCTCGGCGCGGCGATCCTGACGACCCTCGCTATGGCCGCCGTACGGCCGGACCTCCAGGTCGGCGGGGTCGACGAAGGCGCCGTCGTGGGCCCGACGGCCCTCGCGCAGCTCGCCTTCTGGGCGCGCGGCGATGGCGACGCGAGGGCCGAGTGGCGGCTCGACGGCCGCAAGGTCATCCCGCGGCGCCAGGGCGGCCGAGTGGTCTTCCGGCCATCGAAGCTCCGCGACGGCGAGCACATGCTCGAGGTCAGCGTCGGCGGGCCGCTCTTCACGACGACGCGGCGAAAGGTCGACTTCCGCGTCGACACGACGGCGCCGCTCGTCCGCCTCGACGCGCCCGTGGCCCATCGAGCGGCCGAGCCGATACGCGTCGCCGGCCGCGCCGAGGCGGCCGCCCGGCTCACCCGCGCCGGCCACGAGGTGCTGGTCGACGAGGACGGTGCATTTCGGTTCGAGCTCGCCCGCCGGCCCCCACGCGGCGTCTTCGTGCTGGAGGCCGAAGACCCGGCCGGCAACAGAAGCCGCTGGCAGGTCCCGGTCTCCGTCATCCCCCGCCAGCCGGTGCAACCGGTCCGTGCGGTGCACGTGACCGCCTACGGCTGGGCCGACGCGAGCATCCGGCGAGGCGTGCTCGACCTCGTCGAGCAGAAGAGGATCAACGCGATCGAGCTCGATCTCAAGGACGAGTCGGGGCTCGTCGGCTGGGACGCGGCCGTGCCGTACGGGAGGCGCATCGGCGCGGTTGAGGACGTGTACGACCTCGGGCGGGCGGTGGACGACCTGCACGCGAAGGGCGTACGGGTGATCGGCCGGCTCGTGTGCTTCCGGGACCCGATCCACGCCCAGGCGGCCTGGCGGGCGGGGCGGCGCGACGAGGTGATCCAGACGCCGGGCGGCCAGGCCTACTCGGGCTACGGCGGCTTTACGAACTTCGCCAACCCCAAGGTGCGGAAGTACAACGTCGACGTCGCTGTCGCCGCCGCGAAGCTCGGAGTCGACGAAATCCTCTACGACTACGTCCGCCGGCCGGACGGCCCGCTTTCCTCCATGCGCTTCCCCAGCCTCACGGGTAGCCCCGAGCAGGCGATCGTTGCGTTCCTCGAGCAGTCACGGGAGGCGCTCGCCGGCACCGACGCGCTCCTCGGCGCCTCCGTCTTCGGCGTCGCGGCGACCCGTCCCGAGGAGGTGGCCCAGGACATCCCGGCCATGGCCCGGACCGTCGACTACATCGCCCCGATGGTCTACCCCTCCCACTGGGGCCCGGGTGAGTACAACGTCGCGAACCCGAACGGCGAGCCCTACGCGATCACGCGCCGGTCGCTCGCGGACTTCGCGCGCAAGACGAGATTCACCGGCGCAAGGGTCGTCCCGTGGCTCCAGGACTTCTCGCTCGGCGTGGACTACGGCCCGGCCGAGGTCGCCGCCCAGGTCCGGGCCGCCCGGGACGCCGGCATGGACGAGTTCATCCTCTGGGACCCGGCGGTCACGTACACCTCGGACGGGCTCGAGCCGACGGCGAAGCGCCCCGCGCTCGACCTGCGGACGACGCCGCCCGAAGGCCTGCCTGGGCCGAGGCGCCTGCCGGACCCGGCGCCGGCGGCGGCTCCGCCCGACGAGCCACAGGCCGTCGGCCCGGTGAGCGGGCTGCCGCCGAACGAGCTCGGCGTCGTGCCGGTCGTGATGCACCACGAAGTCCGGCCCGACCGCGTCGGCGCCTACGACCAGACGCCGTCGGAGCTGCGCGCCGAGCTGCAGCTCCTCTGGCGCCGGGGCTATGCGCCGGTCTACGCGTCCGAGCTCGCCGACGGCAAGATCGACCTTGCCGCCGGGAAGAGCCCCGTCGTCCTCACCTTCGACGACTCGACTGTCTTCCAGCTCGAGCTGACCTCGGCAGGGCGGCCGAAGCGCGGGACCGCGGTCGCCGTCCTCCAGGAGTTCGCCCGAATCCATCCCGAATTCCCTGCGAAGGCGACGTTCTTCCTCCTGCGCGAGCCGTTCGGTGGGACGACCCGCTCGGCCGAGCACGTGCGCTGGCTCGCCCAGCACGGGTTCGAGCTCGGCAACCACTCGCACGACCACACGCCGCTCGCGACGATTTCCGACACCGAAGTCCAGCAGCAGCTCGTCGCCGGCGCCAGGGTCATCCTGGACGCCGTTCCGGGCTACCGCATCAAGACGCTCGCGCTACCGCTCGGCTCCATGCCGCGGCGGGAGGAGCTCGCCGTCCGCGGCCGCTCCGGTGGCCTCGCATATGGGCCGTACGCCGTCTTCCTCGTCGGGGCCAATCCGGCCCCCTCGCCCTACTCGCGGGACTTCGATCGGACCGCGATCCCACGGATTCGAACCTCACACATGCCGTGGGCGTCCGCCGAGGACTACACGTTCGCGTACTGGATGCAGCACCTCGCCGACCATCCCGAGCAGCGGTTCGTCTCCGACGGCGACTCGGCGGCGATCACCGTCCGCCCGGCGGACCGCGCGAAGGTCGCCGCGCGGTTCCGCTCGCGCGTGGGCGCCGAGCGCTAGCGCTCGGCGGTCATCGAGCCCCACGGCAGCCCGTCCCAGCTGTCGGGCTTACCGGGCTTCCATTTCTCGAGCTTTGCGTAGGCCTCCGGGGGTGAGGTCGTCTCGGTCTCGACTCCCGCGCCGTGTCGGAGAGCGAGGTCCGAGCGCGGGTAGACGATCCCCTTCTCGGGCCAGCTCTTTCGCGCGCCTGCCATGAAGATCACGCACGGGCTGTCGCCGGTCCCGACGAACGCGTGGTCCGTGTCCGGCGGACAGTGCACGAAGTCCCACGCCTTCAGCGGCCGCTCCTCGCCCTCGATCAGCAGCAGGCACTCACCGGCGAGCACGAGGAAGTCCTCCTGGTTGGCCTCCCGGTGGTACCTGCTGGCCTGTCCGGGTTGGAACACGGCCAACGAAAAGCCGATGTCGGGAAAAGGTGCGTCGTCGCCCTCGACGACGAAGACGTCTCCGAGCGTGCTGTTCGTGACCCACGCTCCGTCTCTGACGTTGACGACGAACCAGCCGTCGCTGACGGGCGTCAGGCCGCCCTCGCGCTCCTCCAGGCGTGCCTCCTCGACCATCCTCTACGCCTGCCTCAGCGCCAGGCGGTCTCCTCGACCGGCGCCCGGTCTCGCAGCGGCTCCCACCAGTCTCGCTTCGACGCGTACCACTCGACCGTCTCTCGGAGGCCGTCCTCCCAGCCGATCTCGGGCTCCCAGCCGAGCTCCCGGCGGAGCTTCGAGGAGTCGAGGAGGTAGCGCCGGTCGTGGCCGGGGCGGTCCGGGACGATCGTCTTCAGCGAGTCGGGCTTCCCGGTGTGCTCGAGGACGAGGTCGGCGATCTCCTCGATCGACGCCTCGATGCCGGACCCGACGTTGTAGGTCTCGCCGACCTTGTCGGCGGCGAGCACGAGCTCGATCGCGCGGCAGTGGTCCCGGACGTGGAGCCACTCGCGCTTGTTCTGCGTCGACGCGTACATCGGCAGGGGCTTCTCGTCGAGCGCGTTGGTGACGAAGAGCGGGATCACCTTCTCGGGGAACTGGAACGGCCCGTAGTTGTTGGAGCAGTTCGTGATCGAGATCGGGAGCCCATAGGTCTCGTGGTAGGCGCGCACGGCGTGGTCGGCGGCGGCCTTGGAGGCGTTGTAGGGCGTGCGGGGCTCGTACGGAGAGTCTTCCGTGAAGACCTCGTCGGTGTCGAGCGCGAGGTCGCCGTAGACCTCGCAGGTGGAGACGTGGTGGAAGCGCTTCACCGTTCCGGCCTGGCGCGCGGCGTCGAGCAGCGTCTGGGTCCCGATCACATTCGTGCGGAAGAAGCGCCCCGGGTCGACGACCGCGAGGCTGTTGTGCGACTCGGCGGCGAAGTTGACGACGACCTCGGCGCCCTGATCCTCGAACAGCCGGCGGCCCAGGTCGGCGTCGGCGATGTCGCCCTCGACGAACGTGATCCTGTCCTCGACGTCGTCGAGATTGGCTCGATTGCCGGCGTAGGTGAGGAGGTCGAGAGCGATCACGTCGTCCTCCGGATGCCGGTCGAGCCAATAGTGGACGAAGTTCGAGCCGATGAACCCCGCGGCGCCGGTGACGAGGATCCGCATGAGCGGAAGCTTAGGCGGCGCCGGATCGGCGGCAACTGACCGATCGGTCAGGAGCAGCGCTTGCGCGCCTGGCGGATCTCCTTCCGGCTGCCCTGAATCTGTTCCGAGCGATCGAGAAGTGGAAGCGCTTCGTCGCAGCGCCCCTGTTCGACGAGGGCGCGCCCGAGGTTGTAGAGCGCGTACGCCTCGTACAGCTCGCCGGAGCCCTCCAGCTTGGCGACTGCCTGACGAGCGACCGCCTCCGCCTCGGCCCAGCGGCCCTGCCCGAGGAGCGCCGTCGCCTGGTCGGTCAGCGCCTCGCCGCTCGCGTCGGAAGGTGGCGGCGGGGCCGGTGGCGGAGCAGCTGTCGTGGTCGGCTCACTCGTGGTCGCCGGCGCCGTCGTGACCGTCTCGCGGACCGTCGTCGGCTGTCCCGCTTCGGTCGTCACCTGCGTCTCCACCACCGTGCGGGTTTGCGGCTCCTCGTCGTCGCTGAAGACGCCCGCCATGCCAAGGCCCGCTCCGAGCGCCAGGAGCCCGAGGATCGCCGCGGCCACCCACACGAGCGGACTCGGTCGCTTGGACGGCGCGGCGGCGGGCGTGTACTCGTCCTCCCGGACAGTTGTTAGCGCGCCCGTCGTGCCCGCGGCGTGCGAAAGCGCCTCGCGCAGCGCCGCGACGAAGTCGGCCGAGCTCGGATAGCGATCGGCGGGATCCTTGGCCAGGGCGCGCCGGAGCACCGGGTCCAGCTCGGGCGGCACGTCGCCGTGTTGGCTCGGGTACGGAATCGGGGCGTGGACGTGGGCGGACGCCTCCGCCGTCGCAGAGTCGGACGCGAACGGCCGCTGGCCCGTGAGGAGCTCATAGGCCACGACACCGAGCGCATATCGGTCGCTGGCGGGTGTGCCGCGCTCGCCCTTCGCCTGTTCGGGCGAGAGATACCCGGCGGTCCCGAGCACGGTTCCGGTCATGGTCATCGAATCGAGCCCGACGGCGCTCGCGACGCCGAAATCGGCGACGGACACTTCACCGCGTGAGTTGAGGAGCAGGTTTGCCGGCTTGACGTCCCGATGGACGACGCCTGCGGCGTGGGCGGCGTCGAGGGCGCTCGCCGCCTGGTCGAGCCAGCGGATGACGTCGGCGGGATCCTGGGCGCCGCCGGCCTTCAAGCGATCCTCGAGCGTGCCGCCCTCGAGGAGCTCCATGACGATGTACGGATGGCCGCCCGACTCGCCGACGTCGAAGATCGTGACCGTGTTGGGTGAGCCCGAGAGCCGCGCCGCCGCGAGCGCTTCGCGCTTGAACCGCTCCCTCACGGACTCGTCGTCGGCGTACCTGTCGCCCAGCACCTTGATCGCCACCGTGCGCCCGAGCTGCGTGTCGGTAGCGCGGTAGACGTCCCCCATGCCGCCGCGCGCCAGGTGCTGCGGGTTTTGGTACCGCGGGGGGAGGAGCGACTCGCGATCGGTCACGCAGTGGTGGTTTCCGCTGGAACCAAGGGAGAAACGCGACTGTTAGGAATCGGTACGAGGAGCGGTCGCCGGCGTGAGGATGCGCTAGCCTCAGACAGGTTCCTGCGGAATCCCGGCTCACGTAAATGCCTATGTCTCGCGGCCTTGTCCCGACAGCCGTCGTCCTCGGTGCGCTCCTTGCGGCGGGCCTCGGCGTAGCCGGATCGAAGCGGTCTACGCAGGGGGCAGCAGCTCCGCGGGCGGGCGAGCCCGTCTTCCTGATCAGCGGCCGCGGCTGGGGCCACGGCGTCGGGATGAGCCAGTGGGGCGCGAACGGCTTCGCGAAGAGAGGGCACGACTATCGCCGCATCCTCGCGCACTACTACCGCGGGACGACGATCGGCAAGGCGCCGGTTGCCAAGGTGCGGGTCCTGCTCGCCGGCAGCAAGCCGACGCTGACGATCTCGTCCGACGCGCCGTACCGCGTTCGCGACGCCTCCGGTCGCACGCGGACCGTCGTGGGCAAGCAGGTGGTCGGCCCGGGCCTGAAGGTCAAGGTCAAGGGCGTGAAGAAGCGCGCCGCGCTCACGGCGCCGCTCGTGTTCCTCCCCGGCGACGAGCCGCTGCAGCTCGGCCGCCGCTATCGGGGGACGATCCAGGTCGACAAGGTCGGCCAGCGTCTGCGGGCGATCAACGTGGTCGGGCTCGAGCAGTACCTCTACGGCGTCGTCCCGGCGGAGGTTCCGGACGACTGGGCGCCGGAGGTGTTGAAGGCCCAGGCCGTGGCCGCGCGCTCGTATGCGCTGGCCACCCGGAAGACCGGAGGCGCGTTCGATCTCTTCCCCGATGTCCGCAGCCAGGTCTATCGCGGGGTGGACGAGGAGGAGGACTCCACCAGCGCCGCCGTGGACGAGACGGCCGGCGAGGTGCTCATGTACGGCGGCCGGCTCGTGGTTGCGTACTTCCACTCGACCTCCGGCGGCAGAACGGCCTCCGTCGAGGACGTCTGGGTCGGGTCCAAGAAAACGCCGTACCTGACCGGTGTACCGGATCCGTACGACTCGATCTCTCCGCACCACGTCTGGGGCCCCGTGCTCATGCCGGCCGGCCGCCTGCAGAGCCTCCTCAAAGCGCCCGGCCGCCTGCTCGACGTCCGGACGACGACGAACGCGTCGGCCCGGGCGGACACCGTTGTCGGCATCGGAACCGGCGGCGAGGCCTCGGCCAAGGCCGGTGACGTGCGTCGCGCGCTCGGCCTCCGCTCCACCTGGTTCCGCGTGGGCGTGCTCGCGCTGCCACAGCCCGCGAAACCGCATGTGTTCGGAGGCACGACGAAGCTCATAGGAACCGCACGCGCTGTCGATGGTTTCCGCGTGGAATACCTGGGACCAACAGGCTGGCGCGCCGTCGCGACCCCGAAGCCCGCGGCGGACGGCAGCTTCTCGGTCGCCGTGCGCCCGACGGCGACGGCGCAGTACCGGCTCACCCTCGGTGCCGCTCGAACTGGGGCGATCCGCCTGGGCGTGGCGCCCCAGGTTCGGTTGCTCCCGGTCACGGACGCGCTGGAGCTTCGCGGCACGATGCGGCCCGCGATCATCGGGGCAGTGGTCGAGATCCAGCGGCAATCCGGAACAGCCTGGGGCAAGGTCGGTCAGGCGACGGTCGCCGAAGCCGGCGCCTTCAGCGCCGCCATCAACGTCCCGCCGGGCCGGTATCGCGCCCGGATCGCGCGGCCGGGTCGCGGTTTCGTCGCCGGAACGAGTCAGACTCTGGTCGTGACGGGATGAGACGCCTCTTCCTAGTTGCCGTCCTCGCGTTGGCGCTGCCGGGAGCCGCGGATGCGGCACGCTACGCCGTCGGGATCGCGCCCGGCGCGGACGGAGCAGTGGTGGCCCGGGCCGTGGAGGCACGCACGGGCGGCAAGGTCGAGCCGCTCGCTCCCTTCGCGCTCGCGCTCGATGCCAACGGCGCCAGAGGGGTCGCGCGGCTTCCGGGCGTCGCGTACGTCGAGCGGCTTGGCGCAAGGGGGCGGGCGCTTTCCTTCCTGCCGACGGACCCGATGGCTACTCGCCAGTGGCACCTCAATGCGGTGCAGGCATTCGACGCCTGGCTCCAGCGCCCCACGCTTCCCTCGATGCGCGTCGCCGTGATCGACTCCGGCATCGACGGGGGTCATCCTGAGTTTGCAGGCCGGATCGCCGCGGCGCGGAGCTTCGTCGGCGGCTCGGCACGGCGCGACCGGCACGGCCACGGAACGTTCATCGCCGGCCTGATCGCAGCGTCGCTCAACAACGGACAGGGGATCTCCGGCATGGCGTTCCCGGCCCAGCTGCTCGTCGCGAAAGTCGTTCGCCCGGACGGAGTCGTCCCGCTCGAGGCGGAGGCGCGCGCGATCCGCTGGGCGGTCGACCAGGGCGCTGCGGTCATCAACCTCAGCCTCGGCGGCGTGCGTGACCCGGCAGACCAGAGCAGGGACAGCTTCTCCCCGCTCGAGGCCAGCGCCGTCGAGTACGCGATCCGCAAGGGCGTGATCGTCGTCGCTGCAGTCGGGAACGGCGACAACGCGCCGGAGATGCCGTGGCGCTACGCGAGCTATCCGGCGGCTCTGCCCCACGTCCTCGGCGTGAGCGCCTTCTCGCGTGACGGCTCCGTGCCGGGCTTCTCGAACCGCGATCCGGTCTACAACGACGTCGCCGCACCGGGCGACGAGCTGTTCTCGACGCTGCCCCGCGCGATCACCGCGCGGAGGCCGCTCTGCGCCGACCAGGGCTACTCCGACTGCGGTCCGCAGGAATACCTGCGACCGCAGGGGACGTCGTTCGCGGCAGCGGTCGCGTCCGCCGGGGCGGTGCTCGTCCGCGGAGCGTGGCCGAATGCGCGGAGTGAGCAGGTGATGGCGCTGCTCCAGCGCACGGCGACGGACATGACTTCGGCGACCGGTTGCCGGCGTTGCACAGACGGCCGCGACGCGGTCAGCGGCTGGGGCCGATTGAACATCGCAGCGGCCGTCGGCTACCCGGGTCGTCTGGCGCCGCTCGACCGCACGGAGCCGAACGACGACGCAGGAGCCCGCTCGTTCCGCGTGCGGAAGCCCACGGTCAACCGCAGCGCCTCACTCGACTTCTGGGACGACCAGAACGACGTCTACGCGGTGCGACTACGCCGCGGCGGCCGGCTCGTGGCGACCCTGAGCCGGGCCACTGCCAACGTGAGCCTCGTGCTCTGGAAGCCGGGGACGCGGACCGTGAACGAGCGGCGCTCGCTGACCAACGTCGCCGCGCAGTCGGTCAGCCTCGGCCGGGTGAAAGTCGTGCGCTTCGGCCTGCAGAGCCGCGTTCGTCGAGCCGGGATCTACTACCTCCAGGTCTCGATCACGGAGCCGGGCGCGACCGCCTACACCCTGCGCACCGTCCGCCGCTAAGCGTCCAGCAACTCGTCGTCGGGTACCTCGCGGATCTGCCGCGCCGGGTTTCCGACGACCACCGCTTTCGGCGGGACATCCTTCGTGACGACGGCGCCGGCGCCGACGAACGCCTCCTCCCCGACCTCGATGCCCGGCAGGAGCACCGCGGCGCCGCCTATGCGGGCGCCGCGCCGGATCGTCGGGCCCTTGCGCAGCTCGTGCCGCTTCTCCGTCCGCCCCATGAAGTTGTCGTTCGTCGTCACGACGCAGGGAGCGATGAAGACGTCCTCCTCCAGCGTCGAGTAGGCGGTGACGTATGCGTCGGCCTGGATCTTCGTTCGCGCGCCGATCGTCGTGTCGTTCTCGACCAGCGAGCCGCGGCCCACGACCACGTCCTCGCCGAGCTCGCAGCGCTCGCGAACGCAGCTCTGGTCGCCGATGACCGACCGCGCGCCGATCCGTGTCCCGGCGAAGACCACGGCGCCTGTCGAGACGATCGTCCCCTCGCCGAGCTCGAGCGGCGGCAGATCCTCGCGCTTCGCCGTCGAGCGTGGTGAGAGCGACGGCTGCTTCCCGACGACGGCGTTGTCGCCGATCCGGCAGCCGTCCCCGATCACCGTGCCCGGGTAGATGACGACGTTCTGGCCGGCCTCGTAGTTCAGGCCGGCGCCCGTTCGAGACTGTGCTGGAGCTGTTCGAGCACCCGGACGACGGCGGCGCCGTCCCGCGCGGCGACCATCGGGTCGCCGTCCCCCGCGACGAGCGAGAGGAAGTGCCGGCACTCGAGCCGCAGGGGCTCGTCGTTCGGGATCTTCGGGATGTAGATGTCGCCCGTGCGCGTGCGCCACTCCCCGTAGCTCTCGGCCCGCTGCTCGGTGCCCTTGTCGTACACGGTGATCTTGCGCTCGAGATCCATGTCGTCGAAGACGGCCATCTTGTTCTTCCCGACCACCGTCATCTCGCGCTTCTTGTGCGGATCGAGCCACGACAGATGCATGTGGGCAACGACGCCCGAAGGGAAGCGGAGATAGCAGAAGACGATGTCCTCGACGCCTTCGTTGTGGTACGACTCGCCGCGGGCCCAGACCTCGGAAGGCTCCTCACCGATCAGGTGGAGGATCACGGACAGGTCGTGGACGCCGAGCGACCAGAGCGCGTTCTCGTCCTTGCGGATCTGTCCGAGGTTCTGACGGTTCCCGTACAGGTAGAGGACGTCGCCCAGCTCGCCGCTCTCGATCAGCTCCTTCAACTTCACGACCGCGGGGTGGTAGAGCAGGAGGTGTCCCGGGAGGAGGACGAGGCTGCGCTCCTCGGCGAGCGCGACGAGCTCGTCCGCCTCCGAGGCGGAGAGCGCCGGAGGCTTCTCGACGAAGACGTGCTTGCCGGCCTCGAGCGCCTGGCGCGCGAGCTCGTAGTGCGTCGTCACCGGGGTGGCGACGACGACGGCCTGAAGGGAGTCGTCCTCGAGCAGATCCTCGAACCGGCTCGTCGTGCGGGTGCCCGGGTATCGGGCTCCGAACTGGTCGAGCAGGTCAGTGGAGAGGTCGCAGAGCCAGGTCAGCTCGGCGAGGTCGTCGAAGTTGCGGGCGAGGTTCGGGCCCCAGTAGCCGAGGCCGGCGAGGCCGACCCGCATCAGAGCTTCCAGACCTTCTCGCTCGTCTTGCCGCTCTGACCGGTGGCGTTGCGAAGGTCGACCACGACGTGCGACCGCTCGACGACGTCGTCGTAGTCGATGCCGGAATGCGCGGTCACGATGATCACGCAGTCGTAGTCGGCGGGCTCGAGCGGCACCGAGCTGAGCCCCGCCTCGGGAAGCTCGGGCACGTGCGGGTCGTGATAGGAGACCTCGGCTCCAGCCGCGCGCAGCAGTTCGATCAGCTTCAGCGCCGGCGATTCGCGCGTATCGCCGATATCGGACTTGTACGCAACGCCGAGTGCCAGCACCTTCGCGCCGCTCAGCGACCGCTGCCGGCCGTGGTTGAGCGCCTGCGAGACGAGCGAGCGACAGTAGTACGGCATGTTCTCGTTGACCTTTCCGGCCAGCTCGATGAACTCGGTCGAGAAGTCGTACTCGCGTGCCTTCCATGTCAGGTAGAAGGGGTCGATCGGGATGCAGTGGCCGCCGAGGCCGGGGCCCGGCTGGAAGCTCATGAAGCCGAACGGCTTCGTGGCTGCGGCCTCGATCACCTCCCAGACGTCGATCTCCATCCGCTCGCAGAGCTGGGCCAGCTCGTTGACGAGTGCGATGTTGACCGAGCGGTAGATGTTCTCCAGGAGCTTCGTCAGCTCGGCGGCCTCCGGCGTCGAGACGCGGTGGACCGTGTCGACGGCTCCCTCGTAGAGCTGGGCGGCGCGCTCGGTGCACTCCGGTGTGATGCCGCCGACGACCTTCGGGACGTTCTTCGTCGTCCAGGTGCCGTTGCCGGGATCGACCCGCTCGGGCGAGAACGCGAGGTGGAAGTCGCGCCCGGCCTTGAGGCCGGTGCTCTCGAGGATCGGCTGGATCACCTCGCGGGTTGTCCGCGGGTACGTCGTGGACTCGAGGACGACGAGGTGGCCGTTCCGGAGCCGCACGCTGATCTGCTCGGCGGCGCTGATGACGATCGAGAGGTCCGGCTCTCGCTGCTTCGAGAGCGGGGTCGGGAGGGCGATCAGGATCGCGTCGGCGCGCCGGATCTCGTTGTAGTCCGTCGTTGCCCGGATCTGCCCGTCG
>Ga0207428_10005361_pt1 | contig 11967 bp, 12 predicted proteins | sample RhiMethybrSRZTD1_FD_187600 | JGI IMG/M metagenome (GOLD analysis project Ga0207428, IMG submission 187600) | Populus rhizosphere microbial communities from Tennessee, USA - Rhizosphere MetaG P. TD hybrid SRZTD1 (SPAdes) (version 3) | ecosystem: Host-associated > Plants > Roots > Rhizosphere >... | reverse complement strand
ACAAATACCTGGACACCTTCACTTCTCAACGAATCTACCAACTTCTTGCAATAGCGCCCAACGCCACCTTGCATAGGCGGGTACTCCGTTGAAATCATCAATATCTTCACATTCATACACCTTGAAATTTAATTATAAACAAACAATGAATTAATACACATCATACTATTTCATACTTTGTGTTTATAATTCACATAATGAAAGAGAATACCTGATTGTTACATCAACCTAAGTATCTCATAACGATCATTATTCGCCTAGATTCAGATTACTGAGACATAAAGTCAAAAAGAATTTTAAAGATGATGCAGCCGATTGACCATGCTGTAGTAACATCAGAGTCTAGCAATTATTTTATAACTTCTCAATTATGGAAATAATTATGGAAATAATTTCTATAAGGATTGAATATATCTAATCATTCTTAAGGTCAGTGACACCAGAAAGATATAATAAAATTGTTTGTGTAAAAAATTTTATTGATATGCTTAGTAGCTAAAGCGGTGAATCACATTTGGACTAGTTTGAAATTCCTTTTGTTCTTTAACTTCATTTTCGTTATAGGTAATTATCGTTTGCAATTTTGAAATTCTCCAATAAATAGAGTGTTATTATTTGTCGTAACAAATTTTGCAATAAATTGTATTCCCATGGTGATGACACCTATTCATCACTAGCCTCACTATTGATAGTCAAGGCATTGTGATAGAGTTTGAATACAGCAGGAAGGATTCCCACAGGTTCACCATCCAAAGATACAGTCATATTTCTATTCTTTGGTAGGAAAGTTACCTGCGATGCTTGATAATAAAGGATATCCTCTTCGTGAAGATATTCACTGTCACCTTTCATTTCTACAAGTTTTTGGAGCATTTTAAAGCTTCCAGAATTCTTCATTATAACTACGTCGAGTTTCCCATCAGTCATTTTAGCTCTTGGTGCTGCGTTGAATCCGCCACCCAGAGACTTACCGTTTGCCACAACTGCCATTGTTATGTTACTAGTTATCTTCCTTCCACCATCCATAATAATATCACATTCGTTACTTTCGTAAGTAGGTAATGTAGAAACAATTCCTGCGATAGTGGAAAGAAATCTATTGTTTATTTTGCCTCTCACCCTTTTGGACCTGGTGATTATCTCAGCGCCTACCCCCATCTCTGCAGCGTTCAGCACAATCCTATTTCGAGTGCTTGCTGGATTATCCTTATCTGCTATAGTTACGCCAATCACATCAATTTTTCGTTTTTTCATATGTGAGATACGTCTAAAAGAGTCGATACCTTGATGCATAATCCCCAAAGAGGACGCAAGGACATTGCGACTACCAGATGGTATGATCCATAGTGCTGCTTTAGAGTTCACTGGACTTAGTCTTCGATCGGGTCTGAATTTCGTGGGATCCAGAGCCGATCTATTTTTGAGTTTAATATTAAAAAATCCGTTCGCCACTTCATTAATTGTGCCGTCACCACCTATAGCAGCTATATTGCTGTACCCTTTTTCTAGTAACTTGCGTGTGACATTCGTTCCATCATTAGCCTTTTTTGTGAATATGATTCGGTGAGGCGATGGCAGGAATTTCCTTATTTTTTCATAAGTTAATTCCCAGTTTTTTCCTGTTGCGCCACCTTGAGAATTTGGATTGAGTATTAAGATTAATTCGTTGGATCTAGATTCAGATTCAATACCTGGTTTTAGTTTAGGTTTACCAGTGGCCTTGATTAAAGAACTTAGCTTTAGCGACAATGTTATAATCAGTATCTCTTTATATTTATCGATTGTATTCGGTATTGATAACTCATACACTAAATGCAATCAGTGACCAAACGCTATTCTTTTATTGAATTCCATTGACTTTCCATTGTTCTTGTGAGATTAATATCTCAATTAATCTCAATAAATCATATTCAGTTGTTTAGGTTAGTCTGCAATACATTTACGTTTTTAAATATCAATTGCAATTTGTGATTATTGGTTAAAACTAAAGAAGTATTATTAAAAATGGAAATGAAGATTGAAATTCCCCAAGACATCATGTTGGACAAGAAAAGATTAAGATCAGTACAGCGGGGTATTCTGAAAGCTATATCAAAAGGGCCGTATGAAGAAGGTCTGGCGTTCAATATTGTAAAGGCGACATTTGTTGATTTGTATAGCTCATATAGTTTGCCTGGAACCACATGAAATTTCAGACTAGTCCCTCCGAGCCCGAACCATAACGTGTAATTATTAGGGTCCGTGTAAATAAGTGATCTCATTTAATTAACAGTGATCGATCTAACAGTGTGGCCCCGCCTATCATGTCGATCATATAGGGAATGCCAAGACGAGGAAATACCGTTCTGACAATGAAGACCTGAGCAGTATTCAGTTGTCTTGTTTGAAATCGTGGTTTTTCTGTTCGTGTTCGTGTGCTTGTTCAGATTGCGAAGTTTCTCCCTCGTTACTCACTTTTGCAAACAACCATTGCTTTTTGATAAAGAAGAGGAGCAACCCGATAGCAATAACAACCATTATAGCAAATACTACAAAAAACCCAGCTGGTAAAGTTTCAAGGTTTTGAAGATCGACACCATTCATACCATATATACCCGCTATAAGAGTCAGAGGAAGTAATATCACTGTAAAAATAGTCAGAATTCGCATGGTATCATTTATTTGCAGCGATACTTTTGCGACATACAATTCTCGAATCGAATTAATGGTATCTTCGAATGACTCGACGAAATCAATTAATTGAGAAATTTCATCATTTACCATTTCTATGTATTTGATTTCTTCCTTGTCTTGTTCATTATGAACTAGAAAGTTTATCACGTTTCTAACACGCCAAAAATGTCTTCGCAGAATTATTGTCTCTCTAGATAATATCTCAATCCGTTCAAACATTGATGGCAATGGTCTGACAAATGATTGCCTTTGATACTCATTTACTGACAATTCCAATGCAGTCAAAAGTTGCTCATATTTGGTAACAATCTCAGCCAAAATATTATAATATAGTGCATCAATTTGAGATTCTTTAATTTTCTCATTTTTTACCTTCAATAGTCTTTCTACTAATTCTTTAAGATTGAGATCTTGTGAGTGGATAGTAATCAACCAGTGTCTTCCTAGAAAGAAGTATATTGGTTCAATGACAAGAGTTTCTGGATCCTTATTTTTCAACTCTGACATTATGGTGAAGGTATGGTTATCTAACATACGAATTTCCGGATTCTTGGAATTATTCAAGTATGTCTCTACAGCCTCTTTATTTAATTTGAATTTATTAGCCAAACTGAGGAATTCCTCACGTTCAGGAGACACTAGGTCTATCCACGTATTGTAGCCATTTCCTAGATCTTCCAGCGAACCTTCAGTTTTTATGCCCTTTGTGTTATAGGAGATAATCGTTTTCAATTGTAATCAAGCGTCGATTTCTAGTAGTCAGAGATCTGAGATTTTTTTTCTAGCCGCTTTAATTCCTGACTTTATATTATCAAAAGTATCCCCCGCTGCTTCTTTTATCTCATCTAAAGCATCACTTTGTAAGCCCAAGTTGACACCTGCGCTTACTTTACCTGAGCCTTGGTCGTCGTCTTTGACTCCTACTTCAGCACCTGTCTCTAATTTACCCAGAGTACGTCCACCCTTTTCCACCCCTAGTTCTGCCCCTCCTTTTAACATACCTGAACCTTGGCCGCCCTTTTCCCTTGCCTTGGTACTCTTACTCATTCCTTTAGTACCCTTACTCTTACTCATTCCTTTAGTACCCTTACTCTTACTCATTCCTTTAGTACCCTTACTCTTACTCATTCCTTTAGTACCCTTACTCTTACTCATTCCTTTAGTACCCTTACTCTTACTCATTCCTTTAGTAGTCATACTATTTTTATGCATAACAAGTTATTTATACTAGCCTTAACCAAAAATCCAATTTTGATTAACGCAAACCTGATAAAGTATCCAGTCTAGAATCCTTTGCTAGCTATGCAGTTTGTGGGCTCCCAATATGGAATCGGTTTGATCATAAAATTAGATCGACTCTTAGTTAACCTGAGACTATAAAAATAACCAAAAGTTACTTATTAAATCACTTTTGCGTAAAGGATTACAATAAATTCTAAAGTGAATCGTTGTGATGTTCTAATTCATATTCATCTAATCCAAATCATCAAATTAGCAATTCGAACATTAATATCAATATTCTTACAAAGCAGACGAAATCCTGAATACCCATAAATCATTTTTTGTGCTACTACGATTGAATGAAAAGGAAAACTGATACTATAACAAGTTTCATCACAAAATTTTATAAGAAAAATAAAAGTACCGTATCTCTCAATAAAAATCTACTAATTTCAGGGATAGTCGGTTTTATCGTCAGCCTTATCGTTGCATATTACTCCACTAGATATTCCAACGACTTTTTTCTCAATTCGGCACTAACTGTAATAATAGCATTCATTTTCTCGAAATTAGTTTTTGCTATTCTTTTTCATCTTGATAATAAGAAGAAATATACAAAAAAAGTTACAGGCAAATTGAACATTCAAGTCCTAAAACAAGTAGTAACCAAGATGGTATTTGCTGATTCTATATTTGATATTATAAATAATGTATCTAGGTTCATCATTTTACTTGAATTGTTGAAAATTAATTATCAACCATTACAGGCGGCTACAATTGCTTCTATCGTAGCATCGGCTTTCTCTTATTTAGCAATTAATTTGATTGTAAGATATATCCATGTGTTTGGCTCAAAGAAAAATGTGTTATAGAACATAATAAATTGATCCTAATTCTCGTTTTTGTGATACAGCTATCTCAATTCTCAACTTAAATGAGGAACAACCTAATCTGTAATAAATAATATATTCATTTAATTGATGTTAAAGGTAACATATCAAGAGAAATTGTCAATTTAGTTGTAAGCTCTAGAATGGTCTCAAATCTTAGTAATAATGCTGCACCATCTTGTCATGATTAGGACTTGTCACATCTAAGAGAAACTACTTTCTTTGCAATTCTTTGCAACAAATTCGTCCAGAAATAAGGAAAGAACATAAACAAATCAGCCAACTACTTTACTGATGGATAATGATCTCACCAGGAGAGTTTTGCGTACCTTAACTACCACAACACTAAAGGTTGATTTTTCTTTGCTTAATCTCTAAACAGATATTTAGGATCCTCGGCCTAGCGCTTGAGAAATCTTATATTAGTTACCGATTATCAGCTAGACATGACCATAGAACGCATCTCGACAGGAATAGCTAGTTTGGATGCTCTTATCGAAGGTGGAATCCCAAGAGGTTCTACAGTATTAGTGGCAGGTAATCCTGGCACAGGCAAGACTATACTTACTAGTCACTTCCTCTATGAAGGACTATCAATAGGAGAAGCAGGTGTATATGTTTCGTTTAGCGAGTCTAAGAAGCAATTCTATGATAATTTTGAACGATTTGGAATGAGATTCTTGGATTTCGAGAAAGATAATAAATTTGCTTTCTTAGACTTTGCTTCGGTGAATAAGGATGGTATAGGAGATGCGCTCGAAGAGGTACTTGAGGTCAGCAGAAAACTCGGTGCTAAAAGGATAGTAATTGATTCTTTTTCTGCAATACTACTTGCTTTTGACAGTGTCAACGATGCTAGAATCACTTTGCACGTAGTTTTAGGCAAGGTGTTAAGATCTGAAGGTATAACGAATATGCTGATAGCAGAAGTCCCCGTTGGGACTCGCAACATTGGATCGGGGATGGAAGAGTTTGTAGCGGACGGGATTATACAACTTGAGCATGGTCCTACTGACGCAGTTCCCGCTACCTTGAAGGTAGTGAAAATGAGGTCCACTTACATAATTAGAGAACCTCATGTATCCATCATAGGAGAGAAAGGTATGATTGTATATCCAAAACAACCCTTCAAGATGATTTCTCCTGCATCAACCGATAGAATTAAAGCTGGAATTCCAGGTCTGGATAGAAGAGTCCAGGGAGGTTTCTTAAAAGGGACTACAACTATTGTGGCTGGCGCATCTGGCGCCGGTAAAACAACATTTGGATTCCAATTTACTGCACAGGGAATTCTTGATGGTGAGAGTAGTATATTCTGTTCGCTTGAAGAATCTCCAACTGAGATTAGAAATATGGCGCTCTCTCTTGGGTTTGATGTGAATGACCTAGAGAAGAAAGGTCTCCATTTGTTGTCCTGGATACCAGAAAATCAAAGTCCAGACGCATTTATTTCAGAATTGTCCTCACACATAGAGGCCATAAAACCATCACGCATAGTGTTGGATGGCTTGTCAACCTTCGAGCATTTGTATAGTCAAGAAATGTATTTGATTGCAAAGAGGCTAGTCAATTTAACCCAAACCCGAGGAATAACCTCACTATTCACGATTCTTACAGACCAAGAATCTGGGCTTAATATCACTTCATTCGGCTTATCTTCTATTTTTCATAACATCATTCTTCTTCGATACGTAGAGGCAGATGCCCAATTGAAGCGGTCAATGTTGATACTCAAAATGAGAGCTTCTAATCATGACCAATCCATTCTTCAATTTTCAATTCAAAGTAAGTCAGGACTTAACATATTGGGTACCATGAGTGAGTATCAGGGTATCATGTCTGGAATTGCCCAGAAAGTATATCAAAGATACGTGGATAAAGAACAAAAGATAAAGGCTAAGCAAACCAAAGATAGGGAAAAAAGGAAGGCTAGGTTTGAGCAACAACAGAAAAGAATTTCTCAGAAAAAAGAGAATACGAGACCTCAACGGAGACGAAAGAGAGTTTGAAAATTGATATGAAGATAACACCAAGATATCTCATTAAATCATGTACTCGGCTCATAGGTCAAAATCGGAAAAAATATGGTATAATTCATGCCTAAAAAAATTTCCTTCGAAGAAGCATTTGCCCAGGCTACAAATGAATCTATTAAAATATTGGGAAATGTAGTCTCAAAAATAGTAACTGATTATCTGGAACGGAAATACTCTATTCATTTAACTAAAACAGCAAATAATCCCTCGGCGTTGGATGAGGCATTAGACCACGCAATAGACGGTGGCAGAAAAATTGTTGAAAGGAGGTTAATTAATATTCTTTATGAAAAATTGGGGTTAGAGCCTAGCTCATCCGAACCAAACACAGGCAATACAGATACACCGTCATTCGAGCAGAGAGTCAATGATGCCCGACGGAGATATACTAATTAAGAGCTAACTATAAATTCTCAATCTCTGCTTATTCGGTCAAATATCTTCTTGTGATTTGTACCGAGGTTGGGAATTATGAAATAATTTACATTTTTAGAATTAAACTTACAATTATCTAGTCGTAGTAACAGCTGGCAATGTAAATGAAAATGTGGCACCCGAACCATTTTTGTTATTTTTACCAAAAATAGAGCCTCCATGAGCTTCGACTATACTCTTTGATATAAATAGGCCCAACCCAACACCCTTATCTGATTTTGTAGCAAACTTATGAAAGAGTTTTGGATGGATTTCAGGGTCAATCCCCTTTCCTCTGTCTTTTACACTAACTTTAACTAAATTACTAGAGCTTAGCTTTGCTGACACAGTAATTATCCCAGAATTGGTAAACCTGATTGCATTATCCAACAAATTGGACAAGACCTGAGCTATTCTATCTTTATCTGCGTGAACGACAAGTTGATGAGATGGTAAAGCTAATTGGATTTTCGGTTTTATTTTATCTACATCTGCATTTTTATTTCCCAGAGAAATTTTCTTCCTTATCTCATCGACAACCTCGTGGATGGCCTCGGTTAAATTAAAGTCAGCATTGTTTAAATTTAGAATACCAATGTCTATTCTAGTTGCATCTAGCAAATCAGAGGTAAGCGTATAGAGACGGTCAGCATTTCTTGCTAATCTTTCAAGATATTGTTTGCTCTTTTCAGGAGAAATTTCTAACATTTCGCAATATCCAATTATAGATTGAGTTGGAGTCCTCAGCTCGTGAGCAGCGATATTAATAAATTCAGTTTGTGCCTTATTGTTTTTTTCTAGCCGTTCGTTGGATTCCCGAAGCTTTTTGTTTATTTCACATAACGCTTCGAATGACTTCTCTAAATCTGAATAGAGGTGAGCAAGCTCTATATTCTTTTTTTGTAATTCTACATTCTGGCTCATCGCAAGCTCACTAGGACATTCCATTTTATTCTATCTACGGTGGTAATTTCATAATTGGTGTTGGATTTATTCAATTTTTGTGCAGTCACATAACAGTTGTCCTTTATGATTTATAACATTTCTACTTTGTCAAAAACGTGCATTTCCGTTGTATGTTGACAGATGTGCATCTCGCAGGTTTTCTACCCACTTAATCTTATGATTTTTTGCGCTTATAATGATTAAATAGGAATCTTCTAGCAACACAGATCAAAAGGACTTCAGAACTGGTATTCTACCAGTAATGAAAAAATAGGAGATTAGATTAATCCGATTTCTTTTCTTCTACTTCGAATTCCTCTTCAATGATATTGCCGTCTTTATCTCTTTTGACTTCACGTTTTTCTTCTATCTTTTTTTCACTCATTGTTATTCACAATTAATAGGACAATATTGTTTATTAACGCCTTAGCCGACTTTACAACGGTGATAACAAGCGGTTGATACTTCACAACAAACTATATAATAATTTAAGCAACTAGCAAGGTAACTATTATAACTTTTTTTGAGTTTACAATATATACGTAATTTCTTTCAACCTTGGTCGTATAAATCTGGCAATAAAATCGGCTTTTGAAACATGGCTTAAGTGCCTTTCGACTTCTATATGCTTGTCCTCCACAGTGGTAATACAAATTACTTCTGCAAAGAGTAACCTTACTTTAGTTGAATGAATCAAAAAGGTCAGAAAAATACAAGGTAATTAGGGACCAACATTCACTAGAGCCGATTTCGAAGTAGTAGATCCATTATTATCAATTGCCTCTATGCTGAATACATAGGTAACGTTCTGTTTAGGAATAAATGACATTGATTGTTTATCTAGTGAGATATTCATATTTACAGGAGGAAATTCATCTTCTTGATTCCATATGATAGAAGTTATATTACCATCTGCATCTGAAATTGATGCATTTATGGTAACGGTTTGGTTAACTTCACCTCTTATTGGTGATGTAACTACGATAACAGGCGGTTTGTTTTCCTGTAATGGTGAACTTGCAGTTCCATCTGATGAACTAATTGATTTCTCATAAACTAATAGTGATTGATATCCCTCGGCCTTGTAGTAACTTACAGTCTGTGAAACTTTTTCAGCATCTGATTGTCCAAATGTAACTGTACTCAGAACGGAAAATATTATGAGTATGATGGTTAGCGAAGTTGTAGGTGTAGTAAATATTCCGCTGGAATTATCCATAACCTTTTTGTATTGCCTCAATTATTAAACTTATTTGGAATTTGTCAGTCTCGTCCCATTATTTCCCATATACCAACAAGTCAAATTCAAACAAGATTCATGTTTTTGTAAATTGTAAAAAAATTAAATACTAATTAGGAGAACCCGTATTAAATGAGGTGCGCGAGTTCCACTGGTCTCATTGATATGTAATATTTATTTGGATTCATGAACCTAGAGAAACACTGTGGTCTTATATAAAATAACTTTAACAGTGAAGATAGCCTATGGCGATATCTTAAATCTGGCGTCCACTTGTTCAACAGGTTGAAATAAAATACCTTTAATGGATATTAATGCTGTATAATTCTGATTGTCGGGGATAGTATAGGAAGCCGATTCTACTCCCCATCCCGAGTGCATAGATTGCTTAAAGACCTCATTACCAATTGGATCTAGTAAATAGAATTCATAATCAACATGCTGCATATTCCTATCAGTTGCTGCATCAACAAAATTAATTTTGAAATGTGTATTTGAATACATTGTAGGTTTTGCAGGTGTCCAAGATAACTGAATTTTGGCATCATTCTTCTTATCCATCCCGGTTTTTGATACTATATCATCAGTAACAAATACTGTACCTTTCATCCAATTGTATTCGGCGGATGAGAAATTATAAAACCCGCTGTTAATAAATTCGTAGGAAAAGGAACCACCGGGTTCAATAGTCTGAGGTTTCATAATTCGAGTACCGTTTTTGAATCCTAATAAAATGGTATGTTCCACGTTATCCGCATTATACCAAGTTATATTACTATTTCTCTTCACAGGAAAGAAGTTATTATCAAAAAATCTCGTAATACTAAACTGGTCAGACGGATTGTAGTTCCCAGAACCTGGAATTATTGTAATAACATTGTCTGCATATATAAGATTTAAGTCTGATATTGAAAACTGGTAAAGTATTGTACCCAATAATACTAAAATAAATAAAACTATTAACGATGTTATGAAATTAGATTCGGTCAAAAAAGAGAATTAAAAAAATTAAGGTAATGCAACAGAACCTGTTACCCAACCGGTTACTGAGTAAGTTGCACTAAATGGTTTTCCATCTATGTTGTGGAGTGCCAATGCTGATCCTGAAAAGACAAGTGATCCTGCATTTGTTGCACCAGTAAATTCTTTCATCAGTGAAATTGCAACTTTTCCATTCTTAAATGGAGCATTCAATGGCTCACCATGTGCTTGGTCGGTAGCGGATGCATTGAATGGATGAAGTACTACTACCTCAACTGGTTGACTTGCTGCATATGTTAGTGTTCCTGTATAAAACTTACCATCGTCCCTAGGAGGGAGTATGATCACTATCTGATGTTTTTCATGTCCTGGTAGCGGGTCTTGCATTGACTTTTGAGTTCCTTGGATTGCAAATTTTCCTTCTTGTGCAAATGCACTGTTTGTTCCAATTATTAGTATTGCTCCTACAGCTAGTATTGTTGCTATTGATACAGTTGTCGCAATTTTCCTGTCCATGTGTTTTTTCATGTCTGAAGCTTAGATATTGCTCTACTATATGAAATTTACTTATTCTTTGATCACTTATTATGCGATAAGCAATGCATATATGTTATACTACATTTTTTCGTGCAATGAATAGACAAGCACTGAATAGAATAATAATCTTTCTTGCAAGTACCCTATTGGTGGCAACACTGATGATTAAGGCTCCGAGTCTCTATGCTGCTGATGCAGATTTCCAGATAAAGAAATTTGGAATTGATCAAAACGGCGATCCCTTTCTAACTGTTGAAGGAACAGCAGGAGGAACAAAACCCACCCAAACTGGTGATATATTTGCATACGTATTTTTCACCGATGATGGTATATATGCTGTAACTTCACATCCTGGGATTGAAGATAGCAGTGAAGTAAAGGATGACGCTAATTGGCACGCACATAAAGTAAAGCTTGATAATAATAACTGCGTAACATCACTGAAGGAGAAAGGCGATGCGTTACTGCATGGTAATAAAGTTTCGGTAGAAAATATAGACCAAGCCACTAAAGTTGACAAGGTATTAACTGCCAAACTGGTTGCTGAAAATAATAATGTCTGCGTAAAAAAAGTGTTTGACTCCAAACCATAAGCTGCGATCAAACCCCATTCTTTATTTTTTGATTTATGTTCACGTTCGGTTTAAAATAGAGTTTGAATTTCTTCCACAAACAGTCAGCCAAAGCCACAAAGTGAGTATGAATTTCCGTAATTCTCCACTGGACACGGTAATAATACGAATTCTTATTCTGTTGATATAGACTAAGTATTGCAACTGCATGGAGTGAAATCCTAAGATGCCAGTGAAACTATCTAATTGCTGTCATATCCAAGTTGTCATAAATAGTCAAATCAATAATGGCAAATGATCTTCTGTATCACCATAGTGTACCAGTAGACTTACAGACAAGATTCAAACTAAACAATGTTAATATTTATAGCAAAAGGAATATGGAGTAATACTACATGAAAAGTGGGATTGAGTATCCACCAGGACCAACTTATATATTACCATACAGGTTGCTTCGG
>Ga0207428_10005360_pt1 | contig 11967 bp, 11 predicted proteins | sample RhiMethybrSRZTD1_FD_187600 | JGI IMG/M metagenome (GOLD analysis project Ga0207428, IMG submission 187600) | Populus rhizosphere microbial communities from Tennessee, USA - Rhizosphere MetaG P. TD hybrid SRZTD1 (SPAdes) (version 3) | ecosystem: Host-associated > Plants > Roots > Rhizosphere >... | reverse complement strand
CACCACCTGGTACACCGCCCACAGCGGCGCCGGGGTGTTCGACGCCGGCACCGGCTCCTGGGTCTGCCAGCTCAGCCGGTCCTGCGCCGAGGGCAGGGCCTCGGCCGTGACCGCCCGGGTGGTGCGGGCGGTCACCACCAAGCTGCTGCGGGCGTTCGCTCGCGGGCCGGCCGGCCGGCGCTACCCGTCCCGATCCAACCTGGCCCGGTTCCGGATCGTCCCGAGCGGCCTGTAGCCCACGGCACCCGTGCCACGTTCGCGAGGAGGACCCCGAACCATGACCTCGGTCAGCGCCCGCCGTGGCGCCTCCCGCCTGGGCGCGGGCCTGGCCGCCCTGGTCCTGCTGGCCGGCTGCGGCCACGGCGCCAAGGCACCGGCCGCGGCCGGCCCGACCACCACCGTGGCGCCGAGCACGACCGCCACCCTACCGCCACCCACCTTCCCGCTCACGGGGCTACCGGCCGGCAACTCGGCGGCGGCCTCCCGGGCCGCCGTGTCGATCAAGGTCGAGAACACTCCGCCGGCCCGCCCCCAGGCTGGGCTCGACGCGGCCGACCTGGTCACCGAGGAGCTGGTCGAGGGCGGCATCACCCGCTTCCTGGCCACCTTCCAGTCCCGCGACGCCGCCGCGGTCGGCCCGGTGCGGTCGGCCCGGACCGTCGACGCCGCCCTGCTCCGCCAGCTCGGCGGCGGGCTGTTCGGCTACTCCGGCGCCGCGGCCGGCGAGATCGCACCGGTCAAGGCCGAGTCGACCACCGTGCTGCTCGGCTCGGAGCAGGCGCCCGACGCCTACCACCGGGTCGCCGGCCGGCCGGCACCGCACAACCTCTATACCTCCACCGGCCGGCTCTACCGGGCCGCGGCCCGGCTCGGCGCACACCGGGGCCCGCCGCCGGCGTTGTTCCGCTTCGCCGCCCGGCCGCCGACGGGGCGGCGGGTCGAGCTGGTGGCCGTGCCGTTCTCGCCGGTGCCGGACTACACGGCGGGTTGGCGGTGGGACGCCAGGGCGCGGCTGTGGGACCGCCTGCAGGAAGGCCGCCCGGCCACGGTGGCGGGTGGGGCGCCGATCACCGCCACGAACGTGGTGGTGCTCCGGGTCAAGGTCGGGACGATCCCGGGGCTGGTCGACGCGCTGGGCAACCCCGACCCCAACGTCATCGTCGTCGGCCGGGGCGCCTGCTGGGTCCTGCGGGACGGCCGGGTCGTCCGCGGGACCTGGGAACGTCCGTCCATCGGTCGGCTGATGCGGCTGATCGGCCCCGGCGGGCAGGTCGTTCCGCTCCACCCGGGCCGGACGTGGGTGGAGCTGGAGCCGGTCGGCTTCAGCCCCCGGCTGAGCTGAGCGGCAGCCGTCGAGCAGCATGAGGGCACGGTGAGAGTTCCCGGCAGCCGCCCCTAGCTCATCCGGCGTTCACGATCGCCGCCGTACAACGGTCACGGGAGGACGGGCACTGCGGGAGGCAGCCCGCCGTGGCCTCCGCCGGAGGCGGACCATGATCCGGACGTTGCTGTCGACGCTCACCGCCGCGGTCCTCGCCGCCGTCCTGGCGGTGGCCCCGCTGCCCGGCCACACCATGCAGGCGTCCCCGGCCGCCGCCCCGCCGGCCCGCCCGGCCTCCCCCAGGTCCGGCTGGCGACTCGACTCCGGGACCCAGGAGCGAGTGCCCGCTGTGGTTCTCGAACCCGGTCAGCAGCTCACCCTTGTTGGTGGTCGGCGCCGTCTTGTGGATCCCGGGGTCGATGGGACGCCCGGTCGGCGGCCGCCGGTACTGGTGGTAACGATCTGTTCGCCATAGCACCTTGAGTCGACGTGGCCCAGGTCACTCACCCCGAGGCAGCAGATCCTCGTTGCGGAAGCGTCAATTTCCTGCGTCTATGGGCTGGTGGTCGGGTCGGTCCGCGGCGGGCGGGGACGGTGAGGGCAAGGGGATGGCGGGGTCGGGGCGGCGGCGCATTGTGGCGATCGATGTGGTGCGCGGGCTGGCCGTGGTCGGCATGTTGCTGGTCAACAACGCCGGCATCCCGGCCGCCATGCCCGAGGAGCTGCGCCACGCCTCCTGGCAGGGGCTGACCCTGGCTGATCAGGTGTTCCCGTTGTTCCTGTTCAGCGTGGGGGCGTCGATGCCGTTCTCCCAGCGTGCCCAGCGGCCGGGGGCGGTGCTGCGGCGGGTGGTGGTGCTGTTCCTGCTCGGCAGCCTGCTGGTCTCGGCCAAGCAGTACCGGCTGGCCCCGTCCACCGGCGTGCTGCAGCAGATTGCGGGCGCCTACCTGCTGGCCTGGGCGCTGCTGCGGCTGCCCCGCCGGGCGCAACTGCCCGCCGGCGCGCTCCTGCTGGCCGGGCTGTGGGCCGCGTTCACCTTCGTGGCCGCCCCTGGGGTGCGGCCGGGGTCATGGGCGCCGGGCAGCAACCTGGCCGAGTTCGTCGACCGCTTGGTGCTTGGCCAGTTCTCCGAGCATGGGGTGCTGGTGATGGTGTCGAGCGGTGTGAGCGTGCTGGCGGGGGTCGCCGCCGGGCGGCTGCTGCTGGGTGCGCCCGCCGCCGGGGTGACCCGCCGGCTCGTCACCCTGGGCGGTGCCATGCTGGTGCCGGGGTTGCTGGTCGCCATCGCGGTGCCGATCAGCAAGCCACTGTGGACCCCGTCGTTCGTGCTGGTCACCGCCGGCATCTCCGCGCTGCTGACGGCCGCGGCCTACCGGCTGGTCGACCGGGGACCCGGCCGGCGCTGGGCGCGGCCGCTGGTGAGGCTGGGCAGCAACGCCTTGGCGCTGTATGGCGCCTCTGTGCTGCTGTTCGCGTTCCTGCTCAAGCCCTGGCAGGCGGCACTGGTGCGGCCGCTGGCGGCGGCCGGCGGTGCCAGCTTCGCCGCGCTGGCCTATGCCGCGGGGACCGTGCTGGTTGCCTGGGCACTGGCCGAGTGGCTCTACCGGCGGCGGGTGTTTGTCAAGGTGTGAGCCGGATGCTGCTCGTCGGCGGTGAGCAGGGCCGAGACGGTGCCCAGGCGCAGCCCTCGACCCAGCACCCGCTCCAGCGCCGCCGGGAGCGCCTGGAGCTCGACCAGGCGACGCGCTCGCAGCTCGTGGGCGCCCGGCCCCCGGGGATGGAAGGTGCCCCGACCGATGCCGTCATGGAGGGCGACCACGTCACCCGGCGCGACCGTGCGGGCGAGGTGATCGGCCACCGAGGCGGGGGTCCCCACCCCGGCGCCTCCGCGCGTCACCGACCACAGCAGCACGTCGTAGCCCAGCTCGGCGGCGGCCTCGATCGCCGACCCGGTGAGGTTGCCGCGCGGCGGGCGGAAGAACCGCGGCCGCACCCCGGCGGTCCGCTCGATCGCCTCGCGGCCACGCTGGAGCTGGCGACGTGTCTGGAGTGTGGACTGGAAGGCCAGGTCCTGGTGGGTCCAGGTGTGGTTGCCCAGCTCATGCCCGGCGGCCACGACCGCCCGGACCAGCTCCGGGTGCCGCAGGGCGTTCCAGCCCATCATGTTGAAGGTCGCCTGCACGCCGTGCTCGGCCAGCACCTCCAGGATCCGGGGCGTCAGCTCGGGGTCGGGACCGTCGTCGAAGGTCAGCGCGGCCAGGGGCTCGACGGTCGACACCGACCAGATCAGCCGCTGCCGCCCGAGCCGCTGGCCCGGTGCCGGAGCCGCGGAGGCGCTCAGCTCGCGCACCTGCCGCTCGCCACGCCGGTCCAGGAGGGCTGGACCGCCGGCGAGCCCGGCCATGGCCGCCACCCCGCCGCCCAGAAAGGCCCGCCGCTTCATCACCCTCCCACAGTTGGCCTGTATCGACCCCACGACGAGGATCGCGCCGCAGCGGTCGGGGGTCTTCACGGCCAGCATCCGTCTTGAGATACCGGCCAGCAGGGGTGAAGGCTCAATGTCCGAAACGGGGAGTGGTGGGCGACGGCGTCTCGTCGATCCGAATCACCCGCTACAGAGGATGACGACGCCTGTCGGCGCCCTCGATCCTCGGGCGGACGGGTTGGGACGGTGGCGCGGGATGCGTCGACCGCGAGCGTCTGAGAGGTGAGCGACGTGGCCAAGAAGAACAAGCAGCACCAGGTGGAGGCGCCGGCGGCCGCGGCCGACCCGCCGACGAAGATGAAGCGCAAGGCCTACGAGGGGGAGATGCGGCGCCTGCACGGGGAACTCGTCGCCCTGCAGGAGTGGGTCAAGGCGTCGGGGGCCAAGCTCTGTGTCGTGTTCGAGGGTCGCGACACCGCCGGGAAGGGGGGCACGATCAAGCGGATCACCGAGCGGGTCAGCCCGCGGGTGTTCCGGGTCGTCGCCCTGTCCGCCCCGACCGAGCGCGAGAAGTCGCAGATGTACATCCAACGGTACCTGCCGCATCTTCCGGCCGCCGGCGAGGTGGTGATCTTCGACCGCAGCTGGTACAACCGCGCCGGTGTCGAGCGGGTGATGGGCTTTTGCACGCCCGAGGAGACCGAGCGGTTCCTGGAGCTGGCCCCGGCGGTCGAGAAGGCCATGGTCGACTCCGGGATCCTGCTGCTGAAGTACTGGCTGGAGGTCAGCCCCAAGGAGCAGACCCGCCGGCTGGAGCGCCGAATCGAGGACCCGCGCAAGGTCTGGAAGCTGTCGGACATGGACCTGAAGTCCTACAGCCGCTGGTACGACTACTCCCGGGCCCGCGACGCCATGTTCGCCGCCACCGACACCGCCTGGGCGCCCTGGTATGTCGCGGTCACCGACGACAAGCAGCGGGGCCGGCTCAACATCATCACCCACCTGTTGAGCCAGGTCCCCTACAAGCCGCTCGCCCACCACGACGTCAAGCTGCCCAGGCGGCAGCGGGCCGGTGGCTATGTGGAGCCAGACCTCCCGTTGCGGTATATCCCCACGCCGTTCTGACGTCGGGTCAGGCGTTGTGGAAGGCGTCGCGAGCGGCCTGGAGGCTTTCGAGGTAGCGGTCGGGGCCGATCTTGTCGGTGAGGCCGAAGCGGTCGAGCTCGCGCCGGACGTCGTCGTCCGCCTCGGCCACGGCGAAGACGATCCCGCGCTGCCGCAGCTCGCCGGCCAGCTCGAGCAGGGTCTGGGCGCCGGTGTAGTCGATGTCGTCGATCGCCTCGGCGAACAGGACGAACCAGCGCGGCGGATCGGGGACGTTCACCAGGCGCATGGCGTCCTCGGAGAGGCGGACCGCGTTGGCGTAGAAGATCCCGACCGGGAACCGGTAGATGACCAGGCCGGGCTCGGTCACCGTGCCGGGGGCGGGAGCGACCAGCCTGAGGTGTCCCTGCTCGTCGAAGCGCACCACCGTGTCGTGGGGGGTGAAGTGGCGCTTGACGTGCACGATCAGTGACAGCACGATCGCCAGGATGATCCCCTGCTCGACACCGAAGACGATCACGGTGGCCGCCGTCAGCAGCGCCACCCAGAACTCGTCCCGGCGCAGGTCGTAGATCGCCCGCATCCCCTTGACGGCGATCAGCTTGACGCCGATCAGGAACACCACCGACGACAGCACGGCGTTGGGCAGGTACTGGAGCGGCTTGGTCAGGAACAGCAGCACGAGTGCGACCACGACCGCCGTGGTCAACTGGGCGACCTGGGTGTGGCTGTGGGCCTCGTCGACCATCTCGGTCTTGGTCGGGCTGCCGTTGACGACGAAGGTGCCGCTGAGGCCGGCCGTGATGTTGGCCAGGCCGAGGCCGACCAGGTCGGTGTTCTCGTCGAAGCGCTCGTTGTACCTGACGGCGTAGGCGCGCGAGGTGGCCGCGCTCTGGGCCAGGATGACCAGGAACATCGAGACCGCGGCCGGCAGCAGCAGCGTGGCGTCGTGCCAGCTCACGCCGCTGGGCAGCCCGATGCCGGGGAGGCCGCTGGGCACCGGTCCGAGCGTCGAGACCTGATGGGCCTGGAGGTCGAACGCCCAGCTGGTCACGATCGCGCCCACCACCGCGACCAGCCCGCCCGGGACCGCCTTGACCCAACGCTCGCACACGACCAGCACGGCCAGCACCGATGCCGACACGGCCGCGGTCGGCCACGACGCCTGGCCGAGATGGCCCAGGGTCTTGAGGAGCCCGATCAGGTCGACGCTGACGAGCGGAAGGTCCGAGGTCTGCTTGGGGATGCCGAGCATGCCGCCCACCTGGCCGGTCGCGACCTGGATCCCGACGCCGGTCAGAAAGCCGACCAGCACCGTCCGTGACAGGAAGTCGGCGAGGAAGCCCAGGCGGGCCACCCGGGCGAGCCACAGCAGCCCGCCCGCCAGCAGCGCGCTCAGCCCGGCCAGGGCGACCCACTGCGGTGTGGCCGGCTGGAGCCCGGAGACCCCCAGGCTGGTGATCCCGGCGAACATGATCGCGGCCGTGGCCGAGTCCGCCCCCACCACCAGGTGCCGCGACGACCCCAACAGCGCGAAGGCGGCGATCGGGATGAGGATCGTGTACAGGCCGGTGATCACGGGCATCCCGGCGATCTTGGTATAGCCCATGGTCTCGGGGATGGCCAGCGCCGCCAGGGTGGTCCCGGCCACGATGTCGCGCTGCAGCCAGCCCCGCTGGTACGGCCGGATCCCCTGCAGCATCGGGACATAGCGCCCGAGGCCTGTGCGCTCGGCGTCCTGGCCTCCGCCATGGCCTGGCCGCAAGATTGCGTATCTCCTTAATTGCATGTATGCTGAATCGGTGGCCGTGGACGAGACGCTCCGTGCGCTGGCGAACCCTACCAGGCGCGCGATGCTGGAGCTGGTGTGGGACGCCGAGCGGTCGTCCTCTGAGATCGCCGATGCGGTCGGGGCGACCCGGCCGGCCGCCTCACAGCATCTCAAGGTGCTCCGCGACGCGGGGCTGGTGCAGGTCCGCGTCGACGGCAACCAGCGCCTGTACCGGGTCGACACCGGACGGCTGGCCGAGGTGCGCGCGGCGCTCGAGCGCTTCTGGGGGGCGCGGCTGGGACGGCTGTCGGCAGCCGTCGCGGTCGACCGGCGTCGCGGAGCGGGCGGAGCGGGGCGGTGACCGGCCCACCGGCGGCGGAGGAGGGCGACGCCGTCACCCGCGAGCAGCTGGTCCCGGCACCGCCCGAGGAGGTGTTCCGCTGGTTGGTGGAGCCGGAGCTGCTGGTCTGCTGGATCGGCATCGACGCGCAGCTCGAGCCGAGGCCCGGAGGCCGGTTCCGCTTCGAGATCACCGACGGGCAATGGTGCAGCGGCCGCTACCTGGAGGTCGTCCAGGGCAGGCGGGTCGTCTTCACCTGGGGGTGGGAGAGCGGCGCCATCCCGGTCCCGCCCGGCTCCTCCACCGTCTCGGTCGACCTGGTGGAGCATCCTGAGGGCACGCTCGTCCGCCTGGTCCACAGCGACCTGGCCCCCGAGGTCCGCCGGCTGCACGCCGAGGGCTGGTCGCGGTTCCTGCCCCGCCTGGCCGCGGTCGTCGCCGGGCGCGACCCGGGGGCGGATCCGGCGGCCAGCGGGCTGCCAGCCTCCCTGGAACCCTGAGCGGAAGGACACCCATGGCCGTCGACGTCACCGCCACCGACCGCATCGACCGCCCGCGCGACGAGGTCGCCGCCTACCTCCGCGACCCGGCCAACGACACCCGCTGGATCGGCGGTGTCCGCAGCGCGCGGCTGCTGACCCCTGGGCCGGTGGCCGTCGGGAGCCAGGTCGAGCGGGTCGCCAGCTTCCTCGGCCGCCGCGTCGAGTACGTCAACGAGGTCACCGAGCTGACCACCGACCGGCTGGCCATGCGCTCGGTGCGCTCGCCGTTCCCGATGCGGGTGACCTACGGGTACCGCGACACCGGCGCCGGCGGCACCGAGGCCTCGGTCCGGGTCGAAGGCGACGCGGGCCGCTTCTATGCCCTGGCGGCCCCGCTGCTCGGCCTGGCCGTGCGCCGCTCGATCACCCGCGACCTGCGCAACCTCAAGCAGGCGCTGGAGGGTTCGGGCCGTCCGCCTTCCAGTCGCACCAGGCGCGGATGACCGTCTCCAGGTCGGCCCGGCCGGCCTCGAGCTCGCCGAGGTCGGCGAAGCGCATGGTGCGGACCAACCTGCCGTCGCCCTCCAGGCGTGGGTGCTCGCCCGGGATCTCCGACCCGCGGTGGAACATGATGCTGAGCAGGTGCTTGGACGGGTTGAAGCTGGCGATGTTGCCGTTGTAGGCGAAAGTCGGCGTCTTCCACTTGATGGACTCGGTGACCCGGCCGTCCGCCCCGAGGATGATGTCCCGGGCGCGCCGCATGGTCGCGTCCAAGGGGTGGTCCGCCTGGTCGAACCACCGGTCCACGTCGGGGTTCCGGTTCATATGCGTGAGATCTCGGAGTAGCCCGCGCCGATGCCGAGCTCGCGGTAGCGGGCGGCCACCTCGGCGGCGAGGGCGGCGGCCGCCTCGCGGTCGCCCGGGCCGTCCCGGTCGCGCAGCATGCGGGCCCGCCAGAACCCGAGGTCGACCTGCTCGATGCGGTTGCCGAGCGCTTCGGCGGTGGCCAGGGCGGCGGCGAAGTGGCGCTCGGCGGCGCCCCAGTCCCGGGCGGCCGAGGCCGTGATCGCGGCCCGGGTGCCGACCAGGCGGCCGTCGAACGCGATCCAGTCGTCGAGCGCGAGCGCCTCGTCGAGCAGGGGACGCAGCGCGGCCACCTCGTCCGGACGCCCGGCCAGGGCCAGCGCCTCGACGAACCCGAGGAGCATGTTCCAGGCCCCGATCGAACTGGTCGCGCCGGCCACCGGGAACCCGGGCCGGCGTGCCTCGACGATCTCGACCGCCTCGTCGCCGCGCCCGGCGCGGGCCAGGTGCAGCGCCAGGTGGGCGGCGCCCTGGCCGCCGATCGCCCCGGGCGCCTCCAGCTCGTCGGCCAGGCGCAACTCCCGCTCGGCGGTCTCCCGGTCGCCCCGCCACTGGGCGGCCAGGCCGAGGTAGAGGTGGCCGACGTACAGCCAGGGCAGCCCGCCGCGCTCGCAGATCTCGACCACATGCCGGCCCATCCGCTCGATGAAGGCCAGGTCGGCCAGGTAGACCCCCTCGATCCGGATGCGGCTGGCCACGACCAGGAACTCGGCCCCGAGGTGGCCGAGCCGCTCGGCCATCGGCGCGACCCGCCCGGCCAGCCCGGTCAGCCGGGCGGCGTGGGCGGCGGTCGGCTCGGGGCTGGCCAGGGTCTTGTGCTGGTACTCGACGAAGGCCAGCACCCCGGTCAGCTCCCAGAGCTCGCCCGTGGCCTCGTAGACGTCGGCCGCCCGCAGGCCGGCCGCCACCCCGTCGGCCAGCTCCACCCAGGCCATGTGGTGGATGGTCTGGAGCTGCAGCACGTCGGCCAGGGCGGCCTCGTCGCCGAGCTGGGTGGCCAGCTCCCGGGCGGCCGCGAACATCCCGGTGGCGCCGGCGTAGTCGCCCGCCAGCCCGCTCACCCACGCCGCGGCGGCCAGCAGCCGGGCCCGGTCCGGGTTGGGCAGGTCGCCGAGCACGGCCAGCCCGCGGGTGGCCACCGTGACCGCCTCCTCCCACTTGGCCGCCCAGCCCAGCTGGTAGGACATCACGCCGCAGAGCCGCCCGAGCGCGTCGGTGCGTCCGAGCGCCTCGTACAGCCTGAGGGCCTCGTCCATGATCTTGAGCGCCTCGTCCCAGCGTCCCTGGCTGCGCAGGGCCATGGCCAGCCGCTCGACCAGCTCGGCCAGGACGCCGCGGTCCGCCTCCGGGGCGTCCGGCGCGCGCTCCAGCAGCGACACCGCCCGGGCGAAGTGGTCGGCGGCCTCGGCGTAGGCGGCCGTCTCCATCGCCCGGTCGCCGGCCATGCGCAGGTAGCGGACGAGCCGGCCGTCCTGTCCGCCCACCCCGCCCCGGGCCAGGTGCCAGGCGAGGTCGGCCGCGTGGGTCTCCAGGTCGTCGGCGTGGATCGCCTCGAGCGCGGCGGCGATGGCGACATGCAGCCGGCGCCGGCGGACGGTCGAGGCGTCGGCGAGCAGGGTCTGGCGGATCAGCTCGTGGGTGAAGGTGTAGCTGGACGACTCGCTCCTCGAGGGCGTGATCAGCCGCGCCCGTTCGGCCTCGTCGAAGGCGTCGAGCAGGTCCCCGCCGGGCTCGCCGGCCACCCGCTCGACCAGGTCCAGCTCGAACACCCTGCCGCGCACGGCCGCCGCGACCAGCGCCCGTTGCGTGGCCGGCGCCAGCCGGGCCAGCCGCTCCCCGACGACCATGCGGACGCTGGCGGGGACGTCCAGGTCCTCGATGCGCAGGTCGCCGCGGAACCGGCCCTGGTCGTCGAGGAGCACGCCGGACTCCGCCAGGTGGAGGTAGATCTCCTCGGCGAAGAACGGGTTGCCCTCGCTCTGGGCGTAGATGGCGCGCGCGAAGGCCGCCGGCGGCTGCTGCCCGGCCAGGCCGGCGACCAGCGCGGCGACGCCCTCCCCGGTCAGCGGTCGCAGTGTGATCCGGGTCACCAGGCGCTCGCGCACCAGCTGGTTGAGGATGCGGGCCAGCGGCGAGGACGGCTCGACCTCGTCGTCCCGGAAGGTGCCGACGAGCATGACCGGCATGTCGGCCAGGTGCAGGGCGAGATACTCGACCAGCAGCAGGGTCGACTCGTCGGCCCAGTGCAGGTCCTCGAGGACGAGCAGGAGGGGGCGTTCGGTGGCGGCCCGCCCGATGAACTCGCGCATGCTGAGCCACAGGTAGCGCCGGGCCTGCTCGGGCGGCAGGTCCAGCGGCGCCGGGATCTCGGGGACGACCAGTCGCAGGGCGGGGGCGATGCGGGCGATCTCCGGGGCCGCCTCGCCCAGGGCCTGGCGCAGGGTGGCGGGGCTGCGCGGCGTCACCATGCCCTGCTCGATCATCTCGGTGAAGGGCAGGTACGGTGCCCGGCTCTCGTCCTGGACGCTGTGACCGGTCAGGACCCGGAGCCCGCGGGCGTCCGCCTCGGCGTCGATCTCCTGCACCAGCCGGGTCTTGCCGACCCCGGCCTCTCCCGAGACCAGCACGAGCGAGCCGTGCCCGACCCGCGCGTCCTCGACCGCCCGGCGCAGGTCGGCCCGCTCGGGCTCGCGCCCGACGAACGGGGTCTGGCCCGGCCCGATCGCGCCGCCGGCGTCGTCGCGTCCCCACTCGGCCTCGTACAGGCGCCAGCGGTCGGAGAACCCGCGCAGCCAGTACAGCCCGCGGTCCACGAACAAGAACGACCCGGTCGCCTCGACCGCGTCCCGCACGACCGCGGTGAGGAGGATCTGGCCGCCGGCCGCCTCCGACATGACCCGGGAGGCGGCGTGGACGGCCTGACCGTAGAGGGTGCCGTCGCGCTCGACGGCCTCGCCGTGGTGCAGCCCGATCCGGACCCGGATGCGGCGGTCGGGGTTGTCCCGCCCGTACCGCTGAAGGCCCTGCTGGATCGCGATGGCGCAGCGCAGGCCGGCCGCCGGCGAGGGGAAGGTGGCCATGAAGCCGTCGCCGAGGAAGGCCGCCTCGACGCCGCCGTGCGCCCCGATGGCCCGCCGGACGATCGCCTCGTGGTCGTGGAGGATCTCGTCGGCGACCCGGTCACCGTGCCGGGCCCGGAGCTGGGTCGACCCCTGCACGTCGGTGAACAGGATCGTGATCGGGTGGCCGCCGTCCCGCGGGCTCGCCATCACCGCGTGCGGGGCGCGACGGCCGGAGCCCGATGTGGTTCGTGCATGGTCACCTTCAGCGTCGATGCCTGGCCTGGAGTATCTCAGCTTTGCCGAAGGTGTGGACGACTTCAAGGCGCCGCCTCGCGCACCTTGCCGCCCCAGTCGAGCAGCCGGCACGGGTCATGGCCCACGACCCAGGTGTCGTGGCCGGGCCGGATCTCGAACACCTCGCCCGGCGCCAGGTCGAGCGCCGAGCCGTCGTTCACCCGGACGTGCAGCCGCCCCGACAGCACGAAGCCGGTGTGGAGCAGGGGACAGCTGTCGGTGCCCATCAGCGGACGGACGTCGTTGGACCAGCGCCACCCCGGCTGGAAGGTGGTCAGCCCCACCGGCGTGCCGCGGACGTTCA
>Ga0207428_10005356_pt1 | contig 11969 bp, 9 predicted proteins | sample RhiMethybrSRZTD1_FD_187600 | JGI IMG/M metagenome (GOLD analysis project Ga0207428, IMG submission 187600) | Populus rhizosphere microbial communities from Tennessee, USA - Rhizosphere MetaG P. TD hybrid SRZTD1 (SPAdes) (version 3) | ecosystem: Host-associated > Plants > Roots > Rhizosphere >... | reverse complement strand
CTCGTCGACTACTACGATCGGCGCTTCGACATGCGGCTCAGCAGCCAGGAGAAGCAGGATCTGATCAATTTTCTCGGAGTGCTGTGAGGTGCGCGGGGGCACATGCACACTGATCCTGCTGACTGTCCTTTCGAGCGGCGCGAACCAGTCATCGGCTCAACAGTCATCATCCTCACCAGCGCGCCGCAACTTCGTGGCATGTCCCATCGTCCGCGACACCAAGACGCAACCCTGTTGGCTGGCCGAGTACGAAGGCGAGTTGTACTACCTGGGGCAACAGGGTGGAGTGGCCAATGATTTCTATCCGCCGCAACTCGGCCACCTCGCTCTCGTGGAAGGTGCTGTTGGACAGGGGCGCGTTTGTGGAGGCATTCCGCTCCAGCCGGTCAAGGTCAGCGTTCTGCGAGAGCTGACGCCCGCTTGTCGGACGATGTTGCCCGCAGAAGACGGGATCGAGGCTCCGCCGCCAATCCCGGCGCCACGCAGCCCGGCGCCGTCATGGGTGAAGGTCGATGGCCCTGGCGCCGTGACGCTGTACTTCGATTTCGATAACGACTTCTTCAGCCTGCACGTCACGGTCGCGCTGACCGATCTCGCGAAGCACGTCGCTCAGTTCAAGGAGTCGCGTGTCGAGGTGACGGGGTTCAGAGCCGCAACGCGTCTGACCAACGGTCAGGTCATGACCGAGCGGGAGGGCATGGGGTCCATTCGCGCGCGGAAGGCTGCCGATACGCTCGCCGGCCTTGGAGTGCCCGCTCGGGTGATCACAGTCAACGCGCCGAGTCAGGCGCAGCCGGCCGACCGCGTGAACGATCCGTGGAATCGCCGGGTTGAGATTCGAGTTCGGTAGGCAGATTCCACTTCGATTGGCCACGAAGATCACGAAGATCGCAAAGGCCACGAAGATCACGAAGATCACGAATCGACTAACCGCGGAGGCGCGAAGACGCGGAGGCGCCACGCCGGCGAGGCTTCGCCTCGCATGGATCGCGCGGCGTCCCAGGCGCAAGCCATTGAAAAATGGTCGTGGCTTGCGCTTGGCCGTCGCGCGACCAGTCGGCCGCCCGATCGGGCGGCCCCGGCGTGGCGCGCTGATCGCTGCCATCAGATGAATGCCTCCGCGTTTCCGCGTTCCGCGCCTCCGCGGTTTCGCGAGGCAGCGTGCCGTACAACAGGAACCCTCGGTGCCTCGGAGCCTCGGTGTGTCGTGGGGCGCGTGAAAATCGGGCCATCGCAGTGAGCTGCGCGAAATGTAGTTGGGAGTTGGGAATTGGGAGTTGGCGGTTGCGGGTTAGAAGTTCGCTAGAATCTGCCAAGTCTGTAGATATACGGGGGATCGCATGTCAGCTCAACGGCGTCCCGGACATCGCATCATCGAAATCATTGTGGCGTGTCTTCTCGTCGCCTCGACATCCTCGTTGCGCGCCGAGGATTGGCCGCAGTGGCGCGGCAACGGCCGGCTTGGCGTCTGGAACGAAACCGGACTCGTCGACCGCTTCCCCGAAACAGGACTGAAGGTCACATGGCGCGTGCCCGTCAACGCCGGTTACAGCGGACCGGCGGTCGCCGGTGGTCGCGTCTTCGTGACCGATGCGCGCCGGACGTCGGGAAGTCGCGTCGTCGAGCGCGTCCTTGTCCTCGACGAGCGCACGGGGAAGATGCTCTGGTCCAAGGAGTGGGACGCCAACTACTCGGGTCTCGAGATGACGTTCGCCCTCGGGCCACGCGCCACGCCCACCATAGACGACGACCTGGTCTACGTGCTGGGTGCGATGGGTCACCTGTTCGCCCTCAATGTGAAAGACGGGAGCGTCGCGTGGCAGAAGAACTTCGTCGATGATTTCGACGCCACGATTCCGTCGTGGGGCGCGACTGCGGCGCCGCTCGTCGACGGCGATCGGCTCATCACGATCGCCGGCGGTGAGCCGGATGCGAAGGTGATCGCATTCAACAAGCGCACGGGCGCGGAACTGTGGCGTGCGTTGTCCTCGGACTGGGAGCCAGGCTACGCGCAGCCGATCATCGTCGAGGCAGGTGGCACCCGGCAGTTGATGATCTGGCATCCGACCGCCATCAGTTCTCTCGATCCGTCGACCGGGCGCGTGTTCTGGGAGGTCCCGTTTCAAGTCGACCTCGGGATCACCGTTCCGACGCTCGTGCAGAGCGGCCCACATCTGCTGGCGACGACGTTCTACAACGGCGCGCGGATGTTGAAGCTGGACGAGCAGAAGCCGGCCGCGACCGTGTTGTGGCGGGGCGATAGCTTTTCGCCGCATTCGATCATCAGCACGCCGATTGTCCAGGGCGATTACATCTACGGCATGAGCCAGGGTCAGCTGCAGTGCTGGGAAGTGGCCACCGGCAAGCAGGTGTGGCGGACGCGCGATCTGATTCCCGGCCGCACCACACCGTTTGCGACGGCGTTCTTCGTGCGAAATGGCGATCGTTACTTCATCAACACCGAGCGAGGCGATCTGGTTATGGCCCGCCTGAGTCCGGAGGGCTACAAGGAGATCAGCCGCACTCATCTCATCGAGCCGACGCATCCCTACGCCCGCGAACCACAGGGCACGGTTCATTGGTCGCATCCGGCCTATGCCAACAAGCACGTGATCGTCCGCAACGACAAAGAGATCCTGCGAGCGTCGCTCGCACAGGACTGACGTGATGTCGACCGCCCGGGCCCTCCTGCCCGCGTTCGTCGTCATCGCGATCGTCGCCACGATCGCGGTCCTCGACTCGCAGACACCCCCGTCGAGGTTCGTCGTCATCGCAAGCGACCTGCACCTCGGTGGGGGTAAGGGCGCGAGCGGTGAGTGGCTGCCGACGGAGGATTTTCGCTGGCAGGACGATTTCGCCTCATTCCTTCGCGCGATTGACGAAGCGGGCAGAGGCGCAACTGACCTGGTGCTCAACGGCGATACGTTCGAGCTCTTGCAGTCGACGATCGATGATTGCCGGGCGCGCGACCCGCGGCTCGGTTGCACGGAGCAGGAGGCGCGCGGCCGGGTCGAGCGCGTGGTCGCGGCACACTCGGCAGAGCTCGCGGCGCTCGGGGCATTCGCGCGCAACGGCACGAACCGGCTGATTCTCGTCCCTGGTGATCACGACGCCGCGCTGCTGTTTCCCGCGGTCGCTGCGACGGCAATCGCATCGTTCAGCGCGCCGGGACGTGTCGAAATCGCCACGCGAGGCTACTGGCTCTCCGCCGATGGCGCCATCTACGCCGAACACGGCCATCAGATGCCTGGCGATCCATACGCATTCACTGCGTGGCCGCAGCCGTTCGTTCGCGGTGATGATGGCATGCGCGTGGAGCGGTCGGCGGGCGAGCGTCTCGCACAGCAGCTGTACAACGAGCTCGAACCGCGGTTTCCGATCCTCGACAACGTCGCGCAGGAAGGCGCCGGATTGAAATACGCGGCCGCCGCCGATCCGATGTCTCTGCCCGCTGACGCCGTTCAGCCGCTGCTGATGTTCTTCCTCGCGCGTCCAACGTGGCAGCAGTTCCGGCTCGAGCTGGATGGTGGCGACGTCGAGTCGCCGGAGTGGGATCTCGAGGCGGTCAGGCGCAGTGGCGCAGCAGTGCTGGCGGAATCGCTCCTTCCTGACGATCGCTTTCGTTCCGTCGTCGACGGTGCGCTGCGCGAGGGGCGATTGTCGATCGATCTCGCGACGCTCACAGACAAGCAACTCATTGCCATGTGTGACTATCGCGCGGCTCTGCGCCGCTCGCGTCGTCGACTCGAACGCTCGATGACCCAGGCGTCGACCACGGGCCGCGCGCCATCCGAGTGTCCGCGTACGATGGCCACACGAGGATCGGCATTCGATTACTTCTGGCGTTCGCGCGATGACCTCGTCATGAGCCGCTTCGAGCAGGTGCGCACCGCACTGGCGGCTGATTCACGCGCGTCGCAGTCGATCAAGGTCGTCGCGTTCGGGCACACGCACCTCCCCGCGGCGCCGGTGCCGCTGACTCGCAATGAAGCAACGCCAGTCGTTTTGAACTCTGGGGCGTGGCAGCGAACGGTGACGCCTTTCCAGATCGAAGAGCTGATGCAGGAGCGCTCCTGGACCGAGGGCGACATGCTGCGGCAACTTCGCCCGGAAGATCTCCCCGCATGCTACGGCGTCGTCTGGATCGAACCCTATTCCGGCGATCCCAAGCCACGAGTTCGTTTCTGGCGGTCGGATGGAAGATGGGGCAACTTGCCGCGAGATGCCGCCGGCATGGCAACGGCGTGCAGCGGCGGGGGCCCCGCTGCCTGACGACATCAAACACCGGTTACGACACACAGAGGCACCGAGACACAGAGGAAGTTAACTTGCGACTTGGCGACGCTTCGTCCTGTGCGACAGGCGCGCTTCGCGAACCATGCGTCAGAGAATTATCAAGATGAAGGCTATTCGAGTAACGCTGGACGATGCGCTGTTGGCAAGACTCGACGCCGACGAGGAAGTTCGGCGCGACGGCCGTTCTGCCGTTCTGCGGCGAGCGGCCGATCAGTACCTGCGTAGTAGACACAAGCGCGCGGTCGCGGAACAGTACGCGAAAGCGTATGGAGCCAGCGCTGGCCTCGGACCTGAGTTCAGCGGCTGGGATGATGAGGGTGTGTAATCCTACTTTCCCTCGCTTGCGCCAGTAACGCCAACGGCACTGCGACTGACTTGATCTGCGACACACAGCGCACCGAGACGCCGACAAAGACGAATCTCGGTGCCTCCGTGCCTCGGTGTGTCGTTGCAGACCCCAGATATACCAAAAGATGCGGTGGGAGTTGTCGTTGGTACTGGACAGCGCTTAACCAGCCGAAATGCCGCCGTTGATGCTGATCACCTGACCCGTCACGCGCGCCGCGCGGTCGCTCGCAAGAAAGCCAATCATCTCCGCCACATCACGCTCGGTGGCGACGCCGAGATGCGCCGCGGCGGCCGCTTTCTCGAAGAGCTTTCCGCCGAATCCACCGGCGGCGATGCGTTTACGCAGCCGCGCGCCCTCGACGATCGACGGTGTGACGACGTTGACGCGAATGCCCTGGCGTTTGACCTCGAGCGCCAGTGTGCGCGAGAACATCGCGACGGCGGCCATCGCCGCGCCAATCGCGGTCTCGCCTGGTGTCGGGACTTTCGCCGCGTCCGAGGCGACGTTGATGATGGTGCTGCCGCGGCGCATGAGCGGCAGCGCAGCGCGGCAACAGTGCATACGGCTCGAGAGCCAGTGATGAATGATCTCGTCGAGCTGGTCGCCTGGGATCTGTTGAAAGAGCTCAGGGGCGAAGTCGCCGCCGCCGCAGTTGACGAGCACGGCCAGCGGACCGTCGATGAGCGTTGCGACCGTACGAAACAGTTCGTCCGCACCCTGCGCGCGCGAGACGTCGGCCGCGATGAAGTGGACCGATGCGGCGGGAACGCGACGGAGGATCTCGGCGCGCGCCTGTTCACCGCGCTCGCTGTCGCGACCGTTGATGACGATCGTGCCGACGCCCTGCTCGGCAAGCAGCGCAGCCGTCTCGACGCCAATTCCGCCGCTGCCGCCGGTGACGACCGCGTTCGCGCCAATCATGCCTGCTTGTACCGTTCGAGCAGTCCTTTCGCGATGATCAGGCGCTGCAGCTCGTTCGTACCGCCTCCGATGACGACGAGCGGCGCATCGCGATAGAGGCGTTCGACTGTGAAGTCCTTCGAGTAGCCGTTGCCTCCCATGATCTTCATCGCTTCGAGCGTGACCTCGGCCGCCGTATCGGTCGCGAACAGCTTGGCCATGCCCGCCTCGAGGTCGCAACGTTCGCCGCGGTCCTTCTTGGCCGCCGCCGAGTAAATCAACAAGCGCGACGCTTCGATCTTCGTCGCCATATCAGCGAGCTTGATCTGGATGCTCTGGTGCTGCGCGATCGGCTTGCCGAACGTGACGCGTTGCTGGGCGTAACGAATGGCTTCGTCGAAGGCCGCGCGCGACAGGCCGAGGCCACGCGCTGCCACGTTGATGCGCTCCGCTTCGAGGCCCGTCATCACGTGCTTGAAGCCGAGACCCTCCGTACCGCCGATGAGGTTCTCCGCCGGGACGGGGAAAGCGTCGAAATGAAGTTCGGTCGTCTCGACGGTCTTGTATCCCAGCTTGTCGATATCGCGCCCAACGGTCAGGCCGGGCGCACCTTTCTCGATGACGAAGGCGCTCATCCCACGGTGCGCCGGCGATGCCGCCGGATCCGTCTTGGCCAGCAGCAGGAAGATCTGACCGTAGCGTCCGTTGGTCACCCACATCTTCGAGCCCGTGACGCGGTACGAATCGCCGTCGCGGAGCGCGACCGTGCTGATTGATTGCAAATCAGTGCCTGCGCCCGGCTCCGACAGGCAGATGCCGCCGCGCGGCTCGCCCCTGGCGAGCTGTGGCAGGAACCGGCGCTTCTGATCGTCGGTGCCATAGCGCACGAGCACGTCGGCGAGCACGAGGTGCGACCCGATGATGCCGGCCAGCGCCATCCATCCGCGTGACAGCTCCTCGAAGATGACGGCGAACGTCGTGTAATCGACTGGCGTCCCACCGTATTCCTCGGGGATGTTCAACCCAAAGAGCCCCAGCTCCTTCATCGTCTCGACGAGGCCGTGCGGGTACTCGCCTCGATGCTCCATCGCCGAGGCAACCGGCGTGACGTCGCGCTCGACGAACTCCCGGATGGTCTGAATGACGAGCTGTTGATCGTGTCCTAAATCCGCCAGCATTGATGCTCCTCTCCAACCACGAAGAACAAGCTCCGTGCTCTTCGTGGCGCAGATTGGGAGTTGGGAGTTGGGGATTGGGAGTTGATCATTAGATCACCCCGTCCCGCGCCCATCGCGCGATCGTGTCCCGATCGAATTGCAACTGCTCGAGGATCGCGCGGCTGTGCTGCCCGAGCGCCGGGACCGCGCCCATCGCAGGCTCCACGTCCTGCAGCCTGACGGGCGGGACAAGCGCCCGGATCGGACCCGACGGCGATTCGATCTCACGCCAGCAGTCACGCGCGGCGAGTTGCGGGTGCTGCAGATACTCGCCAATCGAGTTGACGCGAGCGTTCGCGATGCTTGCCGTTTCGAGCCGACGCAGCACCTCGGCGGAAGGCAGGTGCATCAGCACCGCTTCGATGGCTTCGGTCAGTGCCTCACGATGTTGCACGCGCAGCACGTTGGTCTGGAATCGCGGGTCCTCGGCCAGCGCCGGCTGTTGCAGCACGCGCGAACAGAATTCCGTCCATTCGACCTTGTTGTGCACCGCGATGATGATCGCGCCGTCGCATGTGCGATAGGAGCCGTACGGCGCGATGGTCGCGTGGCTGGCGCCCGATCGCGGCGGCGGGGTGCCGCCGTATTGTGTGTAGTACGCCGCATAACTCATCCACTCGCCAAGCGTGTCGATCAGCGCGACGTCGACGACCGTTCCCTCTCCGCTGTCCTTGCGCGCGAGCAGCGCCGTGAGAATTCCCGAATACGCGTACATCCCGGCGGAGATGTCGGCGATCGACACGCCGACCTTGCTCGGCGTGTCCTCCGTGCCGGTGACGGCAAGCATCCCGACTTCGCTCTGGATGATGAGGTCGTACGCCTTCTTGTCCGCATACGGGCCTGAGGTTCCATAGCCGGACAGGTTGCAGATGATGAGGCGCGGGTAGCGCCGGCGCAGCGCGTCAGCACCGAGGCCGAGACGATCGATCGCTCCCGGCGCCAGGTTCTGCAGGAACACGTCCGCGTTCTCGAGGAGCCGCTCGATCACGCGCATGGCCTCGGGGCGCTTCAAGTCCAGCGTGAGCGACTCCTTCGATCGATTCAGCCACACGAAGTGGCTGGCCATGCCCTTCACCGTGACGTCGTACGCGCGCGCGAAATCACCGCCATCGGGCCGCTCGATCTTGATCACACGCGCGCCGAGGTCGGCCAGTTGCCGCGTTGCGAAAGGTCCGGCGACGGCCTGCTCGACGGCGACGACAGTGACGCCTTGGAGTGGTGGTTTCATCGAGTCGCGTGTCAAACACCAAGCAACCGAGTGAGCTCTCGCACGTCCGTAATCGCGTTGAGCGAAATCAACGCCGCCCAGGCCGCGTTCGCGGCCGACTCGCTCAACGTGCGAGTCGCACACCCGGCGAACTTCGTCGCGAGCTCCTCATTTGTCAGCCGCCCCGGATAGCCGCGCGCGCCGTCGACAGCCAGCGACACCACTCGTTCGTCGCGCAGGTACACGCTGACGCGGGCGCGCGCAAGAGGCGCGCCCTTGTCGAACTCTTCGTTCGCGCGCAGCGTCACGTGCTTCATCAATGCCTGCACTGTCGGATTCCGAATGTGATCGACGTCGAACGTGTCGATGCCGATGCGGTCGTAGACGATCGCGGCAGCGGCGCAGAACGGCATGCTGAACTTGGCCTCGAGCCCGGTCACAGGATCGGGATGGATGAGCAATCGCGGCGTCATCGAGTCGACCTCGACGTCGATGGCCCGAACCTGGTCGGCCGTGATTTGCTCGCGGCGTTTCATCGCGATCAGCGCATCGAGCGGCGGATGCGTCGCGGCGCACGACGGATAGAGCTTGACGGTGACGCCGCTATGAAGGATTTCCCAGCGAATTCCGAGATCGCCAACCGCCGCATCGAGTGAATCGCGCTCGCTGTCCATGGCGACCAGATACCCTTGTGGTCCATCGATCGCGTGTGGACTCGCCGTGAACCCACGCTGCGCCAACCGTGCCGCCATTACACCATTGCGCGCGGCCATGCCCGCATGGAGCGGTTTGACCATGCTGCCGATGTTTTCTTTCAGGCCGCACGCCGATGACGCCGCGATGCCCAACGCGTGCTGCGTCGCCTGAACACCGAGACCGAGCATGCGCGCGGCAGCCGCGGCCGCACCCACGGTCCCGATTGACGATGTGCAGTGCCAGCCGCGCTGGTGGTAGTGCCTCGGGTTCATGACGTTTCCCAGGCGGCATTCGAGCTCGAACCCGATCACGTACGCGTCGAGAAGTGCCGAGGATCGGGCGTGGACGAGCTCGCCCGTTGCCAGTATCGCCGGCACCAGCGCGCAGCTCGGATGGGCGAGCGACACGAAACACATGTCGTCGTAGTCGAGTGAATGCGCCGACACCCCATTGGCCAGTGCCGCGAGTTCGGGGCTGGTTTGCAGTGACGTGCCAAGTACGCGGCACGTCCCGACGCCGTCCTCGCTCGCCATCGCTTGCGCGATTCGCGCGGCCGGCTCGCCGACCCCTGCCAGCATGACGCCGATCGTGTCTTTGACAGCTGTCGCGGCGCGCGCGCTCGCCTCCGGCGGGACTCTGGCTCCGTGGATGAAATCGGTGATGGTCGCGACGCCGCCTTTGACGTCCAGGCTCATGTTCGACGCTCCAGCGTTTGGTGATTGCGCACAGATGATGCGCTGTCGTGAATTCTAAGGGCAAACCTAAGCTGTAAGAGACGCGGAAGCCTGCGGTGCGAAGGAGCGATGGTGCGGGGGTGCGAAGGTCCGGTCTGGGGGTGCGAGGGTCCGGTCCGGGGTGCGAAGGTCCCGCAGCGGCGCGTAGAATCGGCGGGGTAACCGGACCAGTCGGAACCGCGTACGCACGCGTCGTCCTGCAAGGAGGCAGTCGTGAAAGAGATGTCCGTGACGGTCGCCAAGCCGCTGGACGCGCAAGCTTCGCCCGGTCTGTTGGCGTGGCTCGGCGAAGGAACCCCTGCAGCGCGCCGCAGTCTGCTTGCGGCGTCGCTCGGATGGATGCTCGACGGCTTCGACGTCATGCTGTATGCGCTCGTGGTAACCGCGCTCCTGCGCGACCTGTCGATCACGACCGGTGTGGCGGGACTGCTCGGTTCACTGACGCTCGTCGCGTCCGGTTTCGGAGGCATTCTGTTTGGAATGATCGCCGATCGATTCGGCCGCCGCCGTGCGCTGATTGGGAGCGTCCTCGTTTACTCCGTGTTCACTGCCGCATGCGGTTTCGCTCAGTCGATCTGGCAACTCGGCGTCTTCAGATTCGTGCTTGGTCTCGGTATGGGCGGCGAGTGGACGAGCGGCGCCGCCATCGTCTCCGAGACCTGGCCCGATCGACACCGCGGCAAGGCCGTGGCGTTGATGCAGAGCGCGTGGGCGATCGGATACGCGGCGGCCGCCCTCGTGGTCGCCCTGGTTCTTCCCCGGTTCGGGTGGCGCGTCGTCTTCATGATCGGCATCCTGCCGGCGCTGCTCACGCTGTGGATCCGGAGCAGCGTCGAAGAGTCTGAGGTCTGGTTGCAATCGCGGGCGCGCGGTGATCATCACCGCGCCACGATCAAGGACGTATTCCGCGGCCGATTCGCGCCGACGACGGCGCTGCTGACATTGCTGAGCACTTCAACGATCTTTGCTTACTGGGGTCTCAATCTCTGGGTGCCCGCGTACCTGTCGCTCGATCCCTCGCGCGGTGGCCTCGGACTCTCCAACGCGCTTACCACGTTGCTCGTCGTCACGATGCAGGCCGGCACATTCCTCGGTTATGTGTCGTTCGGGTACGTCAGTGATGCAATTGGACGACGGCCTGCATTCGTCGGCTACATTCTCATCGCGGCGTTCGTGACGCTTCTGTACGGAATCACGACCAATCCATGGATTCTGCTGGTGTTCGGTCCTGTCGTCGCATTCTTCGGCACCGGCTTCTTCTCTGGTTTCGCCGCCGTGACCGCCGAGATCTATCCCACATCGATTCGTGCGGTGGCCCAGGGGTTTACATTCAATGTCGGACGGTTGGGGAGTGCAGTCGCACCCTTCCTCGTGGGATCCTTGGCACAGAGTCAGGGGTTCGGGGTCGCGTTCTCGATGTTGGCAGGCGCGCTTCTCGTTGGCGCGGCCACCTGGATCTGGCTGCCCGAGACGCGCGGGCGCGGTGTCGCGGCTTGAACGCGCAGTCCGTCACGCTTACGCATGGAATCGGAATCGCTCGATCGTTTGAAATCGGCCCTCGCAGATCGTTACACCGTCGAGCGGATGATCGGCGCAGGCGGAATGGCGGACGTCTACCTGACGCATGACCTGCGCCACAATCGCAAGGTTGCGATCAAGGTGATGCATCACGACCTTGCGGAGCTCGTTGGTGTCGAGCGCTTCCTGCAAGAGATCGAGACCACGGCGAAGCTGCAGCACCCGCACATTCTTCCGTTGTTCGATTCCGGTTCCGTCGACGGCACGGTCTTCTACGTCATGCCGTACGTCGAAGGCGAGTCGCTCCGCAGTCGATTGAAGCGGGAAACGCATCTCCCGATCGCTGACGCGCTGCGCATCACGAGGGAGGTTGCGACCGGCCTCGCCTACGCCCATCGTCACGGCGTCGTCCATCGCGACATCAAACCCGACAACGTGTTGTTTCAGGACGGGCAGGCCGTGCTGGCGGACTTCGGCATCTCGCTGCCGGCGAAGGGCGACGACCGCCCGCGCGCGCGATTGACGGAGGTGGGTGTCAGCCTCGGCACGCCGAGCTACATGAGTCCCGAGCAGGTGACAGGGCAGGAAGTGGATCGGCGAAGCGACATCTACTCGCTCGGGTCTGTGGCGTACGAGATGCTGGCCGGCCAGCCGCCGTTCACGGGCTCGAGCGTGCAGACGGTTCTCGGCAAGCTCATCTCGGAGGAACCGCGCCCCGTCATCGAGCATCGCAAGTCGGTGCCACCTCACATCAGCGCCGCCATCCTGAAGGCGCTCGAGAAGCTGCCCGCCGATCGTTGGCAGACGGCCGCAGAGTTTGCCGAGGCATTAGCGGGTCACGGCCGGATCGATGTCAAGCCAGCCAGTCAATCGACCCGCACGGTGATCCCGTGGGCAGTGGCAGCGGTGCTGGCGTTGGCGCTTGGATGGGTCGCCCTTCGCGGCGATCGGGTGCCCGCCCCGGCAAATAGTCTCGTTCGTTTCGGAGTCGAGTTCGACAACGGCGTGGTGCCGAGCTTTACGCCCATCGTGCGCCTGAGCGCTGATGGCCA
>Ga0207428_10005345_pt1 | contig 11977 bp, 7 predicted proteins | sample RhiMethybrSRZTD1_FD_187600 | JGI IMG/M metagenome (GOLD analysis project Ga0207428, IMG submission 187600) | Populus rhizosphere microbial communities from Tennessee, USA - Rhizosphere MetaG P. TD hybrid SRZTD1 (SPAdes) (version 3) | ecosystem: Host-associated > Plants > Roots > Rhizosphere >... | reverse complement strand
TGTTGCCGGTCGGCTGTTTTTCTACTATCAGCAGCAGCCCCGGCCCGTCGTTGATCACCGCGTCGCCTATGGGCGGCGGGAATCCTTCGATGACTTCGGCGACGGCGCCGAGTTCGAGCGGCGCGCCGTTGCGAAAGGCCACCGGGACGCGAGCCAGGTCTTGCGGCTGTGTGACGGAGGACAGATGCGCTACAGGCAGCCGTTGATTGGGCGTGTCCACGAAGCCGCCGGCTGCGACCGCTACCGCGTCGCGCGTCGCGCGAACGACGTCGTCGAGCGTGACGTTGTGATTGCGCAGCCGGTCGGGATCGACCAGTACCTGGAGCTGGCGGTCGCGCTGCCCCCAGATGGCCACGTTGGCCACGCCGGGAATGGCCATCAGTCGCGGGCGGATCGTCCATCGCGCCAGCGTCGAAAGTTCCACCTGTGAGAGCGTCTTCGAAGAAACGCCGATCTTCAACGCGCGGCTGGTGGACGAGAGCGGTTGCAGAATCACCGGCGGTCGCGCGGCCGCGGGCAGTTGAGGCGCGACCAACGCCAGCCGCTCCTGCACGAGTTGTCGAGCGCGCATCAGGTCAGTGTCTTCCTGAAAGATCAAGACGACCGACGAGAGGCCGAGCACCGATTTCGAGCGCAAGGTTTTCAATTGCGCCACGCCGTTGAGCGCGTTTTCGATTGGAGTCGAGATGAGGCTTTCGACTTCGGCTGTGGAAAGGCCGGGCGCTTCGGTCTGGATTTCGACCAGCGGCGGCGCGAATTCGGGGAAGACGTCGAGCGGCGTAGAGCGAATGACGCGAACGCCGACGATCATCAGCGCGACGGCCAGCGCGACGATGATGACGCGCAGATGGAGAGATGTAGAGACGATCCAGTTCATATGTCAGGTGTCAGGTGTCAGGTGTCAGGTGTCAGGTTCCAGGTTCAAGGTTTCAGGCAGAGAAACCACCTACAAATCAGACAGTGTCTGACACCTGACACCTCATTTGCCCGTGCCGAATTCCGTGCCGAAGAGTTCGGCGACGCCGGCGGTGACTACCTTCGCGCCCACGGCCGGGCCGCGCGAGAGCACGGCGAGCGAGCCGACTATGCGCCGCACCTCGACGCGGCGTCGGGCGTATTGCTGTGGCGCGACGTTTTCATAAACCCATGCGCCGCCGTTGATGTCGTGTGCCACAGCCGACCAGGGTACGACCAGACTCTCTTCCGACGCGCGCTCGGCCAGCGTCACGCTCATCTTCTGTCCCGGACGCATCAAGCCGTCGCCGTTCGCCAACTCAAAGTAAAGGTCGGCGGTGTTATTCGTCGGGTCCGCCGTGGGCGGCGCGTTGATCGGGCGAGCTGGGCGCGACGTCGCGCCGGGCGCTTCGTTCATCGCTTGGACTCTGGCGGTCTGCTGGCGGTCGATCAACCGCAGGTCGCCGACGTAAACCGGCACTCGAATCCAGACCCTGGACAGGTCAGCCACCTCGAACAGCGGCGCGCCGCTCGCGACGTTCTGTCCCGGATTGGCGAAAACCTTTTGAATACGGCCGTCGCGCGGAGCGGCAATGGTGACTGCCACATCAGCGGCTATCGGCGCTTTCTCGAAGCGCTCCAGGCGCTCGCGCGCGGTCTTCAAATCGTTCTCGGCGAGGTCGAGTTCTTCGCGCGCCTGCTGCACGGCCTTCTCGCTGCCCGCCTTGTCGCGCAGCAACTGCTCAGCCCGATTGTGGCGGACACGCGCGGCTTCGACTCGGGTCTGCGCGGCGGTTATGTCGCGATCGAGTTGCAGTCGCAGGTCGCGTTCCGGCGCCAGGAATGGCGTCAGACGGAAGATCGGCTGCCCTTTGCGCACGAATGCGCCGACTGTGAGCGGCGCGCCGTCCGCCGCCAGAGTCCCGGACGCCGGCGCGGCTATGTTGGTCACGCAATCGGGCGGCAGTGTGATCTCGCCCGCGAATTCTCGCGTCTGCGCGACGCGTTCTATGGCGACGGCCGCGGTGGCGATGCCGAGCCGAGCCTCGGCTTGGGTCGTGAGTTTGAGTGTGGCGAGGTCAGGCTCTTTGACCGCGTTCTCGACCTTGGCCGGAGGAGAGTGATTCTCGGCGGCTTGCGGCCCCGCGCAACCGGACAAAACGGCAATGGCAACGAAGATGACCAGTGAGAATTTTTCAGCGATTTGCAATCAGCCTCCTTCCGACGCTTCGTTCGAGCGCAATGAACGCGCGCGCCGTCGCCGCCTGCAGTTCGGCTTCGCGCAATCGCGCGTCGGTCAAACGGCGCGTGGTTTCAAGTACGAAAAGGTAAGACGCGTCGCCCGCCTTGTAGGCGCGTTCGGCGCTACGGATGTCGTCTTCAAGCGGCGGCAGCAGGCGCGCCCGCCACAGATCGCTCGATTCGCGCGCTTGCGTCAGTTGCGCGTATGCTTCACGCACTTCCGCGACGACGCGCTGCCGGGCGGCGATCAGTTGTTTGGCCGCGCGTTCGATCTCGGCCTCGGCGCGCGAGATTCCGCCCTTATTGCGATTGAAGATGGGCAGTTCGATCTGCACGCCGGGGCCTTGCTCGAATCCGTCGGCGCCGCGCCCGTACTCCTTGGCGATCGCCGTGACGGCCAATATGCGCGAGCGCTCCCATTTCGCGCGCTGTCCCGCCGCTTCTATGGCGAGCTGCGCCGCCTTCAATTCGGGCCGGGCGTCCAACGCCTGCTCGATGAGTCCGTTGAGAGTCTCCGACGGGCCGGAGGCGACCGACGGGGCAGGAGCTTCGGTACGAGTCCTCAAACTGACGGACTGATTAACGCCCGCCGTTTCTGTTATTGGCGACAGGATGATTTCAAAACCCGGCTCGCTGGCGCCGACGCCGAGCAGCGCGCGCAGGCGCTCGCGGACGATCACGACATCATGCGCGAATCGTGTCGTTTGTTCTTCGGCCAGTTGCGCGTCGAGACGAGCGGCGCTCGTCTCCAATTCGCTGATGTCGCCGGCGCGAAATCGGGCGTTGACGATCGTGGCGATCTCGCCGCGTTCGCGCGTGGCCTCGGCGGCGACGCTAGCGCGGCGCTGGGTGAGCGCGTAGTCAATATAGGCAAGGCGCGCGTCGCGCACGAGGTCGAGCGCGCGTGAGACCAGAGACTCTCCCACACGCTCCAGTTCGAGCTTTGCCGCCGCCACGCGGCGGGGCCGCTGCCAGAGCGCCTCGAATGGCCAGTTGGCGACCGATTCGAGTATTCTCGTACTGAATGGGAAGATCAGCGTCAGCGAGGGATTTCGCAACTGGCCCGCTTCGACCAGGTCGGCGCGCGCCAGCCCCAACGCTGTCATCTCGACTTGAAACGCCGGGTTGTTCCATAAGGCAATGGCGACGGCCTCGTCTTCGGTCAAACCGTCATCGAGCGAGACGCCCTCGGGCAAAACCCAACCCTTCGTCTTCGCCGCCGTGTTGACCTTATGCCCTGTGCGAGCCTCGACCTCTTTCGACACGTCGGCAGGCTGGGTCTTCGCCTGAGCCAAGCCGAAGGCCGGCGACAGAACCAGTAGAAAAATTGTCGCTAACCACTTCATCTGATTTCCTTCTCCAAACGCGGCGGGCGGCGGCGGCGCCAGCGCAATACCGGCCTTCACACACCGCGCTACTTGGGTGGTAATGGCTTGCCGTCGGGGTCAACTTTGATTTCCGAAATTTTGCCCGCTGTCTTGACGTGCGCCTCGTAAGCTACGATGGAGTTGTTTTTCGTAATAGATTCGACCGTCATGATTCTACCCTTGCCGGCCTGCTTCACGATCTCAGCCCTGGTCGCTGGTGGCAGTGAGGCCAGCGTGACCTGATCTTCGATTTCGACGACAGTGCCGTTGGCGTCAATCAGCACGTCTCTGATGCGGCCTTTTATCTTCAGCGACGCTTCGTAAAAGGTTTGGCCGTTTTCAGTCTCTATCGAAAGGCCGCGCACGACCGCCCCCCGGCTTTGTTCACGCACAGTAGCTTGAACCGTTTGAGGAAGGTCTTTCATCCGCGCCGGCCGCTCTGTTTCCTGCGCCAGAGCCGTTCCCATCAATAACCTGCAGGCGGCGAAAAATACCGCAATGACAATGTATCCTTTGCAAGTGTTCATTTTAGGCTCACATATCATAATTCATCTCCCCTACTGGTTGAAAAGACTGAGCAGCAGGTCAGGAGCCTGAGCCGAGGCTTGAATTCATGGCAGTTCTTCACACCTCTCCAGGTCTTCATTTGTCGATTCTTGCCGGCGCAATCCGCTGCCTTTGAGCTTGCGCCTGCAGATCGCGGTAGTAGTCGTAGACATAGTCTTTGTAGGCTCCGTGCCCCCAACTAGTAGAGAAGTCATATCGCTTCATCTCCTGGTAGGCTCGATCAATACCCCAACCGTCAACCGACATGCGGTAGACGGCGGTCATCACGCCGGTGCGATGCCTCCCGCCGGCGCAGTGGACGAAGACCGGCCAGTTGGCCTCGTCGTTGACGATCTGCAGGAAACGCGTTGACGTGTCGGATTGCGGATAGCTCTTCTCCTTCATTGGCAGATTGATGTAACGCATCCCGGCGCGCTCCGTGGCCGAGCGCGCGTCGTCCCTGGCGTCCTCTCGCAAATCCACAATCGTTTTAATTCCGAGCGCGGCCAGTTCTTCGTAGTTACGACCCTTGGGTTGCGCGCCCCGATAGAAGTGGTCATTAACCTTCCCGAAGTTCTCGATTTCGACGGCGACCTTGTCACCCGCTGTCTGCTTGTGACCCGGAATCGCGTTGGCCGTCAGCGTTATTGCGCATATCAGGGTGACGGCGGCAGCCGCTCCCCACAATTTGTGTGAAAGGAATCTGTTTTTCATCCATGCCTCCCCGGAAGTAGTTCTAGAGCAATTTGCGATTGCATGTACGGGAAAGTGGCGCTCCCCCTACTGCACCGTTTGCCGTCACGTATACGCATTTGCAAACCGCTCTAACGATGCTGGAGCTAATCGACAGAAGTATTGGGGTAGGCGCAATGTAGTAAAAGCAAGATGAACGGAGGATAAACGGAAGGGCTAAAAGCTTAGTTTTTGGGGGGAGTTGCAATCTGCTCAACACTGCCGCCTCCTTGTCGAGGACGATTCCGGCGCAGTCGGGCGGCGGCGAGCGGTCTCCTAGGGCGGCAATTAATCAGGCCAGCAAGAGCGCTAGTAATGAAAGATGCTGGGGAGCCTTTCGATTTAATTCTTTAATACCTATGCGGTCAAGCTCCGGCGCGTACTTACGCGTAAGGTCATGAGCTCAACGCAGCGCCACGGGCCATGGCTCGCGGAGCCAAAGCGCCGGTGTCTATCACGTGCCCGCCAATGTCAATCGTCTTGAAACTGAATCGCTCCGGGGTGACCTCAATGGATATAAAGCTGCTGGTCTCGTCATTGCCGTAGGCGAGTAACGGCGAGTCGCGTTCCAGGTCTCCACGGCGCGGCTTGCTGCCCGCGCCGGAGACGAAATATTGCACACCCTGTTGTGATTTTACTCGCTCGTAAACGTGATCGTGGCCTGAGAAAGCCGCGTCCACGCCGTGCCGGATCAGGAGCGGTTCAAGCTCGGCGCGCAACTCCACTTTCGATCCGTGTCGATCGGCTGATGAATAGATAGGGTGATGAAAGAAGGCGATCTTCCATTTCGCCTGCGACGCCTGAAGCGCCTCTTCAATCCAGCGCCGCTGGCGAAGGTCGAAATAGGTCGAGTCGAGCGCGAAGAATTCCACCAACCCGTCGCCCTTGGTGAACGAGTAATAAGCGCGCCCGCCCATGTTGAAGTTGCGGTAATTCATCTGCGCTTCCCGCCCTTTTTTGACGTCGTGATTACCCAGCGCGGCGTAGAACGAAACGCCGCGCATGAGCAGATCCGCGTATGGTCGCTCAAACTTGGACGGTAAATCCTCCGGATCGCCGCTGGGGTAGATGTTGTCGCCCAGCATTATCGCCGTATCGTATGACTGATCCCAATGGTGAACCGCCATCCTGTGTCCCAGTTGGTATTGGGCGGTATCTCCCTTGCCCGAATCGCCGAAAACGATGAAGCGTACGACTTCGTCGGACGACAAGGCCGTCGCCGGCGAGAGGCCGTCGCCTATGGTTCGTAATGTGTTATTGGCGGATGCGGGGGTAACTAAAGCGCTTGCAGCGCTTGCAGAGATCAGACCCAGAAAAGCCCGGCGTTTCATCGGTGAACACACCTCCTTTAATATATTGAACGGATGCGCCTTCGCGTCGAATGCAGGCGTTGAAACACCTGCCTGAACTCAAACCGTCCTTACGGAACTAAGAGGGGCACAATAGTTACAAACTGGCTTTGTAAAAATGGGAAGCGATGTTGCCGTAACTTTACCCGATGCTGGCAAAATGCGCAAAGGAAAATGCGCCGCCCCGCGATCAGGATTGCCTGAGCGGGAGCGTGACGGCGAAGATGGTCCCGGCAGGATCGGAACGGACAAGCCTGATAGTCCCGCCATGAGCCTCGGCGACCCACTTCGCGATCGCCAGACCGAGTCCCGCCCCTCCGCCGGCGCCGTTAGCCCCTCCGTTGGCCGCCCCGCTGGCGGCCCCGCTGGCGGCCTCGCTGGCGGAATTGATAGTGGCGTCTGATCGCGTCCGCGCTTTGTCCGCGCGGTAGAAACGCTCGAAGATGTGCGGCTGCGCCTCGACGGGGATCCCCTCGCCGGTGTCCGCGACCACCACTTCGTATCGCTTTTCGAATTGATTGAGGTCCACGCGAACGCCGCCGCCGGACGGAGTATGCCTGATCGCGTTATCTAGCATATTCAAGAGCATCTGCCGTAGCAAATGCTCGTCGCCGTAATAGGAAATTTCCGGCAACCGCGCGGTCTCGACCGCCACCCCCTTACGCGCGGCCAACACGCCAGCGGCGCGCGCCGTCTCGGCGATCAACTCGTCGAGGTAGAAGGCGCTGTTCGCCAGCGGACGACGCCCTGCGTCGGCTCGGGCCAGCGTGAACATGTCGTCCACGATGCGCGCCAGCCGGCGCGTTTGATCATCGATCATCGCCAGAGCGTCGCGGTATTCGTTCTCGTCCCGCCGCGGTCTTTCCAGGATCACTTGCGTCGCCGTGCGCATCACTGAAAGCGGCGTGCGCAACTCGTGCGAGGCGTCCGTCATAAACTGCCGCTGCAGATCGAACGACGAGTCGAGGCGGGCCAACAATTCGTTGAACGTGGAGGCGAGCCGCCCCAGTTCGTCGCGCGGGTTGGCGACTGGCAACCGCCGCTCGAGGTTTTCGGCGCTGATCTGTCGCGCCCGCTCCGACATCGCCATCACCGGCGCCAGACTCTTGCGCGCCAGGAAAAAACCGCCCAGCCCGGCAAGCAGGAGCGCGAGCGGGACCGCGATCAGAAAGACTCGCCTGAGCATTGCCAGTTCCTCCGTGACGGTCTCCAAAGGCTGGCTTACAACGATCAGATAAGGGGGGGCAATCTCGCCGATTTTGACGCGCCGCGCCGCCACTCGCTGACCCTCTTCGTCCTCCCCTGGCGCGGTGTAGAGATGGAGGTCTCCGGCGGAAATCGAATCCAAAGGGGGCAAGCGCGCGTGATCATTACCAGGCGTGACCTTTTCCTCAAGCAATCGCCCTTCGGCGTCAAAGATCGCCATTGCCTGGTTGAGCAGATGCAGCTCGTTGACCGTGCTGTGCGCCGCCTCCGCTTCCGTCTCGCCCTCGGCCCGTTCGCGGACGAGCGAGATCGTGATTGATTCCACTGAAGTCCGCAAACTCTCGTCCATCCGGCGGTGGAGATTTCGCGCCAGCAGCAGGTAGACGCCGGCGCTGAAAACGATCAACGCCAGGGCCAATACGCCAACATACCAAAGCGTCAATCTCGTTCTGATCGAATCAAGCATCGGAATCTTCTTTCGCGGAGGCCAGTACGTAACCCTCGCCGCGACGCGTGCGGAGCAGCTTAGGCGCGTGACCTTCATCTATTTTGCGCCGCAACCTCTGCACGTAGACCTCGATCAGATTGGAGAACGGATCGAAATTCTCCTCCCAGACGTGTTCGGCGATCTCGGCGCGGGTGACGACCTCGCCGACGCGCCGCGCCATGTATTCAAGGAGCGCGTATTCTTTCGCGGTCAGCTCGATTTGACGTCCGCCGCGCCTTACCCGACGCGCCCGCATGTCGATGCTGAGATCGGCGATCTCTACGGTCTCCGGGCGCAGCGCGGGGCTGCGTCGCAGCAACGCCCGCAGGCGCGCCAGCAGCTCATGGAAATCGAACGGCTTGGTCAGGTAATCGTCCGCGCCCATATCAAGCCCCGCGACGCGATCCGGAGGCGCGTCGCGGGCCGTCAACATCAGGATCGGAAAAGTCAATCCTTCCGCGCGCAACTCGCGGCAGACCTCGAGGCCGTCCTTGAGCGGCAACATGACATCTAGAATGACCAGGTCGTAATCGTTGATTCCAGCCTGATAAACGGCGGCCTCGCCGTCCGTCGCCACATCTACGGCATAGCACTGCTCGCGTAATCCTTTAGCAAGCATCTGCGCTGCGCTCGGCTCATCTTCGACCAGCAGAATCCGCATTCTTACATTCCTAATCCAGGCAAGTTTTCGGCGACGCGCCGCAGAGTATCGGAGCGTATCGCATGGAAGATAAACCCAGGATAAACGTCCGCAAGGCTAATTTCCCGGCTGCCGCGGCGAACGCTTACGTCTGGCCCTAGATTTAAAGCCAATGGCTTTAAATCTAGGGCGTTTTTCATATCGGGGTACGGGTTAATGGAACACGGATGACACGGATACAACGGATCATCGCGGATAAGAACTAAAAGAGATCAGCGTAAATCCGCTCCTTCCGTGTTATCCGCGTTCCATTGAACTAGTGTTTATTACGAACGCTGGCTACGGCTTCCCGTATAAGCAGGTGAGAACCGCTCTAGACATCAAAATCGGCGGCAGCCTTTGGAGCGCGGCGTCACAGCCATGCCGCTCCAAAGCTCCACGCTTTCAATTATTAATCGCTCGCCGTGGCGAACATTTGGCGGGTGGCGGCCAGAGGCAGGGTGATCTGGAAACGCGTTCCTTCGCCGAGCTTACTTTCGACGTCGATGTGGCCGCCATGATCGCGGACGATGCCGTAGCTGACGGCGAGGCCCAGCCCAGTTCCTTTGCCGATCTGTTTCGTGGTGAAGAACGGGTCGTAAATCTTCGCCAGGTGTTCGGGCGCGATGCCGAGGCCGGTGTCGCGGACTTCGACCACGGCGGAATCTTCATCAGACTCGGTCGAAATTACGAGCCTGCCCCCGTGCGGCATGGCGTCGCGCGCGTTGAGGATCAGGTTCATCAGCACCTGTTGGAGTTTCGGGCCGTCACCGAACGCAAGCGGAAGGTCGTCGGCGTAGGTCCGCACGACTTCGATCTCGGTGTTGCGCAGTTGCGCTTCGAGCAGTTGGATGGTGTCGTCGATCACGCGGTTCAGATCCACGGGCGCGTACCGCGCTTCGGTGAGGCGCGAGAAATTGAGCAGATTGTTGACGATCGACGACGCGCGGGAAGTCTGGCGGTAGATCTTTTCGAGCAATTGGCGCCGGGGGTCGTTGTCGGGAATCTGCTGCATCAGCATCTGCGAGTAGGACGAGATGCCGGCGAGCGGCGTGTTGACCTCGTGCGCGACCCCGGCGGCTAGCAGCCCGATTGACGAGAGCTTGTCGGACTGCTGCAACTGGGCTTCGAGGCCGACGCGCTCGGTCACGTCTTCGATCGCGATGAGCGAGCCTTCGATCTTGGCGGTCTTGCTTTGCAACGCGGCGAGCGAAATGTTCAAAGTCAGGTCGCGGCCATCGGGCGTTTGCGCGCGGAACTTGTAGATGTTGGCCGGCTCGCCTTCGCGCCATTCGCCGCGGCTCATCAGGTCGCGCAGCGCGCGAAGCATTTCGGACTGGAAGACCTCGGCGATGCGACGGCCGATGACCTCTTCGCGCTTGAGCCCGTAAATCTGTTCGAGCGCGCCGTTCCAATTGGTGATCCGCCCATGCAGGTTGACCACCATAACGCCGACGCTGATCGATTCGATGATGTTCTCGTTAAAATCTTTCAGGCGGGCCAGCTCTTTGGCGCGCCGGGCCTGCTCTTCGAGCAGCAGCGCGTTTTCAATCGCCACCGCGACGTAACCCGAGATGGCGCGCAGCAGCGAGGTGTCTTCCGACGAAAGTAGAGCGCCGTCGGTCGGCCGTCCCAGCGCCAGAACAGCGACCACGCGCGAACGCGCCGCGCAAGGGGTGTAATAGCTGAACGGCGCGCTGACCAAAGCGTCATGAGGCGTATCGTCTAATTCTAATTCGCCGCCTTCAAACTCGGCTTCTAATTCGCCGCCTTCAAACTCGGCCCAGGCTAGCCACGGCTCGTCCGCCAGAACGACCCCGGTCGCGCCGCTGCGCTCGCGCAGGATCGAGAGAATGTCATCGGGCAGCGCGACTTGCGGCGAGACGCCTTCGGCCCGCGCCACGCGGAAGCCGGAAGGCTCGCCGGCGTCTTCGATGTAGATCGCCAGCCGTTCGACCGAAAGCACTTCTTTCAGACGGCGCATCAAACTGTCGAGCAATGGTTCGAGTTCGATGGTCGAAGCGAGCGCGCGCCCGAAATCCTGCAGCGTCGCGCGGTAATCGTATTTCCCGCCGTAAAAGGCGCGGTCGATGCGCTCCTGCGCCCAGTTTTTGACGGGCGCGAAGAGCATAGCCAGCACCGACATCGTCACGGCCGCGATCAGAAACGCCCCGGTCGGAGATTGAGATTCCGTCGGCGGGCTGATGAACAGGTAGGCGGCGGCCGTCACCAGACCGAAGACCGCGGCGACCGAAAACGTGGCCACGATATACGCCAGCGACCGCCGCATCACTATGTCGATGTCGCTCAAGCGATAGCGCACTACCGAATAGCCCAGCGTGAGTGGAATCAGAATTAAAGGAGCGATCGAGATGGCCTCCAGCAGCGGCGCCACCGAAGACGACGTGAGGTAGGTCGGGAGATAGAAGAGCGCGAACGCCGCGGCGGCGACGCTCATCCCCCCCGTTACCCATTTCAACTGTTGGCGCGCGACGACCGAACGCGCCCGAATGAAAGCGCGAATGAAGAGCGCGGCGCTCAAGACGAGCGAGACGGCGAAGAGCGCGACTTCGGCTTTGTACAAAAAGATTCTGAAGTCGACGGGGGAAACCCGGACCAGAGCGCGGAAGCTGGCCACGCGCACCATGACTTCGCCTACGATCAGAATCGCCGTGGGGACGTATAGACATCCGGCAACGGCCCTGCTCAGCCACGGACCGCGCGCGACGAGACGTTTGCGCAACGGATAGAGCGCGGCGAAGTGGACAAAGAACGGGCCGAGGAGCGCGAGCGCGATCGCGTCGGCCAGGTCGATGCCCTTGTCGAATTGGGTACGCATCTCCACGGTCGCACTGAAGAAATGCCAGATGAACGCGAGCAGACAGATGATGAAGAAGCGCGTGACGTAAGGGGCGCGCCCCTGTTTGAGCAGGAAGTAGACGCCCATGCCCAGATAGATCAATCCGATCAGCGCAAAGTAAAGCTTGCGCCGCGAATGCGGATCGCGGACCTGCAAGTTCTGCAGGTCCGCGAAGCCTTCCTTGATCACCGCGTCGCCCTTATCGTTGCGGCGCGCCACCCAGTAGTGGAGATTCACCGAACCCGGGAATCCGGTCTGGCCTTTGACCTGATCGAGATATATCTGTACGTGCTCCGCCCTGGTTATCTCGTCATAATCGTCGCCGTTCACGCTGATTCCCAGGAGCAAGTCGCCGCGATAGACGCCGGCGAGCGCTGCCGGGCCGCCAGGTTCGACCTTGTCGGCTATCACGTACCTTCGAAGTGGCGTCGCGGCTCCAGGCTCGACCTCGTCGGCGAACACGTCAGGCCCCTCGACGTCGCGCCAGAGCACGCCGTCGCTGTAGACGGGCTTCTGGATCAATCGGTCGCGCAGGTTGAACCCGCCGGCCGCCAA
>Ga0207428_10005344_pt1 | contig 11978 bp, 15 predicted proteins | sample RhiMethybrSRZTD1_FD_187600 | JGI IMG/M metagenome (GOLD analysis project Ga0207428, IMG submission 187600) | Populus rhizosphere microbial communities from Tennessee, USA - Rhizosphere MetaG P. TD hybrid SRZTD1 (SPAdes) (version 3) | ecosystem: Host-associated > Plants > Roots > Rhizosphere >... | reverse complement strand
CCCTTGGTTGCCAGAAAAAAGGCGAACCATGGCTGCTAGTAGCAAGAATACGCGAATGCAATCGCGGTTGGAGAAGGCTGCACGGGAAAATCACAATCTCAGCGTGGACTACGAAGTCCAAGCAAAGATTATTCGAGAGAAGACCGCGCGGTTGAAGGCTCTCCGGTTGGCTAAAGAAGCGGCCGAGAAGAAAAACTCGGGCGCTTAAACTTTCGACCTCAACTATGCGTACGTCCGAAACTCAGCCCCGCCACTTGCGCGCACGGGGGATTTTCTCAATACCAACCACATTTCCATTCGCAGAGCGGCCGGTCGCAAACGCGGACAATGGCAGTTATTGGCACAAGGCGGACATTCGTGAGTGCGGTCGAAATGTCCGCTCTTGGGGGTAAAGCGGACTGGAGGATTGCTTTGCGAAATGCTACCCAAAGCGGACATCGCCCCCGTTCTACGCTCCGAGGACCGGATGGATCATCCGCCCGACAGCGTATCCCGTTGTCGTGAGTTGATAGCGGTAGCGGTTTCGCAAATCGATGGTGATCCAATTGTTGGCGACCGCCTTGTTGATCCCGCGTTGGAAATCACTGTCGCGCACTTCAAAAAAATAATTGCGTTGCAGCGTGCCGGTCGCAGGAATCCGATGATGCATGAAAACGCCGAGGATTTGACGGCTAACATCCTCGTCGGAAGGTCGGTCAAGCATAGATCGACAATAGGGTTCGCTCGCAATCGCTCCTATGGCCGCACGGCAACAGTGGACAAGATTGCACAACCAATGGGCAACCTTGGCTTTGGCTGCGGAAGGACAGCTGCCAGTCGAATTTCCGCTTCGGGGTTAAAACGGGCATTGATGGGCACCGGGGCCGAATGCATCGGCAGCAAATGACCCAAGGCGCGAAAGCGCCCCCTCCGGTCATTGACGCGCCATGCCATTAGTACTATGCCGCAACTACGCGGTATCGCGCTAACTTGATTCGGCGCATCTAGCGGTCGTTTTCTGGACAAATCGAAGTGTAGGAGCGAGCCAATGGCCCGTGTCACCGTAGAAGATTGCGTCGACAAAGTTGAGAACCGCTTCGAGCTCATCCTTGTGGCGAGCCACCGGGCTCGCATGATTTCGTCGGGGTCGAAGATAACCGTTGACCGCGACAACGACAAGAATCCGGTCGTGGCGTTGCGCGAAATCGCCGAAACCACTGTGTCACCTGGCGACCTCAAGGAAGACCTCATTCATAGCCTGCAGAAATACGTCGAGGTCGACGAGGCGGAGCCCGAGGAGCCGCTGATCGGCACCAGTAACGCCAGCGTCGACTCCGGCGATACCGAGGTGACAGCCGAGCACATGACCGAAGAAGAGCTGCTTAGGGGCATCGAGGGCCTGGCGCTAGTACCGCGGGAAGAGCCGGAGGAAGAGCCGCGGGAAGAGGACGCCAATCTCCGCTATTGAGAATTGAGCGGCCCAATCTCAGCACATGATCGGATTTCGGAGAGACCGCCCCGCGAGGCGGTCTTCCTATTTCACGAGGCCACGTCGCCATGTCCGCTATTGGCCCAATTCCGACATCCCCGATCGCAACGCACATGTCTGCTTTCGGGGGCAAAGCGGACATCGGTTGATGCGCTGCAATTGTCTGCTTTTGGCCCAAAGCGGACATCCGGCGACGAAACAATTCCATCAAGTCATTTAGTTGGGTCCGGAATGGTGCCCAGCCGTTGGATGCTTGCAAAACGACAACGTCCCGAGCCGTGAGGTTGCTCTCGGCGAAACAGGCCGACAGCCTACACTCTAATGTTCAACCGCCGCATTGCGTCGGCGATGAGTTCCTTCACGTCTTGATGACCGCCGTTGGTGAAGGTGATGCGAGTACCTTGCGGTGCGGCGGTCCGCATTGATGACGATGGCCTGATCGTCTGGTTGTGTGAACTGCACGAATACCATGAGAGACCCTCCCTGTAGGGAACCTCGCCGCTTACACGCGTCCAGCTGTCGTCTACCTCTGTCTTGCCCTAAACCACCAATGTTGGACTACATCATTGATTGAAGCGGCGGTTTGCGAAGCGCAACCAAGGATTTGGTGGGTCCGCATCGGTCACAGAGGTAGCCGTGAATTTCAAAATTGGCGTGCAAAGGGTGCGGCTCAATCTCTGCAAGAGTGGTCTCGGCACCGCATACCGGGCACGGGTTTATCGGCTGGAGCATCGGCGGCTTGGATCTGAGCGACGCATATTGAGCACGCATGTACGCTCCTTTCGCCCGACAATTGTTCGGTGCGGTTTGAGGGCGATCAGCAAATATTTTTAAAGTTGAATCGAAAAACTTGGGCGCTTGGCTTTGGTGTTCGAACTATCCTGTTTCCTCAAATTCGAATGAGGAGTCTGTATAAAATTGCTCACGTGACCTGATTGTCCACAGGCTTGGCGTGCTCGCAAAAAGACACCACTAGTCGCCGCATAGCCGCGACCTTCTGGCCGATATATGTTTGATTCATGCTGGAACGTCTTGGCAAAGTGTGCGGTTGGGCGGGCACCGGCCTCGCGTTGCTAATTGTCATTTGGGGCTTCCTGACATGGAGCCCTGGGAATGGAGGACCTCTTTATTTTGGAGTGCTGGCCGCTGTTGTAGTTTTTCTCATCGGGCAGGCGCTTCGCTATGTCCTTGCTGGCGGCAAATAGATGGGTGTGTACGCGGGTTTTGCCGGTCTTACGGTCCGGCGATCTGATCCAAAGGCCTCACTTGAAACAAAGGTCTCACCGTTTCAAACCCATGCAAAGGGCAACGCTCATGGACAGTGAATCTGGGACCGCGCTGTATTGGAGGACAGATGCACCCTAAACACACCGCTTCAGGTGAACCGGGATTGGCTTCATATACGTCGAGTGAATCCATATTAGGATAACGCTCGAGCCGACGAGTTAGTTGTCGTGCGAACACTGTTCGACAAGTTGGGCCTCTGCTTTCTTAGTCTCATCTAGAGCCATCAGCATTATGATCTGACGTTTATGATCTGACGTTTGATGGCGATTGTCGCAGGAAGTTTGATTTTTCTTCCAAACCGGTGCGAGCGCATTGGGCACCCCGGTGGTCGAATGCTTTATATATGTATTACTGGAAGGAAATCACGATGAGTCATTGAACTTATGTGCCATGCGGCGTTCCTTTCGCCACGCTTGGTTCAATCGGCGGCGCTCTCTTCATCATCCTTATGCCTATGCAGGAAGCGCGCAATTTGTGCTCTCAGCGCGGCCGATTTCAGCACGTCCCCCATTGAGCCTGCGGTATCGAAGAGTTCGCGCTGCAGCTTCGTTGGGATCGTGTTCCATTGCATAATGACGGCCGCCCCGAGGCAGCGAAGAATGTGCTCCTCGGTTTTGGCGACGCTCTCGCGGTCGACGGGCTTTCCAGCCCCATCGTCCTGAATGTCCTGGGAACGGATGATCTTGTCGAAATTGGTAGCCAGCCAATCCTCGTTTTCCGCCAGGGCATTGAAGCTTGCCTTCGATCGCTGAAGTTCGCGGATTTCGCTCGGAACGTCGGTATGGGTGAGCGATTCGGCTGATTGGGCTGCTTTTGCGCGAAATTGCTTTGCCGTGAACATAGGACTCTCCCCTACCTGCACGCGCCGAGCGGATTTCCGCTCGACGGTGCTGTTGTTTCTGTTTGTCGGATGTTGATGAGCGTATATAGGGACGATCAGGCCGAATTGCGACGGCTTTGACGCAATCCGACGACTGCGCCCAAATCCGGGCCGATGCAGCCAGTCTTTATTTCAAACAATCGGTCGCCTGCCCCTGTGATTATCGCAATTCCTCTCCACATAAGTGTTGTTTGAATGATGCGCATTCAGATGATGTTTGATCAATATTTTGGAGATAACGCTCATGAACCCAGTAACCCCGAATACCGTTTCGGCGCCCACCGTCAGTCCTGCTGAGGCGAAGCAAATTCTTCTCAAGGATATCAGCTCCAAGTGGGGCAAGTTCTCCGAGCAGGAACTCGGCGCACTCAAGAACAAGGACGATCTCGTCACCCAGATCGTCGCCAAGTACAGCATCGACAAGGCGCAAGCGCAGCGTGACGTTGACGCCGTCATGAAGGGCCGCCAGATCTGATCACGCAATGTTTCGGGGCCGCCGGTTGGCGGCCTCGCCGGCTACCTTAATCATCTTTCGGCTGACAAACATGTCGATCAATTTTCCGAACCGCAGCCGCAGTTACGATGCGACGCGGCAGGCGGTTCGTTTCTGGGGATATGATCGCTCCATGGAGAGTTCATTCTTTGTGACCGTGGATGCCCTCAGGCAGATTCAGCCAGATACAAAAACCAACGCGGTTGATCTGTTGCGGGCGTTCGATATCAACCGCGAGCGTATCCACGCCATCGCCGCGAAGGTCTATGCCCGGGGCAGAAGAGGCACCTACGATCTAAACGCGGATGACGTTTGATTTCGACCATGCCGCCGTCCGCGCTCGGTTGCGCCGACGAGGTGATCGATTGAATGGCGGAATGTCTGCTTATGGCGCTTAGCAGCAGACATGCCGCACGCAGCGCGGAATGTCTGATTTCGGGGGCAAAGCGGACATTGCGCTGACATGCCGTTTTGTCCGCTTATGACCCACAACGGACATTGCATCCCAATTCAGGTGTTTCAGAATGCCAAAACGCTTGATCCCAACTCATGCTTCCGAACGTGAATGGAGGCTGAGTGAAGCTCTGTCATGAAAAGGAAAGCAAAGGCGCAGAATAATAGAGTAATGTGAGCAATTTTATACAGACTGCTGCTGTCAATGGGCCCAGACTTGTTTTGATCGAGCCGCTGTCGCAAGGCGACCGGGCTTTCAATTCAACTTACTCAGTGGAACCCGTACGGGTGTCCGTAACCTCGCTCCGAAACGTGTCGGGCGAAAGGAGACGTGATGCAGTTGCCTAAACTCTTCCAAGGAGAGTCACTCACGCGTCTCGCTCAAGGTGCGGCCGTTGGCGCCGCCGCCACGATGATCATCGGCTTTAACTGGGGTGGATGGGTCCTCGGGAAAACCGCTGAGAACAACGCAGCGACGCTTGTAAATGCCGCATTGGTGAAAGCTTATGGGCCTGTATGTATCGAAAGATTCAAACTTCAGCCCAACGTGGATGCGAAATGGGCCGAACTCACAAAAATCGATACGTGGCGCCGCGACGCATACATCAAGGAGAGCGGCTTCGCGACACCTCCAGGCTCGACATCACCAAATCCGGCAGTCGCTGATGCATGTGCAGACGCGCTCAGCAAAATAATCGCCATGCAGCTGCCGGCCGCGAAGTGACGCCCGCATGGTGGGCCGATCCGAAGAGGACTGTCAGATGTGGCTCTATATTCAGACGTGGCTTCCTTTACTGACAATCAGCTTGACGGCCGCAATCTGTTTTGGCGTAGCGTCATTCGTTATGGGACAAGCAAAATCTGGTACTGGGCACTTTTGATGACTCTAGCAGTGGCCCATTTGCAGATTTTGGATGATGTGAGCAATCTTATACAGACGCAGATGCGTGATCGGCTCAGGCTTACGACTACCGGGCGCTTCCCCACTACCCCTCGTTTAGAGCGCCTGGAGGACCCCAATCGACCGCCGTTGGTTGGCGTCTAACTCGTGTGATGTATGTATGCGTATGCGTATAGAGCCCCGTATTGCGGGGCTCTTTCGTTTATGCCTCAGTTGGCGGCCTCAACCTTTCCCGATTACTCCGCACATAACTGACGCGTTTCACTACCTTTTCTAAATCATCTCTTTGGTGGTGCGGCGTCGCTAGGGCCCATTGCGTTGGGCAAGAAGGTTCAGCGCTTTAATTCTCCACCCGCTCTTGTGCTTTACGTCCGGCACCCCAACATAAATGCACAAGGGACTAGCAGTAGCTTGTCCGAGAGTTGCCCAAAAATCGGGGATCTACCGAAGTCTCCGTTTCCTTCAGCGGCAGCACTGGTGCCGTCGGCAGGCAAATAATAGTTCAAATTACTTGAGTTTGGCGCGGGTGCCACCAGCATCTGTGTCTGCACGTCCGCACGCTGCTTGCGGCGCGCGTTTCTCACTAGTCAAAATATTGGAGCACACTTATGAAATTCCGCCCACTACACGATCGTGTTGTTGTCGAGCGCATTGATGCCGATGCCAAGTCCGCTGGCGGCATCCTCATCCCTGACAGCGCCCAGGAAAAGCCGTCGCAAGGCGAGATTGTTGCCGTCGGTCCGGGCGGCCGCGACAAGGCCGGCAAGCTCATTCCGATCGACCTCAAGAAGGGCGATCGCGTGCTGTTTGGCAAATGGTCCGGCACCGAGGTTAAGATTGACGAGCAGGATCTCCTGATCATGAAGGAGTCCGACATTATGGGCGTATTGCAGGAGACGGTAGCCAAGAAGAAGGCCGCTTGAGCGCTCCCATCACCGAACAGGAATTCAAGGAGTAGCAAAATGTCTGCCAAGGAAGTTAGATTCTCAGTCGATGCTCGCGACAGAATGCTGCGCGGGATCGACATTCTCAACAACGCGGTGAAGGTGACGCTCGGCCCGAAGGGTCGCAATGTGGTGCTCGACAAGTCTTATGGAGCACCCCGCATCACCAAAGACGGCGTTACTGTCGCCAAGGAGATCGAGCTCGAAGATAAATTCGAGAACATGGGCGCGCAGATGGTGCGTGAAGTCGCGTCTCGGACCTCGGACCAGGCCGGCGATGGCACCACCACCGCGACCGTTCTCGCCCACGCTATTGTGCGGGAAGGCGCCAAGGCGGTCGCCGCCGGCATGAACCCGATGGACCTGAAGCGCGGCGTTGATCTCGCCGTCGACGCCGTCGTCGAGGACCTGAAGAAAAACTCGAAGAAGGTCACGTCGAACGAAGAGATCGCCCAGGTTGGCGCCATCTCCGCCAACGGCGATGCCGAAATCGGCAAGTTCCTCGCCGATGCCATGAAGAAGGTCGGCAACGAAGGCGTGATCACGGTCGAAGAAGCAAAATCGCTCGAGACCGAACTCGACGTGGTCGAAGGCATGCAGTTCGATCGCGGCTACATCTCACCCTACTTCGTCACCAATGCTGACAAAATGCGGGTCGAGATGGAAAATCCCTACCTTCTCATCTACGAAAAGAAACTATCGGGACTTCAGGAGCTCCTGCCTTTGCTGGAGGCGGTCGTCCAAACCTCCAACCCCCTCGTCATCATAGCCGAGGACGTCGAGGGCGAAGCACTTGCGACCCTCGTGGTCAACAAGTTGCGTGGCGGACTCAAAGTGGCCGCGGTGAAAGCACCCGGCTTCGGCGATCGCCGCAAGGCCATGCTGCAGGACATCGCGGTCCTCACCGGCGGCCAGGCGATCAGTGAAGATCTTGGCATCAAGCTCGATAACGTCACGATCAACATGCTTGGCCGCGCCAAGAAGGTGATGATCGACAAGGAGAACACCACCATCGTGAACGGTGCCGGCAAGAAGGCCGATATCGAGTCCAGAATTGCCCAGATCAAGGCTGAGATCGAGGAGACCACGTCTGACTATGACAAGGAGAAGCTGCAGGAACGGCTGGCCAAGCTCGCGGGCGGCGTCGCTGTGATCCGCGTCGGTGGTGCCACCGAAGTCGAGGTGAGGGAGCGCAAGGATCGCGTCGACGACGCGATGCACGCAACCCGCGCTGCGGTCGAGGAAGGCATCTTGCCGGGGGGCGGTGTCGCCCTACTGCGGTCGGCCGAGGCGCTCAAGCGTCTTCGCCCAGAAAATGAGGACCAGAAGCACGGCATCGACATCGTGCGCAAGGCGATCCAGGCGCCTGCCCGTCAGATCGCGACCAATGCCGGCGCCGATGGTTCGGTGGTTGTCGGCAAGATCATGGACAAGGATCAGTACTCCTACGGTTTCGATGCGCAGGCCGGCGAATACGGCAATCTGGTCGCCAAAGGCATCATCGACCCGACCAAGGTCGTGCGCTCGGCGATCCAGGGTGCGGCGTCGGTTGCCGCTCTGCTGATCACCACCGAGGCCATGGTCGCCGAAGTTCCGAAAAAGAACCAAGGCGCTCCGGCGATGCCGGGCGGCGGCATGGGCGGCATGGACTTCTAATTTTCTATGTTCAGGTAAACAATGCACCGAGCCCAAAAAGCCATGTGGTGGCTGCTGCTGTCGGCCGTGTTCGTCGGCCTGGTGCTTCCGGCGCGCGCGCAGGCACCAGTATCAGGCTGCAACGTCTCTCTCGATCAGGTGCGGCTCACCAACCCGCTGGCGCGTTTTGCGCATAAACTGGTGACCGAAGAGCGGATCACCATCGTCGCCATCGGTTCTTCATCGACGGCCGGGGCTGGCGCAAGCTCGGCGGCGGCGAGTTATCCGAATCGGCTGGCGGTCGAGCTCAAGCAGCATTTTCCCAACCATTCGATTACCGTGATCAATCGCGGCGTCGGTGGCGAAGAAGTCGGCGACATGCTCAAGCGCTTCGACACCAGCGTACTCGCCGAGCATCCCGACCTAGTGTTGTGGCAGCTCGGCACCAATTCGGTCATCCGCGATGACAAGCTCAGCGTCCACGACACCTCGATCCGCGACGGCCTCAAAAAGATCCGCGGCATCGGTGCTGACGCCGTGCTGATCGATCCGCAATTTGCGCCGAAGGTAATCGTGAAGGCGGGCGTTGCGAGCATGGTCGAACTGATCGCCGCGACCGCGAAGCGGGAAGACGTTGACCTGTTCCCCCGCTTCAATGTTATGAAGCACTGGAGCGAAGTCGAGCACATGGCGTTTGAGACGTTCGTGTCGCCCGACGGGCTGCATATGAACGACTGGGGCTATGCCTGCATGGCCAAGGGTCTTGGCATAGCCATCGCCGAGGCCGCGCAGCGGCCGGTCGTCTCAGCGAAGGCGATGTCGCAACTGGTGCGCTGAGCGGCGTTCCCTACCACCTTTTAATGGGCCGTCGGCGCAAAATCTGCTTATGGCACTTAGCGGACATTTCTTAGTCGCTCTCGAATGTCCGCTTTTGGGGGTAAAGCGGACATGCGTCTGACAGCTTATGACCCAAAGCGGACATCGGCGAGTTTTTCTATGCCGCAAACTTGCGTCTAGCAGTTTGAAAGTGGTCAATTTTGAACAGACTCGGATAGCAGATCGGCTCAGGCTTGCCGTGGTGACGTTCGATCGCAAGCCAATTCTCGTCGACCTAGCGCTGCAAGGTGGCGGTTCTCACGGCGCGTTCACGTGGGGGGTGCTCGATCGGCTGCTCGAGGAATCGTGGCTTGGGATCGATGGCATTTCCGGCACGTCGGCGGGAGCGATGAATGCCGCGGTGCTTGTCGATGGTCATGCCAAAGGCGGGGCCGCGGGCGCCCGAACCGCTCTGGAGAATTTCTGGAGGCGCGTATCGGAGGCGGCTCGCTTCAGTCCTTTGCGCCGCGGACCACTCGATGTAGTTCTCGGCCGCTGGACCCTGGATTCTTCGCCTATCTATGTCGCCATGGATCTCATGTCTCGCCTGATATCTCCCTATGACTTGAACCCGATGGGCAAAAACCCATTGCGTGCAATTCTGGCCGAAACAATCGATTTCGAGCGGGTGGCGCGAGCACATACGAAGCTCTTTATCACCGCTACCAATGTTCGGACCGGCCGCGGTCACGTATTCAAGAACGACGCTGTTTCGCCGGATGTTTTGCTCGCTTCGGCATGTCTGCCCACCATGTTCCAGGCCATAGAGATTGACGGTGAACCCTACTGGGATGGAGGCTATTCCGGTAATCCCACGATCACGCCCCTTATACGGGAGTGCACATCGCAAGATACCATTCTCGTTCAGATCAATCCGGTCGAACGCGAAAAATCGCCACGCTCCGCCTCGGAGATTCTCAACCGGCTGAATGAGGTGTCCTTCAACGCGGTCCTGCTGAAGGAGCTGCGCATGATCGCCTTGCTTCGGCAAGTCGCCGATCCGGGCAACAGCGAGGGCGCGCAATGGGCCGGCATGCGTATCCACAGGATCGCGAGCGAAATGCTGACCGAGCTCGGCGCCTCCTCCAAGCTCAACGCGGAATGGGAATTCTTCTCCTTGCTGCGCGATGAGGGGCGAAGGTCGGCTCAAGGTTTTTTGGAAACCCATGCATCGGATCTCGGACGCCGCTCCACCCTGGATCTGGACGTTTTGCTCGAGAGTATCTGACCAATGGACTTGTCGGCATTCTCATCTCTGCCAACAATGTCCGCTATTGGCACTTAGCGGACATTCCCAGGCCACCGATCAATGTCCGCTTTCGGGGTAAGAGCGGACATACTTTGCCGCCCGAGAAAATATTCAGAAGACTAATTTCTGACGGACGGACTTGGTAGGTGCAATGTCTGCTTTTGACCATAGCAGACCATAAACGGCAGACTCTTCAAGTGTCGCGTGAAAGTCAGCTTTACTGACTTGAAAGCCGGAATAAACATTTTAGGCACATTACAATTTCGATTGGTCATGCATATGTCGAAGGTACAGCGCCCAGCACAGCGACGTCTTCTTGACCACATCATATGTTAGAAAACGAAGAGAGCTCGGTGTGCTGGGTCGGCTCATCCTGATGTCGAGAGTTTCCTCTGGTGATTGGGGCAGTAACGACCAATGACAGATCCCCATTACATTAATGAAATTCACTCCGACTTGCGAGGGGTTAAGGAGGGTTGGTACGCGATTGACGAGCGCGGTAATCTCTTATTGGGCCCATTTTCCAATCGGGAGATATGCCTGACAAGAATCAGCTACTCAGGGACAGACGAATGTCGAAAGTAAAGTTTATCTCCTCACCAACCGAGATTCCCGCTGGGCAAACCTTCATATTGGTCAAGTATGGCGAGGAAAGCGGGCAAACGAGAAATTCTCTTGGTCTTACCATCACGGTTCCCCGCAACCAGTCAAAGACTATTAGCGATCTTTCCTTCTTAGCGAATATTCATACGGCAAAGGAGATCGCCAAGCGGGAAAGCATTTCAAACGTTTTTGCCTTGAAATAGCATGTAATTGTGACTTGTTCGGTTGGTCTGCCCCCGGGAGACCACCTCAATCGCGGTTCTCCCAAACTGGGGGATCGTCGTGAGCCGCTGCTTGATGTCGTCTATTGGCACAAAGCGGACATTCACTCTGAGCGAGATTTCCGGCGGCTCCTTTTGAAAGTGATCTATTTTGACCAGACTTTCGAGGGATAGATGCTGAATATGCCCCATCACCGGCTCGGCTCCTATGCCAGGCGTCGGTGGCTGAGAGCCCGGTAACGCTCCCGTCTGAAACAGGAGGAGCCCATGCCCCAACCCCAATTTATTCCTAGTCCGCTGAAGATCATCGAAAGGCGCCCCAGGTGCCAGAATTGTGGAGCCAGAATGTTGATGAGCGGCATCGAGCCAATGGGGCTAGGCACCGATCGACGCACGTTCGAATGCGATCAATGCGGTCATGAAGAAGAGTTGCTTGTCAAATTCGGATAAGCCGCCGCAAAGCCTACATCAGAAGGGAGGCCCGAGGAGCGAATCCAAATTCCCTAGCCTTCAACATCCGTTCCGTTAAGGGGACCGCCCATGACACTACTGAATGATCAAAACCGCCATCCCGGCTTTTTGCAAAGCGGTCAACCAACGCTCTTAGGTGCGGCGATAATCGTGCTCCTAATTTTCGCGTGGAGCCATGTCAGGATTGTTGGACATCACTGATTTCACAATTTTCCCAATCGACGACGATCCACGCATGCTGAAGGCCTTGGTGACCCTCCTTCAAACTGAAGGCTACAGAACCAAGCCATATTCCTCGTCAGCAAAATTCCTCGATGACCACGACCGGTCTATACCGGGCTGCGTTGTGCTCGACCTATCGATGCGGGGATTGGACTTCCAGCAAACACTGGTGCATCACGAAGTTGAGCGACCCATCATATTTCTTTCCAGCAATGGGAGCGTCGCTGAGAGCGTGCAGGCAATGAAGGCGGGCGCGATAGACGTTCTCCCGATGA
>Ga0207428_10005341_pt1 | contig 11983 bp, 10 predicted proteins | sample RhiMethybrSRZTD1_FD_187600 | JGI IMG/M metagenome (GOLD analysis project Ga0207428, IMG submission 187600) | Populus rhizosphere microbial communities from Tennessee, USA - Rhizosphere MetaG P. TD hybrid SRZTD1 (SPAdes) (version 3) | ecosystem: Host-associated > Plants > Roots > Rhizosphere >... | reverse complement strand
GCGCTGCCGAAGCGGGCGGCGGCCGGCTGCCCTTCTGAGGGCGCGGCCGGCCGCGGCGGACGTCAGCCCGCGGCGACGGCGGGCGACGCGAAGGCCGCGCGCAGCGCGTCGATGACGGCCGAGGGCAGCAGCGCGCTGTGCGGCTGGCCCTCGAGGTCGGGATCGTCGAAGGGCGAGCCCGAGGCGGCTCCCGCCGTGCCGAAGCCGAGCTCGCACACCGGGTCGGTCAGATCGCCGCACCACCAGCGGCCGGCCGCCGCGGCGCCGCCGCGCGGAGCGCGCCGCGCCGCCTGGACCTCGGCCTGATCGAGCGCCGCGACCACGCCCTGCAGCGGAGCGCGCCGCGGTGGATGGCGCGTCACGAGCTCGAACCACGACTCGACGCGGTAGCGGAACAGGTAGCGGAACCCGTCGGCCGAGGGCCGCACGAGCAGCACGCGGGTCGCGTCGCCCGCGGCCAGGTTGAGGCCGATCGAGCTGATGGGCCGGTCGCTGCTGACGAGCGCGAGATCGTGCTCGGGGAAGGCCTTGGTCGAGACGCCCGTGCCCTGCTCGATGCGGCGGACGTCCGCGACGACGCGGGCGTGCCGCTCGTCCCACAGCGCGCGGTGGGCGAAGGGGTCGTCGAGCACGGCCCCGAGGTGCTCGAGGAGCCACTCGTAGCCGGCCGCGTGGCGCTGGCGGTCGGGCGCCCCGGCGAGCCCGGCCAGGGGCGAGGCCGGCGAGCGGGTCAGGTTCATGACCGTGAGATCGACGGCGAGGGCGGCCTCGCCTTTCCAGACCGAGAAGTCCCCGGTGGCGGCGGCGGCCAGCAGGGCCGCCTCGCGGCGCAGGGCCTCCTCCGGGTGCAGCAGCGTGAAGGCCGAGAGGGCGCCGTCGGTGTCGTAATGGTTGTTGGCGACGTCCTCGAAGGAGCCGAGCAGCGCCCGCCGCTCTGCCGGCGACAGGCGCGCCCAGGCCAGGGCGATGCCCGTCGAGAGGTCGTGCTTGAGGGCGGCCGGGGTCGAGTTGCCCGGCCAGTGCGAGAGGCTGCGGAACCCGGCCTCGGTCCCGTCGACGTAGAGCGTGCGGGCCGGGTCGGCCCGCTCCGGGGCGAAGACGAAGCGGAGCGGGCCCGTCACTCGCCGGTCAGAGGTCGCAGGGGCGCACCGTGGAGCGCTTGTTCTCCTTGGTGCGCTCGCAGGCCTTGTCGAGGGCCTGGCGGACGAGGTCGGAGACCGCGTCGGTCAGCTCACCCGAGCACATCAGCTCCTTCGTCTTGATGTACGCCTTGATCTTGCTGCCGATGACGAGGCTCTCCTTCTCTTCTTCCATCGCGGACTCCCTGACGTGTGGAGGTGAGGCGTCGGGCCCGATGCCGATCCGAGCCCGGCACCCTGTACCACCCCGCCCCGGGCCGACGCAACCGCAGAAGACCTTGTCATTCGTTGTTTGAATCGACCTGGAGCGGGAAGTAAGACGAATCCCTCGCACAGACATTTCGTCGACCCGGGATTTCCATGAAGAAGACTCTTGCCGCTGCCCTGCTCTCGTTCTCCCTGTTGCCCGCCTGCGCCACCAATTCCGGCGCGGACTACGCGTTGAACCGCATCAACGACCTGGGCGACCTCGCGCGCTTCAACGTCAAGGCGGGCGCCGGGATCGGTGTCCAGTACGAATGGACGCGCATGGTCGGTATCGGCATCCTCTACGAGTACAAGACCTGGGCGGCCGGCTGGTCGAACCGCGAGCTCGCCTACTGGAACCAGTCGATCTTCTACTGGGGCGTCTTCATCCAGCACTACAGCGAGACGATCAACGAGGGCATCAAGCGCAACAGCGGCAGCTACGGCTGGGTCTTCGGGAAGGAGGGCGGCAGCGTGATGGAGCTCAACGACCCGAACAACCCGCTCGACATGATCAACGTCCGTCTGAACGTCATGCTCGGCATCGGCGCGGACGTCGACCTGCGCCTGGGCGAGTTGATCGACTTCGTGGCCGGCCTGTTCCAGTTCGACCCGGCGCACGACGACCACCACTACAGCGAGATGAAGACCCTCGAGGAGCCGGAAGAGCCGGCTACCAAGAAGCAGGGCTGATCGCACTCACGCCCTTGCAGCCGACGAGCCGCGGCCCTCGGCTGGAGGGCAAGCCGGTCTGAAGGCCTAGCCGCGGATGCGTGCAACCGAGGCCGAGCCAAGGTGCGCAACGTGCGGTCGCGTCAAATCGAGGCCGCGCGAGGCGCCGCGAGTTGATCGACCGCAGGCGGGGCCCCAACCAAGGACGACCCAGACGGGTCGTCCGACTTGGGGTCAGTTCAGGCCGCTGAGGATCGATCGACTTGCGGCAACGAAGCCCGGCCCGATTTGCCGCGACCGATCCTAGTCGATGAGCTCGGCATCCATGAGCCGATGCATCTCGAACAAGCTCAGCCAGTCACCGTCGGCGGGCTGCGCCGTGAAAGGCTCGGGGTCGTCCGGCCGTGAGGGACGCAGCGTGACGGCGAGGCCGAGCACGGTGCCGGGCCGCAGCCGCAGCCCCGAGACCGAAGGCGCCTCGGGCGGCACGTAGACGTCGGCGGCGCCCGGGCCGAGCGTGCGCGGCAACACGGCGAAGAGCCTCCAGCGGCCGTCCGACTCGCGCGTCGCGCCCACCCGTCCGCCCGGCACGAGCCGGCTGCCGACGAAGACGCCGAGCGGCGCGCAGTGCGCGCGCAGCGCGATGCGCGCGGGCCCGGCCCACACGTCGGAGGCCGGGTTGCCCGGCTGGCCCGCGTCGACGTCGGTCTCCCAGCGTCCCAGCCGCCCGCTGCCGTCGAGGTCGAGGAAGGCGTCGCAGGGCTGGCTCGTGTAGACCTCGAGCAGCAGCGCGGACTCGGTCCACGACGCGCGCAGCTCGACCGGCGGCGCCTGCGGATCGGCGCGCGTCGGCAGGCTGGCGAGCAGCCGCGGCTGGGTGCCGCGCCGGATGCTGCCGGTGAAGTTCGAGAGCGGCCACGGGTCGACGCCGTCGATGAGGCCGTCGCCGTCGGTGTCGAGGCGCGTCGGGTCGCTGCCGCGGTACAGCCCGGCGGCCGCCTCGACCAGGTCGATCAGCCCGTCGCCGTCGCTGTCGGGATGGTAGGGATCGCTGCCGAAGCGGGCCTCGTCGAGCGGCAGCCGCGGATCGGCGTCGGGCAGGCCGTCGCCGTCGGTGTCGAGCACCTCGAGCGGTCGCCTCCACGGCGGGCCGAGCGCGCTCCAGCCGACGAGGTCGGCAAGCAGCCAGGCCTGGCCGTCCCAGTCCTCGCCGGCGTCGAAGGGCCGGCCGCGCCAGGTGCCGAGCACGCCCAGCGGACCGACGTCCTCGTCGAAGTGCCCCGAGGGCTGCGCGCCGTAGGGCGCGAGCAGCTCCGCGAAGGCGTGATGCATCTCGTGCACGAAGCTCCAGGCGAAGGCCGGGTCGGGGCCCATCGCGCCGGGCGGCGTGGGCACGCGCGCGCCGCGCCCCATGACGCCGACGCCCTGGCCCAGGATCGGGAAGCCCGAGTAGTCGCCGGCCAGGTCGTCGGCCACCGCGAAGACCACGGCGTACTCGTCGTCACGCACGCCGAGCTGCCGCAGCCGCTGCTCGATGCCGAGCATCGTCGGGCCGGTGGTGACCGGCGTCGGGCCGGGGACCTCGAAGAAGGTCAGGTCGAGCACCACGCGGCCCAGGCTGTGGCGGTACATGAACTGCGCCGCGTGCTCGGCGCTGGCGCGGATGTCGGCCCGCTCGCGCGCCGAGAGCGAGTCGCTGAAGAGCGCGACGAGCACGGGCACGCGCCCGACGTCGATCCAGCCCGCCGGCCTGCGCGACCAGGTGCGCACCCGCGCCTCGTGGCTGCGCTCGGTGAGCGGGTTGTCGAAGCGGTCGACGCGCCGTGCGCTGTACGAGTAGGCCACGCCGGGCTGCACGCTGTCGTCGTAGAAGCGCGTCGTGTCGGTGCGCCCGAGCGACACCTCGGCGGTCTCGCCCGCGTGCCGGCGGAAGACCTCGAAGGGCGCGTCGCCCTCGAGCTCGAGCGTGACGACGTCGAGCCCCTCGAAGGCGACCGGCGCCGGCGGCGGCGGGTCGAGCGCGGTCACGAGCACCGGCCGCGCCAGCCCCGCCAGCCCGGCGAGGTGCGGCTGGATCGTGAGCGGGCCCTTCACGCGCGTCATCGCGCGGAACTCGGGCAGCAGCGTGAGCGCGGGCGGCGGCGTGACGACGAGCGTCGCGCGGTCGGTCAGGTCGGGGTGCCCGCCCTGGCTGTCGAGGCCGATCACGCGGTAGGGGAAGCGGCCGCCCTCGGGCAGCGTCGCCGGCACGTCCTCGAGCGAGATCGACTGGATCGCCAGCGTGCCGACGACGTCGACGCCCGCCAGCGCGACGAGCGGCAGCTCGTCGTCGCCGGCCCTGCTCTCGAGCGCCACGACGAGCTGGCTCACGTTGACGTCGCGGAGCTGGAAGGCGACGGGCTGGCCGGGCTGGCTGTCGACGCTGCCGGCCTGGAAGCGCGCGCCCTCCGGCTCGACCACGATGAGACGCACCTGGGCGGGCTGGTCGCCGCCGCACAGCACCGAGACGCGGCGCACGACCTGGGGCGGCTGGAAGCTCAGCGTGAACTCGGCCGACTCGGCCGGCACGACGAGCGCGGTCTGCGGATCGAGGTCGATGAGCGCCTCGGGCCGCGCGCCCTCGACCTCGGGCGTCTGCAGGGTGAGCGTGCCCGACTTGCGCCAGCCCGCCAGGTCGAACGGCGCCACGATCGATTCGTCGACCGGCGCCGGGGCGACCGACACGAGCGCGCCTCCCAGGGCGATCGCTCGGAGGGCGCCGGGGGCCTTCATGACGCCTCATCATGGCCGAGCGGCGGCGGCCGCGCCATGCCGGCGTTGATCGCTCGGCCCGGGCTGCCCTATGGTGCGGCCGATGCCCCGCCTGCTGCTCGGAGAAGTGCCGCTCGGACTGGCTGAGGTGAGCCGGCTGCTCGGCGAGCGGCCGCCCGAGCTGGCGATCGATCCTCAGGCCGCCGGGCGCGTGGCCGCCTCGCGGGCCACCGTCGAGCGGGCGGCGGCCGACGGGCGCGTCACCTACGGCGTGAACACCGGCTTCGGCAAGCTCGCGCAGGTGCTCGTGCCGCCGGCGCAGCTCCGCAAGCTGCAGGTCAACCTCGTGCGCAGCCACGCGGCGGGCGTCGGGCCGCCGCTCGACGCGCACGTCGCGCGCCTGGCCTTCGCGCTGCGCATCGCCAACCTGTGCCGCGGCTACTCGGGCGTGCGGCCCAAGCTGATCGAGCACGCGCTGGCGATCTTCAACGCCGGCATCGTGCCCGTGCTGCCGAGCCGCGGCTCGGTGGGGGCCAGCGGCGACCTCGCCCCGCTCGCGCACATGGCGCTCGTGCTGCTCGGCGAGGGCCGCGCGCAGGTCGGCGGACGCGAGCGCAGCGGCGCCGAGGCGCTCGCCGGTGCGAAGCTGCGCCCGCTGCGGCTCGAGGCCAAGGAGGGGCTCGCGCTGCTCAACGGGACGCAGGTCTCGACGGCGCTGCTCGCCGACGCGGCGCTCGCCGCGCGACGGCTGGCGCGCGCGGCCGACATCGCCTGCGCGCTGACGCTCGAGGCCTACAAGGGCACGGCGGCCGCCTTCGACGCGCGCATCCATGCGCTGCGCGGCCACCCCGGCCAGCAGCACACGGCGGCCAACCTGCGGCGGCTGCTGGAGGACAGCGCGATCCTGCCCGGCCACAAGGACTGCGGCCGCGTGCAGGATCCCTACAGCCTGCGCTGCGCGCCGCAGGTGCACGGCGCCTCGCGCGACGCGCTGGGGCACGTCGAGAGCGTGCTGCTCCGCGAGCTCCACGCGGTGACCGACAACCCGCTCGTCCTCGATGCGGGCGGCAACGGCGGCGAGATCGTCTCGGGCGGCAACTTCCACGCGCAGCCCGTGGCCCTGGCGGCCGACCATCTCAAGCTGGCCGCGGCCGAGTGGGCCTCGATCAGCGAGCGCCGCGTCGAGCTGCTCGTCAACCCCGACCTCTCGGGCCTGCCGCCCTTCCTCGCGCGCCAGGGCGGCGTGCAGAGCGGCCTCATGATCGCGCAGGTCACGGCGGCCGCGCTCGTCTCCGAGAACAAGGTGCTGGCGCACCCGGCGAGCGTCGACTCGATCCCGACCTCGGGCGGCAAGGAGGACCACGTCTCGATGGCGCCGGCCGCCGGGCTGCAGTGCCGGCAGATCGTGCGCCACGCGACGCACGTCGTGGCCATCGAGCTCATGTGCGGCTTCCACGGCCTGGCCTTCGAGAAGAAGCTCAAGCCGGGCGCCGGCGTGCAGGCCGCGCGCCGGGCGCTGGGCAAGGTGCTGGCGCCGCTCGTCGAGGACCGCGTGCTGTCGACCGACATCGAGGCCGTGGCCGCGCTCATCGACGACGGCACGCTGGCCGCCGCGGTCGAGAAGGTCGTCGGGCCGCTGGAGCCAGCATGACCCGCCCCTACGTCCCCGTGCGCGCGCCGCGCGGCACGCAGCGCAGCTGCAAGAGCTGGCTGACCGAGGCGCCGCTGCGCATGCTGATGAACAACCTCGACCCCGAGGTCGCGGAGGACCCCGAGCGCCTGATCGTCTACGGCGGCAGCGGCAAGGCGGCGCGGAGCTGGGAGGACTTCGACCGCCTCGTCGCGGCGCTGCGCGCGCTCGAGGACGACGAGACGCTGCTCGTGCAATCGGGGCGCGCGGTCGGTGTGTTCAAGACGCACCGCGACGCGCCGCGCGTGCTCATCGCGAACAGCAACCTCGTGCCGCACTGGGCGACCTGGGAGCACTTCCGCGCGCTCGAGCAGGCCGGGCTGATCATGTTCGGCCAGATGACCGCCGGGAGCTGGATCTACATCGGCAGCCAGGGCATCGTGCAGGGCACCTACGAGACCTTCGCGGCCGCGGCCGCGCGCCACTTCGGCGGCAGCCTCGAGCGGCGGCTCGTGGTCAGCGGGGGCCTGGGCGGCATGGGCGGCGCGCAACCGCTGGCCGCGGTCATGGCGGGCGCGGCCTTCCTGGCCGCCGACGTCGACCGCCGCCGCATCGAGAAGCGCCTCGCGACGCGCTACCTCGACGTGCTCGAGGAGGATCTCGACCGCGCCATCGACCGCGCGCTCGAGTGGAAGGCCAAGGGCGAGGCCCGGTCGGTCGGGTGGGTGGGCAACCAGGTCGAGCTGCTGCAGGCGCTCGTCGCGCGGCGCGTCGTGCCCGACCTGCTCACCGACCAGACCTCGGCGCACGATCCCGTTGGCGGCTACGTGCCGCGCGGGCTGCTGCTCGAGGAAGCCCTGGCGCTGCGGCGCGACGACCCGGCCGCCTACCGGCGGCGCTCGCTGGCCACGATGGTCGAGCACGTCGCGGCGATGCGCGCGCTGCAGGAGCAGGGCGCCGTGACCTTCGACTACGGCAACAACCTGCGCGGCTTCGCGACCGAGGGCGGCGCGCGCGACGCCTTCAAGATCCCGGGCTTCGTGCCCGAGTACATCCGGCCGCTCTTCTGCCAGGGCAAGGGGCCCTTCCGCTGGGCCGCGCTGTCGGGCGAGCCGGCCGACATCGCGGCGACCGACGCGGCGGTGCTGCGCCTGTTCCCCGACGACCAGCCGCTCGCGCGCTGGATCCGCCTGGCGCAGGAGCGCATCGCCTTCCAGGGGCTGCCCGCGCGCATCTGCTGGCTGGGCCAGGGCGACCGGGCGAAGCTCGGCCTCGAGATCAACCGCCTCGTGCGCACGGGCGAGGTGCAGGCGCCCATCGTCATCGGGCGCGACCACCTCGACACGGGCTCGGTCGCCTCGCCCAACCGCGAGACCGAGGGCATGAAGGACGGCACCGACGCGGTCTCCGACTGGCCGCTGCTCAACGCGCTGCTCAACACGGCGTCCGGCGCGACCTGGGTCTCGATCCACCACGGCGGCGGCGTCGGCATCGGCTACAGCCAGCACGCGGGGCAGGTCATCGTGTGCGACGGCACGCCCGAGGCCGACGCGCGGCTGGCGCGCGTGCTCACCAACGATCCCGGCACCGGCGTCATGCGCCACGCGCACGCGGGCTATGCCGAGGCGCTCGAGACCGCGAAGCGCACGGGCCTCGAGCTGCCGGGCCTCACGAGCTGACGCGACCGCTCAGGTCGAGGCGCCGGCCTCGGCTGCGGCCCGCTCCTCGTCGCCGGCGCAGCGGCTGCAGCGCGCGCCGCTCTTGGGCGGATCGAGCGCGGCGCGGCACTTCGGGCAGCGCGGCACGTCGATCTCGTCCCCGTACTCCTTGAGGAGCCGCTCGGCGATGCGCTGCGCGAAAGCGTCGAAGCCATCGTGCGCGAGCGCGAGCACGCGCGGGTCGCTCGTGCAGGCCTCGGGGTACTGGCGCTGGTTGACCGGCGACGACGTCACGAGCGCCTGGGCCTCGGCGGAGGTGTCGCCGTAGGTGGCGCGCCGCGTGAGCAGCAGCCGCGCGTGGGCCGCCGCCTCCGTGGGCGTCATGAGGATCCCGTAGCGCTCGAGGACCAGCGCGGCGAGCGAGGTCATGGCATCTCTCTCCTGCACACGACCGCCATGCCTGCCGGGCACACCCGGCAGCCCCCCACTTCATACCACGCAAATCGCACCGCGGCTTGGCGCGACGTCACGGGCGCGGCGCGTTGTCCAGGACGAGATGCGAGCGCGCGGCGCCGGGCGCGGTCAGCCGGCGCCCGGCGCGCCGTGGCACTTCTTGAACTTCTTCCCCGAGCCGCACCAGCACGGGTCGTTGCGCCCGAGCTTCGGCGCGCGGTTCACGATCGGCGCGGTCGGCGGCGCGCCGTGCTGCGCGACGCGGCCGCTGCGCGCGGCCTCGACGAACTCGTCGCCCGTCGCGTCGAGGGCCTGCTGCAGCTCGAAGGAGTTGGCGACGGTCTCGACCTCCTCGAGGTGCGCGAGATAGCGGCGCACGAGCTCGGGCACGTGCGCGATGGCCGCGTCCTTGCGGCTGAAGCGTCCGGGCAGCACGTGGCCGAGCAGCTCGTGGAGCTCCTGGCCGTCGAGCAGGTGCGGCGCCTTGCCGAGGTCGTCGTAGGCCGCCTGCAGGAAGCGCTCGAGCGCCTGGCGCTCCTGCCGCTTGTCGAGACCGGGGATGCGGCCGGCGTGGCTCGAGTCCATCCAGGCCGCGAGGTCGAGGGCGATGCGCTGGCTGGCCATCAGGCGCGCGCCGAGACGAGCAGCGCGACCGCCGGGAAGCGCAGGCCCCCGCCGACAGCGTAGGGGCGCACCCGCTCGGCCAGGGCCGCGCGCGCTCGCTCGCGCACGGCCGGGTCGAGGCCCTCGGTGCGCGCCTGCACCTTGGTCGAGAGCTGCGCGAGCGCGTCGAGCGCGCTCTCGGGCCGCGTCTCGGGAATGTCCATCGTGAAGCGCACCTCCTCCTCGCGCACGTCCGTCCAGCCGGCGCGAGCGGCCAGCGCGGCGAGGCGGCCGCGCTCGCCGAACTCGAACACGGTCTTCAAGCCCGGCGGCGACTGCAACGGCGGTGCGCCCGCCGCGTCGAGCGCCTCCATCGCCGCTCCGAAGTAGGGATTGTCGGCGGCGACGCCCCAGACCATGACCGCGAGTCGACCGCCGTCGCGCACGGCGCGCCGCAGGTTGGAGAGCGCGGCGAGAGGGTCCTCGAAGAACATGAGCCCGAACCGGCAGCAGGCCGCGTCGTGCGAGCCGGGCGCGACGTCGAGCGTCTCGGCGGTGGTGAGCAGCGTGGTCACGTTGCGCAGGCCGGCGGCGCGCGCCGCGCCGTCGAGCGCGGCGAGCATCTCGGGCACGGCGTCCGTCGCGGTCACTCCGCCCGAGTCTCCGACCAGCGCGGCGATGGCCAGCGCGGGGTCGCCGCAACCCGCCGCCGCGTCGAGCACGCGCTCGCCGCGGCGAGGCGCGAGGCGCTCGAGCAGCGCGCGCGTCGCGGGGGCGGTCATGGCCAGCGTGCGCTGCGCGCGGGCGATCCAGTGCGCCGCCTGGTCGGTCCAGGCCTGCACGTCCGCGCCCCCCGGCGGCGGCCCAGAGCCCCCGAAGTATTCATGATTGCCAACGGACAAGATCACAAAGCTATCTCCAGAAATGACTTATGACACCTGCTCATGCATTGACACGTCGCGGAAACGAGCGTTAGACTGTGCCCCGTCCGTGCCGCGGGCCCGAGGCCGCACCCGCGGAGTAGTCTCTTCTCCTCGCATCCCAGAGGTTGCACATGTCGCATCGAGTTTTCTTCGGCGCCCTTTCTGCCGCGTTGGTCGGGACTCTGTTCGTGGGCAAGACCCTCGCGCAGGCAGACAACGCGCTGCCCAATCCGCCGCAGTATCCCATCGAGAACCCGCCGAACGCTCAGCAGGAGATCCTCGGCAAGTTCCTGTTCTGGGAAGAGCAGATGAGCAGCGACAACACGATGGCCTGTGGCACCTGCCACATCCACGAGGCGGGCGGCGAGGACCCCCGCGCGCTGACCACGACCAACCCGCACCCCGGTCCCGACCAGCTCTTCGGCACCGCCGACGACATCCGCGGCTCGGCCGGCGTGGTGCACCAGACCAACGCCTACAACTTCACGGGCAACGACCTGCACTTCCCGAAGCCGCGCGTGACCGGCCGCCGCTCGCCGACCGCGCTGAACGCCGCGCACCACACGCTGCTCTTCTGGGATGGCCGCGCGAGCAACGTCTTCACCGACCCGCAGACGGGCAACCCGGAGATCATCTTCGGCGGCGCGCTCGAGAGCCAGGCCGCCGGTCCGCCGACCTCCGACGTCGAGATGACGCGTGAGGGGCAGACCTGGAATGACGTCGTCGCGAAGATCCAGAACGTCAAGCCCGGCGCGCTCATGTCGAACCTGCCGCCCGAGATGGCGGGCTTCGTGGCCCAGTACGGCAGCTACCCGGAGATGTTCACGGCTGCCTACGGCGACCCGGCGATCACGTCCAAGCGCGTCATGTTCGCCATCGCGAACTACGAGCGCACGCTGATCTCGGACCAGACGCCGATGGACCCGCTGCTCGTCGGCCAGATCTCCGAGCTCTCGCCCGCGCTGGAGCCCGGTCGTCTGGTCTTCCAGGGCGTCGGCAACTGCACGGCGTGCCACACGGTCCCGACCTTCATGGACGACGACTTCCACAACATCGGCGTCCGTCCGGAGACCGAGGACACGGGCCGCTTCGCGATCACGGGCGACCCGGCGGACATGGGCCGCTTCAAGACGCCGAACATCCGCAACGTGAAGCTGCGGGCGCCCTACTTCCACAACGGGGGCAAGGCCACCCTCGCCGACGTGGTCGAGTTCTATGACCACGCGGGCGACTTCGCGAACCCGAACAAGGACATCAACCTGCTCACGCTGAACCTCACGGTGCAGCAGAAGGCCGACCTGGTGGCGTTCCTCACCGACGGTGTCCTCGACCCGCGCGTCGAGGCCGGGACCTTCCCGTTCAACCGGCCGACGCTCGCCAGCGAGACGCCGTCCATGAACACGGTCTACGGCGTGGCCAGCAACAGCGGGCTCGGTGTCCCGCCGAAGATGCTGACCCACACCCCGGCCAACATCGGGAACCCGCACTGGCTGCTCGGTCTCTACGACGCGAAGCCGAACGCGACGACGCTCGCGGCTTTCTCCTACGCGTCGGCGCCGGGCCTGCCCTTCCCCGACCCGCGCTACCCGATCCCGATGAACGTCAACGCCGGGACGCTGTTCCTGCTGCTGCCGGGTGCGACGGACAACCTGGGCATCGACACGATCGCCCTGGGCATCCCGCTCAACAGCGCCCTGCTGGGCCTGAAGTTCTACGCCCAATGGTTCATCAAGGACGCGGCCGCGCTCGCCACGGGCGGCGTGTACGGATCCAAGGGCGTCGAGGTGGAAATCCGCTGAGCCGATCCTGACTCTCTCTCCAAGGCTCAACGACAGGCGTCGCGGCGAACCCGCGGCGCCTGTTGCTTTGGAGGGGATCGCGTTGGCGGTCTGACCTTCGCGTTGGCGG
>Ga0207428_10005336_pt1 | contig 11990 bp, 9 predicted proteins | sample RhiMethybrSRZTD1_FD_187600 | JGI IMG/M metagenome (GOLD analysis project Ga0207428, IMG submission 187600) | Populus rhizosphere microbial communities from Tennessee, USA - Rhizosphere MetaG P. TD hybrid SRZTD1 (SPAdes) (version 3) | ecosystem: Host-associated > Plants > Roots > Rhizosphere >... | reverse complement strand
GACCTGCATGACCGGATCGCGAAAACCAAGGGGGTGGCTGAAGTTTTGAGCCTGGTCAACGCGCCTTACGCGCGCAGCTCAGGCGGCGTGGTCTCGGCGGAGAGCCTCATCCCCGACGGGGCGACGAGGCGACGGGGCGACAGGGCGATTGAGAGACGAGGGATTGAGAGACAGGGGGATGAAGAGAATGGCGCGCCTGTCGCCCTGTCGCCCCGTCGCCCCGTCGCCCCGTCGCCCGATCCGCAACCTGCAATCGATGAAATCCGCAGGCTGGCGACCGGCGACAGGCTCTACGTCGGAAACCTCGTCTCGGCCGATTCCGGCGCGGCTGCAATGAACATCCTGCTCAAATCCGATCTGTCGACGGCGGAGCGCCACGTGATTACCCATCGGATTTATGATCTCGCGCGCGGCGCCGGATTCGATCAGGTCTATTTCGCCGGCGACCCGTTTACGCAGTGGCGCTCGACGGAAGCGGTCAAGGGCGACCTGCGGCTCTTTCTGCCGCTTACGCTGGTCTTCATCGCGCTTCTCCTCTGGCTCTGTTTTCGATCTTTCGTCGTGGTCGCGTTGCTGCTGTCGGCAATCGGCCTCGGGCTGTTGTGGCTGATGGGGTTGATGGCGTGGTTTGAAAGCCATTTCACGATCCTGGCCTTGATGCTGCCCACGCTGATGGTGGCGATCAGCTGTTCGTACATGGTTCACGTCATCAATCAGATCGGAATCTCACAGCGGGGAGTGGGGAGTGGGCGACAGGGCGACGAGGCGACGGGGCGAGTGGGAGAAGAAGAGAACGGAAGAAGTGAAGATTTAAGCCCTCGTCCCCCCGTCGCCCCGTCGCCCCGTCGCCCCGTCGCCCTGACTGCAATCGAGGAGGCTCTCAACTTCATCAGCCTGCCGGTGATCGTCTCGGCCTTGACTATCATCGCGGGTTTTCTGTCGCTGGCTTTCACGGCGATCCCGGCGATCCGGTCCACGGCCATCTACTCCGCGATCGGCGCGGCCTTCACGATGATTCTTTCGCTGACGTTCATTCCGGCCGCGATGGCGCTGATGGGCGAGCGCGCGATGAGGTTTCGCGTCGGGCTTACCGGTGGCATGGTCAGACGTCTCGAAGGCGTCGGGCGATGGGCCACATCAAACCAGACCCCGCTCTACATACTGACCGCGGTCCTCGTGGCGTTCAGCGCGGTCGGCGCGAGCCGCATCGTGATCGACATAGACTACTTTCATTTCTCCAAGCCGAATTCCGAGACGAGCGTCGGGTTGGCCGAGGTCAACAAGCGGCTTTCGGGCGCGATCAATTTCGACATCATCGTCGAAGGGAAGGGCGCCGGGGCGATTGAGACGCCAGAGGTCCTGCGGCGGATCGCCGAGCTTCAGTCGTTCGCCGAGACGCGGAAGAGCGCGAACGGGCAGGGCGTTGATCGCACACTGTCGGTTGTGGAATTTGTTAAACACGTCAACCGCGCTTTTCATGACAACGACCAGCGGCATTACGAACTGCCATCCGATAAGGGCGTCATCGACGAACTGCTTTCAGACCGCGATCGATTGCGCCAGTTTCTCACCCCCGACGGGCGAATCGCGCGGATACTCGTCCGCTCCAACCTGTCAGGTTCGCAGGCGATGGCCGGAGCAATTAGAGAGATTGAGGCGCGCGGACGCGAGCTGTTGCCGGAGTTCCGGGTCTTCGCGACCGGAACTTTCGTAATGCTCAATCGCACCTCGGATCAGATTGCGGGCGAACAATTGTTGAGCGTGTCGATCGCGCTCGTGACGATCTACTTGACGCTCTCGGCGCTCTTCGGCTCGCTGCGCGTCGGCTTCACCGCGCTCGTGCCCAACCTGATCCCGATCCTTTTTTTCTTCGGCTTTATGGGCTGGCGCGGCGTCGAATTGAATCTGACGACGAGCCTCGTGGCCAGCGTGGTGTTGGGATTGGCCGTGGACAACTCCGTCCAATTCATCGCGCGCTTCCGACGGGCGCAGGTTGGGACGGCGGATTTGCGTGAATCGATACTCGAGAGTATGCGGTTGTCAGGGCGCCCGATCATTTACGCGAATGTCGCGCTGGCCGCCACGTTCGCGATCTTTTGCTTCTCGAATTTCAAACCGATAGCCTCTTTCGGACTGCTCTCGGCCGTGACGATCATCGGATGTTTGATCGAGGATTTGGTCTTGTTGCCGGCGCGGCTGACTTCGCCGGTGTTTCGGGCTAAGTAGCGTAAATGCTCCCGCGGAAGGGCATTGCCCAGTTGGGCCAAATCGGCCATTCCAACGATGATTTCAGGGCGCAGGCTGCTTTCTTATTTCGTTTGTTTTGAGCAACAGAGTTTTATGGTGATGTCCGGTATGGCTGTGAAACAGCTTGCCAGACACGGTCACTCTCTGTCCGAGAAGGCGTCGATATCGCCTGTATTGATCGGCTTCCAGCACAAGTTGTATTTCTCTTTCATTGTCCGCCTCTACATTGATATCGTCCGAAGCAATAACGCAGATCGCTTTTTTAAGCTTGAGGACCCAAATTGTTTCAGGCTCATCGCCATTGGCGATACTCTCGTAGTTGGGACGGCCGGGGTGAGTCTCAAGGACGATGACGCCGGAAAGTCTAACTACCTTCGGCTCATAAGCAAGACATTGAGCCACGGCCGACCTGGGCGCCGAAAATCCGATGGCGCTCGTTACAACAGCTAGCAATAGAATGTGGCGCGGCGCAAAGATTTGATAAGTCATTTTATTTTCCTCCCGGGCGTACTCTATATGTTGGTAACACCAAGATCTGGATTTTGGCGACGAGTCAGTACTCTGTAAACTAAGTTTTCTTGTGTTTAGCGTTTTTTTTCTGGCGATATCCAGTTTAACTACAAACGTTGGGAGAGAGCGTTTAGACGCTCTCATTTGATGGTTGAAAATTCGTTGGATGTGTCGATATCACTTGTTCTGATTTATACAAACACCAAAAATTTAGTTTCCAGAGTAGTCAGTCCCGCGAGCGGAGCCTTCGCCAACGGCCGCTCGCTACCGCTTTCGGGCGAAGTGATTGAATCATTCTAGCAATTGGAGTCACTGAACGCTCTTGTCAACTAATTCGCCGATCATAGCGCTCAACATACAAATGTTTTCTCGACTCTTTTCGACAATAGAAAATATGGAACCCAAATGTGCAGACCGATGAACTTCATGATCAGCGCCGTTTCCTCCTTAGCGTATCCTGCGCTTCCTGCGATAGCAGGGATGAGGCCAGATAAAAAATGGCCTGCGAGAATCAGAAGGAATATTATAGGTATTGAAACAGCTATCAGCTTAGGGAACACCCTCTTTTTACGGAAGAAAAACACAAGCGTAACTATATTCCAAAAGAGGATTAACGTAGCCGTCATGGCGTCGAAGATAAGCACAAGTTTCCACTGCGGATGGAACTCGGGCGAGTTGGGGTTTGTGAAAAGCTCCCACCTTGAAGATCTAATGATTGGAGCCATTGAGCCGAGGAAATAAGCTAGATTCTGAGCCAGGTTGAAGATCAAGAGGACGGCGACCAGGATCAGCGCGCCACGGATTTTCGGAGGCTTGGTTTCTTTCCAAGGGGCTTGGGGGCGTTCAAGGCTGATTTTTTCTTTTTGAGTCGATTCGCTTAAGGGTTCGGGATTCATACGTGATTATTAATTGCTCTCGGTTCCATCACTACCTCCCAGGCCTCTCTGTCGCGTAGCAGGGTCGAAAGCAGCATCGTGTGCAGCCCATGCCCGGAGCGCGACGCGCGCACATGCCCCAGCACGGGCATCCCGGCCAGCGCCAGGTCGCCGATGATGTCCAGAATCTTGTGGCGCACGAACTCGTCCTCGAACCGCAGAGGCTCCGGGTTGAGCATGCCGTCGCGCGTCAGCGCGATCGCGTTTTCGAGCGATCCGCCGCGCGCCAGCCCGCTCCGCCGCAGCGTCTCGATCTCTTCGACGAAGCCGAACGTGCGGGCGGGGGCGATCTCATTTGAATAATCCCGTGGGCAAATGCTGACCTCGCGCCGCTGCTCTCCTATCATCGGGTGGTTGAAGGCGATCAGGCAGGTGACGCGGAATTCGTCGGCGGGCTCGATCGACATGACGCGATCCTTTTCCCTGACCTCGACCCGTTTGAGCGCGCGCAAGTAGGCCCGCGGGGCCTGAAGCTGGATCACGCCAGCCCGTTCGATCAGTTTAGCCCACGGGCCGCTGCTGCCGTCCAGGATCGGCGCCTCCACCGAATCGATCTCGATGATCGCGTTGTCCACGCCACACCCCATTAGCGCCGAAAGCAGATGCTCGACCGTGGCGATCATCACGCCCGATTTCATCAGTGTCGTGGCGTAGCTGACGTGCGCGACATGCTCCGGCGAGGCCGGAATTTCGAAGTCGTTCAGATCGACGCGGCGAAATACGTAGCCGGTATAGGCCGGGGCGGGTTTCACCTTGACGGTTACCGGGGTGTTGTAATGAAGTCCTGTTCCACTCGCGCCGAAATCGGCGCCAATCGTCGTCTGTTTGCTCAAGCAGGTGATCCCTTTCGAAACTGTGTGGATGGATCAGCGCCACTGGTGGTAGCGGGCGGGGCTATATTAATGATGGGACGCTCGCTACCGCTCGCGTCGCCGAGCCGAGCAATAAAGCAATCTGCGAGCCATTTTCACCATCGTGCGGCTGACGGCTCGTAAATGCTTTATCAACTAGGACGATTGGCGGACTGGGAATTGACGCTTAATAAAGGGTTGTCGCTTTTTAGCAACATCGGCCGGCCGGCGTTGTTGTTATCGGGCTACTGCTACGCGCATAAAAAACAACGGCTGCGGGTGGCGTCACTCCGCAGCCGTTGTTTAGATTTGCCTTCCTTCACGATCGTGCTAGCGTCCACTTGCCGCTAACTCGCCGGCAGGCCCCGCCGTTCAGGGTTATTCGATCGGGCGGCGGTATTTTTTGCGATTGCGCTTACGGGCCAGCGCCGATTTCAGGCGGGCCTTTTCTCCGGGTGGAACATAGAAGGCGTGCCGCTTGACTTCGCGAATAATGTCTTCCTGTTGCACCTTACGTTTAAACCGGCGGAGAGCGCTCTCCAGCGTCTCGTTATCGCCGAGTTTGATTTCTGCCACTTGTTTTTCACCTGCCTTTCAATGAGGAAGATTGAACACTGCGCCTGACCTTCGCCTGATAAGACCTGTTGAGTCTGTGGGGACGCCATGCGGATAACGGCGAGGGTAGAGCGAACCGCAACCTTAACGTTCAGCCCCGCGAACTGTCAAGCGCGAACCATTCGATTGCGGAATGCGGATTGCGGAATGCGGATTATTGATTCAGAATCTGCCGCCTGGAACCGCAGGTTGCGAAGCTGTGATTGAAATATTTTTCAATCCGCATTCCGCATTCCGCAATCATCGATCCTCTACAGTGTTTGGAATTATGAAAGTTTTCGTGATTGGTTCAGGCGGGCGTGAGCATGCGTTGGTCTGGTCATTGGCTCGTAGCCCGCACGTCAAACAAATCTATTCCGCGACCGCCAACGCGGGCATCCTGAAACAGACGACGCCCGCCGGCGTGAGCGCGGGCGACATAAATTCAATCGCCGAATTCGCCGCGCGCGAGAAGATCGATCTGGTCGTTGTCGGCCCCGAACAGCCTCTGGTCGACGGCGTGGCCGACGCGCTCGTCGAGCGCGGCGTCGCGGTCTTCGGGCCGTCGCGGGCGGCGGCGAGACTCGAAGGCAGCAAGGTCTTCGCCAAGGAGTTTATGACGCGCCATAACATTCCGACCGCGCGCCACCGCGTCGCCGACAACGTCGAAGACGCGATGGAAGCCGTTACCGGCGCCCATTTCGGTTTTCCGGTCGTGGTGAAAGCCGACGGACTGGCGGCGGGCAAAGGCGTGATAATCGCCGAAGACGAAGCGCAGGCGAGGCTGGCGATCGAGGATTTGCTCGTCAGGCGCAAGTTGGGCGACGCGGGCGCGAGAATCGTGATCGAAGAGTGTCTGGCCGGGCGCGAACTGTCTTATCTCGTCTTCAGCGACGGGAAGGATTACGCGCCGATGCCTGTCGCCCAGGACCACAAGCGCGCGTTCGACGGCGACCAGGGGCCGAACACCGGCGGGATGGGGGCCTTCTCGACGCCGGGATTGTTAGACGCGCGACTCGAACGGCGGATCGTGGGCGAGGTCGTCGAGCCGACGCTGGAGGGCGCCCGCGCCGAAGGCTTCCCGTTCAGCGGAGTGTTGTATTGCGGTCTAATGATCACCGCCGACGGCCCGAAGGCGCTCGAATACAACGTGCGCTTCGGCGACCCTGAAACCCAGGCGATCCTGCGGCGACTCGACGGCGACTTCGCCGAAGTGGCTCTGGCTGTGGCGCAAGGACGGTTGTCGGACGCGCAGCCGCATTTGTCATTCTGGAGTGAAGAGACGGCGACCTGCGTGGTGATGGCTTCGGCCGGTTATCCGGGAGATTATTCCGCCGGGAAAACGATCGCCGGTATTAATGAAGCGGAGCGACTTGATGGCATCGTCGTCTTCCACGCCGGAACGAAATTTAATGCCGATGGAGAGGTAGTGACCGCCGGCGGGCGTGTGTTGGGTGTGACATCCCGCGCTGCGACGCTGGGAGAAGCGACAGCGCGGGCGTATGAGGCAGTCAGCATGATCCGGTTTGACGGGAGGCAGTACAGAAATGACATCGGCGCCGCCCGTTAACAAGTTGGGTAACCGTTAATCGACCTACCAAATGCACTCCATTTTTAGCCTCCATTGCAACCCCGCCCTGATCATAACAGCTTTGTAACTGTATCCAGATTGATCTCACCATCCCCCAGCCGGCGCCTTGCCTGTCTGCTGGAGGATACCTAGAAAAAGCACGCTTCACGTAGACTGACAAACCACTACTGAATATCGCTGCTGCCCCCATAGTTTAAGCGCTCATTCTGAAAGTGCAGTACCCAGAACATTAACGGCAAACTCGCACGTCCTATAAGTATTAAGTATGTGGCTGGTGGATCTCTGTCCTAGTGTGGACGAATGACATTGGAAAATCTCTGGACATTATGCGCTGCTTGTAATCAACGGAAAACTGAGTTTAACCGACAAATGGAGCGCCGGATGCGCTGAAATGCGCAAGTCTGGTTCGGTGAGGAGAGTGGAGAAATGTGTGGCGCTTTGTGAGAACCAAAGCTGGTCACAGCCAATACAACGCGCTCTGCTCCTACTCTACCGCAGGAATGCGCTGTGGGCGAAGCCCTGTTGTAATGCGCCTTCCGCCGACATATTATTCGCGGACCAATCCATCTGAACAGGTAATCGAAGGCTGGAGGATGTTTTACCATGAGGCTTAAAGCTCCTAAGGGCAAGGCGGGGGCGAGCAAATCGAAAGTCAGCGCCGATCCTGTGAGCGAGTTCTATACTCGTCACCCCTACCCACCACCGGTAGAAGATCTGGATCGTCTTCGTGACGCGTGGCAGGCCGAGAATCCCAATCGCTCCGAGTACCATTTGCATTGGCCTGACAAGGAATACCGCTCCGATCTGGATGTCCTCGTTGCCGGATGTGGAACGTGGCAAGCTGCAAAGTATGCGCTCTGTCACCCCGATGCCCGCGTGGTTGGTATTGATGTTAGTCCGGCTAGTCTCGAGCACACTGAGACGTTGAAGCGGAAGTACAACTTAACGAATCTCGTAACACGTCAGCTGCCTATCGAGGACGTCGCCAAGTTGGACAAGAGCTTCGACCTAATCGTTTGTACCGGCGTGCTGCACCATCTCGCCGATCCGGATGCGGGTTTGCGCGAACTCCGGTCCGTGTTGAGACCCGAGGGCGCGATGAACTTGATGGTGTACGCGCCTTACGGGCGAACCGGCGTTTACATGATGCAGGAATATTGCCGGAGACTTGGCGTCGGAACCTCGAAAGAAGAGATCGATGATCTTACTGTGGCGCTGAAATTGCTGCCTCAACATCATCCGTTGTTTGCTACAATGAGCGGCTCAAGGGATTCCTTGAACGCCGAGGCTCTAGTTGATGCGCTGCTGCATCCGCGCGACAGGGCGTACTCAGTGCCGGAGCTCTTGGACTTTATCGAACGCAATGAATTGACGCTGGGCCGCTGGCACTGGCAGGCGCCTTACCTACCTCAATGCGGTTTGATCGCGGAGGCGCACCATGCGAGTAGGCTGCTCACTCTTCCCGAACGTGAGCAGTATATGGCGATGGAACTTTGGCGAGGCTTGATGACTATCCACAGCCTCGTGGTCCACCGAAGCGACGTGAACAACGACGGCTTGAAGGTTCGCTTCGATGACGAACGCTATTTGCGCTATGTGCCGATTCGTCTCCCGTGGACCATCTGCGCCCAGGAAGACCTTCCTGCCGGTGTCTCTGGTATCTTGTTTAACCAAACTCATGTGTTTGACGATCTGATGCTTTTCATCGATGCCCGAGAGAAGCGGATGTTTGAGGCAATCGACGGACGTCGTACCATTTCAGAGATTCTTGACAACGTGAAAGAGAAGGATACCTCGCCGCTCTTGTTCGAGAAGCTCTGGTGGTACGACCAGGTGGTATTTGACACGTCGAAGGCTCAGTGACAAGACAAATTACCCCGTCATGTTGAATATCGATTCTCGATCTTCGGTCCTCGATCTTCGATCTTCTACAGTTTATTGGAATTATGAAGGTTTTTGTGATTGGTTCAGGCCGGCGTGAGCATGCGTTGGTCTGGTCACTGGCTCGCAGTCCGCACGTCAAACAAATCTATTCCGCGACCGCCAACGCGGGAGATTACTCCGCCAGCAAGACGATTACCGGGATAGACGAGGCGGAGCGCCTGGGTGGCGTCGTGGTCTTTCATGCCGGAACGAAGATTATTGCCGACGGGGAGATAGAGACAGCCAGCGGGCGGGTGTTGGCCTGACCGCCCGCGCGGCGACGCTCGGAGAATCGACCTCGCGGGCGTATGAGGCAGCAGGCATAATCCGGTTTAATGGAATGCAGTACAGGAATGACATCGGCGCCGCCCGTTAACAAGTTACGTAACTGTTAATCGACCCACCCAATTCACCCGCATTTTTAACCTTGATTGCAATCCCACCCTGACCGTAACAGTTTTGTAACCGTATTGGTATTGATCGTCCCATTCCTCGTTGATAGGTTGCCTACTTGGAGGATACCTAAAAAAAAATACCACGCTTCACCAGATTTGACGAACCACTACTAACTATTGCTGCTGCCCCTTTGTTGAAGCGCTCGGTCTAAAATTGCAGTACCCCAGAAAAATAACTGCACCTTCACACATTCTATAAAGCATGTGGCCGATAGATCTCTGCCCGGATGTTGACTCATAACATTACGGGATTAGAGGTTTGAGGCATAACTACACCCAAGGAGAACTCAAATGCCAAAAAAACGGAAAAAGACAAAGAACGATAGTTCGGACGTCACCCGTAGAGACATTCTCAAAGGGGCGGGGGCCGCAGGCGCCGCCGCCGTTTTGGGACCCATGATGCTGACATCGAGGAAGGCCTTCGCCACTCAGGGTGAAGGAACTATAGAGTACCCGCAACCACCCCCAGGTGGAGGAGGTGGCGCAGGCGAGCCGGTATTATGTGCGCTGCCCGCGCCGCCTAGCCCGCCGACCAGGCCGTTCGTCGACGTTTTTGGGGTTCCGCCCTCGGCGCAACGGACGACACTGATGCCCAGGCCGACCAAGAACGCCAACACATCCGGAGGCGAAGCCGCTCGCGTACCCCACCAGCGCTGGGACGAGTTTTTGCCCGAAGCGGAATATAGTATGATAGCTAAGGCCTCGACCCATCGCTTCCACACCGACTTTAGTCCGACCTACATTTGGGGGTTCAACGGCGTATACCCGGCCCCGACGCCTCGGACCAATTATGGCGATCCGGCGATCGTCCGCTTCACAAACAGCCTGCCGGCGACGACCACCACTATCGGCAGGAATGAGATCACCGTTCACCTGCACAATGGACATACGGCGTCGGAGAGTGACGGCTTCGCCGGCGACTTCTTCAGCAGAGGACTGTTCAAGGACAATCACTACGCCAACGCTTACGCCGGCATTGACGCCTTCGGGTCAAGTGGCGGTGTGAAGGGCGACCCGCGTGAAGCCATGCACACTTTCTGGTTTCACGACCACCGGGCCGCTTTCACTGCGAACAACAACCTTCTGGGCCTCAACGGGATGTACATCCTGTACGACCAGGCGGATCCGGGACATCAGAACAACACCGCCGGCTCGCTTCGACTGCCGGGCATTTACGGCATAACCGACCACCCTTTGATCCTCACCGACAAGAGGTTCTGCGCCACCGCCAACGGGCGCACCGAGATGGTCAATCAGATTGGGGGCGGAGACAAATGGATCGTCAATGGAAGGATTCAGCCCAAGATGAGCGTCAGAAGGAAACAGTACCGTTTCCGGATACTGAACACCGGGCCGACAAAGACCTGGACCCTACGGGTCGTTGGGCCTACCGGAGCGCAGGCTCCCATGACGGTCGTCGCGGTGGACGCCAATTTCCTCCGCAATCCGTGGGTAATTTCCAACACCGACCTGACCGTCTTTGTAGCCTCGCGCTATGACGTGATCATCGACTTCAAACAGTTCCCGGTCGGCTCCAAAGTCTACCTGCGGGAGGCCGCCGCGCAGAATGTCGGCTTCCCGGCGCCTGAGCCGCTGCCAGCGGGATTGGCCATCGAGAACGTCGTGATGCGGTTCGACGTGGTCGGAGAACCCATCATTGCAGACACGCCGCCGATTCCGAACACGCTGGTCAACTTGCCTGCTATTCCGACGCCGACCAGTTGCCATCAGTGGCGCTTCACTCTCGAACCTCCGCCGGGATCTCCCCCGGGCACGCCGAACCAGTTCCTGATCAACGAACAGCCGTTCGACCCGAACAGGGTGGACCATGTGGTGCTCAAGGGCTCTACGGAGGAATGGGAGTTGAAGAACGACGTCCTCGCAGGCAACTGGACCCACCCGGTTCACATTCACTTTGAAGAGGGCCGGGTTACGGAGCGAACGATAAGAGTCGACGTCGGGCTTCCGACCGAAAGGACTGTAGTGCAGACGCTCCTCCCGGACGAAGACGCTAACAATGCGCGGAGAGACGTCTATCCGCTCCCCGGGCAGAATTCGGTGAAGCTGAAGATGCAGTTCAGAGACTTCGTCGGGCGATACCTGATCCACTGCCACAACATGGCCCACGAGGACAACTTCATGATGGTGCGGTGGGACATCGTCGCCACCAAGTCAGAGTATGATACGCGCATGGCAGAGATACGCGCACGGCGAACGGCGGCTGGGTTGCCGAACGTGCCTTGCGGAGGGAGGAGGCCGTAACCCGATGAACAGAAGGGATTTGCTTACCCGATTCGCAGGCCAGGGGGCGGCAGTCCAAGGGCTCAACTCGTCAAACCGGGCTGACCTGTTATCGATTGGCGTCCTTCTCACCCATGAAAACAAACAGGTCAAGTTTTACGATGACCTGATCAAAGGTAGGCAGGTGATAGTCAACTTCATGTACGCTTCCTGCACCGGCGCCTGCCCGATGGTCACGGAGAAGCTGGCTCAAGTCCACAGGGCGTTGAAGGATCGAATGGGTAAAGACCTGTTCATGTATTCAATCACCTTGTATCCGGAACAGGACGACCCCGCTGCATTGAAGAAATTCGCTACAATGCACGGGGCGCTACTTCCGGGCTGGACCTTCTTGACCGGCGATCCCTACGACATCGAAACCATTCGTTACAGGCTATTTCGGGAGAACCACATCAAGTTCGACCTCGACCCGGGTTTCCATACGTCGAAGATTCGCGTCATCAACGACGCGACCAACTGCTGGACCCATGCGAACCCGTATTCGAGCCTGGAAACGATGCTGCAACACATCTCCTGGGCCGACCCACCCAAGTCGCCCCAGGAGATAATTGAGGAAAACAAAATTCTTCAAGAGAAAATAGAC
>Ga0207428_10005331_pt1 | contig 11995 bp, 7 predicted proteins | sample RhiMethybrSRZTD1_FD_187600 | JGI IMG/M metagenome (GOLD analysis project Ga0207428, IMG submission 187600) | Populus rhizosphere microbial communities from Tennessee, USA - Rhizosphere MetaG P. TD hybrid SRZTD1 (SPAdes) (version 3) | ecosystem: Host-associated > Plants > Roots > Rhizosphere >... | reverse complement strand
GTCCCCACCAGGCCACTGAGCTGGAAGTTCGTGGACGTCAGCGTGGCGTTGGTGTTGCCGTCATAGGGCTTGGTCGGATCCCCGATAATCGCCGCCGTCACCGTCTTTTGATTTACTGTTTGGCCACCGGTCAATGACCCGTTGCTATTTGAGAAGGCACCGGTAGCTGTATAGGAAGCTGAAACGCTATGGCTTCCCGCCGACAATGCGGAGGTCGTGAAGGTCCATGTCGCCTGGGCCGCTGTCGTCGCACCAGCTGTGCCTCCAAATGTATTTCCATCAATAATGAAATTCACACTGCCGGTGGGCGTACCAGTGCCAGCACTCCTTGCCACCGTTGCGGTGAAGGTGACTGCATTGCCGTATGTAGATGCGTTTAAGCTAGAAGCGACCGTCGTGTTGGTACTCACAGCTGCATTGACAGTGACGGCGCTGTTCTCCTGATCTGAACCTGAACGAGTTCCGCCACCGGAAAATGTTTGCTCGATATCCAGCACAAGGCGGTATGTGCCAGGCGTCACACTGGTAGGCACGGTGACATTCAAGGTTTGATTAGTCACGGTTCCAAGGGGGAGTGTGGCGTCCGTTCCGATTGTAATACTCGTCGAACCGCTGACCAGCCTCGCCGTCACAATTTGACTTGAAAAAGCTTGGCTGCCAGGTCCGGCATTAGTTGTCGTCGCATTGTATGTAATCGTGAAATTGTCGCCAGCATTGACAGTCACTGGAGACGCGTTTGTTGGGCTCAGGATGTTAAGCGCTGTCACTTGGTCCGTGAAATCCGTCGTCGCCACGGCACCGTCAGTCTGACCGGTAGCGGTCAGACGCAGAGAAGAGTTCGCATACTGATCCTCCACGAACCAAGTTGTACTTATACTGCCATTGACCGTGAGATCGTTGTCGGGACGGATCCAGTCGGCCTGCCCGTCGGCGTTCCGGTCGATCGCTTGCCCTGTGATGGGATCATAATCTTGACGGGCCTCGAAACCTCCCACGCCATCCGTGACATACCAAGGCAAATTGCCCATCGGAAAATCTTCGACGCCATCCGTGCGGGTCACCTGGAACTGCACCATTTCGCCTTCGGCAAATTTCGCGCCTTCTTGGTCCGTGTTTGAAGTGGTGATGACTGCGGTCTCGCCCGGAGAATAATCTGCCTTGTCAGTGGTTACAACAGCTGCCGTCGCCACAGGCTCGGTGACGGGCATCTCCGTCGGTGCCACCGGCGCGGCGGATAACAGCAGCCGCGGTTCGAGAGATTCAAGCACAAACGACGGCCGATGATCGGACGACGAGACGCGTGGTCTTTTGTGGGCAAACAATTGACGCTTCAAGAATTGTGCGAGTCTCATCGAGTCATCTCCTTGTTGCAAGCGAGGCTCATGTGTTGTTCAACGCTTTTTCTCATCAAGCACAAATTGCGATGCCCTGACACCAACTGCCCTAACGTTTTTCGGATTCATGACAGCCGTCATCTTAAAGTAGTCCACGTACGTGACAAATCCCGCAGAAGAAGTGAGGAGGGAATGCCGCAGATTGAGGATCAGTTCGGGTTGGGCAGATACGACGAAAGTGACAAAAATTGGTACTGAGGACCTGGCGTGTTACCGCAATTCCTCGAGACGTCCCTGGGCTCTGGCCAGATTCACACGTGAGGCATTCAGGCGAAACAAGGCATCGATCATGTTATCTCGTGCTCGCACCAACGAGAACAATGCATTGGACAACTCCAGCGTATTCGAACTCAAGACATGAAACCGTTCACGGGCCAAGGACACTTCCGTGAGCGCGGCCTTCAGTCCGTCTTTGCCAATCCGCTGTTGCTCCAGCGCCGCTTTCATGGTGACCAGCGCTTCCCTCAAATCGAGATTGACTTGGTTCTTCACCACGTCGAGCTTATACAGTTCCTGGTTAAACTGGCTTCGGCTTTCTCCGATTCGCCCTTCTCGCTGTCCCCCATCGAAAATAGGAACCGACAAGTGCACGCCCACATTGTACGTGCTGAGCGTGTTGTCGATCTGAGTCCCGATTAAGCCGTAATCGCCCTGGGCAGAGACAGACGGAAGCCGCTCCCCTTTGATGGATTTAAGACTCAACTCCGCCGTCTTGATGCGTTGCAGTTGGGCCTTCAACTCGGGGCGATTGTTCACCGCCGCTTCCATCGCGCTTTCCAAACTGGGAACCGCTTCGACGAATGACTTCAATTCATCGGTCAAGACAATGTTTCCATCAAACCCGATGGCGAGATCATTCAGGAGCACGAGTTTGGCTCGCTCCACGTCACCTTTTGCCAACTCGAGGCGCTGTCGTTCATTTTCTAATTGGGATTCCAGCCTCGCCGTATCGAGTCCCGTCGCCATCCCACCCGTCTGCCGCGTTCTTACAAATGTCACGAGGTCTTCAAACAGTCCCACGTTGGCCACACGCGCTGCGACCGTTTCCTGATTACGCAGCACCTCAAAATAATGCAACCCCACGGTGGCCATGGTATCGTTCTGGGTTGCCGACGACTCCAATTCCGCCACTTGAAACGCTGAACGCGACGCTCGCCACCGATCGATGAGACTCAAACTGAACAATGATTGAGATAATGTCCCGCGTCCATCGAAAATGTTGAAGGGCTGCGAACGAGTCGGCGTGCCGCCGATTGTTCCGAAGAAGAATGTTTGATTGTTGTATTTTCCCTGCGATGCGAGATTGGGCAGCAACGCACCCAGCTGTGTCTTCGAAACGGAGCGTGCGGCTTCAATACGCTCACGATACAATTTGACGTTCGGATTATTGTCCAAGGCCGCCTGGATAGCGTCGGCCAAACTCAGCTTGAGCACCAAGGGTTCGTCCGGGCGGGAGGTTTTTATCCCGTCGTCTTGAGCCAAGGCATCACTCGCTCCTGCCGACAGCAGTTGCATGGCGAAACCGGCGGCAATGCACCAGGATGGAAATCCTTTCAGGGATACATATGACATGGAACTCCCTCGCTCGCGATCCGCGCCTGGTACACTAAGGCACAACCACACCGCTTGTTATTCCGCTAATTGAAAGTCAACAGTGCAGCCAAGGCCCGCCGGCAAAGCATTGTTCGGGTTGGGCATCTCGAGACGTACTCCAAACGTTCCGCTGGCGCTGTCGGCAACTGGGTTCACGACGGTCACCCGCCCGACATGCACAGCCTGACCATTGCCTTCGGGACGTACAACCGCTTTCATTCCCGGCTTAACCTTGCCGAGTAAGGTCAAAGGTGCGAACACTTCGACGCGCAAGGGATCAATTTGAGCAAGCTTAAGAATCGGCGCTTGTCGTGCCAATTCTCCGGGAGACAACAAACGATCAACCACCACGCCGGTGAGAGGGCTATAGATGCGATGTAGATTCAACGACGCCGTCGCGCGTTGCCATTCGAGCTCGGCAATCCGCTTATTTTCCACGGCTTCTAAGTGTGCCATCTCGGCCAGAACCTGTTCAGTTTGTGCTTCGTCAACTTCGTGTTTGGCGATGGAGTTTGATTTATACAGATCCATCGCCCGCTCAAGCTTCCTCGTGCTGAACCCGACCTTCGTTTGCGTACTTTTGATCGTGGCCTCGGCATCAGCTTTCGCTTTTGCCCACGCAACCGTCGCTTCCTCAACACTCGCTTCCAGTGTGACAAGGATTTGCCCCTTCGTAATCCAGTCTCCCCGATCCACTCTTACCGTTTGGATGATCCCTTCTACTGGTGGCCCAACCGAAACCTCCATATAGGGTTTGATCACGCAGGCGATGTTACCCGCGAATGCACTAGTCGCTGAGGCCGCCACCCACCAGGAGCAGCCGCTCACTAGCGCAATGATCAGGCAGCGGAGACAGTGCATTCCTACTCCTTGTTCTTGCCGAATCGCACAGTGCACTTCAATCCTGCAGGCAGCTTCAGGTCATGGTTCGGCAATTCGAGACGCACACCGAAGGTGCCGCTCGCCGCATCGACAACCCGATCGACGACGGTCACCTTTGCCGCATATTCTCCAGGCACGGGCGCTTCCGGTTTGACATAGGCCGAGGACCCGACGGTGATTTTCCCCAACATCGCGACCGGCGCGTACACTTCGACACGCAGGGGGTCGATCTGTGCGATCTTCAGAATTTTTTCCTGTTTGGGGAACTCTCCCGGATGCATGAACCGCTCGACGACCACCCCATTGATCGGACTTTTAATGGTGCGGAGAGCTACCTCGGCCGAGGTGCGCTGCAATTCCAAATCGGCCAATCGCCGATTCGTCAATTCTGCTTGCGCATGCTGGACGGACCCTGTTGCCCGCTCCACACTCGTATCGAGCGTCGCGAGAATCTGTCCTTCTTTCACGAGATCCCCGCGATCCACTTGTACGGTTTCCAAAAGGCCTCCAACCGGGGTCGTGATCGTGATGACGACAAACGGTTGGATGAGACAGTTGAGATCTTGCGGGGCTGCCGTTACCAGTTGAGACCACCCCAGGAGAGCCGCTGCCACAGTTATCGCGACAGGTTTGCATCTACACATGACAGTTCTCCCGCTCCAGTCGTCATTCCATCCGCCCAGAAAAGGCCAGCGTGGATCCGAGTTGTTCCTCGCTCTGCAACAACTCTCGTCGAGCCCGCGCATGCATGCGCTCCGCGGAGATCTGCGCCCGACGCACAAGGAACCCCGCGACCCTGCCTTTCAGCGAGCCGCACGACTTCAGCAGGACGTACGTCATCCACCGTGAGAGACCGCCGCGAGTGGCCACCAGATCATCTTCGAAGGACGTCATGGTCTCGTGACTGCCAGGATCTCCTTGACGTCCCGTGCGCCCGTACAACTGACGATCAATCCGTCCAGCTTCATGACGTTCGGTCGCGACCACATGGAGACCACCGGCTTCTGCGACGCCCGGTTGCAATTTGATGTCTGTGCCCCGTCCGGCCATGTTGGTGGCAACCGTTACACGCCCCTTCTCTCCGGCCCTTGCCACAACAGATGCCTCTTCCTGATCTTGCCTGGCATTCAAGACGACGTGGTCAATCGACGCTTCGGTGAGCCTCGCACTCAGAAGCTCGGATGCGGCGACGGACCGAGTCCCGACAAGCACCGGGCGTTGCTGATCGTGTAATTCTTTAATGCGCTCCACGGCCGCATTCCATTTTTCATTCGCCGTCGCGAAGAGCCGCTCGCCATGGCAATGACGTTGCAGAGGACGATGCGTGGGAATGGTAGCGGTCGGCAGTCGATAGACACTCCACAATTCACCAGCTACCTCCTGTGCCGTCCCAGTCATGCCGGACAGCCAGAGATACCGACGAAAGAACCGCTGGTACGTGATCCGCGCTAATGAAGTTTGCATTGGCGTCACGGGGCAGCCTTCCTTGATCTCAATCATTTGATGAAGACCCTGCTCCCAGGAGCGGTCACCCATAATGCGCCCCGTGTATTCATCAATGATCTGCACCTTCTCATCCCGCATTAGGTAGTGCGTATCGCGATGGAAGAGATGCAGCGCCGTTAATGCCTGACGGACAAGTTCTTCACGTCGCCGAGGACCAGACCAGAGGCCGGTGAGTGCTGCCGCGCGTGCGTTCAGTGCGGCCCGTCCTTCAAGTGTGAATCGGATGCTTCGCTCGCGGCCATCGAGCAAGAAATCCTGGTCTCGCCGCAGCTGACGCGCGAGTTTCAGCGCCGTCTCGTAAATGGGTTTTTCTGGCGCCTGCCCACCAGCCCCGGAAATGATTAAGGGGACCCGCGCTTCGTCGATCAGCACACTGTCGGCTTCATCGACGATACCAAAGCAAAGGCCTCGCAGCACCAATTGTTTGAGTTTCGTCGCATCACCGTACAACCGCTCGAGCTGAAGCTGAATCCGATTTGGCTGCCGCCCAACCGCAAGGCGGTCGCGGAGATAATCAAAGGCCAATTCCTTGTTGCAACAGTACGTGATATCGCAGGCATAGGCGCGACGCCTGGCAACGGGATCGAGCTCATGGGTAATGGCGCCCACCGTCAAGCCCAACATCTCATAGAGCGGCTTCATTTCGCGCGCGTCCCGGTCGGTGAGATAATCATTCACCGTAATGATGTGGACGGGCACACCGGCCATGGCGGCGGTGGCCGCGGCCAAGGTTGCCGTGAGCGTCTTCCCTTCACCGGTCGCCATCTCGGCGATGCACCCGTTCAAGAGAACCCATCCCCCGAGGATCTGCACGTCATAGTGCCGCTGTCCGATTGTTCGTTCAGCAACCTCGCGGACCAAGGAAAACGCGCGATACACCAGTTCCTCTGAGAGGCCACCACGACGCAGACGTTCCCTCAATTCACCGGCCTGCTGGCTAAGTTGTTCGTCCGACTGGCGCGCGAGGATCCTCCCTCGCTCCGACACGCGCTCGACCACGTTGGTCGAAAGACAGCGCCTGACGCGTCGCCAGCGAATGACTGGGCTGATCAGCCGGCTGCCTTGAACGTCCCACCATCCTTCCCTTGGTGTGTGACGCTCCGGATAGGCGCTGTGGAGCGCGGTCCGTTCTCGCGCAAAATCAAACATTGAACCTCGTCAGGAAGAGCTGGCGTCCCTGTCGGTACCATTGGGCAAGCAAGGAATCCCACCCGTGATCGAAACGCACGTAGACGCGTCCGCCCACGTTGACCAAGCCATGTTGGGCCGGCAATTCGAGGTCAATCTGAAAGAGCCGCTTCAGCGCTTTTTGGCCCTTGGGATCGTGCGGATCCAGTGGCACCAGCCCTCCCCCCTCGCTGCCGAGTGCCGCGCTGGGAAGCTCTTCGCTGGCGGCAGGCACCAAACGTTTCACCTTTGCTGTCATCGGTTCCGTCAATCGGTCGGCCAACCGGACTTGAACGCCCCGGATGCCATGCCGGATCAAATCGATGTCGTTCTGATCCACGATGGTTCTCACAATGATGGTGTTCACATCGACGACGTGGGCAAGCACCTCTCCTCGCTTCATGAACCGCCCAGGGAGATCTTCCGCCTTCGGCAACACGAAGGTGCCGCGCGTCTTGCTTCGAATCACCAGATCCGCTTCACGCTCCCGTGCTCGGGCGAGACGTTCTTCAATGTATCGCTGTTCTTCCTCAAGAATTTTGGACTTCACAAGATCGGTGACGGTCTGCTCGCGAATGCGGGATGCGATCTCCTGTAATTGTGCTTCGAAGACCTTCACGTCTTTGATGACCTCTGGGTCGCGACAGAGCATGAGCAAGTCACCGGCCTGCACCGTGGCCCCCGGCTTTGCTGTGACTCGCTCCACAAAGCCATCGACTTCGGCACGTACGATTGCCTCGTCCGGGATCCACACCACTCCTTCCGCTCTGGTACGAAAGGGCGCCGGAAACAGCGCCAGCAGCACAACGGCCACTGAAGCCATTGCGGTACTCACAGCCATCGCGCGTCCGCGCACCCGACGGATCCTTGGACTGCTGAACAAGTATTTCAGCCCCTTGCTTAACGGCAACACAAACCAGGTGAACACGGTCATGACCGCAAACAGGACCCCGAGGAGAAACAATTGATCGGCCAAATACATCAGAATCGCCACGACCACCAGCACCCGATAGATAAAAGAGGACACGGCGTAGGTCACAAACCACGCCCGCTCTCCGTTGGTCGTACGAGGCTCCTGCGCATCGGCAGATCCGAAAAGGTAGCGCTCGCACAGATACCCCAAATAGGTATTGGCCCGTTGGCGGAGGTTGGGGATTTCCAGCACATCTGCCAGGATGTAATAACCATCAAATCGCAAGAGTGGATTCGCATTGAAGACCACCGTCGAGATGCCGGCAATGAGAATCGCGTTATAGGCGAGCGTGCGCACGACGCCTGGCTCGACACTGATCCAAACATACAAAGCCATCGCGGCAATTACCAACTCCACAATCATGCCGGCGGCGCCCACGATCGCCCGCTGCCACTTATTGCCAAATGCCGTGGATGCAGAAGCGTCAACATAGGGAACAGGCGACAACACCAGAAGCATGATTCCCATCTCATGAACATCGCCGCCGAACGTCTTGACCGCAAACGCGTGTCCGAATTCGTGCAAAATCTTGATCACCGGGAAGAGCAGCCATAACAGAACCAGATTATTGGGCGCGGTCACCCGATCGATCAGATTGGCCGTCAAGTCCGTCCAATGAGCAGCGCCGACGACCACGGCGGGTACCACGATCAGGCACCAAAGCATGGCCCCCCACCAGGAGAAGAAAGGACGGACCAGCGGCACGAACTGCTGCAGGAACCGGTCAGGGTCGATGAGTGGGAATTGCCAGGCAAAGAAGTTCATCAATCGCCGCTGCCACTTTCGTTGCTGCTGTTTTTCGTAGCGCTCCAGCAATTCTGCCGTATCGGGAGGGATATCGCATTGCAGCACATCCGACGCATGCAACTGACTCAAGAGCTGCACCACGGCCGGCTGTGTCGGCGCATCATCGCCCAAACGGGAGGAGGACAACTCCCAAATTTCCTGCACAGAACGACGGCCATCCATCAAGCCGATGAACGAAAACACCGGAGGAGAAAATCGATGAAAGCGTTCGTTTGAAGAATCCTGCAGGACGTACCAGATCTGTCCGCGGTAGCGATGGCGATGCAACTTGGCATGACTTCGGAGGCGCGGCACAAGAGAGGCCACACGGTACCAGGAAGGACTAAACAGCGCTTCGCTCATCGGCAGGCCGTCCTCTCATCAAGGGAGCCATGTCCAGACAGCCAGCCGAACCCAATCGACCACGTGATGCGTCCAAATCCATACCAATAGCCGACGATCGACTTCGATCTTTCCGGCCCCCTCCATGGCAGGCCGCAACCGTTCGTCAGATTTCGCCAGAGCGGCCTCGACACGGAAGAAATTCCTTCCTTCCTTCGCCGTAGACACCGGCGTGACCTTTTGAACCGTCACCTCCACGGGGTCGGAAGGAAACGCCGAAAGTAAGACGTTGCCGCGCTGCCCGACCCGCACATCGGCGATGTCGCGTTCATCCACTTCCAGCACGATCCGGTAGCTGTCAAGCGGCGCAATCTCGAAGAGTACCTTGCCCTTCTCGACCGGCGATCCCAATGACTGACTCAAGTCTCCGCTGACGACAATCCCATCGAAGGGCGAGAGCACGCGGGTGTGTGCCAACTTGTCGTCGAGCAAAGCCATCTCGGCCTTGACCTGCTTCATTTGCGCCGTCAGGATCTCTGCCTTGGCGGCTTCCCGCTCGGCCATCGCCTTGTGATATTCCTTTTGATACTCTTCGAATTTGCTCAATGCCCGTAAGCGTTCCAATCGGAGTTCTCGATCGTCGAGCGTGCACAACAGGTCGTTGACGTGCACCAGATCACCCGCTCGCCTGGGCGCCTCTCGGATGTAGCCCTCGAATGGGGCTGCCGCGGCTCGCTGAACAATCGGTTCAAGCACCGTTTTGGCGGAAACGCGATAGTCGCCTTCGGCAAAGAAGCAGAACGCCAGCAGTGTCGAGATCATCATCGTCGTCAGCTTGACTGCCATATGGCGTGGTCCCAGCAGATTACGCACAAAGCGCGTAAACGATTCCCACGCCTTGACGCCGAGCCAGCGGTCCTCGCGGCGCTGAATTTCCAACAGCGGCCCCACGAGCAGTCCCACTGATCGGCACAACTCCACCGTCTTTTGGTCGAACAACTGCCCGGATGGGCGTTCCAACAGCAAGGCCCCCACGGCTTGTCCGCCCGATTCCAGTGGGACGGTCAGGATCGAGCCGCCGCCATACTCTTTGACGAAGTGTTCGTGTGCCAACATAACGGCCGATGCTCCATCTTCGCGCGGGGGATAGACAATCGTTTCACGTTGGTCTATGGCCTCGTCCATGGCATCTGCCAGGCTTTGAATCACGTTGGCGTGCTTTTTGAAATCTGCGCTGTGAGACACGGCCTTCACACGTGCATGGCCATGATGCACAAACCCGACGCTCACCCGCTCGCAATGCAACTGTGTTGCTAACGCAGTCACCACAGCTATCGCGGAAGCGTAAAATCTCTCTTGGCCGACGGCGGTGGCCATTAGATCCAAGGCGGTTTGCATCCGCTCGCGGGTTTCCCGTTCCCCGACCACCGCTTCACGAGAGAACAACAACTCCAGCCAGGCCGCCCCCCAGTGCAGTTGCCGCATCAGCCCCTGCAAGGCAGCGTCCGATGTCGGAAGAACTTCTAGGATCGTCGCACCGTGCAGGGCCCCGCGGGCTTCGATCGGATAGCCGATCTCGTAGTGGCCATCGGGTGTTTCACCATCGACCGAACCTCCACGCGAGACTACGCCCCGGCGGTCGGCAAGCGTTTTTTCAGCTGTCTTACTGAGATGCTTGAGATTGTGGCGAGCATCCGGCCAGGTCGCCACAGCGCGGAACGGACCGCGATCGGGAGAGCCGAGCAGCACCATGCCTGCCCGAACTTCTCCCATCATGCGGCATTGCAAAATCAGCCAGCATTGGCAAAAGGATTGGACCGTCGCAGCCTCCGCAAAGGCAGTCCAGAGTGCCTGATCTTGCAGCACATTGGACTGCTCGGCAGTAAACAGTGCGCCTTCCGCTTTTGTCCACACACTCGTCCTATGCGAACCAGTTTGCTCGTCCATGCCTTTTCCGGTCTGGGAGTTATCGCAAATAATTTTTAAGGGGCTTGCTGTTGGATCACGCCCACATCCATGGTGCCGAAGCGCGTCTCATGTTGCTTGATAACGGAATCCAAGAGCATCGACAAACGCTTCGCCGAAAGGGGCTGAGAACCACACGACTACTTGACAGCACGATATTTTCAATCGACGGATCCCAAGGCAACACCCTTAGTAGGAGATGCTATACTCTGTTTCGTATTGCAGGAAGATTTTTCTCAATAAAAGCAACATGAAGCAACGAACACGAGAGCGTTTACTCAGCCTGTTCATGGCGGGAATCGTGAGCGCGATCACTGTTGCGCCGTCTAAGAGCTTCTCGGCACAAAGTGCCGAAGTAGAAGTGTTTGCTTGGCGCCTCCGTGCTGGTGTGGCGATCCCGACTCAGAAAGTGTTCAACAATTTTGGCAACGACACTACAGTCGCATCGTTATTCAACACCGACGTGAACTACGCCCTCAAAGAGTGGCTGCGAGTGGGAGTCCTGTACGAGTGGCATGAACACACGATCAACTTTAATGGATCGAAGTTCGGAAACTTGACCATCAATACGTTCCTGATGACCGTCGAATTCCGGGTGCCTCGCGCGCAACTGGATCCTCATGGAATCACTTGGGTGACGCCATATGCCTCCATCGGCGCAGGAGCCAATGTGCACGGCTTCAAAGAGCACAGAGAGGCTGGCGCCAACACTGCATCCTTTCCCACCACGTTCGCGTTTCGCGTGGCGACTGGGGTCGATATTCCCCTGACCGATTATCTCGGGTTCAACACGGAGATCGCGTGGAATAGGGACAGTGGCGCTTCCGCGTTCAACGGAGCCGATGTCTCCTTCAATGCCTCAACACTCAACATTCTCGGCGGCATCCGTCTGCGCTATTAGGCGTCGCGTTCAGGCCCAATTATCTCCTTATTACGGTTATTCAAGCCCCGAAGAGTGGATGGAGCGGGCATATCCCAAGCGCATCTATTACAACAAGCTCGACAAGGGCGGGCACTTTGCCGCGTGGCAACAGCCGAAACTCTTTTCAGAAGAGGTTCGCGCGGGTTTCAGATCACTACGCTAGCTGTTAGGGGATACGGCCTGCCCAATAAACACGGGCAGGCCTCCGATTAATCGACCTGCGTGTCAGCCCTCCGCAGGTCATTAACCAAGGTTATGATTATATTACCGGATGCTAACCAGCCATCGGCACATGTGCTCGTTGTGTGCTCACCTCGGTCCGTTTGGCGTGTTGAGGAGGATTCAAGCCGAATGGTGCTTCGAGATGCTAAGGCTGCTACCACCTTGCTACCAGCTTGTGTCGAGCCAAGAGTACCCAGCATGATCCGATTCTCGATTTTTCCTTGGGATGGCTTGTCTTGGGTT
>Ga0207428_10005325_pt1 | contig 11999 bp, 13 predicted proteins | sample RhiMethybrSRZTD1_FD_187600 | JGI IMG/M metagenome (GOLD analysis project Ga0207428, IMG submission 187600) | Populus rhizosphere microbial communities from Tennessee, USA - Rhizosphere MetaG P. TD hybrid SRZTD1 (SPAdes) (version 3) | ecosystem: Host-associated > Plants > Roots > Rhizosphere >... | reverse complement strand
TATTCACTGACGATGTCGCGTCGCCGAACTATCCGGTCTTCAGAGGCCCGGCGACCTTGTAAGTACTGAAGATGATGCCGGACGGAAATGCTTTCGTGCTGACGAGCTCGAATGAGCGTGGCGGGGTTCCCTCCGCAAAGAAGCGCTTCCCCGTGCCCAACAGGACCGGATAGACGGCCAGCAGGACTTCATCCGCAAGCCCATGTTCGAGCAGCGTCGATGTCAGCGTGGAGCTACCCGAGAGGATAAGGTCCGGGCCGTCCTGCGACTTGATGCGGCGAATGCCCTCGACGATGTCCGGTCCAACGCCCTCGAACGGGCCCCATTCAAGACTTTCCGGACGGTGGGTAGCGATAAATTTTGTTGCCGCATTGAGGCCGTCCGCCATCGGACTGCTCGGCGCCTTTGGCCAGAAGCCCGACCAGAGATCGTAGGTGCGACGGCCAAGCAGCAGATCGAAGCTCTCGCCATACGCGGCGAGCATTGCGTCACGGCCAGCGGGGGTCCGATAGGGCGCGGTCCAGTCGCTGTAGGGAAAATCGCCGTCATCGGCGGAGTGCTGGATCACGCCGTCCAGCGAGATATGTTCCATGATTTTGAGCTTTCTCATTTGAGTCTCCGTGTTCTGGGGTGTCAACACCCAGGTCTCGACATCAAGTGATGTGTGTCGTCTGCCCAACGTCCTAACGTTCAGCCGCGAGCCGCGCTAACAAACCGTTGCAAGTTCACATCGGCTGCAACGTTTTGTTGGCCGGCCCAGCATCGTCTACCAGACGCCAGGAATAAGACGCTTCGTCCGTTCTGTGTAAGCAATGTATTCATTGCCAAATTCGTCGACCATCATCTTCTCTTCGGCACCGACACGAAGCGCAAAGAGGACCGCGAACGCGACCAGGTTCGAGAGGCCTGCCAGCCAGTTCGGGATTACGAGGGCTTGGCCGACGGAATAGAGAGCCAACGCCGAGTACATCGGGTGGCGGACCCCGCGATAAACGCCATGCGTGATGAGTCGATGTCCCTCCCGTACCTCGAGAGTGATCGACCAATTCGTACCGAGATCAGCGTGCGACCGGTAGAAGAGCCAGAGACCGATCACGTAGCACATCACGCCAGCAGCGAGCGGGACAGCGCGCAACGGGTACTCAGCGAAGCTGAACGCCGATGACGTGACCCAGACCAGGGGTACGAAGAATCCCACCCACGCGAAAACCAAGAGGCCGGTCTCCAGCGCGGTCTTGTGGCTCTTGGCGACCTTAACACTTCGACTTCGCTGGCCATGCGGCCCACGAATGGCCATCATCACCACCGTAGCTGCAAGCACGACCGCCTTCGCGATCCACGGATTCATAGCCAATCACCTTCCCTCACCCAACCGACTGCGACGTCGTCAAGGGCGTCGGCCGGCTAACGCAAGAGCTCACCTGCCGCGGCGGCTCCGGTGAGGTTGAACCCTGCAACCACCAGACGCCGCCGCGGTCAGGTGCAGTGTTTGGTTAGCCGCCATGCCCACCGATTTTCGAGAACGCCCTCAGTGCTGCCAGCCACGCTACTAACGTAGCGGCGTGACGAACGTACCCCAGCCGCATCCACTGCAACGCCTTGGCAGTGGCTTCCGATTCCCCGAACGCACCATCGCGCATGAGCTTCAGCATCGTCGGGATGAAGTAGGTGAAGGTCATCACCCGATCGACCAGCGCTGCCGCCGCCGCGGCCAGCCACCAAGTCCGAACCTCATCGGGAGTCCACCAGGCAGCTACCAAACTAGCCAACGTCAACAAAGTAAGTGGCACAGTCGTCACGTAAACCCAGAACCTGAGGCCGACGTCGGCGCTTCGCGCGGCCTCGCCGTTCCAGCGATATCCGCAGTCTCGCGAATAACTGAGCCACTGAGGAGCTGCGATGCGCGACTCATACAGGCCCGCGCCAAACGCGATGCCGAGGTTGATGACGAACAGCCACAACAAAACTTCTGTCACGGACGGCGCCCTTTGATCCCCTTGCTGTCAGACGGCTAACGACCCTAGCGTCACCCGCCGCCGCGCTTTTGGCGGCGGGCTGCATGCGCCTTGTTTTAGGCCGCGGGCCACGAGCCGAGAAGCCGACGGACTGCGATCAGCTGGCCTACATGGTAGGCGTTATGGTCTGCCACGAGGAGCAGTTCCCGCAGGTATGTCTGACCCGTTCCGTGTGGAATGCGAGCAAAGAGGTCGCGTTTGGGATCTGCTCCAAGCCGTCTCAGCTCCTCTCGGTCCCGCTGGAATGCGGTAATGCTCTGCTCCCACACCTCGCTCGATTGCGGCGCGGCGGAGGCGGGCCAGTAGTCGTCGGGCCACTTCCGCTCCTGATACGAGGAGTTGCGGCAGAAGTCCAGAATGTCCGCCTGGCTAAGCCGAAGGTGCTCCAGCAGCTGCCAGGCGGAGTGGGGTAAGCCGGGAGGAGTGAGACCGCGCTGAGATGGGGGGATGCCGGCAACGGCGGAGTCGAAGTTGACGTGCGCATCCTCCCAGTCGAGCAGCCGGAGCACGTGCGTGCGCAAGGGATCGTCTGCCATATGGATCACCGTGGAGGTACGGAGCCTAACGCCCTTAATTTGAGCGGTGCCCGCCGCTTTTGGCGGGCACCCGTTCCAGCGAACGGTTAGATGTCTCTTTTAGACTACACCAAGTTTTCGCGGATTGATCATTCTTCGCAACACTACGTTCGCCGACGACCTATAGCCCGACCTCGCGGCCGACAGGCGGTTAGGAAACGATCTGAAACGCCCCGTCGTGGTCACACTACGGCGTTGCGTAGTCCCAAACGTCGGGCGGCAGCTTATCCTTGAGCGATGCATACATGGCGTCGCGGAACAGTTTCACCGCCGGATACGGCCGAAGGGCAATCGTGCGCTCCACGATCAGCCCCTGCTCGTTGTCCACGATGACCTCCAAGCTCTCGATCTTGTGGCCATCCATGGTCCCGACCCAGCGCAAGAAGGTGGTGCGCTCATCGAGCTTAAACTCGGCTGTATAGGTACCGGAACCACGCGTAGAGCTCGACTGAGCGAAAATCGCCGCGATGACTTCACGCCCCTCGATCGGCCGTACCAGGATCGGGCTGTTGAACACGATGTTTTCGGCAAGCAACTCGCTCACCTGGGCGGGTGTAGGGTTACCGGATTCCCGTAGTTTGCGTAAAGGATGCATTGTGATTTCTCCTATACCCCCAGAATTAATCGTGGAAGGGCCGAACGGTTGTGTTCAACCGCACGCGAAACGCAGCGGAGCGTGTCGGCTGCAACACGTTGTTCGGCGGCAGACATCAGCATTCACCAGGCGCTGGTATGTTGACCGCGGAGTGTCCCTGATCTCAAGGGACGGCTCCACGGGTACCTGCGTGCACGCTCATAAACCGGCGAAGAACGCTGCGATATCGCGGGCGAGCAACTCGGGCTCCTCGACTGGGGCAAAGTGACCGCCGCTCGGCATCGGGGTCCACCGGCGCACGTTGTATAGGCGTTCGGCCCACTCACGGGGAGGTGTTCCCTCATCGACAAAATTACTGGCGAAGACAGCGATGCCAGTTGGCACGTTGACGAACTCCTGTGGTCCGAGCGTGACTCGGAATCGCCTGTTGTCGTTGTCGAAGTAGTCCCGCATCGAGGATGTGATCGTCTGCGTGACCCAATAGAGCGTGACCGTGGTCAACAAGAAATCACGGGAGAAGCGCTCATCGAGATTACCGCGGGAATCGGCCCATGTGCGCCACTTTTCCAGAATCCAGGCGGCGAGCCCAACCGGCGAGTCGTTCAGCCCGTATCCGAGCGTTTGGGGCTTCGTGGATTGGATGGCCTTGTATCCATATTCCTCTTGCCAGAATGCCTCATTGCGCTCGCGATAGGTTTTCTCCGCTGCGGACAGTGGCCGCGCCCCAGTTCCAGTGTAGGGAGCTATCTCCAGATTACTCAGGTGGACGCCAATCATTGGCGGGGGATTGTTCAACGCCATGAACGTGGCAACCCCGGCTCCGAAATCCCCGCCTTGAGCCCCGTAACGTTCGTAACCCAGGCCGCGCATGAGGCGGTGCCACAGCCCGGCGACGTGCTGGTAGTTCACGCCAACCCGGGCGGGCCTCTCGGAGAACCCGTAACCAGGCAGGGAAGGAATGACGACGTCAAAGGCGGGACCGTCGATGCCGTGAGCGTCTGGGTCGGTCAGGAATGGCACGAGCGGAAGCAACTCGGCAAACGTGCTGGGCCATCCGTGGGTCAGGATCAGCGGAATGCCGTGCCCGCGTCTGGCCCGCTCATGGACGAAGTGGATGAGGACGCCGTCGAGATCGGCGCGGAAGTGATTGGCCGCGTTCAGCTCGCGCTCTTGTGCGTGCCAATCGAACTCGTCGGCCCAATACGCAAGCAGCTGTTTAAGGTAATGGAGGTCAGTCCCCTGCTCCCAGGCTGCGCCCGGTGCCTGATCAGGCCAGCGCGTGCGGCGGATGCGATCTCGGAGGTCAGACAGGACCTCTGCCTCGATCTGGATCGTGAACGGGGTGACGTGTAGGGGTGATCTCATTGTAAGGCTCGCCCTCCGGCTCGCATTCTCGTCTGCCGCCTAACGGATGAGGGGGCTCACGGTCTCATCATTGATAAGCTGGTCAACGTCGCAGATGCATCGAAGTGGTGTTTCTTCAACTCGCGCTTGATGGTCTGTGTGACATCACCGAGGTCGCGTCGGTGAATGTCACGGACTGTGAAACTCGTCGTGGAAGTGCCGATCTCCTCGATACTGACGCGGCATGTATCTCTCAACGAGCGAGAAACATCCTCTGCGAAGTTTCGGAAGCGGTGGACAATGTCAGAGGCCGGCTCGTCGGAAATATCAATCTTGATGACTGCACTCATGGCGTGCAATGTAGCCTAACGTTCCGGGTCAGCCGCCGCGCTTTTCAGCGGTCGGCTGCACCGGCTTGGTTAGGTGGCCCGCAACTGGTGTCGATGATGCCGAAGATGGTCAACGGGATATCGGAACAGGTCCTCCAAGCGCATGGACGCCTGGAAAGTTGGATCCCAACGGGTCGGATAGTGCATAGCCAACGCCCAGTCCCGAGTTCTCACTCGATCGAGCCGTGCGAGGATGGCCCCATGCACTTGGTCGAACTTACTGATCACTGCCGCCCGGTCGAGCACGCGAGCTCCGGCCCGAGGGCCGACCGCATTGATTCGATTGAAGAGCGGAGTCGAGAAGTTGAGGGCCCCAGCAAAGATCCTGGAGCATAGGCTAGGCAGGTGGCCGAAGAAGACGAGGATGCCGGCGAGGGGCAGGACAAGGACAAACCCGAGGAGGACGTGAAAGAGTAGCTGACCATTTGTCCAACCTGGGTTCCGGCTAGGCTCGGTCCACCCCTGCTCAGAGATCGAGGCAACCATAGCGTGAAACTCGCCCCGCGCCGCCTCGAGGTCGGACCTGAGCCGCGCGCGTCGTGTATCAGTTTCGAAAGTCACTTCCCCACCCAAGAAGCCGAGTTGCTGTCCAGTTGAATAAGCCCAGAGCGGAAAGTCGGGGCCATCGATCGCAATGCCCGTTCAGGCGCGGCCCAGTTATGGCCGTCGCAACGGCCGGTTCGGCTCTCAGTCTGGCAAGAATGATCCACACGTCTCCGGCGACGAAGATTAACGCCACGCAGGCACAGGAAGCTTTCACTTGCGAGGCGTGGGCAGGGAAAGGAGGGCTGCGGATTAGACACTGTGTGCGGCGCCGCTCTCGAGTTCCTGCTGCAGGGATTCTAGCTGCTCGAGGATCCCCATGAAGCGCTCCCCGAAAGGGGTCACACGGTACTCGACCCTGGGGGGGCAGTTCCTTGAAGACCTGCTTCTCCAGAATGCCGAACTCCAGATTCTTGCGCAGGCACTCGTTGAGCACCTTGGTGGTTAGTCCCTCCACGTTGCGCACCATCTCGCCAGGTCGGTTGATGCCGTGGGCGCCAGCAGCTGATAGACGGTAAGGGACCACTTGCAGCCATAGATAGCCTCGACCATGCGGGCGCTCTGGTGTGGGGTGCTCTTGCGCGAAAAAAAGTTTTTCTTCTGTTTCATAAAGATCGACCGGAAAGTACCCACACACCAAATTGTGCTTACTGTTCAGAGGGTTATGTTGTGTCTATCCTGCCTGCATGATAGCGGCAGGAGAGAACACAATGCAATTCTTCCAGCGTGAACCTCCTGTCTCCGAAGGATGGGGTGTCCCTGGTCCCTTCCCCCTGATTCAATCTATTCCGTTAGGAGGAATACACGATGACTTACACCAATCAACAGAAACGCATCCTGCTTATCATGTCCTCGGTCGATGAGATGGGCATCAGCGGCAAGCAGACAGGTACCTGGTTCGAAGAGCTTGCCGCGCCGTACTACATCCTTACCGAGTCCGGCTACGAAGTCGTGATTGTCTCGCCGAGGGGCGGCGAAGCGCCAATCGATCTGCTCAGCATGAAGCCGCCCTATACCACCGAATACACCGACCGCTTCCGCAATGATCCGGTGGCGCTGTTCGCCGCGAAGAACACTCGCAAGCTGCGCGGCATCGACTACAGTACGTTCGATGCGGTGTTCTTCCCCGGGGGATATGGCCTGTTATGGGATCTGGCGTCAGACTCCTATGCGATCAAGCTGATCCGCGATTTTTACGAAAGCAACCGCCCAATCGGCATGGTTTGCCATTCCCCGGCCATTCTGCGCGACGTCAAGAAGAGTAATGGTGAGTACCTGGTCAAGGGACTGAATCTCACCGGCTTCAAGAATGACGAAGACAGCGAGATCGAACTGCCGCACCACCTGCTCTTCTCTGTCGAGGACGAGCTCAAGCGGCGTGGGGCCAAGTACACGAGCAAGGCCAACTGGGAACCGAACGTGGTCATCGACGGCCCGCTGATGACTGGCCAGAGCCCAAATTCGGCCGTTCCGCTGGCACAAGCACTGAGTCAGCGCCTCAAGGACGTGAACCGATCAGCGGCGTAAGTGCTTTCGGGTAAACCTGAATGGGAGCTGGCGCGCATCCCCAAAGCGGGAAAGCTGCCAGCCCCCCCGCGAGACTGGGTAATGCGGCGTTGTTGACCAAATCAGGAAACTTCGTGGCCCTCGATGATCTGAGCAAATACAGCCATGGCGGTTGAACACTCGATCAAACACCGCGACCCGATCCTTCCGATCCGTTCGTGCATAACTGAACCGGGCAAATCAAGTGGAGCCGAACGATCAGGCATCAGCCGCCCGCCGCCGTTTTTGGCAGCGGCTTGGCTGGATGCGAGGGTTAGGCTTTCGTTTGCTGACCAAAGGATCCAGAACTTGGCCTCCGCTGGAGCCCAGTGCGTGCATATGGACCCGGTTCAGTGGTGCTTCTGAGCGCTTAGCTGGAATCAGCGCTAAACAGAGAGAGCACGGACCTCCTCAGACGTCAATCCATACAGCGGCGGCGTGGGCACCTCCAGGAGGTTGAGCATCAGATAGATCTGGCCCCGATGATGCACCTCATGCTCCGCCATGGCCCGGAGCCACTTCCAGATGGTAATGGACGCGCCGGCGGGAGTCTGACATTTCCCTTGGAGGTCCGCGTCACTCAATCCGCCGATGATGGTTTTGGCCTCTACGTCGAGTCGGTCAAAGTACGACAACACGGCGTCGTAGCCATCCGCCAGCTCGCGCCCACAACCCGGATAGCGGCTGGGCCGCCCGGCGACGGTCTCGGCATACATGTAGCGCTCGATGGTGGCCAAATGTCGCACCAAGTCACCGAGCGTAAAGGTGCCGGCCCGATGAGTCCATTCCAGCCGGTCGGGCGGAATGCAGGCTACCACTCGGCGCGTCCGGGCCCGCAGGCTTTCCCAGTACTCCAGGAACTGTGATAGCGATCGGATTTCCATCTGACTTATATCCTTCTTATGCCGAACGATTACGGCTAAGCTGCCCGGCTTCCCACTGCTGGAGGACCGGAGGGAACTCTTGAGAGTCCCTCTGCCGTTTCTAAAAAGAACGCGTGAGCCGGGGCAGCTTCAGCCGACGGTTAGGCCGCTCACACAGTTCAGGGCTGGAGCGCTGTGTTGTGAAAGGCCGTAATGCGCCACACGCCCCTATCCTTTACAAAGACCCGCAGGCTGAGTTCGCGCTGGGCCGGCAGCCTCTGTCCATCTGCGTTGACGAGTCCACTCAGTTCGTTCGTCACGTGTGCTATCGCTACATCGGGCGTGATGAATCTGATCTTTGTTAGCCCGCTCTTCCCAGGTATCTATCAAGCCAGTCCAGCACTTCCCGGATTAGATCGTTCCGGACTTCAGGAAGTGTGACGGCATGCCCCGTGTCCAGGGTGACGTGACGCTTGTCCGCGGCGGGCGTGGCCAGTCGTTGGAACATCGGCTCTTGCGCCACTGAGACCGGCATGATGGAATCGTATTTGCCGTTCACCATGAGGACAGGTGTCTTCACCCGCGGGAGGAAGTTGATGACATTCGCTTCTGGCAGCTTGCCGAAGTAGGGCGTCAAGCCGCCAGAGAGCAGCACCGCGACCGCCAGGCGACGTTCCATGCTAAGCATGAGCGGCGCGATTTGCGAGCCGAGGCTGTGTCCCATGTACGCCAGCTTGGCGCCGTCAATATCTGTGCGAGTCTCCAGATAATCGATGGCCCGGCCCAGGTCCTTGCTCCAGGTAATGACCGCATCCCTGATCGCAACCGGTTCGTAGGAAGGAACGCCGCCGTAGCGTTCATACGTCCCCTTGAAAATTGGATACAGCATCGCCCGGCCGCTGCGGAGCACGTAGCTCTCGGGCCGAATTGATTCACCGGATCCCGGCCGCAGGGCGGTGCTGCTAGGAACGTCAATCACACAAGCGTACGGAGGTCTGCCCCGGCGCGGCACGAAGAGATAGGCGATCACTTCCTCGTTGCCATAGGCCGCCTTGAACCGCACCGTTTCACGACGCCAGAGGTCCGAACTGTCGTCCACCGATTCCACCCTGGCGCCCAGGTCGGACCGCTCATAGGCGTACAGGCCCTTGTAAAGCTCGAAAGCCTCGTCGTCTACTGGCGTCGCCGTCAGGTACGCGGGGATGGGTCGCGGGGCGATCGGAGCGGCCAGCGCCTCCGGTGCGCGAGCACCGCTCAGATACCTCGCGCAGCGGAATCCGTTCGTCCTGCCTCGATCAAAGGGCGTCGCAAGTTGACCGCGCATGAGCATGTAGCTCGGATCGGCCCAAGAGCCCCCCAGGATGTACCGTTGCCCGGAAGTTTCGTTCCACGTCCATTCCCGCACATTGCCGGCCATGTCGATCGTCCCGTAGGTGCCGAGGGCGCCTGACCGTCCGACGGGCAAAGGGCCGCTCCCTGCGAAGTTGCTGAGCGCGATCAGAAAGCGGCTGTCGTCGGTGTTAGCCGCTCGCCACCAGTGATACACCGTGGGCAGACTTCCGCCGACAAAGGCGGCATAAGCCGCCGCCTCGTACCAACTCACACCGGTGACCGGGTAGTTCTCCTGCCCTTCCGGGTAGCTTCCGGCATCCCAAGCGGCGGGGCCTGTCCGTCCGGTGGCATCGACGAACCGGGCCATCGCTACCTCCCACGACAATTCGCGGCCGTTTTCCACAAACGGGACCGTCCAGTACGCGCGAGTTCGATAGCCGCCGCGATCGGCGAACTCCTTGAACTGCAGATTCGTGACCTCGTGGCGGTCGATGTCGAACTCTTCGAGCGATGCGCTCAGGTCTCCAATCCCACCAAATTGCGCGCGAAACGGGCCGGCCGGCACCCGCACCATGTCAGCCGGCAGCGTGCCCTGGGGAACGAGCTTGAAGCGATATTCGGACGAGGGCGCCGCGACTTCGATCGGCGCGTATCCTGCTCTCGCGACGCGGAGACGGATTGGACCCGCTGGAAGTCTCCGTTTGAGGACGGGCGTCGAACCTAGGGATTGCCACGACCCATTCCGCTGGCCGTATGGTGTCCAAGTGAGCTCCGCGCCCGACGGATCGGAATGGACCGAGAGCACGCGCGAGACCTCGGGCCACAGGTCTCTCAGAGCCGGGTCGCCGGGAACGTAGCGCTCGGCTTCGATCGCCAACTGATAGGCGGCGGCGTAGTCGCCCTTGTCCGCCAGGACAAGGGCTTGCGGTATCGCTTCCTGTTTGGCCCACCGTCGCACCGATGAGCGGTGCACCCACCACCCTCCCGTCGCGATCATGCCGACCAAGAACAGCGCTGCCGGTATGCCGATGCGGCGGCGGGCCAATGAGATGAGCGTCCGAACGTCAAGGGGACCGTCCGTCGCGGTAAGGGCTGCGGCGCACGCATCCAGATCGCGACCCAGCGACTCCGCTGAAGGATACCGAGACGGCCTGTCCTTTTGAAGACAGCGGTCCACGATCCGCTGCAGCTCCGGAGGGACGCCCGGAAGAGACGGTGTCGGCCGTTGCAAGATGTTGAGGATGATTCGTTGCGCGGTGCTGCCGTCAAACGGCGGGCGCTGCGCCAGCATCTCGTACAACACGATGCCGAGCGACCAGAGATCGGTGCGATGATCGACCGGCAGCCCTTCGGCCTGCTCCGGCGACATATATGGCACCGTGCCCAGGAGCACGCCATCGAGTGTCGCCGGTTGTCTGGTGACCGTTGGTGCATCTGCGGTAACCGCGAGGCCCTCGGTGATCTTCGCCAGACCGAAGTCCAGCACCTTCACCACACCGCTTGGCGCGACCTTGATGTTCGCGGGTTTGAGATCACGATGGATGATGCCTTTGCCGTGCGCCGCCTCTAGCGCCTCAGTAATCTGGCGGGCGATGCGAACCGCGTCGATCGGCATCAGCGTACGCTGTGCGATGCGTTCGGCCAGCGTCTTCCCTTCCACCAGCTCCATCACCAGATAGTTGGGGCCGATGTCGTGCAGCGTGCAGATGTTGGGATGGTTCAGCGCGGCGACCGTCTGCGCCTCGCGTTCGAAGCGCGCGCTGAATTCTTCCCGGCAGATCTTTATCGCCACCAGGCGGTGGAGCCGTGAGTCGCGAGCCCGGTACACCTCTCCCATCCCACCGGCGCCAATCAGCGCCTCCAAAATGTAAGGACCCAACTTCTCGCCTGGCGTTTTGTGCATCGTATTCGGATCGGGTGATAGGTGTGACACAGCGGCCTGGACCCTTATCGTTCGGGGTGCATCTAATCGCCAGCGCACGACAGGCTAACGCGAGCGCTCACCAGCGTCCGCGCAACGTCCTTGACCATCACGACCGTCTGGTGCAGCCCGATGCTAGGCAGGTTTCCAGTCTGTTCGCCGCCCATGCGCGCAGCCGACCTCGATCCGAGGCCTTTATGTTCCGCAGCGGGAGCTCGCCTGGGCCGCCGGCCATCAACCACAGGCGTTTTGTGAACATCACGGTCGGCATCTGACGAAACGGCCTAACCGTCCCGGTTCAGCAGCGGCACGATGCCGTCGCTGTCTTGGCACTCTATCCATCACCGTCCGCTGCAACCGGTTGTTATGCGACACATCAGGTGACACAGAGTTGTGCGCCCGACCAGATCACCTGGGCGCTACTTCTGGATTCTCGGGCTTCGTACCGAGCTGGGTCATGAGGCCATAGAAATCAGAGAGGAACCGAGCCTCCAAGACTTTCCCATGCTCGACGGTCAGTAGGTCGAAACCGGACCACTTCACGCGTTTCCCAGTTGCCGAGATACCTTCAAATTCCCCTCGATGCGTTCCCTCTACCGTGTACCAGATACCAACTTTGCTCCCCTCGGCGAGGATGTCATCAATCGTTACGTATAGATCCGGGAAGCCCATCAAGTGTCGCCTCATGCTCATCTTGAGACCATCACGCCCGATAGTCTGCCCGTTGACGGAGAACTGTTCCGCGAAGAGCTCGTCGACCACGACAAGGTTTCGCCGGTTGAAGCCTTCCTCTATCCACCGATGAACGAGGGCCTTGTTCTCGTCGCTGATGCCTTCCGTCCTGTCGATCGGCTGGTGCTCACACCCACCAATGATC
>Ga0207428_10005321_pt1 | contig 12001 bp, 10 predicted proteins | sample RhiMethybrSRZTD1_FD_187600 | JGI IMG/M metagenome (GOLD analysis project Ga0207428, IMG submission 187600) | Populus rhizosphere microbial communities from Tennessee, USA - Rhizosphere MetaG P. TD hybrid SRZTD1 (SPAdes) (version 3) | ecosystem: Host-associated > Plants > Roots > Rhizosphere >... | reverse complement strand
ACTCGACGACCTCCAACACTGGGCCAAGCAGCAGCTCGCTCCCTACAAGATTCCACGCGCACTGCGGCAGGTTTCCGCTCTGCCGAGAAATGCGATGGGCAAAGTGGTCAAGCCGGAGGTTGCCGGCCTTTTCAAATCGCGATAACCTCCTGCAATGAGCCGCCGCACCGCGGTCGCCTTCGTCGCGATTCTCGTAGCGACGCTTGCCGTCGCGGGCGTGGTGCACGCTCAACGGTACTTCCGGGAAGGCAGCTTTGCTGCGCGCTGGGCACCTGCCCAGATGCCGGACTCCTCTTTTGTCATCTGTCGCGTCGCGTATCGCTCCGTACGCATGGAGTATTCAGGGATCGGCTGGCAGACGGACTATCCGTACGCCGAGATCAACCTGACGACGCGCCTTTCCGAGCTGACCAAGACGAGGGTCAGTCGAGACGACAGCCACCAACCCAATTTCTACGTGGTACGGCTGACGGACGATCAGCTGTTCAACTGTCCGATCACGGTGATGTCAGACGCGGGCACCATCGGGATTCGCGACGAAGAGGCGGAGCGGTTGCGGACCTACTTACTCAAAGGTGGGTTCCTGTGGGCCGACGATTTCTGGGGAACAGCCGCGTGGGAGCAATGGGAGTCCGAGATCGCGAAGGTGCTGCCGCCTGCAGACTACCCGATCGAAGATGTGCGGCTCGATGATCCCATCCTGCACAGCCTGTACGAAGTGAAGAAGATCCCGCAGATCACCAACATCCAGTTCTGGCGTCGCAGCGGCGGTCAGGAGACGTCCGAACGCGGTGCTGACAGTGCGGTCGTGCATTTTCGCGCGATTCGTGACAAACAGCATCGCGTCATGGTGGTGATGACGCACAACACCGACGTCGCGGACTCATGGGAGCGTGAAGGCGAGGATCCCGCGTTCTTCTATCAGTTCTCGCCCGCGGGTTACGCACTCGGCATCGATGTGCTGATCCACATCCTGACGCATTAACCACGAAGGCCACCACGATTATGGCCACGAAGATCACGAAGAGCTCTTTGTGAGCTTGGCAGATCGAGCAGCGAGCGAGCGCGCTTCGCGCTCGAACCTTGCCCGTCGATCAACACCGAGCACAGAGAGGCCGGTCAGCAACTTGATTGCGACGTCGCGTCCGAGCGTCTCATCGCGCCCTCGATACACCTCCCCCATCCCGCCCGCCCCGATTCGCTGCAGGATCACGTAGGGTCCGTGTCGTGAGCCGATCAGGGGCGGACCCGCGACCCCGGGAAGATCGATGGCTGGCGACGCAAGGAAGCTTCCGCTCGCCCCCGCGAGGAGCGCCTCCACCTCCGTCCGAAGCGCGTCATCGCCCAGGCAGGCGTCAATCAGAAGGGCGGTGCGGTCGTCCGGCGCCCGCTCGAGCGCCGCGTGATACAGCGCCTTGAGCCTCTGATAGCGCTCCGGTGTCATGGCGCGATAGCAGAATGATTCTATCAGCCCTCCAATAGCTGCCACTCACCCGGCTTGACAACTGGCTGAACGAGCCGAAGTCATCCGGCGATTGAGGGATGACGAATAAAATCATGGCTGGAGCCCCGCACCTAAACGGCGTTTCATTTGACGAAGACCCGGTCGTGGAGCGCCGCCGCTGACGCGCAAGCGTTGGGTGGGGCCTGTGTGCGAGCGTTGACCCTTTTGAAACAGCCTACAAACAGTCTTCGTGATCTTCGTGGCGAAGAGTTCTTCGTGCACTTCGTGGCTGGAGTTCTTCGCCGATCTTCTGACGCCGGGCTGAGTATGGGCTCGTGAACCAGATTCCTAACTGCACAGCATGAATGTGACAGACCACGGCCCCAGGCTCACCCTCGACCCGGTCGCTGGTTCGTATGCGATATGTCGCATGTCGGCTGGCGATTCGCTTCCACCCTGGGTCGTGAATGGAACCTTCTTCTCGGTCACGCGTACGCCGACGGAACTGTCGGTGGTTTGCGATGTGGCGAGCGTTCCTTCTGATGTGACAGCTGATGCCCCGTGGTCGGCGCTGGCGGTTCGAGGTCCCTTGAACCTGAACATGACCGGTGTATTGGCGGCGTTGGCGACACCATTGGCAACCGCTGGCATCAGCATCTTCGCGGTCTCGACGTTCGACACTGACTACGTGCTTGTGCGAAGCCACGACATGGATCGGGCGGTTCGCGTTCTCCTCGAAGCCGGGTACTTCGTGGGCGCAAGTTCTTCGTGATCTTCGTGGCAAAGAGTTCTTCGTGCCCTTCGTGGCCCAAAAGATCTATGTGGCCTTCGTGGTTAGACCGACGCGACAGGACGGCTTGCCGCCGCCGATCGCAAGAGGGATACGGCGGTGTACACCACGACCACTACGACCAGCCACCGCACCCAGTTGAGCGGCAGGCTGCGAACGATCAATGCAGCAATCAGCACCGCCGGGATGCCGCCAATGGCCAGCCCCATCGCGGCTCGCACGTCGTACTTCTCCTTGCGGATGAACCGATAGCCGCCGAACGGCATCAGGAACGCGCACGATCCCATCATGATCGGAAACGCTGCCGTGGGATTCATGCCCAGCAGGCTCACCATGATCATGCAGGGCGCATAGAGCCCGATGCCGAGCGTCATCAGCGCGCCTAATGCGAAGTTGACGGCCACCCCGGCGATGAGCTTCCCCTGCGTGAGCGCCAGGGCGGTACCGCCACCCGGAAATCGATTCAGCGCTGTCATCGCCATCAGCACCGCGGCGACGAGCAGTGCGACGCCCATTCCTCGCTGAATCGCGCGGCGGTTCAGTCCCGCCACGACGTCAGCGCCGATCCACGACCCGGCAGTCGCCGCCACGATGAGCAGCGACAGGGTTGTGAAATCGACCTCGACGATGGTGATGTAGATGAGCGCCTGGACCACAGTGGGAAGGGCATGACCGACGTTCAACGTCCCCGGGATGTTTTCATCGGCCACGAGCTTTCGCAGCCGGAACAGCGTGGTCGTCGTGGCAAACGAGCCGATGCCGAGCGTATCGAAGAAGTTCGTGATGAAGCCGATCGCGAGTCGCAACCACGACGCGCGTGACCAGAGCGAGACGAACACGGCGGTGACGAGCAGGAGCGCCGCCAGCAGGATCGTCTTCGGGTCTGAGAGCGTCACTGTCAGGCTTCAGTCGCCAGATAGGGAATCGTCTGTGGGCCCTGCGGCAGCACGCACAGCGTGGAAGCGGTCCCGGCATGATGCAGCGCATCTTCCACCGCGCGGGTCACATCGTCGATCGGCGTGAAATGCGCGGCACGGATGTCGTCCGGCCCGAGGCCATCCGTCTTGATGAGGACGTTGGCCTTGGTCTGAATCTGCGCCTGCACCTGCACTTGCCATTGATCGGGCACGGCGTATCCAGGAGTGCAGATCATTTCGAGCAGCGCTCGCGGACTGGGCGCCGCCGCGAGCACGGCGCCATACGAACCGTGGTTCGGCAGCCCGTCGCGGCACTCGGCGGCAGCGACGATCGTCCCTCCCGGCTTGATGATCTTGGCGGCCGCCGACATGCCCTTCACCGCCTGATACAGGTTTTGATCCAGCGGGTACCCCGAGTTCGTCGTCAACACCACGTCGAAAGGCGACGGGACCTGGCGCATCGCGGTCTCCTTCGCGGACGCGCACGCCGCCCGGTGCTCCGCGAAGATGTCGCCGGCGAACGCCGCGGTGATCTTCTGATCGCGGTTCAGCGTCACGTCGATGGCGAAGTGCACGGTAACCATCCGCGCGATCTCCCGCACGTCGTCGTGAACCGGGTTGCCTTCCGTGATCCCCCATGTGGCGCTCGGATGCCCGATGTGTCTCGCGTCGTGTAGCGTCATGACCGTGTCGATGCCGGCCAGTCCTGGCGCCACCATCTTCGGCCCGCCACTGAAACCCGCGAAGAAATGCGGTTCCACGAAGCCGGTCGTGATGCGCACGTCGGCCTCGAGAAACTGGCGATTCAGGTAGACCTGGACACCCGTGGACGTCGTTCCCACGCGCGCGAGCGTCGACGGATTTCGGCTGTCGTGATTGATGACGTTGTAGCGGCCCAGGATCTCGCGGCCGAGCATCCGTTCGAGTTCCTGATCAGTGTTGACGCGGTGAGTCCCGGTGGCGATGAGGATCGTGACGTCCTGGGGCCGGACGTGCGGCATTTCTTCGAAGAGCGCCTGCAACATCTCGATCCGCGGCTGCGCGCGGGTGATGTCGCAGACCGAAATGGCGACCCTCTGACCCGTGCGTACGAGGTCGCGAAGCGGGGCTCGGTCGAGCGGTGAGCGAATGGCTCGCAACAGCGTCGCCCGCGGATCCGGCACCGCCGGCCGCGCTATCGGCTCGATGACCGTGACCCGTTCGTCGGGCAGGTCGACCTCGAGTCCGTCGGTTCCGTAGTCCAGTCGTATTCGCACGTTGGCCGACGAGTGTACCATCTGGACAAATGAACTCTGTCAATTCCCAACTCCCCAAGTTCCAACGCCCAAATTACGGGGCACCCTTGGAAGTTGGGAGTTGGAGTTGGGCGTTGGGCATTTTTCAGTCTTTGAGCCCGTACGAGAGCGATGGATCCACGCATCGTTAAGCTGTTCAAGAAAGCGATCGGATCGGAATCCGTTCTGACCGACCCCGTGCAACTCGTCACGTACGAGTGCGACGCCTTGCCTCACCTCCGCAGCCAGCCTGAGCTCGTGTTGCTTCCGCAATCGGCTGCCGACGTGCAGGCGATCGTGCGCATTTGCGACACGGAAGGTGTGCCATTCGTGGCGCGCGGCCACGGGACCGGATTGTCTGGCGGCGCATTGCCGGTTCCCGGCGGAGTCGTCATCAGTCTGGCCAAGCTGAATCGCGTGCTCGACGTCGACATCCCCAATCAGCGCGTCACGGTGGAGCCGGGCGTCACCAACCTGGAGATCACACGGCAGGTTGCTCCTTTCGGGTACTACTACGCCCCCGACCCTTCCAGTCAGCAAGTGTGCTCGATTGGCGGGAACGTCGCCGAAAACTCCGGCGGCGCGCACTGCTTGAAATACGGCTTTACCGTCCATCACATCCTCGCCGTCGAGGCGGTCCTTCCAAACGGGGAGCTTGTTCAGATCGGCAGCTCGCTGCCTGATGCGCCCGGTCCCGACGTGTTGGGACTCGTCGTGGGCAGTGAAGGGACGCTGGCCATCGTGACGAAAGCCGTCGTCAGGATTCTGCGAAAGCCGGAAAGCGTTCAGACGCTGCTTGCCGCGTTCGATAGCATCAGCGCGGCCGGATCAGCGGTCTCAGACATCATCTCGGCCGGCATTGTTCCTGCCGCGGTTGAGATGATGGACGCCGTTGCGATCGAGGCTGCCGAAGCGGCGGTCCATCCGAATTTCCCGTCAGCAGACACGATCCTGATCGTGGAGCTCGATGGGCCGTCGGCCGAAGTCGCCGAGCTATTCGCCATTGTCGAGTCCACATGCCAGAAATCTGGCGCCACGCGCGTCGAAATCGCGCAAGACGAAGCCCAGCGCTCCCGTATCTGGAAAGGACGGAAAGCGGCGTTCGCCGCCATGGGGCGCATTTCACCCAACTATTACGTTCAAGATGGTGTCGTGCCGCGCACGAAGCTGCCGGAAGTGCTGGGGCGAATTCGTCTGCTCGAGAAACGCGAGGGCCTGCGGATCGGCAACGTGTTTCATGCAGGCGACGGCAACCTGCATCCGCTCATCTGCTATGACGAGCGCATCGAAGGCCAGTCGGCACTGGCCGAAAAAGTCGCCGGCGAGATCCTGATTTACTGCGTCGAAGCCGGAGGATCGATTACGGGTGAGCACGGCGTGGGTGCCGACAAGAGGGAGTTCATGCCGAGGATGTTTTCAGAGGACAGTCTCGACGTAATGCAGTCGGTACGCGATGCGCTCGATCCCAAGCGGCTGTGCAATCCAGGCAAAGTTCTTCCGACTCCAAGGCTCTGTGGCGAAGTGCCGGGTCCGTATCGAGAGCATCCTGTGGAACGGGCTGGACTGGGCGAACGATTCTGATGGGAGTCACACAAGCTCTTCGGCAGGGAAGCGTTGAAGACGCCGTCGACGGTGTAGTTCCGCCTGTCGTCGCGGTGCCCGAGAGACCGGAGGAGCTGGCGCAGGTTCTTGCTGCCGCGACTCTCGATAAACAGCTCACGGTGCTGCGCGGCGGCGCGTCCAAGCTGGGATGGGGCCGTCCACCCGATCGCGTGGATCTGGTCATCACAACAGAGAAGCTCAATGCTTTGGTCGCGCATCGTCATGGCGACATGACCGTAACCGCGCAGGCGGGCATGCCGCTCACGCGGCTGAACGGTCTCCTTGCCGAGCACGGTCAGCACCTCCCCGTCGAGAGCGCGTTTGCCAACGCGACGGTCGGTGGCATCGTCGCAACCAACGACGCCGGCCCGATGCGTTACCGCTTCGGCACGCCGCGTGACCTGCTGATCGGTGTGACGCTCGCGATGACCGACGGGAGATTGGTCAACGCGGGCGGCACGGTCGTGAAGAACGTCGCCGGATACGATCTCGGCAAACTCGTCAGCAGTTCACACGGCACGTTGGCGGCAATCGTTGACGTCACCTTCAAGCTGCTGCCTGTTCCGCACGCGTCGAAGACCCTCGTCGCGACCTACGCGGATGGCAAGGCATTGGCGCATGACGTCGCCGTCCTCCACGGCAGCCAGGTGGAGTTCACCGCATTTGATATCAGCCTATCGGACCAGGGACGGTCCCTCCTGCTGATGCGAATGGCTTCCAGTCCCGCGGCAACCGATGCGCAGGCATCCCAAGCCAGACAACTTGTTTCCAGCGCTCCGACGATGGTGAGCGGCGAAGAGGAACGAGCGCTCTGGGATGAGCAGATTCGTGCGCCGTGGTCCGAGGCAGGCACCGTGGTGCGCTTCAGTTGGTTGCCGTCCAATCTCGCTGCTGTTTTTTCATTGTTCGATCGTGTGCGTGCCAACGGATGTCGAGTGGCGATGTTCACCGGTCGCACCTCGGGTGCAGGGTTTGTCCGATTCGACGGAGAGGATTCGGTAGTCGCCGGCGCCATCGGCGTGCTTCGCAGCAGCGAGCACGTGGGGCACGTCGTCGTCGTTCGCGCGTCGCGGCGACTGAAAGAGCAAGTCGACGTCTGGGGGCCTGCAACGGGTGCCAGCGAGGTCGCCCGTCTGCTGAAGCGCAAGTTCGACCCCGCCGGGATTCTCAATGCGGGGCGGGGACCGATCTGAACCAAGCGTATGTCGACTCCCAACTCCCAACTCTCAACTCCAAAGGGCTCGACGTTCCATGGCGCGGACCAGCCATCGCGCGCGCTGATCGACAAGTGTGTCCACTGCGGCTTTTGTCTGCCGACGTGCCCGACGTATGTCCTGTGGGGCGAGGAGATGGATTCGCCACGCGGCCGGATCTACCTGATGAAGGCGGGGCTGGACGGACGTACGGAGATGACGGCGTCGTTCGTCCAGCATTTCGATCGTTGTCTTGGTTGTCTTGCCTGTGTCACCGCGTGTCCCTCGGGCGTCCAGTACGCTCCGCTGATCGAGAAATCGCGTGTCCAGATCGAGCGAAATTTCCAGCGGTCCGAACAGGATCGACTCTTTCGGCGCCTGTTGATGGCGCTGATTCCGTATCCCGCGCGGCTGAAAGTCCTGATGGCGCCGCTCCTGGCACTTGCGCCGATCATGGGCAGGAACGGCGGCCTCAGTCCTGGTCTCGCGCGCATCTTCCCGGCGCGGATCGGGGCGCTCCTGTCGGTGGCTCCGCGCGTGAGTCTGCGGGGAATTTTCGGTCGGGTTCCCGCTCGAACCGCGCCGGTCGGATCGGAGCGGATGAAGGTCGCGCTGCTCGAAGGCTGTGTCCAGCGCATTGCATTTGCCAAGGTGAACGACGCGACCGTGCGCGTCCTTGCCAGCGAGGGGTGTCGTGTCGATGCGCCTCGCGGGCAGGGCTGCTGCGGAGCGCTGCCGCTCCATGCCGGCAACATCGATCAGGCGCGTGAGCTCGCGCGGCACAACATCGAGGTCTTCGAGGCTGCCCGCGCCGACCGCATCGTCGTCAACGCCGCTGGGTGCGGTTCCGCGATGAAGGACTACGGGGAACTGTTCGAGGGGGATCCCGTCTGGGAGGAGCGCGCCCGCACGATCAGTGGCAAAGTCCGTGATGTCTCGCAGATTCTGATCGAACTCGGCGAACCCCGCTCGGTCAGGCACCCCATTCCCTCGCGGGTCGTTTATCACGATGCCTGCCATCTTGCGCACGGGCAGGGAGTTCGCACCGAACCGCGCGCGTTGCTGCAAGCCATTCCGGGCATCGAACTCCTCACCCCCCCAGAATCCGAGATTTGCTGTGGGAGCGCGGGCATCTACAATCTCGTGCAACCAGGACCGGCAGCTGAACTCGGGGCGCGAAAGGCACGTCACATCGCGGCGCTGTCGCCGGATATGATTGCCACCGGCAACCCGGGGTGCACACTGCAGATCGCCGCAGCGGCGAGCGCGCTGGGGTACGACTGGCCGATTGTCCACCCTATCGAGCTTCTCGACGCCTCGATCAGGGGCGTTGACCCGAGCACGAAATAGTCCTTGGTGCTTGGTCCTTGGTTCTTGGTTCGGGCGGACCAAGAACGAGGAACTAAGGACCAAGGACCAAAGAGGAGATATGTGGCAGCACAACTATGAACCGATCGCGGGGAGCCTTGGTGTGTCGGCGATCGTCGCCGCGCTCCCGATCGTCGTGTTGTTCGTGATGCTGGGTGTCCTGCGCAAGCCGGCGTGGATGTCGGCCGCGACGGCGCTGGCCTCGGCGCTCCTTGTGTCGCTCGTTGTCTACCGCATGCCTTTCAACCTGGCGATCATCTCCACGATCTACGGCGCCGCGTTCGGCATCTTCCCGATCGCCTGGATCGTCTTCGCCTCCATCATGCTCTACCGCCTGGCCGTGGACACGGGCAAGTTCGAGATCATCAAGGACACAATTGCCGGCCTGACGAGCGATCGGCGGCTACAGGCGATGTTCATCGCCTTTTCCTTCGGTGCCTTCATCGAGGGAGCCGCGGGCTTTGGTGCACCGGTCGCGATTTCAGGTGCCATGCTCGCTGGTCTCGGCTTCAATCCGTTCTACGCCGCTGGTATTTGCCTCCTCGCCAACACCGCGCCGGTGGCATTCGGATCGATCGGCATTCCGGTGACGACGCTCGCCAACCTGACAGGACTCCCGGTCCTGTCGTTGAGCGCAACGGTCGGGATGCTGTGTGCGATGGTCTCGGTCATCATTCCCGGATACCTGATCGTCGTGATGGCAGGATGGAAGCGCGCGTTTGAAGTGCTGCCAGCGATCGTCGCGTGTGGGCTGTCCTTCGCAGGAATGCAGTTCTACGTGTCCAGAACCCGCGGACCCGAGCTCACCGACATCATGAGCTCCCTCACCTGCATCGTGGTCATGGTCTTCGTGCTCAAGCTGTGGTCGCCGAAGAGCATCATGCGCCTCGAAGGAGACACGCCGGTGGCCACCACGGTGAAGCGATACGGAGCCGGTGACGTCGTGATGGCGTGGGTCCCTTACCTGATGCTCGTGCTCTTCGTGCTGGTGTGGGGCGACACGTCCATCAAGCACCAGATCAACCAGTGGGCCGACGGGTTCGTGCCCAGCTCGTGGACGACGGTCCCCGGCATCGCGACCCCAGTGACGGCCGTCCGTCTGGCAGTACCGGGACTGCACAATCTGATCGAGCGCGTGCCGCCAGTCGTCGCGAAGCCCGGGCCCTACGCAGCCTTGTACGAGCTGAACTGGCTGAGCGCATCTGGCACAGCGTGTCTCCTCGCCACGCTCGCCACGGCGCTGGTGTTGCGCGTGCGTCCCCGGATGGTCGTCAAGGCGTACGTCGACACATTCAAACAGCTCAAGCTTGCGATGCTGACCATTGCCTGCATGCTTGGACTGGCGTACGTCATGAACTATTCCGGCATGACATCAACGCTCGGCCTCGCGCTCGCCGCGACCGGCGGCGGATTTCCATTCTTCAGCGCGGTGCTCGGATGGCTTGGCGTGTTTCTCACCGGGAGCGACACATCAGCCAATGCCCTCTTCGGCAACCTTCAGGTCGTAACTGCGAACGCCTTGAATCTCAATCCCGTGCTCACCGCGTCGGTAAACTCTGCGGCGGGGGTGATGGGTAAGATGATCTCGGTTCAGAGCATTGCCGTGGCGGTTGCCGCCACCGGAATGACTCGAGCCGACGAAAGCAGGCTCTTCCGATTCACCATCAAGCACAGTGTGTTCCTGATGGTGATCATGGGCATCTTCTCGATGCTCTTCGCGTACGTCTTCCCCGGCAGCGTACCCGTCGCGCCACCCAAGTAGGCGCGCGGCCGGTCGCCCGAACCCCGGGAAGAGGCACACACACCCCGACGTGTGTCCAAGCGCGGTTGCCGGCCGGATGGTTTCTCCGGTAAACAGATATTGCAACCTTGCGTATCGAAGAGAAAGTTGCATGGGACCCACACTTACACCGAATGAGGATCCTGCCCGCCGGCAGTTCTTTGCGCGCGTCGTCAAGACGATCCAATCAACGATCGCGGGCGTTGTTGGCGTTGTCGCCGGCGGCTCGATTCTGTCTCCGAGCTTCGCGCGACGTCAGGAGAACTGGCTTCCCGTCGGACCAGGTCTCGGCGCGTTGATCGATAACGCACCCACACCGGCGACGCTGCGCGTAGCACGCGAGGACGGCTACAACCAGATCGTCGAGCGACGTGTCGTGCTCCTCGTGAAGACCGGCGAAGGGGAAGTGACGACGCTCGATCCGACCTGTACCCATCTTGGCTGTCGTGTGAGTTGGGACTCGGAGTCGAAGGAGCTCCGGTGCCCCTGTCACGGCGGTCGCTACGATCACCTCGGAGTCGTCAAAGGCGGGCCGCCGCCCGCGCCGCTGCCGAGGCTTGCCACGAAAGTCGACGGCAACCAGATTTTCGTTCAGATCTAATGGCTCTCCCGCAAACGCTGCTCGACTGGCTCGACTCGCGTACGGGCTGGCGCACTGGTCGAAGGCACCTCCTCGAGGAACCGATCCAGGCCGGTGTCGGCTGGTGGTTCGTCACCGGCAGCATTCTTCTGATGCTGCTCACCGTGCAGTTCGTGACTGGTGTCGCACTTGCGATGTTCTACGTGCCCGCGCCCGATCACGCCTACGACAGCATCCGCTTCATCATGGAGCGGCTCACGTTCGGGCACGTGCTGCGCGGCCTGCATTTCTTCGGCGCCAGCTTCATCGTCGTCGCTGCCGTCGTGCACATGTTGCGTGTCGTCGCGCTCGGCTCATACAAGAATCCGCGTGAAGTGACGTGGCTCACGGGTGTCGTTCTTCTCTTGCTGATCCTGGGCTTTGCCCTGACGGGTTATCTGCTGCCGTGGGATCAGAAGGCATATTGGGCAACGACGGTCACGATCAACATCGCGCGCAGCGCGCCGCTTGGCGAACAGGTGGCCGGGCTGCTTCAAGGTGGATCCACGCTCGGATCGTTGACGTTGCTGCGTTGGTATGCGGCACACGTATTCCTGCTGCCCGCGGCGCTCATCGGCTTTGTCATCGCGCATCTGTTCCTGATGCGGCGACATGGCATCTCGGGCGCGCTTCGTCACGTCGAGGGAGCAGCGAAGCCGTTCTATCCCTATCACGCGTTGAAGGACACGCTTGCCGGGAGTGCGGTGTTCGCGCTGCTGCTGACGTTTGCGATCGTGTTTCGCGCGCCGCTCGATCCGATCGCCGACCCATCGGATGCCGCCTACGTGCCGCGTCCCGAGTGGTACTTCCTCAGCCTCTTTCAACTGCTGAAGTACTTTCCCGGTCCGCTCGAACCTCTGGCGACGATGGTGATTCCGGCGCTCGTGGTTGGCTTGCTGCTTCTGCTCCCGTTCCTCGACCGCCGGCCCGATCGACATTTCCTCAAGCGTCCACTCGTGACGCTCGGCTTCGGCATGATCGGCCTTGGGATCGTCGTGTTGACCTACCTCGGCT
>Ga0207428_10005316_pt1 | contig 12008 bp, 7 predicted proteins | sample RhiMethybrSRZTD1_FD_187600 | JGI IMG/M metagenome (GOLD analysis project Ga0207428, IMG submission 187600) | Populus rhizosphere microbial communities from Tennessee, USA - Rhizosphere MetaG P. TD hybrid SRZTD1 (SPAdes) (version 3) | ecosystem: Host-associated > Plants > Roots > Rhizosphere >... | reverse complement strand
GGCGCATTCACAGTCCCGCTCTGGCACGGACCACAGGTCGATCCGCTGCTGCCGCTGCTGCCACCGCTTCCGCCTCCCGCTCCCGCCATCCCGCCGCTGCCGCCGCCCGCATGCGGGTACCCGTTGATGGCGTTCACGACCGAGGCCTCGGCGGCGACGACGGCGTCGGTGTGGATCGTGAGCTTGTTTCGCGCCGCGCTGGGCGCGATCCGCTTGAGCTGATTCAGCTCCTCGATGGCGAAATCGAGGACGCTCCGCCGGCCCACCAGCTTCTTGAGGATTGCGTCGGCGACGGGTTGTGGCGCGCCGCCCCCCGCGCCGCCTGCGCCGCTGCTGCCACCGGTCCCGGGCGTTCCGGGGACGAAGTTTTGGAAAAGGTTGGTGTACTGCGCGAGGGGGCTGATGGCCCCCGGCAGCGGCTTGGCCTCTTGCACGATGCCGGGCTGGAGCGCGCTCACCGGTTGGAATTCGGTGGAGTACGAAAGCGTCTTCGACCCGGTCTCCCCGAAGTCGGTGCGGCTGTCCACGATCGAGTTGGCGTACCCCGGCCCCGGCCTCTGCAGCGCGGCCACATTCTGGAGCAGGAGCTGGTCGAACGAGGGCCCGCCGGCAATCGCGTCGTCGGCCTCCACCTGGCCCGCCCGCGTTCCCGGAGGAGCCACTCCTGTGACCAGCGCGACGGTGCCCCCCTCTTCGCCGCCGCCGAAGCCGATGGGCGTCGTCAGCCCGCGAATCACGGTCATGTCGGGCCCGAGACCGCGCTGGGCGAACGGCTGGAGCGCCAGGGAGCCGCCCACGCTGCCTGCCGTCGGTTTCCACAGCGCGTCGCTCATTCCCGCCACGATCCCGACCGGCCAGCGCGTGACCAGCAGCCGGCCCGGTGATCGCGTCCCTTGCGCCGAGCTCTCCAGGTTGCGGAGCATGATCTTGAGACCAACGCCGCCGCTGAGCGCGGTGATGAAGGCGCGGCGCCGAAAACGATAAGACGTCATGGCTCCGCCCTCCGCAGCCCGAAGGCGGGGGCGGTCGCCGTCGCGCGGACGAGATCGGTGAAGGTCTGTCCGCTGCCGCTCTGGTAGCGCTGGACGACGTCCGCGGTCGCGCAACCGGCCTGCTGCGAGGCCAGCGGGACCTCGACGCTGGTGGCGGGATCGACCAGCGCGTACCGCAAGAGCACATTCGCCATGCAGTTCGTGAAGGCGGGGCTGGCCGCCAGCTTCTGCGCCAGCTCCACGCCGTTCGCCACGGCGCCGCCGCCGACCGCGGCGGGCAGCGTGGTCCGCGCGTCGATCGGACGGCCGCCGTCGTCGATCGTCCGGTAGCGTCCGAAGTCGTCGTAGTTGTCGAGGGCGAGACCGTACGGATCGAACTGGGCGTGGCAGGCGCTGCAAGCGGGCTGCGCGGCGCGCATCTCGACCTGCTGCCGCGCGGTGGTTTGCCGATCGAACCCGGCCGACCCTGGCATGTCCGGCCCTGGATGGGGCATGCAGAGCAGGACCGTGGAGACGAGCAGGCCGCGTGGCACGACGAGGTTGTCCGCCTGGACGCGGGGGCGGGACGTGAGAAGCGCGGCGTTCGTCAGCACCCCCGCGCGCTTGTCGGCCGGCAGCGTGGTCTGGACGAAGGTCGTCGGCGTCGCGCCCGGTGGCGCGGCAACCATGTAGATCATCGTGGCGAGGTTCGTGTTGAGGAACGCCCGCCGCGACAGCAGCAGGTCGGTCAGGTTGCCGCTCCAGAGCGCGTCATCGAGGAACAGGCGCGACTCGGTGCCCAGGTCGGCCGCGAGCGCGGGATCGATCGACAGCTCCGGCAACGTATTCAGGCGAAGGTACGTCGCGATGATCCTCCCCAGCCAATCGCGCGCGGCGACAGTCGCGAGCAGCGCATCCACATGGCCCGCCAGGTTCGCGCGAAGTGTCCCCGCGCGCGCCGCCGCCAGCACGTTGGCGTCGGGAGGCCGATCGGTCAGGAAGAACGCGAGCTGCGTCGCGAGCTCGTCCTCGGTGAGCGGAATGCCGGTCGGGGCCGAGGCCATCGCGGGATCGCCGAGCTCCCAGCGCCAGAGCATCTGCGGCGAGCCCAGCAGCGCGCGGACCGCGTAGCTGGTGGCTTCCTCGACGGTGAACGTGACCTCGTACCCTTGGACCGTCTGCGGCGCGCGCAGCTTCGCGTAGAGCGCCGCGAACCGGGACTGCTCGTCGGACGCGAGCGGCCGCCGGTACGCTCTCGCCGCCAGCGTGTCGAGGTAGGCGGTCGCGCACGCGTCGGTGGCGGCGGGACACGCGGTGACTGTCGTGAAATTGGCGAGCACGTAGCTCGCGACGTGGTCCGCGATCGCTTCGAGCTGGGGGAAGCTGGTGCCCGTGATGTTGGTTTCTGCCAGCGCGGCCAGCGGCGGAAACCGTCGGCCCAAGTCGGTGCTGTCGTCCGCCGTGCCGATGAGTCCGGCGCTCACCAGCGCCGCGGCCTCGGTGGTGCCGAACAGATAGAGGACCGTGTTCAGCGTTTCGTTCATCGTCAGCCGCAAGATGCGCTGGCCGGCGACGACCAACCGCGCATCGGAAGGCCCCGCGCAAGCGGCCGGCACGCCGCCGGTCCCCGTGACGCCGCCCGCGCCGCCGGCGCCGGCTGTCCCCGCGATCATCCCCACGCCCGCGTCGTCGTGCAGCGCCGACCGGCGGCAACCCGGAGACGCCCCGACGCCGAGCGAAAACGCCGCGACGACCAACCACCCACAGAGGGAAATGCGCGTCGCGTTCCGCATCAGTTGGGGCTTCCTGTCGGGTCCGGTGCTGGGGAAGTGATTCCGCGATCCGGTGAGGGCTCAACTATCGACCGGGCCTCCACCTCGCGCCGGCGGGGCACCGCCCGCCCGAAACGTCAGCACCCCTACCCCTTCCTCGTCGAAGCAAATTTACAAGAGCCATTTTCGGCGCTGGTGTCATCTGCGGGCTGGCAGGACATGCCGAAAGGAGAGTCGGACCCATGAGAGCACTGAGGGCGTTGGCGATCATTTTGGTGGCCTCATCGTCGTTTCTGTTGGGTTGTGGTGGTCTTCCGGAGGACGGAACGCTGACGGCGTCCGCCATCAAGGGCGGGGATCACGGCGACTTCCAGATCACGAGCCCTGCGTTCGCGGACGGAAGCACGCTTCCCGACGAGAACACCTGCAATGGAAAACCGTTCGGGTCCGGCACCTCGCCCGCGCTCGAGTGGGCGAACGCGCCCCAGCACACGAAGAGCTTCGCGATCGTGTTCAAGGACATCTCTCTCACGGAGGCCACGCCGCAGGATCCGCGCGGCTTTCACAACGTCATCTGGGACATCCAGAAGAACACGAACAGCCTGCCCGCGGCGCTCCCGAGCACCGAGTTCCTCGACGAGCCGCGCGACGCCCGCCAGTGGTCGCGCTACAGCCCGTACGGCTACCTGGGCCCCTGCCCGAATTTCCTTCCGGGGATCCCGCCTCGCACGGACACGTATTCCTTCACCCTGTACGCGCTCGACGCGAAGATCCTCGACTACCCGCCGCCCAATCCGGCGATCGCGAACTACACCAAGGTGATGGACGACTTCCTGGTGACGGTGGCCATCGCCAAGACCGAGCTCCGGGTCACGTCGGCCGCCGTCCCGTCGGCCGGCCCGGTGCCGCCCGGCCCGCCGCCAGCGCCAAGCCCGCGGCCGTAAGACAGCCGGGCCGGACCCCTCACCCTAACCCTCTCCCCGCTTCGCGGGGCGAGGGGACAAGAGCTTCGCGGGCGAGGGGACAATGAGCAGGAGCTGAGCCTTCCCGCCCCGCTGGTGGCATCTGTAGAGGGGCCATGCGCAGGACCTTCAACCGCCGCGTGCTTCTCCGGGGCCTCGGCGGCGCAGCGGTCGCCGCCCCTTTCCTGAGCTCCGTGGCCGAGCGGTCCGCGAAGACGCAGGGGCTCCCGGCGCCGGCGGCTCCCAAGCGACTCATCGTCCTCTTCACGCACTACGGCTGCCTGACGAACCGATTTTTCCCCGCGAAGTCGCATGGGCCGCTGAGCAAGAGCGACTACATGGCGATGTCGACGCTCGCGCCCCTGGCGCCCTACGCGGACAAGCTGCTGATGGTGCGCGGCATCCGCGCGATGAACGAGTGGAGCTTCGCGGGGGTTCTCGGGCAGATGAACGATCCCCACACGCAGGTTTGTGGAACGTACTTCAGCTGCCATCCCGTGACCCCCAACGCCACGAGCAGCAGCGCAAGCAACCCCGGGAAGTTCGACGCCAAACCAACCGGTCGCACGCTGGATCACGTCTGTGCCGAGCAGGTCAATCCGGGCGGCACCCCTCCGCTCTTCATCCAGATCGGCGGCGTTTCCGGCAGCACCAACAACACGCAGTCGGTGATCTCGTACGACAAGCCCGAGCAGATTTTCCCGGGCTATGGGACACCGCAGGCAATCTTCACCAACCTCACAGGCCTCTTCGGCCCGGGCCCGATCTCGCCGGATTCGTATCAGGCGGCGCGCCGCAACAGCGTCGTCGACTGCGTGCGCGATGACCTCAGCAACCTCATGCGGGTCGACATGAGCCGGTCGGACAAGAAGAAGCTCGCCGACTGGGCCGAGCTTCTGAACCAGACGGGCAAGATCGTCACCACCCAGTGCAACGCCGACACCGCAACGAAGCTCGGTCTCACGCAAGCATCCGTCCAGCCGGGCGCCACCACCGATCTGTCGCAGCGATCACCCCTCATGATGGATCTCGCCGTGCTCGCCGCGACCTGCGACACGAGCCGCGTGATCTTCTTGAAGATGCCCGCCGGCTACGTGTTCAGGTTCCTGGGCCTCAACAGCGACAGCGGGAGCGTCTCCCATCGCATCGGCAATGGCGGCATGGGCGGCGCGTGCCTCACGAATGCGATCGACATGATTCACGCGATCGACAAGTGGTACGCGCTGCAGTTCGCCTACCTCGTCGGTCGGCTGGACAGCATGACGGAAGGCGACCGGACGATGCTCGACAACAGCGCCACCGTCTGGTTCAACGAGATGTCGGACGGCGCCTCGCACAACCTCAACAACCTCCCGATCCTGCAGGCGGGCAGCTGCGGCGGCTACTTCAAGACCGGCTGGGCCGTGAACGTCGAGGGCGGCAAGGCTGACATGACGCCCGGCCACAGTGACGAGGATTGCGCGGATGGGCTATCGCCGCCGGCCAGCCTGTCCACCGGCGGACAGTCGGTTGGCCTGGACCTCCTCGGCACGCCGCCCGATGTCGCCACGCAGCCGATCAACAAGTACTACTGCAACCTGATGAACGCGATCGGCGTGAAGGCGGGTACGGACGGCCACCCGCTGAAGGGCGGCACCGCGCCGGTCAGCAAGTTCGGCAAATACGACGACACCACGCTGTTCAGGACGGACGCGCCCGCGATGATCAAGAACCCGGGCGAGTACACGGAGCTTCGCGCGAGCTAGCGGCGGGGCAGGACTGAGCCTTCCCGCCCTGCTCGTGGCATCTGTGCTTGGAGAGCGGAATCGTTTCCGCCTGCGAACCGCGGGAACTCCAAGGAAATCAGCTATATGCGCAACCGCTTCAACCGCCGGCTGCTTCTTCGGGGCCTCGGCGGGGCCGTCGTCGCCGCGCCGTTCCTGAGCTCCGTCGCCGAGCGGACCGCGAAGACGCAAGGGCTGCCGCCGCCGCCGGCCCCGAAGCGGTTGATCGTGTTCTTCACGTATGGCGGCTGCCTGACGAATCGATGGTTCCCCGCGAAGTCGCACGGGCCGCTGAGCAAGAACGATTACCTGGCGATGTCGACGCTGGCGCCGATGGCGCCGTACGCGGACAAGCTGCTGATGGTTCGCGGCATCCGCGCCATGAACGAGTGGAGCTTCGACGGGGCCCTCGGGCAGAAGAACGATCCCCACACGCAGGTTTGCGGATCGTATTTCTCCTGCCACCCCCTGACCCCCAACGCCCCGAACGCCGGCGCGATGAACATCGGGAAGTTCGACGGCAAGCCGACCGGTCGCACGCTGGATCACGTCTGCGCCGAGCAGGTCAACCCCGGCGGTGTCCCGCCGCTCTTCATACAGATTGGCGGCGTGAGCGGGAGCGCCAGCAACACCATGAATGTCATCTCGTACGAACAGCCCGGCGTGATCTTTCCCGGCTATGGGACACCGCTGGCGCTCTTCACCAAGCTGACCGGCCTGTTCGGCCCGGGGCCGATTTCGCCGGACAGCTACCAGGCGGCCCGGCGCAAGGGCGTGATCGACTGCGTGCGAGAGGACCTGAATGACCTCCTGCGGGTCGACATGAGCCGGTCGGACAAGAGGAAGCTCTCCGACTGGGCCGACCTCCTCAATCAGACGGGGAAGATCGTCACCACCCAGTGCAACGCCGAGAACGCAGCCAAGCTGGGCGTCACGCAGGACTCCATCCAGGCGGCCGGCACCACCGGCACCAGCTCGGACTTCTCGAAGATCTCGCCCCTCATGATCGATCTGGCGGTGCTCGCGGCGATCTGCGACGCCAACCGCGTGATCTTCATGAAGGAGCCCACGGGCCGCGTCTTCAGTTTCCTGGGCATCAACATCGACTCCATCAGTCTCGGCCATCGCATCGGCAATGCCGGCATGGGCGGCGCGTGCGTCTTGAATGCGATCGACATGATTCACGCGCTCGACAAGTGGTACGCGCAGCAGTTCGCGTACCTCGTCGGCCGGCTCGACAGCTTCACGGAAGGCGACCGGACGCTCCTCGACAACAGCGCCACCGTCTGGTTCAACGAGCTGTCGGACGGCGCCTCGCACAACGTCAACAACATGCCGATCCTCCAGGCGGGGAGCTGCGGCGGCTACTTCAAGACCGGTTGGGCCGTGAACGTCGAGGGCGGCAAGGCCGACATGACGCCCGGACACAGCGACGAAGATTGCAGTAACGGGCAATCTCCGCCAACCGGCGGCGCCGCCAACCTGGACTCCCTGGGGACGCCGCCGGATGTCGCCACGCAGCCGATCAACAAGTACTACTGCAACCTGATGAACGCGATCGGCGTGAAGGCCGGTGCGGACGGCCACCCGTTGAAGGGCGGCACCGCGCCGGTCAGCAAGTTCGGCAAATACGACGACACCACGCTGTTCCCGACGGACGCGCCCGCGATCATCAAGAACCCGGGCGAGTACACCGAGCTTCGCGCGACGTAGCGCCACCGAGGCGCGGCGCGACCGTCAGCGCGCGTTGTAGAGCGCGGTGATCTGCTCGCGGTTCAAGGCCCGGCGATACACGCGGAAGTCGTCGATGAGCCCGGCGAAATACGGGTCGGCGAACTGGGACTTGCCCAGGAAGTTGTTGACCGTGGCGCCCAGGTCCGCGGCGTGCAGGGTCATGCCCGCGTTCGTCGCGACGGAAACGCCGTCGACGTAGAGCTCGCCCGTGTACGGCGAGCCTTCGGGAAGCACGACGGCCAGGTGATGCCACGCCGACAGCGAAAGCACGACGGTGCTGATGATCTCCTGCTGCACCCCGCCGGTGGTCCTGATGACGAAGCGAACCGCGTCGGAACCGTTGTGGGTGGTGAGCGCGATGTTGTGGGTGGTCGTGTTGCCGACGTCCACGACGCGCTGCCACCGCTGGGCGGTGTTCACGTATACCCACGCCGAGAGCGTGAGCGCGCCCGGCGCAAGATCGTGCAGGCTGGGAACGATCACGTAGCCGCCGCCCGCGGTGCCGTTGGCCGTCAGGCTGACCGCGTGTGTTCCCACTTGATGGGTGGTGGAGAAGGCGACCGCGCCGGCCGTCCCCCCGGTCACCAGCGTTCCGTTGCGCGGCGCACCCGAGGCGGGCGACGAATCCAGCGCGACGGTGCCGCTTCCGTCGTCGAACTTGTACCAGAGGACGAGATCGACTTCGGGGCTGCCGCCCGTGCCGCCACGGCCGCCGGCGCTGCCCGCCACGCCGCCGCCGCCGCCGGCCATGCCACCGACTCCGCCGGTTCCACCTCGTGCGCCGGTGCCCGCCGCGCCACTCGCGCCGCCGCGGCCTTCGCCGCTGCCGCCCGCGCCACCCGCGCCGCCGCGGCCTTCGCCGCTGCCGCCCGCGCCACCGCGGCCTTCGCCGCTGCCGCCCGCGCCACCGCGGCCTTCGCCGGCACTGCCGCCCGCGCCGCCGCGGCCTCCGGCGCTCCCGGCGGCGCCGCCGGTACTGCCACCGGTTCCGCCGGTGCCGCCTCGTGCGCCCGCGCCCGCCGCGCCACCCGCGCCGCCGGCGACGCCCGTTCCACCCGCGCCGCCGAGGCTCCAGTCACCGCCGGTGCCGGGGCGAGCGCCCTCCCCGCCGATGCCCCCTTCGCCGCCTCCGCTGCCGCCGCTGCCGATGTCACCTCCGGTGCCAAAGCTGGAGCCGCCGCCGCCACCCAGGAGCGCGTCGTAGTCGTAGCGACAGCCCGTCAACGCGCAAGCGGCCAACGCGCACAACAGCGCGACACGCATCTTCAGAAGCTCCACGCACCGGCGAAACCAGCCTCGCGCGCGTTCACGTAGACCACCACGCCTGTCGCGAGGGCGCCGACGCCCGCGGCCGCCCACAGCAGGTTGGCGGTCAGCGCGCGCGACTTGACCTGGTCGATGTCGCTCTGCGCGCAGCCCTCGACGGTCTGACCGCACGATCCCCGGAGCTCGTCGTATCGCTGCGACGCCCCCAGCCCGGTGGCCACCGCGCCCCCGGCAAGCGCCAGGGTCGCCCCGACTCCGGCCCACGGCAGCCAGCGCGGCAACGGCGGCTCGGACCGGGGCGCCGGATCCGCCGCGGCCTGGGCCCGCAGGTCGACGGCGGGGAGCGCGGCCAACGCCGGTGGAGGAGACGGCGACGAGGGGGACGTCACGGGTGCGGGCGCGAGCGCCACCGGACGTGCCGGCTGACTTGTCCCCTGACTTGTAACGACGGTTGGGCGCGCCGGCGCGAGCGGCGGGGCCGGCCTCGCCATCTTCAGCTCGAGACCACTGGCTGCGCGTTCCGCCGCCTCCCGGTGCTGGCCACGGGGATCGCGTGCGAGGTACGTGCGATAGAACCTGAGGGCGGCGACGTCCTGTCCGACCTCGCGGCTCACCTCGCCCAGGCGGAAGAGCAGGGTCAGGTCCCCGGTCAGCTCGTACGCGCGCTTGAATCCTGCGATCGCTTCCAGCAGTCGACCCGCGTCGTACGCCTGACGCGCTTGCGCCACCGCCTCACCGGCCGCATCCGATTCGCCACGCACTTCGGCCGGACTGCCCGCCAGCGCCACCGCGAACGCCAGCAACGAAAAACTAGAAATGAACCGACGCACCACCTGAAGCCCCTTCCGTATGAACGCCGTCCTGAGTGGCGGAACAACGTAAATTCGGCTCGACTATTCACGACAAAACGACGACAAAAACTGGGGCCAGGATCCCGGATCGACCCGTACACTTTCCCACGCGTCCGGACTTGCGAGCGGACGTACAAAGCGGCAGAGTCCGGCCGTGTGGGAGGTTAGTGGGGGGCCGGTGGCGACCGAGACCGAAGAGCAGGAGCGCTTCGTGGCGAACGCGATCCCTGCGCTGGTCGCTTACCTGGATACGGCCTGTTGCTACGTCTGGGCGAACGAGGCCCACCGGAGATGGTTTGGCCATCCGCCCGAACGCCTTCGCGGTCTTCACGTCAGGGAGGTGCTGGGCGCGACGGACTGGGCGTCGGTTCATCCCCGGATCGAGCGCGTCCTGGCGGGCGAAGAGGTTTCGTTCGACCACCGGATCGTCTCCGGGAACCGCCCGCCACGCGAGGTCCGCGCCTTCTACGCCCCGCACCGGGATGCCGCAGGCCGCGTGCTCGGCTTCGTGAGCATGGTCCAAGAAATCACGAGGACCCCGGGCGTTGACGAAGCCCTGCGCCGCAGCGAGCACATGCTGGAACGATCGCAGTCCTCGGCGCACGTGGGGAGCTGGGAGGTGACGCTGGTCGACCACGAAAGCGGCCGTGCGGGAGCGGTGGAGTGGTCGGACGAGACCTATCGGTTGCTCGGATTCGAGCCCGGCGCGGTCGAGATCACCGACGCGGGCTTCCTGGACTACGTCCACCCGGACGAGCGCCAGCCGCTGTGCGACGAGTGGACAGTTCACATCCAGCGCGGCGAGCCGTTCGAGTCGGACTTTCGGATCATCCGGCCGGACGGGACGGTGAGGTTGCTTCACACCTGGACCGACTTCGAGCGCGACGCCCAGGGCAGACCGACGCACATGGTGGGGACCTGCCAGGACGTCACCGACCGCAAGCGCGCCGAACGGGAGCTGCTGGAGGCCGATCGGCGCAAGGACGAGTTCCTGGCGATGCTGTCACACGAGCTGCGCAACCCGCTGGCGCCGATCCTGAACGCCGTCGAGATCCTTCATGACGCAAGACCCGACGACCAGGAGCTGGCGGTCAAGTACCGCGCGATCATCGCCCGACAGGTGCGGCACATGAAGCGGCTGCTCGACGATCTGCTCGACGTGTCGCGCGTGAGTCAGGGCAAGATCCAGCTGCAGAGGCGGCCCATCGAGCTGGGCACGCTGCTGCTGGAAGCGGTGGAGATCAGCCGGCCGCTCATCGCGGAGAAGCGACAGCAGCTGTCGCTGGCGCTGGCGCAGGACCTCTTGCCGATGGACGCCGACCCCACGCGCCTGTTGCAGGTGTTCGCGAACCTGCTCAACAACGCCGCCAAATACACCGACGCCCACGGGCACATCACGCTGGCGGTCACCGTCGAAGACGGCGAGGCCGTGGTGAAGGTGCGCGATGACGGGACGGGCATGACCCCGGAGTTGCTGGCGCGCGTGTTCGATCTGTTCGTGCAGGAGACGCGGTCGCTGGATCGCGCGCAGGGCGGGCTGGGAATCGGCCTCACCATGGTCCGCACGCTGGTCCAGATGCACGGTGGATCGGTGCGCGCGTTCAGTGACGGCCCGGGCCGGGGAAGCGAATTCGTGGTGCGCCTGCCGCTGGCGACGCCGGCCCCGGCCGGCGCGCCGCCGCGCGAAACACCGCCATCGACGGAGGTCGGCGCGCGACAGATGTTGCGCGTGCTGGTCGTGGACGACAACGCCGACGCCACGCAAGCGCTGCAGCACCTGCTGGCGATGCTCGGGCACGACGTCACCGTCGCGCACGACGGGCCGGGCGCGCTGGCGGCCGCCGCCCGCATCGGGCCCGAGCTGGTCCTGCTCGACATCGGGCTGCCCGGCATGGACGGCTATGCGGTCGCGACGGCGTTGCGCAAGGCCGGCCACGATCGCGCCGCGCTGGTGGCGCTCACCGGTCATGCGCAGGACGAAAGCCTGCACCGCTCCAGGGGCGCCGGTTTCGATCGCCACCTGGTCAAACCGATCGACGCCGCCACGCTGCGCGCGCTGACCAAGGAGATCGCGGGCCGCTTCGCGGCGTGCTGACGTTCGGTGCGGTTCGCCGTCAGCAGTTCGGGCAGCTGCAGACGACGCCCCCGGCTGAGGGCGTATCGCTGCAACCTATATAGGGAGGCAGGCAGACCGCCCGTCCGAGACAGCTGCAGCCGCTCGTGAAGCCACACTCGGCAGGAATCGTCACGCAATGGGTCTCGGTCCCGCGCTGGGTCGCGTACCTGACGCAGTCTGTGGTTGTTCCACCCGGGCACACGCCGCAGTCGCTGACCGTCAGGCACTCGGTCCGGGGCGCGCAGGTGCCCAGGTAACAGGTGCCGGTGTCGTTGACGGCGGGGACCTCGCCCGCAGGGCAGGTGGGCGGCGCGATCCGGCAGGTCACCTGCCGGGCGTCGCAGGCGAATCCGGCGACACATTGCCCGGCCACGCAGGCCACCGCGCCGCGGGGGAGTTGCCGGGCGTCGCAGTTGCTCTGAACGCAGATGGCCGGGCACGTCTCGTGCGTGGCGCCGACCGGGATAGCCTCGCAGGTGCAGCAGTCCGTGAAGAGCTTGCAGTCAGCGGCGGTGGTGCACTCGGGTCCAGGCCCCGCCCCGCCGCGCCCGCCGGATGCGCCGCCGCCGGTGC
>Ga0207428_10005315_pt1 | contig 12010 bp, 10 predicted proteins | sample RhiMethybrSRZTD1_FD_187600 | JGI IMG/M metagenome (GOLD analysis project Ga0207428, IMG submission 187600) | Populus rhizosphere microbial communities from Tennessee, USA - Rhizosphere MetaG P. TD hybrid SRZTD1 (SPAdes) (version 3) | ecosystem: Host-associated > Plants > Roots > Rhizosphere >... | reverse complement strand
CGGAGCGCCTCACGCAGCTCGGGACGCAGTTCCGACAGCGCAACCGGACCAATGAGTCCGCCCTGACGGGCCGACGGATCGGAGGACTGCGTACGCGCGATCGTCTCGAAGCTCGCGCCGGCCCCGATGTCGGACAGCAGCGACTGGGCATGGTCCGCCGAGCTCACGACGATCAAACGGAAGGTCACCTCCGCGCTGGCTGGCGTCTGTGCCGCCAGCGCCCAACTCCCAACTCCCAACTTCCAACCACTGCCCAATCTCCAACTCCCAAAAGCAGAGCGACAGTGACAACCGTTGGCAGTTGGGAATTGGAAGTGGTTGGGCGTTGGGAGTTGGCCACTTGGGAGTTTCCGGAATCTTCCCGCGTATCATAGCTCTCTGGTTGGTGGTTGGTGGTTCGTGGTTGGTGGTTGGGAGCGTAGAGCGCACGCTTCAGCGTGCGCGGACACGCGGAGGATCCATGCTCGTCAAGGCCGGAATCATTTTCTCGTTTCTCATCGCCCTCGCTGTGCCTGCGTTTGCACAACAGACACCCGACGGCGCCGCCGTCTTCAAGCGTGCGTGCGCCAACTGCCATAACGACTCGCAGAAAGACGCGCCGGCGCCGGCGATCCTCCGCCAGATGACGTCCGAGGGAATTCTGAATGCGCTCACCCTCGGGCGCATGCAGATTCAGGCGATCAGTTTGTCTGAGGCCGAGCAGCGCGCAGTAGCGGTGTTCGCCTCAGGCAAGCCATTCGGTCCCGTGACACCGCCCGTCGTCGTGAACAAGTGCAGCGCGACTCCAGCCATGCGCGCTGCCGCTGCCACTGGTGAGTGGAACGGCTGGGGCGGAAGCGTCACCAACTCGCGCTACCAGAAGAATGGCGGACTCACCGCAGCCGATCTGCCAAAGCTGAAACTGAAGTGGGCGTTCGGCTATCACACCGTGACCTCGGCGCGCGCGCAGCCGACGATTGCTGGCGGCCGCCTGTTCGTCGCCAGCGAGAACGGCGAAGTGCACGCGCTCGATCCGAAGACCGGCTGCACGTATTGGACGTTCAAGGCCCAGGCCGGCGTGCGGACGGCAATGTCCGTTGGTCCATACAAGAACGCCGGACGCTCCGGTCAGGCGGTCTTCTTCGGCGATAACCGCGCCAACGCCTATGCGGTAGACGCCAGCACCGGCCAACAGATCTGGCTGCGCAAGGTTGACGACCATCGCGCCGCCGCCATCACCGGCGCGCCGACCTACTACGACGGCCGCGTCTTTGTGCCCGTGCAGGGACTGAATGAAGAAGGTCAGGGCGGCAGCGCCAAGTACGAGTGCTGCACCTTCCGCGGCAACGTCTCCGCGCTCAATGCCAACACCGGCGAGGTGCTGTGGAAGACGTACACGATCGCCGAGCCCAAGCCACGCGCCAAGAACAAGGACGGCGTCCAGCAATGGGGTCCCGCCGGCGCGGGCATTTGGTCGTCGCCGACCGTCGATGCCAAGCGCGGGATGGTGTACATCGCCACCGGCAACAACTACGCCGACCCGCCGCAGAAGACCAGCGACGCGATCATCGCCCTCGACATGAAGAGCGGCACGATCAAGTGGGTCAACCAGACGACGCCGAACGACAACTGGACGTTGGGCTGCCAGGCCGAGAACCCGGACAATCCGAACTGCCCGGCGAAGATGGGACCCGACCACGACTTCTCTGCCTCGCCGAGTCTGGTCACCGTCAACGGACGCGACCTCCTCGTGCTGCCGCAGAAGTCGGGAATGGCCTACGCGGTCGATCCCGACAAGGAAGGCGAGATCGCCTGGCAGTACCGCATCGGTCAGGGCAGCGGGCTGGGCGGACAATGGGGCGGCGCAGTTGACGAGCAGCAGGCCTACTTCGGCGTCTCGGATCTGCTCTCACCCAAGCCGGGCGGGATTCGCGCGATCAATCTCGCCACCGGCGCACTTGCCTGGAGCAAGGACCCTCAAGAACGGCTGTGCGATCCGAAGCGGCTGACCTGCCGCGCGTCACAGGGCGCGGCTGTGACCGTCATCCCCGGCGCGGTCTTCTCGGGCTCGCTCGACGGCGGCATGCGCGCCTACTCGACGAAGGATGGATCGATCCTCTGGACCTTCGACACCAACAAGGAGTTCCCGACGGTCAACGGCGTGAAGGCCAACGGCGGTGGACTCGAAGGCAACGGCGCCATCGTCTCGGGCGGGATGCTCTACTTCAACTCGGGATATGGCGGGTTCGTGGGTAATCCGGGTAATGTGCTCCTGGCGTTCAGTATCGACTGATCGAGAACGAACACGGCTTACCACGAAGCACACGAAGTTCACGAAGAACACGAGCAACTATGGGTTTTCGTGCCTTCGTGATCTTCGTGGACTCCGTGGTTGATAAGGATTGTTCGTGAATCGCATTGCAAGTGCCGCTATTCTCGTTCTGCTCGGAGCGTCCGTCGCATCAGCTCAGCTGACTGCGGCGAAGGATGGGCCGATCGTCTACGGTCACCATCACATTGCCGCGAGCGACATCCCCGCGCACCTGAAGTTCTTCGCCGACACACTCGGCGGGACGCGGATTACGTTCGGTCCGCAAAAGGTTGATGTCGTCAAGTTCCCCAACGTCTTCATCTTCTTCAGAAATCAGAAGCCAACGGGCGGCAGCAAGGGCACGACGGTGAACCACATCGGGTTCTCCGTCACCAACCTGCGTCAGACGCTCGACCGGGTGAAGGCCGCCGGATATCCGATCATCACGCGAGCAGAAGTCGCGCCCACGCAGCAAGTGATCGACGACATCGCGCCGGTCAATCCGACGACGTCGATCGCGTTCGTGATGGGACCTGACGAAGTGAAGGTGGAACTGCTCGAGAACAAGCAGCAAACGACACCAATCGCACTACATCACGTCCACTTCTACGGTCCGCAGAACAAGGAGATGCGCGAGTGGTACGTGAAGGTGTTCGGTGCAAAGCCGCGCGATGCGGCCAACTTCCCCGCCGCCGACCTGCCGGGCGTCGCGCTGAACTTCTCGCCCTCAACGGATCCGGTGATCGGTACGACTGGCCGCTCGATCGAGCACATCGGTTTTGAGGTGAAAGACCTCGAAGCCTTCTGCAAGAAGCTCGAGGCGATGGGTATCAAGCTGGCCGTCACGTATCGCAAGTCCGAGGCGTTCGGGCTGGGCATCGCGTTCGTGACCGATCCCTGGGGAACGTCGATCGAATTGAATGAAGGCCTCGATAAATTGAATTAGGTGACGAGAGTCCGCTTCCGGGTTCTTCGACTCGCCTTCTTTCTGGCGATCGTTACCTATCTCGATCGCGTCTGCATCTCCATCGCCACGCCGTTCATCATCGAGGACCTTGGGCTGACGCTCGTGCAGATGAGCACGGTCTTCGGCGCCTTCACCCTCGCCTACTCGCTGTTCGAGGTCCCCTCCGGCTGGCTCGGCGACGTCATCGGCCCGCGGCGCGTGCTCATGCGCATCGTGTTGTGGTGGTCGGCGTTCACGATGTTGACCGGCGCCGCACAGGGCATGCGATCGCTGGTCGCGATCCGGTTTCTGTTTGGCGCCGGCGAGGCGGGCGCCTTTCCAAATGCCGTGCGCAGCTTCTCGCAATGGTTCCCGGCGCGCGAGCGCGGCATGGCCAACGGCGTGCTGTTCCTCGGATCGCGGCTGGGCGGCGCGATCACGGCGCCCATCGCGATCCTGTTGATTCAACGATGGGGCTGGCGCGCGAGCTTCGTCATCTTCGGTGCCTTCGGCATCGTCTGGGCGATCGCGTGGTATCGGTCCTATCGAGATCGCCCTTCTGAACACCCCGACGTCGATCGCGACGAGATCGCCTGGATTGAACAGAGCGAAACGCCCAACTACCAACTTCCAAGGCCCAAAGAGGGACCCACGCCGTGGCGTCGGCTGCTCACCAGCCCGAATCTCTACGCCATCTGCGCGATGTACTTCACATTCGGCTACGGCCTCTATTTCTATTTCACCTGGCTGCCCACCTACCTGATTCGCGAGCTGCGCTTCTCGCTGCTCGCTGGCGGGTTCTTCTCATCGCTGCCTTTCCTGCTTGCCGGCGCAGCGAACATCACCGGCGGCTGGTGCACCGACGCGCTGGCCCGCACGCGTGGCCTGCGGACCGCACGCGTGCGGCTCGGCTTCACGGCGTTCTCGCTGGGCGCGGCTCTGATCCTCGCGTCGATTCTCGTCGAGGCGCCGGTCGCCAAGGCGCTGCTGCTCGCACTGGCGCTGGCGTCGGCGGACTTCGCGTTGAGCGCGTGCTGGGCGGTGTGCCTCGACGTCGCGCCGAATCACGCCGGCGTCGTCACCGGTTTCATGAACACGTTTGGAAATCTTGGTGGACTGGTCGGACCGTTCGTGGTCAGTCTGATGGTCGATCGCCTGGGATCGTGGACGCTGCCGCTCTACGTGACGGCCGCCGTGTATCTCGCCGGTGCGGTGGCGTGGCTGGCGATCGAGCCCACCAAACGAATCGCCTGAGGTGACGTAAGATCAGCGCCGATGCGACCGCTGCTCGACGACACAACGTTTCGGCGGCTGTGCCGTGCTCGCGACTTCGGCCACGCCTGCTTCACGCAGCCCATCACCACCGCCGCACTCGCACGTGAGGCCGCGTTGTCGCATTGGCACTTCCATCGCCTCTTTACCGGCGCCTTTGGCACCACGCCGCACGACTTCCTGACCACTCTGCGCTTCGAGCACGCCAAGCGCTTGCTTGCCGACGGCAATCACTCGGTCACCGATGCGTGCTTCCTGGCCGGCTACTCGAGTCTCGGGTCCTTCAGCACCCGATTCCACAAGAGCGTGGGCTGCTCGCCGGCCGATTACCAGCGTCGCGTTCGTCGCGTGTTCGGTTCCGCAGCCGTGCAGCGTGTCACGTTCATCCCGACGTGCTGGCTCGGCTATCTCGACGGTCACGAATAGCAAAAACGAAGAAGCGCGGCGCGGCAGACCCGCGGTAGGCTTGCCGCGTGATTCAACGACTGTCGTTCGCCAGCATCTTTGTTCCTGATCACGATCAGGCGATTGATTTCTACGTCAACAAGCTCGGATTCGCGCTTACCGCGGATCAGACACTGCCTGGCGGAATCCGCTGGGTCACCGTGTCACCGAAAGGGCAGACCGAGCTGCAGATCATCCTCTACAAACACCGGACTGGTCCCAAGCTGACGCCGACCGACGTCGATCAGATCCAGGAACTGGTGAGTAAGGGAGCCTTCGGCGCCGGCGTGTTCGAAACGGCGGACTGCCAGAAGACCTACGAGGAGCTGACCGCGAAAGGGGTGCAGTTCAACGCACCGCCCAAGGAGCAGTTCTATGGCGTCGAGGCGATCCTGCGCGACCCGTTTGGCAACTGGTTCAGTCTGACGCAGCGCAAGTGAACATCGCTCCGCCACCCCGGAGCGATGTTCACCGCACTCTAGAAACGGAGGCGAACTCCGGCTCCGGCCTGAACGCCGCCTGCCTTGATCTCGAAGGTACCGGTGCCGCTCGACGCCGGCGCGTCGATCGTCGTGCCTGACCACTGCACGGTGCCGCCCACGCCAACCTGTCGCGTGAAGAAGTAGCCGACATCGGCGCCGACGTTCACGCCAACTTTCGACTCGTCTACGGTCGTCGTGAGGCCACGGCTGAACGTCGCGGTGTCGAACGGGTAGGTTTCGGTGACTTCGAAATTGTTGACGACACCCTGCTTCACCGAGAAGAACGAGGGACCGCCGAACACAGCGGCCTGAATACGCCGTGTTGGCAGGAACGTCGCGCGAGCTTGCACGTGCACCGCCAGCTCTTCGCGCTTGAGTCCGCCGACTTCTCCCTCGACGGTCCGCGGACGGTTGAAGAAGAACGGATGTGGCACCGAGGCATTGAGCGTGATTGGCGTGTTCTTCGAGTAGCGCGTGACGCCGACGCCAATGCCGAGGTACCGCCAGATATTGGCTCCCACCGCGACGTTGAAGGCCGGACCGGACTTCACGTCGTAATCGGTCGTAAATGAGCCACCTTCCGCGTTGCGGGTAAATGACACCGTCTCGCCGAAGTCGTCGCCGCCGGTCTGGTAAGCGCCGTCGATCGACACATAGATCCGATCCGTTGGCTGCGACGGGCTCGGTCGCGACGGCTTGGGCGGCACGGGCTTGGGCTGCGTCGGCTTGACCTGCGCAGCGGCGGACGCTGCGACACCAAGGAGGATTATCACTGCTGCTGTTATGCGAAGCATGGTCACCTTCCTCAATTGACGCCCACTGCGGTCCACGCCTGGGTCACCGCGTTCACAACCGGGCCCGTCGCTCCATACAGATCGCGAGCGGCTTGAATCGTCGCCGCCCGCGCCGTCGCAAACGTGGAGTTGGCGGGCATCAGCAGGGTGAACGCCCGGTAGAACACTTTCTCGATCTGCTCAATGTTGGCGACGCCCACGCCGGTCACCGGCACGCCCGACACGCGGTTCGTGCCGCCAACGATCGCGAGATAGAACGCGTGATTCGGGATCCCGCAATTGATGTGCACGCCGCCGAAGTCGCCGGTGCCGGTAAAGCGGATGCTGTAGTGATCCGGGTCGCCGAATGCGATCGGACTGACCATCGAGCGGATGCCCTGCAGCCCCAAACCGCTCGGTGTCCGTATCGAGTCCTCGCCAATCAGAAAATCAGCCTGGCCGACTCCCGCCCCAACGGGCTGATAGAAGAACTCGACGGCCGTTGCCATCATGTCGGAGAACGACTCGTTCAACGCGCCAGACTCGTTCATGTAAATGAGATTCGAACTCGACTCCGTGACGCCATGCGTCAGCTCGTGCGCGGCGACGTCGAGAGAGCCAGCCAGATACGACCAATTCTGGCCCGTGCTGGTAAACACGAGGTTGGCCGGGAAGCCGTTGCCGAAGTACATCTCGCCGATCGCACCGGGGCCGCATTCGCCGCACCAGAACGCATTGGTGACGAAGAGTCCAAACAGGTCGGGCGGGACGATGTTCGGGTTCGCACCATCTTCCCGGCGGACACCGTTGATGATGGTCACGATCGGCCGGTCGCGATTGTCCAGACCTCGGCGACCGTGGCGCTTGAAGTAGTAGTCGTAGGTCCAGCCGATGTGTGCGTGGCCATCGATCGCGGGAATGTCGGTCCACACGTTGTCCGAATCAGTGGCCAGGTCCGAAGGGAACAGTGGCGCGCCGCCGAACGTCACGTCAACCGCGCGGTTGAGGTTCCCTCGCAAGTCGTATGTCGTCAGCAGCGGCGGGCGCAGGCGATCATCAGCCACGAACGCGCCAGCCTGACTTCGCACCGACAGCTTCTTCAGGCCGCCGACCAGGCCCTGACCCGTGCCGATCGCCGATTGCGTCTGGACCTCCGTATAGCGCAGCACCTCGGCGCCGGTGTTCGCATCGACGAAGACGCGGAATACGTCAGCGGGTGTCGCCACAACCGCGGTGTAGACGAGGCGAGGCGCCCCTTCGGCCATCGGCAGAATGTTCAACTCGAGCCGGCGAACCAGTCGCGCACCCGGGCCGGCCAGCGCCATCAGCGCGCGCTCGGCAGCTCCGGCGTCGAGTGTCGGACGCGTCTCGAGCGAGAACTCCTGTGGGACCTCGCCAAAGATCGAGAACGCCACGCCCGACTCTGAGTCGCGGACGATCTGCGCGCCGAAGATCGGCACGCCCCCGAAATACTGCTGCATCCGCTCGACCAGTCGTCCCGGCAACGACGGATCCTGCTCCGCGCTGACGACGCGCAGACCGCCGACTCGCAGCTGTGTCGTCACGTACTGGTCCCACGACCGCAGGTCGTTCGCTGTCGTAGCGGCGATGCGCGTCATGGGAGAGGGCTGCTGTGCTGAACCGACGTCCATCCAGAGAAAGAACGCTGCTCCGGCAAGCACGGCAGCAGTGAGACGTGTCATGGTTGCTCCAAGAAAGGAAGGGCCTGCGAAAACTGCACGATTTTACACTGGCACTTCCACAGGGTACTAACGGCTGAGGCTCAGTTGGTGAACAGCGGACGAAAAGGCGAGAGCGGGTCTGTCACGAGACCCGCTTCGAAGATCGCTGGCGGTGAGTTTAGAACCGGAGTCTCAATCCGGCACCGGCTTGAAGCTTCCCCGCGCTGGCGTCGACCGTCCCGGAGCCGGCCGACGGCATGTCGACGTTGGCGCCAACCACCTGCACCGTGCCGCCCAGACCAAGCTGTGGCGTGAAGAAATAGCTGAGGTCAGCTCCGACGTTGAAGCCGAGTGCCGACTCGTTCACCGAACTCGTCACGGTGCTCGCGAGCGCTGCCGTGTCGAAGGGATAGCTTTCCGTATACGTGAAGTCGTTGACGATGTCCTGCGTGACTCGGAAGAAGGAAGGGCCTCCGAAGACCGTTGCCTGCAGACGCCTGGACACAGGTATCACGAGGCGCGCTTGCACATGAACCGCGAGCTCTTCCCGCGTCAGGCCGCCAATGTCACCCGCCAGAGCGCGATCTCGATCGAAGAAGAAAGGATGCGGAACTGACGCCGTGATGGACGTCGGTGTGGAGTGCGAGAAGCGGCTGACGCCGACACCAACGGCCAACTTCTGCGTCAGATGAACGCCACCAGAGACGTTGAACGCCGGCCCGGACTCGACACTGTAGTTCGTCGCGAAACTGCCGTCCTCGGCGTTGCGGACGAACGTCTTGCTGTCGGTGAAGTCTTCTCCACCGGTCTGGTAGACGCCGTCGATCGACACAAAGATGCGATCGATCGGTGTTCGGGGACGCTGATTCGATTTCGCGACCTGCGCGCTGGCCGGCACAGCCAGGAGCGCGAAGATCGCCGCTGCTGCCACATGTCTCATCGTCTTCTCCCTCAGAACACGCCGACGGCGGTCCAGGCTTGTGTCACGGCGCGTTCGGCGGCGCTGCCAGCGCCGTAGAGATCGCGCGCTGCCTGAATCGTCGCGGCGCGCGCGATCGAGAACGTCGCGTCGGACGGCAACAGGTAGACGAACGCGCGGTAGAAAATCTTTTCGATCTGTTCGCGGTTCGGGCGTCCGACACCCTGAACCGCGAGGCCGGATGTACGGTTGACGCCACCTTCGATGGCGAGAAAGAACGCGTGATTCGGGATCCCCGAGTTCGTATGGACGCCGCCGTAGTCGAAGGGGTCCACGACGTATCGGCTGTAGTGGTCAGGCTGACCGAATGCGGCCGGATTGATTAGCGAGCGAGTTCCGTTCAACGCGCCCGCCGGACTTCGAAACGTGTCCTCGCCAAGCAGATAGTCGGCTTGACCAATACCCGCGCCGAAGGGCTGATGGTAGAACTCAACGCTCGTGCCCATGATGTCGGAGAACGCCTCGTTGAGGGCACCGGATTCATTCTGATAAGTGAGATTCGAGGATGAGTTCGTGACGCCGTGAGTCAGCTCGTGCGCCACGATGTCGAGCGACGCAGCGAAGTTGGTCACGGTCTGTCCACCCAGCGTGTATTGAGGAGGAATCCCGTTTCCGAAGAGCATCACCCCCACGCCGGCAGGGCCGCACACGCCGCACCACGAGGCATTGACGATGTAGTCGGACCACTCGGCAAACATGACCGCGGCATCTTTCTGAAGAACCGGATTGATCAGCGCAATCACCGGACGATCGTGGTCGTCCAGGCCGCGGCGTCCGAAGCGCTTGAAGTAGTAGTCGTAAGTCCAGCCGATGTACGCGTGCGCATCGACCGCCGCTGAATCGGTCCAGTCGTTGTCGGTGTCGCTCGCCAGATCCGAGGTAAACAGCGGGAAGCCGAAATCGTGGACGAGATAGGCGTGCCAGGGATCGCCTCTCATGTCATACGTCCGCAGCAGTGGCGGACGCATCAGATCGTCGGCGACGTAGACCGATCCCTGCTTCGACACCGACATTTTCTTCGTATCGCCGATGGTCCCGTGTCCGGTCCCCACAGCCGACTGCGTCTGAATTTCCGAATATCGAACCAGTTCACTGCCCGTCTGTGCGTCGAGGAAGACGCGGAAGACACCCTTGTTCGCGACGACTGCGTTGTAGGCCAGGCGATACTCTCCGCTTGCGAGGCGCAGAATGGTCAGAGACGGCGCACGCAGCACTTTGCCGTCGGCGCCCGCAAGCGCCGCGAAGCGAGCGCTGATGGCATCGGCCTGCATCGCCGGCACGGTGCCGATCGTCAGCGTGGGTGACACCTGGCCGAAGATCGACTGGGCTACGCCATTGGCCGAGTCGCGCACGATTTGTGCGCCCCATATGGGAACGCCGTTGTGATACTGCTGCAGGCGCTCGATTTCACGCGCCGGCAACAACGGATCGCGATCGACACGCATTGCGCGCAGCTCGCCGGTGCGCAGCGCCTGTGTGACCCACCCGTCCCACGAGCGCAATTCGTTTCCCGTCGTCGCGCTGATCTGCACGCTCGACGGCTGCTGGGCTCTCCCTTTGACCAGTGAAACAGCAAGTGTTGCGGCAATCACTGCCACAACCGCAGTCATTCGTCTCATCGTCACTCCTGACAACCTGGACCGTTCGACAAACCCTATCGGCACAACTAGAATCGCGCGACATGAGTTCGCACGCTGGCGCACGCGCGATCGAGATCGAAACGCCCGACGTGCGTCCGTGGTATCGGCAGGTCACGCGCGATCAGTGGCGCGCGTTCTGGGCAGTGTTCCTCGGCTGGATCGTTGACTCGTTCGACTTCAACATCCTCGCGTTCATCGTCATCGATATCCAGAAGAGCTTCACCGTTGACCGTGCGCTCGCCGGCGCACTGGGAACCGTGACGCTCATCATGCGGCTGGTCGGAGGCACGATCGCCGGCACGGCGGCCGACAAGTGGGGACGCAAGCTGCCCTTGATGCTGTCGGTCCTGTGGTTCTCTCTCTTTGCGTTCCTCAGTGGATTCGCACCGTCGTACGCGGTGCTGTTCGGGATCCGCGCGCTGTTCGGCCTCGGAATGGGTGGCGAATGGGCTGCCGGCATGCCGCTCGTCCTCGAGCACTGGCCGGCCAGGTTGCGCGGGCTGGCCTCCGGGCTACTGCTTGGAGGGTGGTATTGGGGCTATCTCCTCGCCGTGGTCGTATTCACCTTCATCTATCCGCTCTTCAGCGGCACACCTGACCTCGCCTGGCGGGTGATGTTCTGGGTCTGCATCATCCCGGCGCTCTTCACGGTCTGGATTCGCGCACGCGTGCAAGAGAGCCCGGTGTGGCTCGAGCGGCAGCAACTGAAGAGAAGCGGCGCCGCTACCGACGAGCCCAGACTGTCACTCGTGAGGATCTTCCAGCGCGACTTGCTCGGCACGACGATTCAGACCACGCTGGTCATCGGATCGTTCATGTGCATTTACTACTCGCTGAACTTCTGGTATCCGACGGTCCTGCGCGACGCCGGGCTCACGAGACTGCTGCTACCCTGCCTCGCCGCGTTCAACGCCGGCGCCATTCTCGGCACCGCAATATGGGGACGGTTATCGGAAGGACGACTGGGCCGGCGTGGCGCGTTCACCGCGACGCTCATCCTCGGGCCAGCGTCGCTGCCATTCTTTCTCTATGGCGGCAGCACGACGACGCTGATACTCGGCGCGTTGACGATGGGCTTCTTCGGTATGGGCGTATGGGGAATGGCACCCGCGTACACCGTCGAGCGATTCCCCACCGAAGTTCGCGGCGTGGGCCCCGGGTTCTGCTACCACGCCGGAGCCGCGATCGGTGCCTTCATGCCGTACATCCTGGGGGCCGCCCAGGACAGAGGGCTCTCGGCGGTCAACGGCATGAGCATGGCGATGATCACTTCCGCTGTCTTCGCTGGCATTGCCGTGTGGTCGGGTCCCGAAACACGAGGCCGGGACTTTCGGGCGTGAACTTGTCTAGTCCTTAGTTCTTGGGCCCTGGTACTTGGTCCGTCCTTGGTCCGTGGTCCTTTGATGTTGATCCGCTTTCGTGGACACCTTGATCGGCGCAGAATGCGCCAAGGAGTCCACGATGGCTCGACAGCGACGACGGCAGTTCAGCCCGGAGTTTAA
>Ga0207428_10005314_pt1 | contig 12014 bp, 6 predicted proteins | sample RhiMethybrSRZTD1_FD_187600 | JGI IMG/M metagenome (GOLD analysis project Ga0207428, IMG submission 187600) | Populus rhizosphere microbial communities from Tennessee, USA - Rhizosphere MetaG P. TD hybrid SRZTD1 (SPAdes) (version 3) | ecosystem: Host-associated > Plants > Roots > Rhizosphere >... | reverse complement strand
CACGACCGTGTGGTTCGGCGAGTTCACCATCTGCCGCTGCGCCTCGATCGCTTCGTGCTGGATGTACATCGCGCTCAGCTGGCCGCGAATGATCTGCATCGCGTTGGCGATGCCCTGCGCCTGCACCTCGCGCTTCGTGCGCTCCTTCCGCTCGATCTCGATCTCGGTGTCCTTGCGCTGCAGGTCTTGCGTCGCGGCAAGCTTCTTCGACACGGCATCGGCGACTTCCGCTGGGTATTGCACGTTGCCGACCACCACGCTCGACACGATGAACGGGCTGTCGGCCGCGTAGGCGCGAATACGCGCCAGCACCGCATCGCCGATCGGAATCAACGCGTCTTTGACCTCGAGGCCGTTGCGTCGCTGCACTTCATCGCGAGCAAAGGTGCGGAGCGGCTCGCGGACGAAGTTGCCGTACGCCACCTGCACAATCGAATCCGGTGCGTTGTCGTGTTGGCTACCCTTCACCGTCGTGCTGTAACGCTCCATGAACTGCGGGATCCGCCGATCGTCGATCCGCCACACCGTGTGCACCCGGAAACTGATTTTCAAGTTGTCGCGACTGAGGACGGCTTCGTTGTTGGTGAAGTCCTCCGTGTAGGTGTAGGGCGTGATGCTGACGTTGGTGACGTCGAGCAACCATGTGCGCCCCGCAGATGTCGGACCTCGTTGAACCCCGTAAAAGGTCGACCGGCCGAACACGGCGCCCTTCGTGAGATAGCCGACGTAGCCGGCGGGTGTGAAGGGGTTGCGCGATCCCATCAACCAGATCACGACGAACACCGGGATGAGACAGGCGATCGCCAGGCGCCCCAGCGCGCGCAGAGCGACACGATTCCCCTTGGACCACGTGACGGGAAAAGCCGACATGGCAAGCCTCCAATCACGCCGACGGGGTTAGCTGACGGGCTCGAGGTTGGAAGTCCTCGTCCGCTTTGGCCCGCGTGAACAACCGCGGGCTTTGGCGCGATTCGCCCCTTGAAGTGGGTCCCCCGTGACGCCGCTTGCCGGCGTCTTAGGCGTTCGGCTGTACGCTACTCCTGCGCTCGTCCGTAGTCAAAATTCACCGAAATGCGTGAAAGATCTGGCGTAATCCGGAAAGTTAGCGCGTCGCAAGTACAAGCTCTGGGCTGTTTCGCTTCCGCGCCTTCAGCACGGCTTTCATCGACAGTTGCACGTCACGGTAGACGCGGCTGTCGGGGCCGAGTCCGAGTTGAATGAGCGTGATCAGCTGGCGGTAATAGGCGCGCTCCTCGTTGTCGCCGTACCGCAAGTGCGCCTCTTCATGAATGAGGATGCTGGCCAGCTTCTTCACGGCGAACAGATCGCCGCAGCCGCCGCGCGGGTCCACCGCGTCGCGCACGACCTCCGACGACGCGATGATGAAAATGATGTTCGGGTTGCGCTGAACGAAGGCTTCGGCGCCGGTGGAGACGAACGCCGGTGGCCGATCGAGGATTTCAATCCGCGGCATGCTCGCCTCCGATCGATTGAGCACACCGAGCGCGCAGACGATCGCCGCTGTGGCGGTCCACATGGCCAGCCTCCAACCTTTTCACCCCGACGCGTAAGCGTGAGGTCCGGTGCGGGCTGGCGTCCCCTATACTGGAGTCGGTCCGGCCCGCAGCTATCCCTGCGGGTTGCGATCAAGGGGCATCGGTGCGTTTGCCGCGCATCGGTGCCCCGCCCTGTTCGAATCGTCCTGAACCTTGCTCTCTTTGACGGTACGACCTGTGAAACGGTTCGCGCGTTATGTGGACTATTGCAGGCAGGCGAGACGAACGTTCCAATTTCGAACGACCGTCCCAACAGCGGACGTGGATTGGTCCTTCGTTCTTGGTGCTTGGTTCTTGGTCCGTCCTTCGTCCTTCGTCCTTGGTCCAGCGTGACTGATAGCCGGCAATCAGCTCGACCTCGCGCAACGCACGAAGGACCAGGGACCACGGACGGACTAAGGACAAAGGACGGACCAAAAACGAAGTACTAAGGACCAAGGACGATTACGGTTCCCTCTACTTGACGATCGATTGGAAGACCGCGTTCTCGAAGTCGCGCTGCAGCGCCGGCGTGCTCGTCTGCATCATGATGATCTGCACCATCTTCTCCTGCGGCTCGATGTGCACGTTGGTCCCGTAGGCGCCGGCCCAGCCCCACGCCCCCTTCGAGACCCGTAGATCGGCAGCGACTGGATCCTCGACCACTTGTACGCCAAGGCCGAAGCCCATGCCGCGCGCGGGGCGACCGAACTGGCCGTTGACCAGATCCCCGGTGTGATTCGACGACATCAACTCGACGGTGCGCGGACCGAGATAGCGTTTGCCGTTCAGCTCGCCGCCGTTGACGAGCATCAACGCAAACTGCGCGTAGTCTTCAGCGGTCGTCACCATGCCGCCCGCGCCCGAGAAGTACGTCGTGCTGCTCAATCCGGTCTGGTTCTCGACTCGTTGGAGTCCGTTCGGTGTTCTCTGATATAGCGTCACGACTCGTGACGCACGATCAGGCGTCCAGGAGAAGCCGGTGTCCTTCATCCCCAGCGGATCGAACAGACGCTGCTTCAAGAAACGATCGAACGTCTGCCCCGACGCGATCTCGACGATGCGACTGAGGACGTCGAAGCCGGCGAGACCGCTGTACCGCCACAATGTGCCGGGCTGAAAATCGAGTGCCACCGCACCGAGCTTCGGGATGTACGTGGCGAGCGTGTCGTTCTCCGCTCGATTCATACTGGCACCGGCCTGACGGTTGCCCAGGCCGCCGCTCATCAGGCCCGAGCCATGGGTCAACAGATCGCGGACAGTGATGTCACGGTTCGCCGGCACGACATCCACTTCCACCGGGGGCCCGCCTCGACCACCGCGTCCACCGGCGGGCGCAGGCGGCGGCTCGACGCCGCCCTTCGGCACAGCCACCTTCATCGCCTTGAACTCGGGAATGAATCGCGAGACCGGGTCGTTGAGTCTGATCTTGCCTTCCTCGATCATCATCATCACGGCGACGGCGGTGATCGGCTTCGACATCGACGCGAGGCGGAAGATGCCGTCTTTCGGCATCGGGCGTTTCGCCTCGATGTCGATCGACCCGTGCGCCTCGAGGTGCACGATGCGGCCCTGGCGTGCCACCAGCGTCACCGCACCGGAGACGGCTTTGGCGTCGATGTGGCGCTGCACCGCCTCCCGAATGCGAACCAGCCGCTCAGAAGACAAGCCGACCTCCTCGGGCTTGGCCATGATCGTCGGACCCGCCCCAAGGGGAAGGGAGAGGCACGAACACAGTAGCAGCACCACCGCAATCCATCTGGCCATCGGTGTCGTCTCCTGTCTGAACGCGACGGCATCATACGGGAAATGGGGACGGGCAAGGAAAGCGCTACGAAAGTCTGCTCCCGGGTTGGCGTTTCGTGTCGTCGGGCATGTAACGACGGGCGATTCCATGCGGCCACGTGCAGGTACGCCGGTTGCGGGTATCACTCGCATGAGCCGCTCGCCATGGCGGCTCATGGCTCCCTCTCCCTGAAAGAGGAGCCCCTCCCCCACCCCTCGACCGCTTCGTCCATGCATATGTCTTGGGCGAGGCGGTCGAGGACCTCCCTCCACTGACGAAGTACTTCGTCAGCACCACGAGCCGACGTCGCGCGCACGAACGCCGATGCGCGACGGCGATATCGCGACGTCGATCAAGTTCTTCGTCGAGTGCGCGCAGTGAGATCACGCGAGCGATCAGACGCGATTGAAAGAGCGATCCGATCGCACTGCGCAATTTGATATCGCGGTGCAGATTCGTGATGTACCGAGATCATCGATGCGCGCTCGCCACACACTGATATCGAAAACTGCATTCCGCCAACAGAAGTGCAACGCGAGTGCGCATGCGCATCGCTCGTGTTCGCAACGGATCAGGCCAGGGTGACTCGCAATGTGACCAACGGCCGCGCTGGTTCGTCTCTTGCTTAACCATCCCCCTGGAGGCTGTTCCATGCGGTATCTGTTTGCTCTCGCGTGTGTCGCCGCGCTCGGTTCCTACGGTTGCGGAGATAGCTCCACCGGGCCGTCGGGAGGTTCGGGCACGTTGAATATGCGAATCACCGACAGCCCGTACAGCGACGCGAAGGCCGTGATCGTGAAGATCAAGGAACTCTCGGTGCATCGTGACGACGCGCCGTGGGAGACAGTGGCGTTCCCCGCCCCTGCGACCACCTGGGCGTGCGATCTGAAGAAGCTCGAAGGTCCGATCGACGTACTCGGTGGCAGCGTGGTGCCAGCCGGTCACTATACGCAGATCCGGCTCGTCGTCGACACGGCGACGATCTACTGGGAAAACGCCTCAGGCGCCGCGACGCCCTGCGCCGCGGATATCCCGGCACCCGCGGGCACGTTCTCCGCGCTCGAGATCCCGTCGGGTGAGGTGAAGCTCAATCGCGGGTTCGACCTCGCGGCTGACGGCACGACGACGGTTACACTCGACTTCGACGGCGACAAGTCGATTCAGATTCATGAGACCGGCAACGGGAGATTCATTATGAGGCCGGTGATCACGGTCAAGAGCGTCGGGGAAGAACAGTGAGCATGCATCGCAGCTTCTTCGTGATGGCCTTGGCCCTTGGCGGCGTGATCGCCGCCAAGGGAGCCGAGGCGCAGACGGCGTACAGTGTCTCGGCGAGCATCGGCAACTTCCACGTCGCGGTCTCCAACTACTATCACGTGCCTGAGCGCGAGGTGATCGTGGTGCGCGAGCGGCGCATCCCCGAGGACGAGTTGCCCGTCGTGTTCTTCATCGCACAGCGGGCGAATGTGCCGGTCGCGCGGATCGTCGACATGCGGCTCCGCGGCGACTCGTGGTGGGACATCTCGGTGCGCTTCGGCATGGGCGCCGACGTCTACTACGTGCCGGTAACCGTCGTCCGATCGGGGCCGCCGTATGGACGCGCCTACGGCCACTACAAGAAGCCGAAGAAGCAGTGGAACACGATCGCGCTCACGGATGCGGACGTCGTGAACCTGGTGCAGCTGCGCTTCATCTCGGACCACTATCACATCGCGCCCGACCGCGTTATCGAGATGCGCGAGCGCAACGTTGACTTCATCTCGATTCACGACAACGCGTCGGGCAAGCGCGTCGCCGCGGCCAAGCGCGACGATCGCGGTGGTGACGACGACCGCGGTGGTGATCGCGTCGCGGCCAACGGCAACGGCGGCGGCAACAACGCCGGCAGCGGCAGCAACGCGGGCGGCGGCAACGGCAAGGGCCGCGGCAAGAAGCGCTGAGGAGGGCCGCCTAAAGGCGGCCCCCACGTCCGCGTGAAGGCAGCCCCCACGCCACCAAGTCACGTTAAGATTACGCCCGGGCACTCCCTCGGGTGTTCATGACCAAAATCGCAGGTCGATACGAGATCACCGCCAAGCTCGGTGAAGGCGGCATGGGCGTGGTGTTCCGCGCCCACGATCCGGCGCCGATGGACCGCGAGGTCGCCGTCAAGACGCTGCACGAGTTCGCCGACCCGCTGGCGCTCGAGCTGTTCTACAAGGAGTGCAGCGCCCTCAAATCGATCAGTCATCCCAACATCGTCGAGATCTTCGACATGGGCGAGTACGAGGAAGACGGCCACAAGCGGCCGTTCTTCGTCATGCCGCTGCTGCCGGGGACGTCGCTCGATCAGCTGATTCGGCGCGCCAGCCATCGTCTCACCGTCGACCGCGTTGTCGAGATCTTCGCGCAGACCTGCCGCGGCCTCCAGGCCGCCCACGAGTACGGGCTCGTCCACCGCGACATCAAGCCGAGCAACATCTTCGTGATGGCCGACGACTCGGTCAAATTGATCGACTTCGGCGTGGCCCACGTCGTCCACGCGCGTTCGCGCACGACCGGCTTCGACAAGGGCACGCTGCTCTACATGTCGCCCGAGCAGGTCCAGCACAAGCCGGTGTCGGTCCAGTCGGACATCTATTCGCTCGGCGTGACGTTGTACGAAGCGCTGACGCGCCGTCAGCCGTTTCGCGCCGCCACTGAGGACGCCGTCATCCAGGCGATCCTGTCGACGATTCCGCCGCCGGCCTCCGACCTGAATCCCGCCGTCACGCAGATGATCAGCCGGGTCGTCCACAAGGCGATGGCCAAACAGCCGTGGACCCGGTTCGACTCGGCCCGCGAGTTCGGCGACGTCCTGCAGAAGGCCTGGCGCAACGAGCCGATCGCGCTGTTCGATGCCTCGCGCACGCAGCCGCGCATCCAGACGGCCACGCGGGCGCTCGAGAAGGGCGATTATCAGTTCGCCGGCGAGATCGTCGGCGAGCTCGAGGCCGAGGGCAACATCGACCCGCAGATCTCGCTGCTGCGGGCCCAGATCGATCAGGTCACGCGGCAGAAGACCGTGGCGCAGTTGCTCGAGAGCGCGAGAGCGCGCTACGAAGAGGAAGAAGATCCGCTCGCGCTGCAGAAGCTCCAGGAGGTGCTGCAGCTCGATCCGACGAACGTCTCCGCGCTGGCGCTGAAGAGCAAGATCGAGGACCGCCGCAGCGAGCGCCAGATCGAAAAGTGGCTCCAGCTGGCGCGCCAGCACGTCGACAACCATTCGTTCGGACACGCGCGCGAGGCCCTGCAAAACGCACTCGCGCTGCGGCCGAAGGACCCCCGCGCCGCCCGTTTGCTGAAAGAGATTGAAGCGGCCGAGGATGAGTATGTGCGTCTTCGTCGCGAGAAGACGGAGATGTATCAGGCGGCGGTGAATGCGTGGCAGAACGGCGAGGTCAGCCAGGCGTTGAGCCAGATGAAGCGGGTGCTCGACCTCGATCGCCAGGCGCCGGACACCTCGTCGACCGACGCGGCGGGCGCCTATCAGAGCTTCTACAACAAGCTGCGGTCCGAGCACGAGGCGATCAACACCGGCTACGCCGACGCGCGGCGATGTCTTTCGGACCGGCAGTTCGCCAAGGCGGTGCAGGTCTGCCAGGAGTTCCTCACCAAATACCCGGGTCACGCGTTGTTTCAGGCGCTCAAGTTCGACATCGAGGAGCAGCAGCGTCAGCAATTGTCGGCGTTCATCGCCGACGTCGATCGCCGGCTCGAGGCCGAACCCGATCTGAACGCGAAGGTCAGCTTGATTCGCGAGGCGCTGACCGAGTATCCGGAAGAAGACCATTTCACGCGCCTGGCGCGGCTCTTCGAGGACAAGCGGGATCTGGTGAACTCGATCGTCGAGCGCGCCCGCGTCCATGAGAGCCGAGGACAGTTCACTGAAGCGATCAACGACTACGAGACGCTCCAGACGATCCATGTCGGCTACCCCGGTCTGACGTTCGAGAAGGAACGCCTCCAGAAGCGCCTGCAGCAGCAGTCGCGCGATGCCGCGCGAGCGACGTGGGTGCGGCAGATCGATGCGCAGCTCGCGGCGGGCGACTACCCGCGCGCCAGCGAGCTGCTCGACAAGGCGGAAGCCGAGTTCGCCGAGGACGCCGAGTTCGCCGAGCTGCGGAAGCTGGCGCTGCAAGGCCGCGAGCGTGCCACTCGCGCCGACGAGCTCGTCGCCGAGGGACAGGAGTTGTGCGCCACCGGTCAGTTCGAGCAGGGGGTCGACCTGCTCAACCTCGCGCTTCAGCTCGACGACCGCACCTCGGTGCGCATGACGCTTAGGGACCTGTTCGTCGCTCGGGCACAGGACACGATCGCGACCGACTGGCGCACCACCGAGACGTTCGTCGAACGGGCGCTCGAGCTCGACCCGAATCACACGCTCGCCAGGAGCCTGCGCGCGCAGGCGCTCGATAAGAAGCGAGAACAGGAAGTCGAGCAGTGCGCATCGCAGTCGCGGCGCCTGCAAGCCTCCGGCGACATCGAAGGCGCCGTCGCTGAAGTCGAGCGCGGCCTCGCCGCCTACCCAGCTGAAACGAGGCTGACCGTCATCGCAGAAGCGCTCCGCCACGACGTTGGACGCCCGGTGCCACCGCCCCTCCCCGAAGCCGCTGGTCCTTCGTCCGCATCAGCGCGCAGGTCCGCGTCCGCCAAGGCTACGGCGGACAGGTCGGCGTCGCGCGGCGGGACTCCTGCTGCCCCATCGAGCGAGCCTGTCTCGGAGCCAGCGCTCGCATCATCGGGCGCGGCGGCACCGCCAGAGATCGAACGCACTCGACTCGTGACAGACCGGCGAGCGGGCCACACCGCTCCCGCACCCGAGGTCGAAGTAGTCGAGTCCGAGTCGATCATTCCTCGCGTGGCGCCGTCCCCAGAGCCGCCCTCGCGCGACCCATCGACGACGAGCACGAAAGACGATCGGGCGCGCCTGCCGCGTTGGGCATTGGTCATGGCAGCCGCGGTCGTGCTGGCCGTCATCGGTGCGGTGATACTGGTCCAACGATACCGGAGCAGTCCCTCAACGGAACCACCGACTGAACAATGGTCATCGGGAGCGCCGTCAAACTCACAGGGGACGGCTTCCTCATCACAGGGAACGTCTTCCTCGTCGGAGCCAACGTCTTCGACGGCATCGACATCGTCGACGGAGACGCAACCGCCCGCAGCCGACACCACCTCGCCGGCCGATCCGTCGTCGACGACGTCGCGCGAGTCGACGACGGCCTCGTCAGAGAATTCTTCTCCGCCGCCCGCACTCGCAGCAGTGGCATTGCGAGATTTGCCTCCTGGCACACGCGTGACGCTCGACGACAGTCCGATCGGAACAGTGGGCAGCGACGGCCGGCTCGCGCGCGCGAACATCCCGCCGGGTCGGCACACGCTGCAGTTCACGATGAAGGGTTACGACACCGCGTCGGTGACGCGCGACTTCAGTGCGGCGCAGCCGTTGACGCTGACTGCAGCCGACATCAAGCTGACGCGGACTGCGCCGGTCCTCGAGCTCCAGGCCGATTCCGGAACGGAAATCGTCATCGCGCAGGGCGGACGCACGATTCAGCAGGTGAGGGGACCGTCGAAGATTCCGCTGCCGGAGGGCATGTACGACCTCTCCGCCAAGGGACCCGCCGGCGTGGTGAACTCGACACGCGTGGCGATGCCGGCAGCCGGCACGATGGCGGTCGACGTGCGGAGCCTGATCGTGTCGGGCATGGAGCGGTTCGATCGCGCCGGCTGGACCGAGTCCGATTCGTGGGTGACGCGGCGCGGCGGCAACTACGTGCTCTACAACCGCACCGGCGACGAGGGGACGATCTCGTTCACGGTGCGTCTCGATCGCAGCGGCAATCCGTTCTCGAGCGGGGCGCGGCTGAATTGGGTGGTGGGGTTCGCCGACAGCCGCAACTACATCCTGCTGCAGCTCGACAAAGACTCGTTCTATCGGCAGGCGGTCGTCAACAGCGTGCCGCACTCGGCGACGAAGAAGGACCACGACGTTCCGAACAACGTCCCTTACGTGAACCTGCGCGTGCAGTTGCTCGGGGGCCGCCTGGTACACGAGTTCAGCACCCGCCCGAACGACTGGCGCACGCTCGATGCGTGGGCGACGGCGGCGGTGCCGGTCACCGGTACTCGATCCGTGTTGAACGGACAGTTCGGGTTCTTCCTGCCGGGCGACGAGGAGATCACGATCTCCAACTTCCTCTACTACCCGCCCGCCAGACCGAACCGAACCGCCCCAGCCCGGTGACCCTACTTAAATCGATACACGGAGTACGAGTCGTTCTCGAAGATCTGCTCGAGCGGGATCGGCCGCGGATGCATGTAATCCTTGCGAACCAGAAAGTGCGTCCAATGGTACTTCCGCGCATCCCGCTCGATGGCATCGCTCCAGTCGCTGGCCTGCAGCATCGACTGCAGCTCGCGCCGCTCGCGCGAAAACCCGAAGATCTCGTACTGGTAATTCACCGCAAACGCCTGATGGCCGAACAGCGCGGGAATCTGCAACTGCCTATTCGGGCGGGCGAACTGTTGCGCCGGGTACCGAAGGTCGTTGGTCACGATGATGCTGCCTTCCAGGGGTATCGCTGCCAGCGCTGCGGCGATTGAGCGGTTATCCGCGAACTCATGCCCGTTCTCCGGATGGCGGATGAGGACTAGCGAGTAGCGACCCGCGACAAAGGCGGCCGGGACGACAGACAGCGCCATCACGACGATCACGGCCGCACGCAGCCGCGCACCGAGGCGTGTCCAGCCTTGGCCGACGAAGCTCAGTGCGAAGGCATGGAGCAGAAACGGCACGGGAAGAATGATCTGAATCCAGTCTTCGGTGGCGCCCCCCGCGCCGGGACGCACGTCGATCGTCCGCGTGAGGTTGACGACCAGCAAAGGCGCCAGGCCGAAGAGCAGCAGCGGGAGACTCCCTTTCTGCGCTTCGGTGAGTCTGAAGGTCCCCAAGACAACCACCGCGGGCAACAGCAACCAGACGAGATCGAATGCCAGCCAGAGGCCTTCCCGGGCGGCCATGCGTTTCAAGTAGAACAGCGGAAAGAGCTCGGTGGCGTATTCGGCCTGAACGGGGGGCACCACCCAGAACGCGACGTAGGTCGCGGCAAAAACGGCCGCGGCGGCGGCGGCCGGAACCAATGGTTCGAACCGCCTGGCAACCACCGCTCGATAGGCTTGTGAGAGCAACAGTCCGGCCAGCAGCGCAATGCCCGTCGACGTCTTGACGATGAGAGCGGTTCCAATCAGGAAGATCGGGAGGCGCCACCCGCGCGAAGGGGCGGCCGCGATCGCGGCGACGGCCGCGAGCGTGAGAAACTGCGCACCCACGTTCTGAGCGACGTTCGACGCCACACCCCACAGCTCGTAGTACTCAATCACGGCGTCGATCGGCCCAGCGGTAAACTTCGAGGCCGCGATCCACAATCGCGGTCCGATGTAGCTCCAGAAGGAGTACCACAGCGACGGGACCGCCACGATCAGCATCGGCACGGCGACCGCTGCTGGGAGCGCAGGACAGAGCCGTTGCCTCGCCGCCACTGCCGCCGCTGTAATGCCGGCGGCCAGGAGCGGCAGCACGATCAGGAACAGTGAGTGGTGCGGCGCCAGGCCAGACGTGCGCGAGATCAGCGCGGCGATACCCTGGACGCCGACGTGATAGGAACGCCGGCCACCGAGATTGCTGAGGGATTCGGGAGGATACACGCGAGTCTGCACCAGCGAGTGCACGTGCTCCAGCGAGTACGGCGTATCGACGTTGAAGAAGACCGGCGGATAGTCGCCAGGCGTCATGCGAAGCGCGGAGATTGCCAGCGGCAGCATCAGCACCGTCGCGAGGACTCCCGCCACGACGCCGTCGAGCGTGAACGCGAGGCGGGGCTTGGGCAACGAGAACGCCGCGCGGCCGCGAAGAGCGATGGCCGCGAGCACCAATGCGACTGGGCCCACGTACCAGGGCAGCGACAGCACGAGCGAAAGGAAGAAGCTGAGCGTCGACAGCAGCAGCCCTGCGATCAGGCGGATGATCGCCCACGGGATCCCGTCGGCATCGTCATCGCAGGCGACGAGAAGAGAACCAGTGACTGTTCCCGCGGCGTAGAGAACGGCGAGGGCGACCGCGACTCGGAAGGGGCTCGCGCCGGACACGAGAGCACCGATGACGGCGATCAGTGCCGCAAGCAGCGGTACGATCCACGACTGCCAGTGAACCAGCGTGCTGATGACCGGGAAGCGGCGACGCCGGTTGACACCAGCGAGGTCCCTCGCGTGCGCCATACCTGCTAACGGGCTTGTGGACCAAAGAACCAGAGTGTTCCGCTCACGCCATCGCCGTCCCGTATTGAACAGCGAGTGCATAGCCCGAGCAAGCGCAAACAGAGGCGCCGGTACAAGCGGCGCGGGGCGCGGCCGAGCGCGACCACACACTGCCGTTGATACTGGAGAAAAAGCGACAGAACGCGACGCTCAAGGAGCGCTTCGGGCGGACCTGGGGGCGGAAGCACTTGCTGGGACGGCGGGCGCTGCGTTACGACAAGGCGCCCCACGACGCGTGACCGCTCAGGGCGGTCTACGTCCTGCGCCTGCAATTGCGTGCAGACGTATGCGTGTGCGGGATTGTCGCGGCTGAGTAGGCCGAGTCGCCGGCAGCGGAAACGCCGGTCATCGCCGTT
>Ga0207428_10005312_pt1 | contig 12017 bp, 9 predicted proteins | sample RhiMethybrSRZTD1_FD_187600 | JGI IMG/M metagenome (GOLD analysis project Ga0207428, IMG submission 187600) | Populus rhizosphere microbial communities from Tennessee, USA - Rhizosphere MetaG P. TD hybrid SRZTD1 (SPAdes) (version 3) | ecosystem: Host-associated > Plants > Roots > Rhizosphere >... | reverse complement strand
GTCGACATCGATGCCGCCCTGCCGGTAGTGCGAAGTGACGGCGGTCTCGACCAGCTGCTCGGGGAACCTGAGCCCGAGCTGGCGGAAGGTCTTGCCATAAGTGGTGTAAGTCTCGACTTCGTTAGCGTCGCAGTTATCAAAGCCTGCGTAATAGCCGCCGTCATAGCGTGCCTTGCCGGCATGCACCTGCTTCACAAGCGCCTTGAGTTGGACCGTGTAGGGTCCGAAGGCGAGCGGGTCATCGTTCTGCTGGTTGAAAAACTCTTCGCCCGCCGAATTGACCATCCGCGCCGACTTCTCTGAGCCCAGCATCGGATTGGGATAGACCTGCATGCGCTGCCAGGTCGGCGGGTCGGCGATGTCGTTGGTGTGCCACCATTGCATTTCCATGTTGACCATCGTGGCGCCCGCCCGCCAAGCCATTGCAAGACCATCGGCCGACATCTCACGGGTCCCGGTCGATCGCTGGTGCAGGCGGTCGGAATATCCGGTGGCCAGGACGACGGCGCGCGCCCGCACGATGACGTACTCGCCGGTCATGTAATTGAGGCAGAACACGCCGCCGACATGCCCGTTGCTGTTGCGTATGAGCGAGGTGGCAACCGTTTCCTCAAGGCGTGGAATTCCTGCGCGTACGATCTGCTTTCGCCGCAGATCCATGAACGGTACGCCGGAGTTTCCCTGCACATTCGCGGCGACGCTTCGGATCGCGCCCCGACTGGTGACGACGTTTCCTTCGTCGTCGCGTCTGAAGTAAAGGCCGAGTTCCTCCAGCTCAGGGTAGTAGACCTGTTCGATCCAGGCGCCGCACCGGCGCGCCCACTCCTGATCGATGAGAAACTGGTTGTGGTACTTGATCAGGAATTCGGCGGTGTTGCGGGCCTGCCCCTCGGTGTTTCCAAGCAACCGGCCCGAGATCACCAGATTGCCGGCGAATAAGGACGCGCCGCTTTTCCCGACAAGGCCCTTGCAGATGATGACAGGTTTTATGCCGCGCTTGTGCAGGCTGAGCGCGGCGTAGCAGCCGGCTGCACCGCCACCAACAATAGCAACATCGGCCGTCAGCGTTTGCATGGCCGTCCTCTCTCTACCCCCAAAGGTAATCATGCAAATTCGCCAGGCCTCGTGGTGTAATTTCGCACCACGCAGTGCTCATTTGTTGTAGGCTCCCGGCGGGATCCAGCAGTAGGCCAAGCCGATGAATCCGAACGCCGCGAAATGGGACGATCTGAAAATGTTCCTTGAGGTTGCCCGGCATGGCAGCGTCCACGCGGCGGCCAAAAGATTAAGGCTGGACCATTCCACGGTCTGCCGGAGGATCGGCCGCCTGGAATCCCTGCTGGCGGTTAAATTGTTCGACCGCAGCCGGAAGGGCATCGCGGTGCGGAGTGAAGCACAGGGACTACTCAAGCACATCGAGCAGATGGACCGCCACGCCGGGCATCTGGAAGACGCATTCCTCCGCGGCAAAAGCACGACGACGCAGGTTGTTCGCATTGCTACGATGGAAGGGATTGCCAGCGGTTACCTGGCGCGGCGGCTACCGGCGCTCGCCCAATTCGGCCCGAATGTGAAAATCGAGCTAGTCAGCATTCCGCAGGCGGTCGACCTAAGCCGCAAGGAGGCGGATGTCTTTCTGAGCTTCTTCAATCCGGATGCGCGCGGGCTCAAGAGCACGCTTTTCGGGACTTTCTCGCTTTTCCTCTATTGCTCCAAGGATTACCTGCGCCGCCACGGCGCGCCTCGAACCCGCGAGGATCTCGATGCGCATGTTTTTGTCGGGTACATCGACGATTTGCTGACCATCAATGCGGTTCGCTGGCTTGATGAGGTCGTCACGGCCCCGGACGTGAGCTTCCACAGCAACAGTGTCTTTGCTCAATGCAACGCCGCAGTTTCGGGGCTTGGCATTGCATTGCTGCCGACCTTCGTGGGTGAAGGCGTTGCCGGTCTGCAGCGAATCTTACCGGAGAACGTCTCAGTGCAACGCGAGGTTTGGGTCTCCGTCCGAACCGAGCAAAGTCACTTGTCCAGGATCAAGGCGGCGACGCAGTTCCTGAAGCACATCTTCGCGCACGATGTGGACTTCTTGCTCGGAAAGACAAGCAGATTGCCGGCTCTTTAGTCTGTGGCCAGTGACTTCCTTGAAGCAGAAATTGTAGGCTTGCGCCCATCGCGTGCAGCCAAGATCATCAAGATTGATTTTGCCGCGCGATGACGTGCGACTCGCGCTAAGTTGACACGGAAATGCTTTGGATAAAGGTTGTCCTTGGAGGCGGTAAATGTCGCGTACGTTGATAAAGAACGGATTCGTTGTCACAGTTGATGGAAGCCGCGCGGTTCATCCGGGCGGCTTTGTTGCGACCGACGGCACCAGAATCACCGGCGTCGGGCCGTCTTCGAAAATACCTGACGCAAAAGGCTTCGACGAGGTGGTCGACGTATCCGGCTGCATCGTTCTGCCGGGGCTCATCAATTGCCACCAGCACCACTGGTACACTCTCTTCAAGGGCCTGGCCGACGGCTACCTTCTTGAAGATTGGGTAAACGACTTTTTGCTGCCGCTCACCCGCCACCTGTCCGAAGAAGAGATGCGATGCTCGAGCTACGTCGCCGCTATGGAAATGCTGTCGACCGGCACGACGTGCTCGCTCAACCATTCGGTCACCACCACGACGCCGGAGACGGTGCGCGCGACCATCGAGCCACAGGCGGAGCTCGGGATTCGCCAGGTTTTTGCCAAGGAGCTGCGCTGTCACACCAAAGGCAATCCGCAGCATCCGTTCACGCTGGATGAATCGCTTGCCGCATTTGAGGAGGAGTTCAAACGGTGGGACGGCAAGGCCGACGGCCTCGTGCGGCTGGCAATGGTGATTGAATCCAACGCGCATTGGGTGGCCGCCGGCATGACGACCGAGGAGCTTATTGGCCGCGGCTATGAGCTTGCGCGGAAACTCAAGACAAAGATCTCGACCCACATCGCCGGTGGCACGTTCTCAATCGAAAAAGGCTTTCTCCGCTACCTGCGCGAAACTGGGCGCACCGATGTCCGTTATCTGATGCAGCTCGGTCTGCTGGACCCGCATTGGGTCCTCATTCACGGCATCCATGTAACAGAGCTCGATATCGAGCACATGGCGCGCGTCGGCTGCAGCTTCGTCTATACCCCGACCAGCGAATCCATTCGCGGCGGGGGTATTGGTCCCTTCGCCAATGCGTGGCGCGCGGGCGTGAATGTCGCGCTCGGCACCGATGGGCCGATGGTCGACTACAGCGTTGACATGATCGAGCAGATCAAGGTGTGCATGCTCATGCAGCACGTCCGCCATCTCGATCCGACGCGCATGCCAGTCGAGCGCTCGATCGAAATGGCTACGATCAATGCCGCCAAGGCGCTCGGGCTCGATCATGAGATCGGCTCACTTGAATCCGGAAAGCGCGCGGATATCGCGGTATTTGACATGGCCAAGCCTTATGTCGGCGTGCTTCACCGCCCGATTTCGACGTTCGTCTGCGCCGGCAAGGGCAGCGATGCGCGCCTGGTGATGGTCGATGGTCAGATCGCCTATCGCGATGGCGTGTTCCCGCGCTTCAAGGACGGCGAACGCGTCATCAGGGATGCCGAAAAGGTCGGCAAGAGAGCCTTGGATGCGGCAGGATTAAGCGGTCGGCTGGAGCCGGCATGGCGGCAATAGCGAAAAATTCGGGTACCCTGCGCTATGGACGTGTCGGTCGAGAACGTGACGCAGGCCTGGCCTGGACGCGGCGACGAGCCGATCGTTGCGCTTGAGAATTTTTCGCATCGATTTGCATCACGCCGTTTCTCATGCCTGCTGGGACCGAGCGGTTGCGGCAAGAGCACCCTGGTCCAGGTCATTGGCGGGCTTGAAGTGGCCACGGAAGGCAATGTGCGAATTATCGAGCCGACACGCCCCGATGTGGTGCGCCCGCTCGGCGCCGACTCGGTGATGGTTTGGCAGACGCTCAATCTTTTTCCCTGGCGGAACGTCATCGACAACGTCGCTTTCGGCCTAGAGATGCAGGGCGTATCGAAAGCGCAACGGTACGAGCGCGCGAGATTATTGATTACTTCGGTAGGTCTTGCCGGCTTTGAGCAGCATCTTCCCGGACAATTGTCGGGCGGTATGCGGCAGCGTGTGGCGCTCGCACGCGCGTTGATCATGGAGCGTCCGATTATGCTCATGGACGAGCCGTTCGGGGCGCTCGACGCGCAAACAAAAATCGTGATGCAGGAAGAACTCCTGCGCGTTTTCGACCAGACCCAGAAAACCATCATCTTTGTCACGCACGCAATCGAGGAGGCGATCCTTCTTGCCGACGAGATCATCGTGATGACGGCGCGGCCTGGCCGCATAAAGGAGGTGCTTCAGGTCGATCTGCCGCGTCCGCGCTCGCTCGAAATGGTCAACTCAAAGGCCTTCGGCGCGCTGTTCGACCGCGCTTTCCACCTGATCCGGGAAGAAGTGATGAAGTCGATGGCGCAGCAGGCCATGGCGTTGGAAGGCTCGCGATGAGAAAGCGAAAGAGCAGCCTGATGCGAATGGCCGAAGCGGCAACGCCGACTGCGGTCATTCTTGCCGTACTGCTGGCGTGGGAGCTGTTCGTGCGATGGCGCGGGATTGCGCCGATCTATCTCCCGCCGCCGAGCACGATCGTTGTTTACCTGTTTCGCATGATCGGAAACGGATCAATCGAATACAATCTTGGCGTGACGTTGCTTCGTATCTTCGCCGGCTTTGCGATTGCCGCGCTCACGGGCGTCACGCTTGGCGTGCTGATGGGCATGTCGCGGCTGATCGCCCGCATCGTGGATCCATGGATTGCGGCGCTTTATCCCTTGCCGAAGATCGCGCTCATTCCCCTGCTTGTGATCTGGCTCGGCACCGGCGAGGTCTACAAGATCGTGATTAGCGCGGTGACAGCGTTCTTTCCGATCGTGATCAGCACCTATGCCGGCATCCGGCAGACGGATCGAGGATTGATCAAGGCGGCGGAGGACCTCGGGGCTAGTCGGCGCCAGATTCAACTGAAAGTGGTTATTCCGGCCGCAATCCCAAGCATTTTTGCGGGACTTCACCTCGGCATGGGGGTTACTGTTATTCTTATCGTAGCGGCCGAAATGATCGGCAGCTCAAGCCAGAGCGGGATGGGCTTTTTGCTCATCCAGTCCGGGCAGGTGATGGAAACGGAAAAAGTCTTCGCGAGTCTCGTCGTGCTCGCGATCGTCGGCGCCCTGATCATAAAGCTGCAGCAATGGATCGACCGGAAAGTGGCGCCGTGGACAGCCTTTAGAGACGGACAATGAGATCACGCAGGGAGGCGAACATGTGGAGGACTTCATTACGAACAGCAGCCACTGCCGGATTGATCGGCTGGCTGGCCGCTGCAGCTGTGCAGCCCGCGGCTGCTGCGGACGTGGTCCGGGTCGGGGAGGGTCCCTTCATCACCGGCGGCGGATTCTACGTTGCCAATGAGCGCGGTTATTTCAAGAAAATGGGCCTAGATATCCAGGTCAAGAAGTTCAACGACGGTGCGCTCGCAGTGCCGGCCATTCTCGCCGGCGAGCTGGACATTACCCTGATGACGGCAAATGCGAGCTTCTTCAACAGTGTCGCAAAAGGCGCTCCGCTGGTCATCGTTCTCGATCGCGGCCATAACAAGCCGGGCTACGGCTATCTCGCCGTGAACGTGACGCAGGAATTGTATGATCAGGGTGTCCGCTCGCTTGCCGATTTCGCCAAGCTCAAAGGCAAGAAAATGGGAGTCGGTGCGGTCGGCAGTATCAATCAGTACGACACGGCGCGCGCGCTTCAGAAGGCCGGCCTCGATCCCCGAAAAGACGTGAACTGGATTGTCGGCGTATCACAGCCGGACCTGATGAAAATGCTCGGCCAAAAGCAGGTCGACCTGACCGATCTTGCCTACCAGTTCGGATTTTTTGCGCAGAACAATAAATGGGGACCGATCGTGGCGAACGGCGACCAGATCGAGCCCAACAGCTCGATTGGCGTCTACGCCGCCGACAAGAACTTCGTGAAGGACAAGCGTGACGTTCTTGTGCGGTTTGCGATGGCCTACCTGCAGGGCGTCAAGGAATTTGACGCTGCGGCCACGGCGCCCGACTCCAACCAGGAAATCTTGGAGATTCTTGCTAGAAATACGTTTCTCAACAAGCCCGAGCTGATCAAGGCCATCGCGCCGTATTGGTCCTATACCAGCGAGGACGGCATTCCGCCGATCGACTCCATTATGGCGATGCAGGACTATTGGGCGGACTACTTCACCTACGTCGAAAAGAAAGCGACGCGCGAGCAGCTGTTCGATCTTTCCGTGGCGCAGGAAGCCAAGAAGCGGCTCGATGCCGAAAAGCCCTTCAACTGACGGATCCGTCAGCCGGGGTAGTGCCTAATGGACCTCAAGGATTTGCGTCGAAGGTGAGCATTCGGATGGGTGATTCATTCGGGACTGTGCGCGTTGCTGCTGTACAGGCAGCCTCCGTTTTCCTCGATCGGGAAGGATCTATCCAGAAGGCATGCCGGCTGATCCAAGAAGCGGGAGGCAATGGTGCCCGCGTAATCGGCTTTCCTGAGGGCTTCATTCCAGCCCACCCGGTTTGGTTTCACCACCATCCCGCGACTGGTAAAATTGCTAATAGGCTGTCAGTGGAGCTCTTTAAGAACTCTGTTGAAGTACCGAGTGTTGAAACTGATGCGTTGTGTGCCGCCGCGCGGGACGCCAATGCCTACGTCGTTATCGGCGTATGTGAAAAGATGCCGGATACCTTGGGTACAATGTTTAACACCCAATTGTATATTGGACCGGATGGCACGCTGATCCGCAAGCACCAGAAGATCATGCCGACGGTCGGAGAGAAGCTAGTTCACACCGGTGGTCACGGTGACACGTTTGGTGCCTTTGCAAGCGAATTTGGGCCGGTGTCAGGTCTAATCTGCGGTGAGAATTCTAATCCGCTGGCGATCTTTGCATTGATCGCGGAAGGTACTCGCATCCATGTTATGAGTTGGCCCAATCATTTTCCGACGAGTGGGGATCCGCTGCGAAATCGCGTCGCTATCGACTCCCAGGCTTTTGCGCAGATGAGCAAGGCATTCGTCGTCTCCGCATGTGGGACTGTCGATGAGCGGATGATCGAAATGTTGGATGCTGGTCCCACTGGGGAGAAATTTCTCAGAAACCCGGATTGCTGTGGTGGCAGCCTGATCGTCGATCCAATGAGTCGAGTCATTGCCGGGCCAATGGGAGCCGAGGAGGGGATCTTGTATGCAGACTGCAATTTGGAACTTGGCATCCAGATGAAGCTACGACACGATTTTGCGGGGCACTACAATCGGCCGGACATATTCCAGCTACACATCAATCGTGCAGCCCCGCAGCTTTATCACGTCCACAATGCGGAGAGGGATCAGCTGTTTCATGCATCCGAAAATGGACTTTCTCCGCCGCTGGCGCGTCTAACTGCTCCCGATGTTGAATCTCACGACTGACAATTTCGCTTAGGTACGAGGGCCGTTACTGAGAAATTATTGGATCGCGTCCCCGCTGGTCGCGACAATGCTGGAAAGCATCAAGGTCGCCGCCGCCATAGAGGTGCCACCCCGCCGTCAGCCGCGGTCACCAAGCGACGATGCACTAGAGGTCACGGCTTCGGGCGACCGTTCCCGTTCCGCGTTCGGCGTCGATCTAAGGTTGCGGACGCGGCGGATTTTCTGCCAGCCTTGCCTCGACTGGAGCGAGCGTCGTTATCACCTCAAGGGACTCGTCCAGCGCAAATGACGGCGGCCATGTCCGCTTCTGGCCCAAAGCGGACATCAGCAATGTTTCCGTCGGCTTAGCATCAACTGCATTTTTGGCGGCAAAATCTCTAACTCAGCTTGGCTGATGGATGAGGCGCCAGAGGCGAGGAGGAGACAGCGGCAGCTCCTTGGGTTCGGCGTTGAAGGCGGTCAGCGCTGCCGCCACAGCATTCCCTGCGGTGGCTGCGACCGCAACCATGCCGCCTTCGCCGGCACCTTTTGCCCCGAGAGGGTTACTTGGCGAGCGGTGCAATTCCATTGTCACGCCACGAACATTTGGAAAATCGCTCGCCGTGGGAAGCAGATAGTCTGCAAGCGATGCATTCAAAAGTTGGGCATCGGCGTCATAGATAATGTGATCAAGAAAAACACCACCGAGGCCCTGAACCACAGCCCCGAAAGTCTGTCCGTGCACAAGCGCCGGATTGATCGCACGGCCAACGTCTTCGACCGCGACGTAGTCCAGGATTTCGACGTGGCCGACACGGGCGTCGACGGCGACATGGGCCGCATGGGCGCCATAACTGTAAGTGCGCTTAGTGTTCGCAAACGTGCCATTCACCGACAACGGCCCGGCGGCGTCGGCAATTTGCGCAAATGAAAGTGTCGATCCACCGAAGCCGCGCGCGGCGCCGTCTTCAAGGGTCACGTCCCCCTCGCTACAACGGAGCTGGCCGGCGGCGGCTGTTCTGATTGCGGCCAGCAGATTTTTCGATCCGTCGAGCACGGCCGACCCGCCCATAACCACGGCACGGGAATGATATGTGCCGAATCCCTCATCAACAATTGTCGTCGACCCGTGTGAGACGCGGAACGTTTCCATTGGAAGCGACATGGCATCGGCGGCGATCTGGGCAAAGACGGTCTCGAGTCCCTGCCCAAGCACGGAGGAGCCGACGGCGACAGCGATATGTCCGTCGCGCTCAAGTGTCATTCGAACATTCTCGCGTGGGCCGGCGCCGCCGCTCTCGACGAAACAGGCAACACCGACGCCGTGATAGCGTCCGTCAATCAGTCGGCCCTGAAGCTTGGCTTTCTCTTCCCAGCCGAACGCTTCCAGGCATTTGTCGAGCGCTGCCTGGTAGTCCCCGCTGTCATAAGCCGTTTCAGCTTCGTAAGGTACAAGCCGGCCGATTGAATAGGGCATCTCACCCACGGCAACCAGGTTTTTGCGGCGGATCGCGACGGGATCGAGACGGAGATCGCGCGCCGCCATGTCGATCAGTCGCTCGCGAAAGAAATTCGATTCAAAGCGCCCCGGCGCGCGATAGGTGCCCACCGGTGTCTTGCTGGTCATAAAAGCACTGACTTCGATCTTGATTGTCGGAATGCGGTAGGGTCCGTGCAGGAACTGCGCAGCTTTCGCCGGCACAACTCCGGAATTGGTGCGCGTGTAGGCGCCCATATCGCCGAAAATTTTTCCGCGCAGGCCGATAATCGTCCCGTCGCGCCGGCAGGCAATTTCGAGTTCGCAGTCGATCTCACGCGAGTGGTTTGTCGCCTGCATATGCTCAAGACGGTCTTCGATCCATTTGATGGGCCGGCCGAGCTTACGCGCGGCAAAAGGGATCAAAAAATCTTCCGGATAGAATTCGCCGCGCACGCCAAATCCGCCGCCGACGTCGAGCTCCATCAAGTCGATCGCGCTTTCCGGCATTTGCATCATCGCAGCGAGCGCGCGACGGTTGAAGAACGTCACTTTGGTTGCGCCGTTGACGATAAGTCGTCCCGCGGCGGCGTCCCACTCCGCAACTACGCCGCGGGTCTCCATCGGCACAGCGGTGTGGCGATGGGCGCGAAAGAACTCGCGACGCGTGTAGTCGGCGCCAGCGAAGGCAGCATCCGTATCGCCGAAGCCGACCGTGTAGCGGGTCGCAACGTTGGTGCCATTCTCCTCGAACAGCAAAGTCGCGTCGGTCTCGGCCGTGCGCCAATCGGACAGAGGAGAGAGCGGCTCGATTGTCACGGCGATCTTCGCCGCTGCGTCTTCGGCAAGGGCGCGGCTGTCCGCCACGATCACCGCCAAGGGCTCGCCCACATAACGGACTTTATCCACCGCGATGACCGGCTGCAGGTATTTTTCAAGGCCCGCGATCGGTGCCAGCCGGATGGGGATGCGCGGAATCGTCGGCCCGATGTCGCGCGCGCAGATCACCGCATAAACGCCCGGCATCCTCAGGGCAGCCGCCGCATCGATCCCAACAATTCGCCCATGCGGCACCGCGCTGCGCAAAATGGCTGCGTGGAGCAGGCCGGCCGGCTCGTAGTCGTCGACGAAAGTCCCGCGTCCCGTCAGGAAGCGGAAATCCTCGGTCCGCTCGATCTCCTGGCCGACATAGACGTTGCGCGCCGGGCTCATCTTGCGTCCTTTGCCTTGTAGGCGGCGCGCGCGTCGAGCACGGCGTCAATGATCTGCACATAGCCGGTGCAGCGGCAGATGTTGCCGGAAAGCACCTCGCGGATCCGGTCGGCATCGGCATCCGGCTCTTCGGTCAGAAGCACGTGCGCCGTCGTCAGAATGCCGGCGGTGCAGAAACCGCATTGGACGGCGTGATGCTTGCGGAATGACGCCTGCAACGGGCTGAGCTGGTCGCCCTCGCTCAGGCCTTCGACGGTCGTGATGTCCATGCCGTCCGCCTGCACCGCAAACATCAGGCAAGAGCGGACTGCCTCGCCGTCGGCAATGACCGTGCAGGCGCCACACACGCCGTGCTCGCAGCCGACATGGGTGCCGGTGAGCTTCAGGTCATGGCGCAGGCAGTCGGCGAGCGTTGTGCGTGGCTCGACCGCTGCCTCATGGGCCTTGCCGTTGACCGTGAACCGCGCGATTTGCCGCTGGCTCATACGTTGTCCCCCCGGCCAGGCTGCGCTGCTGACGAAAGCGCGCGCTCCGTGAGCACTTGCAGCAGCGCACGGCGGTAGTCGCCCGGCGCGTGTATGTCGTCGGGTGGATCGACGCTATCGAATGCCGCCGCACCCGCCGCGCAGATCACGTTTTCCGTAATCGTGTTGCCGTTGATCGTTGCTTCGACCGCCGGCAACCGCACCGGCGTGTCGGCAACGCCGACCGCGCCCACGCGCGCGTCGCAAGCTTTCCCGTTTTCGGTGTCGTAGAACAGCGCAATGCCGGCCAGGGCAAAATCGCCCCGCCTGCGGGCAAATTCTTCAAACGCCCAGCGGCGGCCGGATCGCCAGGATGGAAGCCGCACCTCGACGATCAACTCGTCCGGCTGCAGCACCGTCGTGAGTGGGCCGGTGAAAAAATTGGCTGCCGGGATGACGCGTTGTCCCTGTCTGCCCGCGACAACGATCTTGGCCTCGCAAGTTATGGCGATGCCGGGCATTTCTGCCGCAGGATCGGCATGGGCGAGACTGCCGCCGACCGTGCCGCGGTTGCGGATCTGGTAGTGCGCGACGTGACGAATTGCTTCTACGAGGAGAGGATGCGCGCGATGCAATTCCTCGTTGCGTTCGATATCGCGCCAGCGCGCGAGCGCGCCCAGTCGAATTCCGCCGGCATCGATTGCAACGCGCCGCAGTTCGGAAATGCGGCCGATGTCGACGAGAAAGCGCGGCGCCGTCAATCGAAAGGCGAGCATCGGAACGAGGCTCTGTCCGCCGGCGATCACTTTGGCTTCATCACCGTGCTCGGTCAGGAATGCGATCGCGCGTTCCAGCCGGTCGGGGCGGACATACTCAAAACTTGCAGCCTTCATTGCGATGGTCCCGGCCCGGGTCGGATCGTTAGCCTACAAACAATTCGGTGAGGGGCGCAATGCAAGGACCGCTGCTGCTGCAGAGGTTTTTACCTGCGGTGGTTGAGCCGCGGGAAAAGCAGGTACGGATTGTCTTCCGCGATTTTTTTGATATCGGTCGCATTGAAGCCTGCGGCCCGAAGGCTTGCCAACGGACTCAAATCGGCAGGCGGGAAGGAATAATCGGTCCCGAGGACAAGCCGGTCGATGCCGACAAGGTCGGCAAGAAACCGCAATGGCTTCGGAGCGTGCACGATTGAGTCATAAACCATCTGCTGCGCATAGGACGACGGCGCTCTTTGCGCCACGTCGCTCTGTGACGACTTGTCCATACGCGCGTGCATGATGTCGAAGCGCCCGGCCAGATATGGATAGGCGCCGCCGCCATGCGAAAGCACCAGCGTGAGCGACGGAAACCGGTCGAGCA
>Ga0207428_10005308_pt1 | contig 12029 bp, 8 predicted proteins | sample RhiMethybrSRZTD1_FD_187600 | JGI IMG/M metagenome (GOLD analysis project Ga0207428, IMG submission 187600) | Populus rhizosphere microbial communities from Tennessee, USA - Rhizosphere MetaG P. TD hybrid SRZTD1 (SPAdes) (version 3) | ecosystem: Host-associated > Plants > Roots > Rhizosphere >... | reverse complement strand
ACTTGGCGGGGCAGGTACAGCAGGGTAACCAGGCCCGGGCGCAATTGTTCCAGGCCGATGTTGACCTGCTGCTGACGGGCAACGCGTTGCTGCAGGAAGAAATCTTCGGCCCGGCCACGGTTGTGGTGGAAGTGGCTGATCGGGCTCAACTGTTGGCGGCTCTGCAAGGTTTGCGCGGTCAACTGACAGCCACCCTGATTGGTGAGCTGAGGGAACTGGAGCAGTACGCCGACCTGGTGGCCGTGCTTGAGCAAAAAGTCGGTCGCGTGCTGATCAACGGCTACCCGACCGGTGTAGAAGTCTGTGATGCCATGGTCCATGGCGGGCCTTGGCCGGCGACGTCCGATGCCCGCGGCACGTCGGTCGGTACCTTGGCCATCGATCGTTTCCTGCGCCCGGTGTGCTACCAGAACTTCCCCGATGCCTTGCTCCCCGATGCCTTGAAGAACAGCAATCCATTGGGGTTGATGCGCCTGGTCAACGGAGAACAAACCGCCCGGTCACTGTAATCATTGCTCCACCGTCGGGTGAATTGCTCATTCGGCGTGACCCATTCGATAAAAACAATCAGGCATGTCCACATGCCCAGGGGTTACCTTCATGCAAACCATATCCGAGCATTTGCCCGCGCAGGCGCAAGCCCGCGAACTCGACTTTGAAGACCGGACCTACCGCAAAGTCATCTGGCGCATCCTTCCCGTCCTGCTCTTGTGTTACATGGCCGCCTACCTGGACCGGGTCAACATCGGCTTTGCCAAGCTGGACATGCTCAATGAGCTGCAGTTCAGCAACACGATCTATGCCTTGGGCGCCAGTATGTTTTTCTGGGGGTATTTCCTCTTCGAAGTCCCCAGCAACCTGCTGCTGCATCGCTTCGGGGCACGATTCTGGATCGCCCGGATCATGCTCAGTTGGGCGGTGATCTCCATGGCTGTGGCCTACACCGTGCCACTGGCGGGGTTCTTCGGTATCCAGTCAAACACCATGTTCTATGTGTTGCGCTTTCTCCTGGGTATCTGTGAAGCCGGCTTTTTCCCCGGCGTGATTCTGTACCTCAACTATTGGTTTCCGACTCATCGGCAAAGCCGCGTGATGTCCGGATTCCTGATGGCCATGCCGATCAGCCTGACACTGGGCGGGATACTGTCCGGCTGGCTGATGAACAGCATGCAGGGCGTGCACGGCCTGTCGGGCTGGCAGTGGATGCTGATCATCGAGGGCATCCCTTCGATCATCATGGCCTTCGTAGTGATCGTTTGCCTGGTCGACAACATCGACAAGGCTAAATGGCTTTCAGTCGCGGAAAAGGCCCTGCTCAAGGCCAATCTGCAAACCGATAACCAGGGCAAGGCGACACGCTTGAGCGAAGTGTTTTTCAATCCGCGGGTATGGTTGCTGGTGCTGATTTTGCTGACCTTCAACACCGGCTTCTACGGCCTGGCGTTCTGGATGCCTTCGATCATCAAGAGCACCGGTATCACCAACAGTTTGCACATTGGTTTGCTGACCGCCATTCCCTACGCGGTGGCCACGGTGGCGATGTTGCTCAACGCACGACACTCCAACCGCACCGGCGAGCGGCGCCTGCACGCGGCCATTCCTGCCTTTATCGGTGGCGTCGGCCTGATCCTCAGTGCCTTCTTCGCCGACAACCTGGTGTTGTCCGTACTTTTCCTCAGCGTCGCCGCTTCGGGGATTCTCAGCCTGATGCCTATTTTCTGGACCCTGCCGGGGACCGTGTTGTCGGGCGTCGCCGCCGCAGCCGGCATAGGCATGATCAACGCCATTGGCAACCTGTCGGGTTTCACCGGTTCGATGATCACCGCTGTGGCTGAAAACCTCACCGGCAATATCAATAACGGCACCTACGTGCTGGCCCTGTGTCTGTTCGTCAGCGGTGGACTGATCCTGGCCATTCCCGCAGCGATGCTTGGCAGAACACCAAAAACCGCGGCCATCACAGCGACACTGGAAACGGCATGAACATGCAAAACAAGCGGGTGTTGGTAACAGCGGCCGGGCAGGGCATAGGATTGGCCAGCGCCATTGCCTTTTCCCGGGCCGGTGCCGAGGTCTTTGCCAGTGACATCGATGTCAGCGGGCTGGAGGGAACCCCGGGTATCAACGCCTTCACGCTGGACGTGACCTCGGTGAGCGCGATTGCCGATGCCCGTGAACGCCTCGGCGCGCTGGACGTGCTGTTCAACTGCGCCGGTTACGTGCACAGCGGCAACATTCTGCAGTGTGACGAGGCGGCTTGGGCACGCTCCATGGACATCAACGTCACGGCGATGTACCGGATGATACGCGCGTTTCTGCCAGGCATGCTGGAGCGTGGTGGCGGTTCGATCATCAACATGTCGTCGGTGGTCTCCAGTGTCAAAGGCGTGCCCAACCGCTTCGCCTATGCGGCCAGCAAAGCTGCGGTGGTGGGCTTGACGAAGGCCATCGCCATCGACTTCATCAATCAGGGCATCCGCTGCAACGCGATATGCCCAGGTACCGTGGAGTCTCCGTCGCTGCGTCAGCGCATCGCCGCCCAGGCCGCGCAACAGGGTGTCGACGAAGCGCAGATCTACCGGGAATTCCTCGATCGTCAGCCCATGGGGCGTATCGGCAGCACCGAGGAGATCGCGCAGTTGGCGTTGTATCTGGGTAGCGATGCATCCGCCTACACCACCGGTGGTGTGCATGTCATCGATGGCGGCATGAGTATCTGAACCCGGTTTTCACTATCAGTTTGAGCAGGAGAACTTCATGAAACTGTTGCGTTATGGGGAAAAAGGTACGGAGAAACCCGGCCTGCTGGATACCGATAATCAGATCCGAGACCTGTCGGGCCATGTGCCGGATATCGCAGGGCAAGTCCTGAGTCCCGAAAGCCTGGCCGTGCTTGCCGCTATCGATCTGCGCAGCCTGCCAATCGTTGCGGGCCAGCCGCGTATCGGCGCCTGTGTGGGGCAGGTCGGCAAATTTATCTGCATCGGTCTGAACTACGCCGACCATGCGGCCGAGTCGAATATGGACGTGCCGAAAGAGCCGATCATCTTCAGTAAATGGACCAGTGCCATCTGCGGGCCTAACGACAATATTCAGATCCCGCGCGGTTCGCTGAAGACCGACTGGGAAGTCGAACTGGGTGTCGTCATCGGTAAAGGCGGGCGCTACATTGATGAAGCGAACGCTATGGCGCATGTCGCCGGCTATTGCGTCATCAACGATGTGTCTGAGCGCGAATGGCAATTGGAGCGAGGCGGCACGTGGGACAAAGGCAAGGGTTTCGATACGTTCGGCCCCCTCGGTCCGTGGCTGGTCACGTGCGATGAAATTGCCGATCCGCATTCGCTGGATCTGTGGCTGGAAGTGGACGGTCACCGTTATCAGCAAGGCAATACGCGGACACTGATCTTCAATGTGCCGCAATTGATCGCCTACCTCAGCCGTTGCATGAGCTTGCAACCCGGCGATGTCATTTCGACAGGGACGCCACCCGGCGTAGGACTGGGCATCAAACCCAATCCGGTATTCCTGCGTCCGGGCCAGACCATGCGCCTGGGTATCGCGGGACTTGGCGAGCAGCATCAGGTAACGATTCAAGCAGACTAATCCTGACTCCATCCATTTGCGCTCGAAAACGCAAAAACGCCGCTCTTACTTTGAGCGGCGTTTTTGTTTGGGTGTGGCGCCACGCTGGTGACTTGGAGGTGAAAGTCCTCTACACGCCCCAGGAAGCTCTATAACAGACGTGTTCCAGGTCGCTGCCGACGCTTTCATCGTCTAGCCACATCCGAAAAGTAAAACTTGTCCAGGGTATGCCGCGACTCGGTGTACTCGAACTGCCGGCCGTCCTGCAAAAAGGTCTGGTTGCTGACCACAATCACATGGCTCTGCCCCTCAATATCCAGGTACTGCTGGTCGTCCTCGCCTCGCGGTACGGCTTCGATAGTGCGCTGGGCATAGCTGATTTGCAGTTGCAGCGTCTGTTCGATGAAGGCATAGATCGAATGCTCGGCAATCTCGCAATTGAGCCCCGGAATGAGATCAGCGACGAAGTGGTTGATGTCGAGGATGACCCGTTTGCCATCGATTCGACGCACGCGTTTGATCTGCGTGATCAGGCTGCCTTCTTCGGCATCCAGGTGTTCACGCAAGGCACCTTGCAGGGGAAACTGTTCGAACGCCACCACCTCGGTGCTGACGTCATTGCCCAACCTTGGGTGGGTTTCCTGGAAACTGACGATGCCGCCGAGCTGGAATTCGATGGGATTGGGCGACAGCACGAAGGTGCCTTTACCGTGAATTTTTTGCGCGAAGCCGCGTTCCTGAAGCAGTTCTATGGCTTGGCGCACAGTACCGCGACTGGCCCGGTAACTCTCCATCAATTCGGTTTCGGAAGGCAGTCGGGCGCCGCGTTCCAGCCGTTCGGTGGTGATGCTGGTAAGCAGATCGCTGTAGATCTGGTTGTATTTGCTCATGGGGATGGCTCTATGCCGCGCTGTACTCAAGGTTTCGAACCTTAAGGGCAGGGTAGGGGTTTGTCTATGCGGCTTTGGGTTTCTTTGACTTCGGAGGTAGGAAATATCGCCGCCTGCCGGGTTCGGGATAAACAAAACTAAACTCGTCTGTACGAGTTGTTGCAATAACTCGTACAGACGAGTACTTTTCGCTTCGGCGTGCTGCCAATAACAAAAAACTACAGTGGAAGAACAAGCATGAGCCACGACTATCCGAATATCGTCACTGAGCTGCTGCACAGCCTCGGTGGCAGCGACAACCTCGAGCAGGCCGCGCATTGCGTCACACGGCTGCGCCTGGCCCTCAAGGACCCGAGCCTGGTCAACAGCGCCACGTTGAACCAGATCGATCTGGTCAAAGGCTCGTTCTTTACCGGCGGCCTGTTCCAGGTGGTCATCGGCCCCGGCGAAGTGGAGAAGGTCTACGCCGAGCTGCGCCGGCAAACCGGTCTCGCCGCCTCGACCATCGCCGACGTTAAACAAAAAAGCGCCGACAAGATCCACCCGATGCAGCGATTGGTGCGGGTATTTTCCGACGTGTTCATGCCGATTCTCCCGGCGCTGATCATTGCCGGCCTGCTGATGGGCATCAACAACCTGATCGGCGCCAAGGGCATGTTCATCGAGGGCAAGACCCTGCTCGATGCCTACCCCAAGCTTGACGGGCTCTGGAGCCTGATCAACCTGATGGCCAACACCTCGTTCGTGTTTCTCCCGGCGCTGGTGGGCTGGTCGGCGGCCAAGCGCTTTGGCGGCAGCGAAATCCTCGGCATTGTGCTCGGCCTGATGCTGGTGCACCCGGATCTGCTCAATGCCTGGAACTACGGCAAAGCAGTGGCGGGGCTGGAGGGGCAGAGCCTGCCGTACTTCGACATCCTCGGTATGTTTCAGATCGAGAAAGTCGGTTATCAGGGACAAATCCTGCCGATCCTGCTGGCGGCCTACGTGATGAGCGTGATCGAAAAGTGGCTGCGGGCGCGAGTGCCTAACGCGGTGCAATTGCTGGTGGTGCCGATCACTACCATCGTCGTCACCGGTGTGCTGGCGCTGGCGGTGATTGGCCCGGTAACCCGTCATCTGGGGATTCTCATCACCGAAGGCGTGGTCACCCTGTTCGACCTGGCGCCCATGGTCGGCGGCGCGATTTTCGGGCTGCTCTACGCACCGCTGGTGATCACCGGCATGCACCACATGTTTCTCGCGGTCGACCTGCAACTGATCTCCACCCAGGGCGGCACGTTCATCTGGCCGATGATCGTCATGTCCAACCTCGCCCAGGGCAGCGCGGCACTGGCGGTGTTTTACATGACCCGCAGTGTGCGGGACAAAAGCATGGCCTCGACTTCGGCGATTTCTGCCTACTTCGGCATCACCGAACCGGCCATGTTCGGGGTCAACCTGCGCTACAAGTTTCCGTTCTATGCGGCCCTGATCGGTTCGGCGCTGGGCAGCATTTTCCTGTCGCTGAACAAGGTCCAGGCCTCGGCGATCGGCGTCGGCGGATTGCCCGGTTTCATCTCGATCATTCCGCAGTTCATTCCGATGTTTGTGATCGGGATGGTGATTGCCATAGTCGTGCCGTTTGTTCTGACCTGCGGGTTGAGCATGAGGATTGTCCGGCCCGGGTATCGGGTTGCCTGACAGATCGCCACAAAAAGATGGCCAGTACAAAACTTACTGAAGGAATCCCGCCATGCAAGACTGGCAACGTTCGGTGATCTACCAGATCTACCCGAAGAGTTTTCACAGCCACGCCGGCAAACCCACGGGGGATTTGCTCGGCGTGGTGGCCAAGCTCGATTACCTGCACTGGCTGGGTGTCGATTGCCTGTGGATCACGCCGTTCCTGCGTTCGCCCCAGCGCGACAACGGTTACGACATCAGCGATTACTACGCCATCGACCCGAGCTACGGGACCATGGCCGACTGCGAGTTGCTGATCGCCGAGGCCGGTAAGCGCGGGATCAAATTGATGCTCGACATCGTGGTCAATCACACCTCGATCGAACACACCTGGTTCCAGCAGGCCCGCAGCAGCCTCGATAACCCTTACCGCGACTTCTACATCTGGCGCGACCAGCCGAACAACTGGGAATCCAAGTTCGGCGGTTCGGCCTGGGAGTACGAGGCCCAGACCGGTCAATACTATCTGCACTTGTTCGACCACACGCAGGCCGACCTGAACTGGGACAACCCCCAGGTGCGTGCCGAAGTCTTCAAGATGATGCGTTTCTGGCGCGACAAAGGCGTGGGTGGTTTCCGTCTGGACGTGATCAACCTGATTTCCAAACCAGCGGATTTCCCCGAGGACAACACCGACGGTCGACGTTTCTACACCGACGGCCCGAACGTCCACGACTACTTGCAGCAAATGCACCGTGAAGTGTTCGAAGGCCATGACCTGATCAACGTCGGCGAGATGTCATCCACCAGCCTGGAACACTGCATTCGCTATTCGCGGCCAGAGTCGAAAGAGCTCTCGATGACCTTCAACTTTCATCACTTGAAGGTGGATTACCCGAACCTGCAAAAGTGGATTCGCGCCGATTTCGACTTCCTCGCACTCAAGCGCATCCTCTCCGACTGGCAAACCGGCATGCAGGCCGGCGGCGGCTGGAACGCACTGTTCTGGTGTAACCACGATCAGCCACGGGTGGTCTCGCGTTTTGGTCATGACGGTGAGCATCGGGTGGAGTCGGCGAAGATGCTCGGTACGGCGCTGCATTTCCTGCAGGGCACGCCGTTTGTGTATCAAGGTGAAGAACTGGGCATGACCAATCCGGGGTTCGATCACATCGATCAGTACCGCGATGTCGAAACCCTGAACATTTACCGGCTCAAGCGCGAAGCCGGTAGCAGCGATGCCGACAACATGGCGGCGATCATGCAGAAGTCCCGGGACAACGGTCGCACGCCCATGCACTGGAACGCCGGGCCGAACGCCGGTTTCAGCGCTGCCGAACCATGGATCGGGGTGCCGGCCAACGCGGCGCAGATCAACGTCGCCCACCAACTCGACGACCCGGATTCCGTGCTGCATCACTACCGTCAGCTGATCGCCCTGCGCCGCCGTGAAACGCTGATGTCCGACGGTGTGTATCGGCAGTTGTTGCCTGAGCACACGCAAATATGGGCGTACGTGCGTGAAGGCCATGGCGAGCGTTTGCTGGTGCTGAACAACTTCTACGGCACGCCGTGCGAAGTCGAACTGCCGGATGAGGTGATCAGCGAAGCGATGGCGCAACGGCTGGTGATCAGCAACTACCCGGACTGTCCGCTGCGTAGTCAGCAGGTGTTTTTACGGCCATTCGAGTCGTTCGTGCTGCACCTGACTAACCACTAGCCCTTAACCAATAAAAGCACTGTTTCAAAAAACACGCAGAACACTGCGCGGGGGAGTTTTGCGCGCCGTTTTTTGCTGCATCACACAATAAAAATAATGGGGTGGTTCTTGAAAACAACAATAAATCGCAGCCTTGTAGCGGCGGGCGCGTGCCTGGCATTACCACTGTCGGCCCAGGCGCTGGAGTTCTCCGGTTACTTGCGCAGCGGCGTCGGGACCTCGGTTAACAGCGGTGAGCAGCAGTGTTTCCAGTTGCAGGGAGCGCAGTCCAAATACCGTTTGGGTAACGAATGTGAGCAGTACGCTGAACTTGAACTGCGCCAGGATATGTACACCCTGGACGATGGTTCGGTACTCAGCGTCGACGGCATGGCATCGCTGTATAACCAGTACGACAAGGACCTGACTTTCAACGGTGACAACGGCTCGGTGCGCATGCCCCAGATGTACGTGCAATGGTCGAACATGCCCAGCCTCAACGGCGGTTCGCTGTGGGCCGGTCGGCGTTACTACAAACGCAACGATATCCACATTTCCGACTTCTACTACTGGAACCAGAGCGCCACGGGTGGTGGTATCGAGGATGTGAAGATCGGCGACCTGAAATACAGCTACGCCTTTTCGCGCAAGGACAACCTGTACCAGAAGGATTATGTCACCCGGCAGGATTTCAACGTCGCAGGTTTTCAGACCAACCCCGGCGGTGAGCTGGAGTTTGGCCTCAGTTACATCGAAAAACCTGGCCGCAGCGATGCGCACGCAGGTTGGGCAATCACCGCCCAGCATGTGCAGAAAGACTTCCTCGGCGGTAAGAACAAACTGGCGCTGCAATACGGCGAAGGGCCTGGCACCGGGTTGGGTTACACCGGCGATGTGGGCCTGGACGACAGCAACAAGAGCTACCGGCTGGTGGAATTCTTCGACTGGCAAGTGACACCGCGTTTTGGTGGTCAGGTCGAAGCGGTCTATCAGAAGGATATCCGCCCGGACGGTAACGGCCAGAACTGGATTTCCCTGGGTGTTCGCCCGGCTTACGCAATCACCGACCAATTCAAGTTGGTGACTGAGCTGGGACACGATCAGGTCAAGGCCTCGGGAGGTACGCGCAAGTTGAGTAAATTCTCCTTTGTCCCAACCTGGTCGCCAAAAGGCCCGGGGTTCTGGGAACGTCCCGAGGTGCGTTTGTACTACACCTATGCCAGCTGGAACGAGGCGGCCAAACGGGCGGCCAACGAGCTGGCGGCGGGTTCGGCGTTGTCCGACACCGGTTCCTTCGGCACGGCGCGACACGGTGCGAACGTCGGATTGCAGGTCGAGTATTGGTGGAAATAAACGCAGCATGACCCCCGTAGGAGCTGCCGAAGGCTGCGATCTTTTGATCTTGACGTCCTTGCGGACGCAAAAGATCGTCCGAACGCGGCCCGAACCTTCGGCAGCGCCTACCCGGTACCGCAATATCCCAGCGTCTTTTATAAAGAACAAAACAGCAGGTGACGTCATGGCCACACCCCAACAATTGCAACTGCTGGCACCTTTGTCCGGCGTGCTGATGCCGCTGGACCAGGTGCCCGATCAGGTGTTTTCCAGCCGCGTGATCGGTGACGGTCTATGCATCGATCCGACCTCGCAAACCTTGTGCGCACCGCTGGCAGGAGTGATCAGCAACGTGCAGGCCAGTGGGCATGCGGTCAGCATCACTGACGACAATGGCGTGCAGGTATTGATGCACATCGGCCTCGACACCGTGAACCTGGCCGGCAAGGGTTTCACCCGGTTGGTGGAAGAAGGTCAGCGGGTGGTGGTGGGGCAGGCGCTGATCGAGTTCGATGCCGATTACATTGCCTTGAACGCCCGCAGTTTGTTGACCTTGATGCTGGTGGTCAGCGGTGAGCCGTTCACCTGGCTGGCGCCCGAAACGGGTGTGGTGGAAAGTGGCCAGCCGCTGCTGAGTCTGAATCCATCCGAAGTGGCGGCCGATGAGCGGATTGCGCAGGAGGGCGAAGCGCTGTTCTCCAAACCGGTGACGCTGGCCAATGCCAACGGCTTGCACGCTCGCCCTGCGGCAGTGTTTGCCCAGGCGGCGAAAGGCTTTTCGGCGAGCATTTGCCTGCATAAACAGCAGGCCAGCGCGAACGCCAAATCCCTGGTGGCGATCATGGCTTTGCAGACCGCCCATGGTGATGTCCTGCAGGTCAGCGCGGCGGGCGCGGATGCCGAAGCGGCGATCAAGACGCTGGCCGAGTTGCTGGCTGCCGGTTGCGGAGAAACCGTGACGGTGGTGGCAGAGGCCGAGACAGTTGTGGTCGAGACCTCATCGCTGAAAGTGCTGCGCGGCGTCTGCGCCTCGGCGGGGTCGGCGTTTGGCCAAGTGGTGCAAATTGCGCAGCAGACACTTGAGGTGAGCGAGTTCGGCGAGAGTCCGCAGGCAGAGCGCGAGCACCTGTCCCGGGCGTTGGCGGCGGCGGTTATGGCACTGCAGCAGTTGCGTGACAACGCCACAGGTGACGCCCAGGCAGACATCTTCAAGGCGCATCAGGAACTGCTCGAAGACCCAGGCCTGCTGGATCAGGCCCTGGCACTGATCAACGCCGGCAACAGCGCCGGTTTCGCCTGGCGTGCGGCCACCGAGTCGACGGCAGCCTTGTTCAAAAGCCTGGGCAATGCCTTGCTGGCCGAACGGGCCGCAGACCTGGCCGATGTCGGTCAACGGGTGCTCAAGTTGATTCTCGGTGTAGAAGATCGTGCGATGGAGTTGCCGGACGGGGCGATTCTGATTGCCGAGCAACTGACGCCCTCCCAAACGGCTGGTCTGGACACGCGCAAGGTGCTGGGGTTCGCCACGGTCGGCGGTGGAGCTACCAGCCATGTGGCGATTCTCGCGCGGGCCTTCGGCTTGCCGGCGATCTGCGGCTTGCCGGTTCAGGTGTTGGCACTGGCCAACGGCACCCGGGTGTTGCTCGATGCCGACAAGGGCGAGTTGCAGCTGGATCCTGATCTGGCCGCCATCGAGCAGTTGCAAACCCATCGTCAGCAGCAAAAGAAACGCCAGCAATACGAGCTTGAAAATGCAGGACTGGCCGCCTGTACCCGTGATGGGCATCACGTTGAAATCACCGCCAATATCGCTTCGCTGGCCGAAGCCGAACAGGCGATGGCGCTGGGTGGCGAGGGCGTCGGTCTGTTGCGTTCGGAGTTTCTTTATCTGGATCGCAATCATGCGCCAAGCCATGACGAGCAAGCGTCCACCTACAGCGCCATCGCCCGCACCCTGGGGCCAGCGCGCAATCTGGTGGTGCGCACCCTGGATGTCGGCGGTGACAAGCCGTTGGCCTACGTGCCGATGGAGCGCGAAACCAACCCGTTTTTGGGCATGCGCGGGATTCGTTTGTGCCTGGAGCGTCCGCAACTGTTGCGCGATCAGTTCAAGGCGATTTTGAGCAGCGCCGGGCTGGCTCGCCTGCACATCATGCTGCCGATGGTCGCGCAGCTGTCGGAGTTGCGGCTGGCTCGTCAGCTGCTTGCAGAAGAGGCGCTGGCATTGGGGCTCACGGAATTGCCGAAACTGGGGATCATGATCGAAGTACCAGCGGCGGCGTTGATGGCTGACCTGTTTGCACCCGAGGTGGATTTCTTCTCCATCGGCACCAACGACCTGACCCAATACACCCTGGCCATGGACCGCGATCACCCACGGCTGGCCAGTCAGGCCGACAGTTTTCATCCGTCGGTGTTGCGCTTGATTGCCAGCACCGTGAAAGGCGCTCATGCCCATGGCAAATGGGTCGGTGTGTGCGGCGCCATGGCTTCGGAAAAACTGGCGGTGCCGCTGTTGCTGGGGCTTGGGGTGGATGAGCTTTCGGTGAGTGTGCCGTTGATTCCGGCGATCAAAGCGGTGGTTCGTGAAGTGGACCTGCTGGATTGCCAGGCCATCGCCCAGCAGGTGCTGGGGCTGGAAAGTGCCGAGCAGGTACGCGAGGCATTGCGGCAGCACCACGAGACAACGGTCGATACTTCACTGGTTCTGGAGAACTGAGCATGTTCGAGAAAATGCAGCGGGCGTTCTGGAAAGCGTTGACGCCGGACCTGGTGGTGGATGAGCCGAAAGTGGTGGCTCAGCCTGTTTGCGGTTTGGCCCCGAATGTCGTGGCCGCGCTGGGTGGTGTGGATAACCT
>Ga0207428_10005305_pt1 | contig 12031 bp, 10 predicted proteins | sample RhiMethybrSRZTD1_FD_187600 | JGI IMG/M metagenome (GOLD analysis project Ga0207428, IMG submission 187600) | Populus rhizosphere microbial communities from Tennessee, USA - Rhizosphere MetaG P. TD hybrid SRZTD1 (SPAdes) (version 3) | ecosystem: Host-associated > Plants > Roots > Rhizosphere >... | reverse complement strand
CCTGGGCGAGACGCGCGAAGTCGTGATCATCGTCGGCGGCAAACTGGTGCACGAGCAATACGCGCCCGGCTACACCTCCGACATGCGACTGGTGTCGTGGTCGATGGCGAAATCGATCACGCAGGCACTAGTTGGAGTGGCGGTCAAGCAAGGGAAGGTGGACATCGACCAGCCCATGGGCAACCCGCACTGGGCCGCGACCGACAAGCGCGCGCAGATTCCGTGGCGCACCTGGCTGAACATGACCGACGGCATGCGCTACCTGGAGATCGAAGCGAAGTCCGTCGCCAACAGCGATGCGTCGGCCAAGCTGTTCGGTCCTGGCAGGCTCGACGTCGCGAACTACTGCTCCGGTCTACCGCTCATTCACGAGCCAGGCACGCACTGGAACTACAACTCGTGCGGTATCGTGCTCACGGCCGACGCGTTGACGCGTGCGATCGTGCCGAATCCCGAATCGCCGCAGGCGCGCCGCGCTGCGATGCTACAGTGGATGCGCGAAGGCCTGTTCGATGTGATCGGCATGAAGCCGCAGCCGGAGTTCGACGCGCAAGGTCTGTACTACGGCAGCGCGTTGATCTACGCGTCTGCGCGCGACTTCGCGAAATTCGGCCTGCTGTACCTGCGCGATGGTATGTGGGACGGCCAGCGCGTGCTGCCCGAAGGCTGGGTCGACTTCGCGCGCACGGCGGGCAAGAGCGAGAACGCGGACATCTACGGCGCCGGCTGGTGGGTGAGTCCGATCGAAGGGCCGGGCAAGCCGTATCCGATGCGCATCGACAGCGGACCGCAGCGGGACGCGTTCAGCGCGCAGGGCTTCGAAGGGCAGTACACCCTGGTCGTGCCGTCGAAGGACCTGATCGTCGTGCGGCTCGGCTACACGCCGGAGAAAGATCTGCGCACCGGCGAGCTGGGCAAGTGGCTGGGACGAGTGGCGCGAGCGTTCAATCCGTCACCGGCCGCACCGCCAGCGACAGCAACTTCCCCTTCCTCATCACCCTGACCGGCACCTCGCGTTGCGCGAGGTCTGCAGTGAGGCGGCGATGCAGCTGATCGAGGCTCTCGATCGCATCGCCGTCGAACTCCAGCAGCACGTCGCCTTCCTCGATACCCGCACGCTGCGCGGGTCCATCCGCCAACACTTCCAGCACGAGAATCGCGTTCGGCGCCGTGCGGCCCAGCCCGCGCAGGATGCGGCGATCGAGCGTGATCGTCTGTCCGGCGAATCGCAGGCGACTGCGACGCACGCGGCCCTCGCGCATCAACGTCGCGGCGACGTCGGCGGCGATGTCGATTCCGATCGCAAAGCAGATTCCCTGCGCCCCGCCCGCGATCGCGGTGTTGATGCCGACGATCCGCCCCGAGCCATCGACCAGCGGACCGCCCGAGTTGCCGGGATTCAGCGGCGCGTCAGTCTGAATCACGCTTTCCACCAGCCGGCCTGAGCGCGTGCGCAGGCTGCGGCCGAGCGCGCTCACGATGCCCGCGGTCACTGTCGCCTGATAGCCCAACGGATTGCCGATCGCTATCACGAGTTGTCCGACGCGCAGCGATGACGAGCTGCCGAACGTTGCATACGGGAAGCCGCTGCCGGCGAGCCGCAGCACCGCGATATCCGTCTCGGGGTCGTCACCGACGAGCGTGGCCGGCACTTCGCGCCCGTCGGTCAATGCGGCGCGCAATTCGGTCGCGCCGCTCGCGACGTGGCTGTTCGTGAGGAGATAGCCGTCCGGTGTGTAAAGCACACCCGAGCCGACGCCGCCCGGGCCGCGGCGCGAACGGACCGAGATGCTGACGACGGCAGGACTGACGAAATCGAACGCCTGCGCAACGAGCTCGGAGTAGGGATCGAGCGTGGTCTGTGCGGCACGAGAAGGTTGAAGCATCGACGGATCTTCACCCCGGCCGTCGGCGAATCCACCCGGCCGTTCGCCCAGGGTCCCGGAACGACGAGCCCCGGCCAACTGCCCGATGGGTAACGCGGCGCCGTGCGCGCATCGTTCGCGCCATCGATTCTGGAGAAGCCCATCATGTCCGCACCCCATCCCGTCAGCCACTTTTCACAGGCCATCGAGGCGCAGGTCGCTGCCGCACACGGCCTCGCAGTGGCGGTCCGCAACTCCTCTCATCGGCACATCAGCGCGACTCTGTGGCAGGGCGCGGTCGTGACGTCCGAGCAGGCAGTCGGCGATCGCGAGGAATACGAAGTCGTGACCGCGGCGGGCGTGACGGCGAAAGCGCGCATCGCCGGCCGCGATCCAGGCACCAATCTGCTCGTGCTGAAGCCGGAATCTGCGCTGGACGCTCCGACCTTGTCGCGCGCGAGCGCCCGGGTCGCAAGCCTTGCGCTGGCCCTTGGGGCAACCGCCGACGGAGCACCGACTGCGCGGATGGGGCTGGTCAACGCGGTCGGGCCGCAGTGGTACAGCCGCGCCGGCGGCCGGGTCGAGCAGCGGATCGCCCTTGATATCCGCCTTGGCCGCACCGAAGAAGGAGGACCAGTCCTCGATGCAGCGGGCGGGTTGCTGGGTATGTCGACCCTGGGCCCGCCAGGCGTAGTGCTGGTGATTCCGGCTGCGACGCTCGATCGCGTGGTGCCGCAGTTGTTGAACGACGGTCAGGTGGCGCGCGGCTGGCTCGGTCTCGGCCTGCAACCGGTCTCCATCCCAGAGCCGCTACGCGCGGCTGCGGGCGAGACGACCGGGATGATGGTGATGTCGATCGCCGCGGACGGTCCCGGCGCCGTTGCGGGCGTAACCGCCGGCGACATCCTGCTGACGATCGACGGCGCTTCGATGCGCGGCATGCGTCGGATCCTGGCTCAGCTCGACGACACGAGCGTGGGCCGGACAGTGGCGCTGCGGTTGATTCGCGGCGGCGAAGTGCTGACGTTGAATGTGCTCATCACGGCGCGCCCGCGGCAATGAATATGAGTGGAGCGGTGGTCAAGAGAAAACCGGCGAACGTGCTGCGAGTCGCGATCGTGGCGACCGACGAGACGCGTCGCGATGAGATCGCGGCCGTCGTCGCGCACGCCGGACACGCTGTGGTCGACGAAAGCTCGGCCGACGTCGTATTGCTCGACGGCGCGACGACGGCAGAACAGATCGAGGCTGCGTTGCAAGCGGCGGCCGCAGGCTCTGCGGTCCATGCTCTGCCCGAGCTGCGCTCGCGAGGGTTCGAAGAGCTGGCCGAGCGAGCGGCCGGCGTCCTGCTGACGCCGCGCGAGCTCGACGTGCTCGCGGCAATCAGCGCCGGCCTGAGCAACAAGGCGATCGCGCGACAGCTGGGGATTTCCCTGCACACGGTGAAGTTTCACATCGAGTCGCTGTTCCGCAAGCTCGGCGCGCGCACGCGTGCAGAGGCGGTTGCCAAGGGACTGGAGCGGCACGCCGGGGAGACGGTCGAGCTCTGATTTTGGTCTATCATGACGGCTCGCACCTTCACGCGCGGTCTGTCATGAAAAGAACACTCTCTGGAACATTCCTGTCAGTCCTGATGGCGTTCGGCTTTGCCGGCGTCGCTTCTGCAGACGACCTCAAACCCGAACAGCGCGCGCTGTTCGAAATCTACAAAGAGCTGGTCGAGATCAACACGACCGATTCCGTCGGCGACAACACGCAGGCGGCGCGTGCGATGGCAGCGCGACTCGTTGCCGCGGGCTTTCCGCAGCAGGACGTGCAGGTGCTGGTGCACCCGGGCAACGCGAAGAAAGGCAACCTCGTCGCGCGGCTGCGCGGCGACGGCAAGCAGAAGCCGGTGCTGCTGGTCGCTCACCTCGACGTCGTCGAGGCGCACAAGGAAGACTGGTCGCCCGATCTCGATCCTTTCAAGCTGACCGAGCGTGACGGTTATTACTACGGCCGCGGCACGTCCGACGACAAGGCGATGGCCGCGATCTTCGTCGCCAACCTGATCCGCTATCGCCAGGAAGGCCTCAAGCCTCATCGCGACATCATTCTCGCGCTCACCTCGGACGAAGAAGGCGGCGACTACAACGGCGTCTCCTGGCTCGCCGACACGCATCGCGACCTGATCGAGGCGGAATTCGGCTTGAACGAAGGCGGCGGCGGTCGCGAGCGCGCCGGCAAGAAGCTGTTCAACGCGGTGCAGGCGACCGAGAAGCTGTATCGCGACTTCGATCTCGAGATCACCAACAAGGGCGGTCACAGCTCGGTGCCGACGCCGGACAATGCGATCTACCGGCTGGCGGCGGCGCTCGACCATCTCGGCAAGTTCAACTTCCCCGTCAATCTCAACGAAGTCACGCACGCGTTCTTCGAGCGCACTGCTGCGCTGGAGGGCGGCGACGTGGGTGCGGCGATGAAGGCGGTCGTGGAGTCGAACGGCGCGGACACCGACGCCGTCGCGAAGCTCGCGCAGACTCCTGCGTACAACTCGATGCTGCGCACGACGTGCGTCGCGACGATGCTGCAGGCAGGTCATGCGCGGAACGCGTTGCCGCAAAAGGCCACGGCAAATGTGAACTGCCGCATCCTGCCGCAGGATTCCGTCGAGAACGTGCAGCGCACGCTGGTGCGCGTGTTCGCGGACGATCAGATCAAGGTGACACTGCGGAGCACGGCCGGCGCACCCGCCGCGCCGGTGTCGCCGCTCGATGCGAAGGTGATGAAGCCGATCGAGCAGCTGACCGGCGAGCTGTGGCAGGGCGTGCCGGTGATTCCGATCATGGGCACGGGTGCGACCGACAGCGCCTACCTGCGCGCCAAGGGCATTCCGATGTACGGCGTGTCGGGTCTGTTCGGCGACATCGCCGACGTGCGCGCGCATGGCCGCGACGAGCGCGTCGGTGTAGCGCAGTTTTACGCGTCTCAAGATTTTCTGTATCGGCTGGTGAAGCGCTACGCGTTGGTGCCGGGAGAGAAAAAAGGGGGAAACTCAGCGGCGCAGCATTAGTGAGGGCATAGCAGGCGAGAATTCCAGCAGCGAATGCTGCACTGCTGAGTTTCCCCCTTTTTTCTCTCCCGGCACCTACCTTCGTCAGGGTGCCGCTCGGTCGGACGGCCATGTCCGTTAGGGCGGCCGGTATCCGATGATATGACCATGACGAAGAATCTCCCCGCTGCCGCGCGCGCCCGGGCCACTGCGGCCGCTGGCGCGCCCGACGCCTCCGGCGCGCGCCAGGCCTATGTCGATGTGTTCCGCGGTCTGCTGATCGCGCATATGGCGCTCGATCACGCGTCGCTCATGTTCAACGCCGGCCGCGCGGCAGAAGAGCTGGCGGCCGGTTCCGCGCCTGTCTTCAGCGGTATCTTCCAGTTCCTCACGCGCTTCACCGGCGTGCCGGTCGCGCCCGGCTTCTTCTTCATGGCCGGCTTCATGGTTGCGCTCACGAGCCTCGCACGCGAAGCGCGTGGCGTGACGCATGCGGAGGTGACGCGGCGTCTGCTGATTCGCGGGTTCGTGCTGATCCTGGTCGACGCGCTGTTGATGGGATTGCCGCGCGCGTTGATGGGCTTCTATTCGTTCATGGTGCTGACGTCGATCGGCGTGGCGATCATCGCGACCGCGCTGCTGCGCGACGTTTCGAGCAGAGTCCTGGTGCCGCTCGCGCTCGGCATCCTGCTGCTGCATCCGCTGCTCGACGTGTCATGGTTGCCGGTGCCGTTGCGCGCCATGCTCTACGAACCCGTGCGCACCGGCGCGTTCCGTTCGCTGTATCCGATCGTGCCGTGGATCGGCATCCTGCTGCTGGGATTCGTCGTCGGCCGCGACGCGCTCACGCGCGAGCGTCCCGCGAAATTCTGGGCGGCGCTGGCCGCGCTCAGCTTCGCATTCTTCTTTGCCGTGCGCCTGTACGGCGGCTACGGCAATGCGTATGCGTATTCCAGCGTTGCGAGCGTCGAGTTCTGGGAGTTCGCGAAGTATCCGCCCGATCTGCCGTTCCTCGCGTGGTCGTTCGGCTGCATCTTTCTCTCGCTGATCGTCTTGTCGGCGCTCACTCGCAACGGCACGCCGGCGCTGTTGCGGCCGCTGGCGATCTTTGGCCGTGTGCCGTTCTTCTTCTACATCGTGCACTTCTACGTGCTCGGCATCGCCGCAGCGCTTCTGCGCACGAAGTTCGGCCTGCCCGCGACGTACGGCATCTGGCTGATCCTGCTGTTTGTCATGATCGGACCGTGCGCGTGGTATTACCGCAAGAAGCGCGAGCGCCCGAATTGGATCACGCGCTATATTTGACGCCTTGCGTTTTCAAGCGGGGGCGTCATGTCGAAGGTGCGCGGGGTGTCGCTGATCGCGACGCTGCTGGTTTGTTCGCTAGCCAATGCTGCTGAGGTGCCAGCCGATCTGGCGAAGGCGGTCACGGACTACGACGAAGCGCAGATCCACGGCGACAAGGCCGAGCTGCAGCGGCTGGTCGCAGACGACTACACGCTCGTGAACAGCTCGGGTCGCGTGCAGAGCAAAGCGGAGCTCATCGCCGACTACACGACGCCGGGCTACAAGATCGAGCCGTTCGAGATCCTGCAGCCGGTCGAGAAAGTGTGGAGCGACGGCGCAGTGATGGGCGGTGTGGTGAATCTGCGCGGCATCGACGGCGGCAAACCCTTCTCAGTGACGCTGCGCTTCGCCGACATCTGGGCGAAGCGCAACGGCAAGTGGCAAGTGATCTACACGCACGTCTCGAAGCCCCCAGGGAAGTAGGGGCGCGGAACCGGAGCCGGAAATTACTCTCGCCAAGATCGCCAAGACGCCAAGGAAGACAGGGACTCGAGAGTATTTCTTCTTCTGGTCTTTTCGGCTTACAGCATCGGCTTGATTGCAGCGACGATCGACGGCAGCACGAGGTCCTGGAAGTCGGGCCCGCTCTCGCGCACGTAGAGATACAGCATCGAAAGGAATTGCATCGTGTTCTGGTGCTTCGCGATGCCGCGTTGTGACGTCCACGCCTCCTGCCAGTTCGCCAGCGGCGCCGGGCCGCTGACCTGCTCGAACCACTTCTTCCACTCGTCCGCCGTGTGCAACTTGCGCTTCGCGATGTAGAACACTGCCTGCGCGAGGCGATCGCCTTCACCGTAGGTATAGAAGTGCTCACCGGGCGGCGCGACCTGCGTTGCAATCGCCGCGAGCATCCGGTCCAGCTGCGCCTTGGTCGTGCGCGGATTCACAGCCAGCTGCAACATCACGTCGGACGTGTGCGCCACGCCGTGTCGCCAGCCTTCGCGCTCGTCGAAGCCGCGATAGTCGCGAATGGATTTCAGGTAGCCCGTGCTGGCATCGACCAGTTGTTGCAGCTGTGCGTCCGTCATGAAGGCCTCGATGCGGTCGAAGCGAACGACTTCCGCGAGAGTCAGTGCCGCGAACGGCCGCTGCACACCGGCCGGATCCGGGCGATCCGGTGCGAGCTGCGCGACGAGTCTTTCCATGAGGGTGCCGACCGTTTTGGCAGAGAGCTGCTTCTCCCGCATCCACGTCGAAAGTGCACTGAACGCAACTCCATCGCGCAGCTCCTGATCGGTGCTGCCGAGGCAGGCGACCAGGTCGAGCGCGAGGGCTTGCCGGCGAGCCTCGTCGGACAGCTTGAACTCGTGCGCCTTGAGCTCCAGCAGCTGCCCGCGCGACATCCCCGCGGGCGGGCATGTCTGCGCGACTGAGCCGGATGCAAGCAGGAATGCGGCGAGCGCCAGCGCCGCCGAAGCGGATCGAGTCATGGGACCTCCCGAAAAGCCGGCATTCTAACGGGCGGATTCGTAGGAGTTTCGTCCGATTGCAATTCCGTCCGCGCGGAGCACAATCGGCCTGCTGGCACAGTCACCGGGGCCTGTGATCATGACCGACGTAGAGCAGCGGGTTGCGGCGGTCGAAGCACGATTGGAGAGCGCATTCGCGCTCGACGCGCGGCTCAAAGCCATCGAAGGCGATCTGCGCAAGGTCAAAGGCGGCTCCAGTCTGCGCGACTGGTTGCAGACGCTCGGTCCGTACGTCGGCGGACTGGTCGTGCTGTTCGTCGGATACTGGATCAAGGATTCCGTGACGCTGGCGCTGGAGCGCGAGAAGCTCAACCTCGCCTACGCTCAGCAGATGCCCGCTCTCATCAAGGCCTTCGACGAGTCCGAGTCGGATCAAGTCGCCGATCGCAATGCCGTCGCCCTCGCGATGTACGGCAGGTACGCGATTTCGCCGCTGCTCGAACGCCTGGAGCTCGGCGGTGATGTCCTGCCGTTCGCCGCGGCGCGTGGACTGCGGATCATCGGCTTTCAGGACAGCGCTGCCGCCTGTCCGACGTTCCGCCGCGTCATCAACGACCACACTCGCCGCTTCAAGTGGCTGACACACAAGGCGCTCATCCGACTCATAGGGCAGTCCGAGTGCGCAGACGCACGCGCCGATCTCGAAAGCTATCGTGCGGCGCTGGCGCAGCTCGGGGCGGACGACACGAAACTGCGGGCATTCGCGCAGCGCTACTCGACGGCAGATGGGTTCGACGCGGAGACCGTCGCTGCGCTGACGTCTGAGATCGACCGGGCGCTGGCCATCATTCATCAGGTGAAAACATGACACGCTTCCGCCTGCGGCAGTTCCTGGCGTGTGTCGTGGTCACGCTCGGCGGAGTGGGCAGCGCGCACGCGGCCCTGAAGAACTGCGACAACCTCAGCGACAACCCGGGCGACTACAAGGTCGTGCTCGACGATTTCGCGTTTGCCACACCGGCGGCGCAGGCGAACTCCGAGCTCGCGGCGCTGCGCGAGACACTGCAGTTCAACTTCACGGGACAACTGGATGTGCTGCGTGCGTCGGCGCGTCAGCTCGATCGCAACCTGCAGGTGCCGATGCGACTGGTATTCTGCGCGGGTCGTCAGCCGTCGCTCGACGGTAGCGACTTCACGGCTGCGCGCGCCGAGCAACTCAGCGACGAGCGCGTCGTGGTGGAGATGTGGGGCAAGCTCGACCTGAGCGCTAACGCGGGCGGCACGCCATCGCCGAGCGCGCGCATCGGTTACGTGATCCCGCCGGTCCAGCACTACGTCGACGAAGACGACGCGCCGCCAGTGCACGTCTTGGCGTATCCCAAAACGGGTGCGGTGGGATCGATCGCGGAGCTCGAAAATCTGCCGGAGCTTCCGGCGTTCGCGCTCGTGGGCCTTGGTACGAAAGCGGCGAAGGCGAATCGCTACGATCTTGCTGTCTGGGCGTTCACGCGGGCGGAAGCCGGCATCGCCGACGCGAAACTCGCCGGCGCGAACCCTCGTCTGGAGGCGCTGCTCGCGTACGTGAAGCGCGCCGCGTGCGAGACGCGTACCAGCGCACGCAAGGATCCGAGCTACAAGGGTCCGCTGACGCTCGTGCCGCCCCAGGCGTGCGGGGGAGTGGAGCTATGAAACGCTCATTCGCCTTGACGCTGGCGTACCTGATGCTGTGTCTGGTCGCGGTGCGCGCCGTGGCCGGCGTGCAGAGTCCCTGCGACGATCCGCTGATCCTCCCCGGGCCGAAGGTGCAGGTCTTCATCATGCCGTACGAGGCCCAGGGGCGCCTGACGCCACGCGGCCATGAGCTGGCGACGATCCTGCAGCGTCACGTCCTGTTCGCCGCGCTCAAGTATCCCAGCATCGCGATCGCGGAGCTGACGGGCGAGCCGAAGCTGTGCGCGCCGGACAGAATCATGTCGCGCGTCGGCGCGCGGCTGAACGATGGGCAGGCCGCGATCTTCCTCTGGGGCCGGTTGTTCGAGCAGGGCGACTCGATCCGCCTGCAGAGCACGGTTGCATTCACGATGCACGGCAGTCCCGACAAGTTGCAGTGGAGTCTCGGCACGGACACCGCTGACGATGCCAGCGCCACCGTCCCCGCCGATCCGGTGCTGTTCGCCGCGCGGCAGATTCCGCTGGACCTGCTGCAGGCGCTCCAGCCCGCGTACCGCGAAGCCCGGCGCTTCCACAAGGCACCGGACGCGTCGTCGACATTCTTCGATCTGCCGGACAGTCCCGAAGCCCGCTTCGGCTACGAAGTGCTGGAAGTGCGCGACGATTGGATGCACATCCGCCTGATCCCCGGTGGCGACGATGGCTGGGTGCCTGCCCACGCGCTCGCGAGCGCCGACAATCTCAAGGGCGCGTTCCCGGAGCTGTACTTCGTCGACGGGTTGATCGGCTATCACCAGCTGTGGGGCGTCGGCTCGCGTCCGGGCGCGACCAATCCGCGCCGCATGCTGGAGCTGACGCGCGCGTCGTTCGATCGTTACCTGCAGCAGGCCGCTGGGCGTGCCGAGTCCGAAGCACGCGCGCTCGCGATGATCCTCAAGGGCAATGCGACGCTTCGCGCCTCGGGCACAGCTGCATGGTCCACAGAGACACTGCAACAGGCGCAGGCGCTGTATCGCGATGCGCAGGAGCTCGCGCCGACTTCGACGATCGCGAGCAACTTCTTCCTCGCGTGCTCTTCTGCCTTGTGCGCGCGCGGCGCCTGCGCCGGGGGCCCGGACCAGGTGCACGAGCAATACCTGCGCGCCATCGCCCGCGACCCGACCAGCCCCGAGCTGGTCGCGAACCTCGACCGGTTCTACGGCGCCGCGCTAAGCGGGCGGATCCGGCTCAGCACGCCGGCGGACCAGATCGCCGAGCAGCGGGCCCGCACCAGCCGCGTGCAACGTGAGATGCAATGAGGTGACAGAATCCGGAAGGTTTGCGACGCGTTCGTTGCTTTGCCTCGGAGCCGCTGTTTACGATCGATCCATGCGTACTCTGCTCGCGGCATGGCTGTTCGGGCTGCTCGTCTCCTGGTCGATGACGGCGTTCGGCGCCGCGCCGGCCTTCGAGGTGCGGCGCCTGGATCCGTCGCTGACCTCGCCCGGTGTGGACGACATCACGCACGGCCGGCTGGATGAGCGTTTTCTGCCTGCGAGCGCCACGCGCTCGCTGCCGCGAGCCAGCGATTACTGGTTGCGGCTGACGCTGCGCGAAGCCTTCGCGCCGCGCGACGTCGCGACGATCAACGTGCGCAAGGGCCGCAACATGGATGCCGCGCTGTACGTGATGGACCACGGTGCACCCGTGTCACTGCGCCTCGCGTCGCACGTCCCCGGCTTCCTGGGCGCTCAGGATGCGATCTACATTCTGCCGGCGGGCCTGGCGGCCAGCGAGTCCGTCTATGTGCATGCGAAGTCGAACTCCCCCGGCCCGACCGGAATGCGGTTCTCGCCTTCGACCCTGCCGGAGACGCTGACGACTGCTGCCGACAACGCACGCATGATCGCGCTGTCGTTCGGCGCGCTCATGGCGATGGCCGTCGCCGCATTGCTGATCTGGTTCGTGCTGTCCGACAGGTTGCTGCTCCTGTATGCGACGCTGTTCGGGCTGCAGGCCGTGTACGTCGCCTATCTCTCCGGGCAGGGCTTCGAATGGCCGATCCTGTCGCTGGCGTTGCCGGTGATCGAATACAGCTGGAACGTCGCAGCTGCGTTCAGCGGTGCGGTGGCGTGCCTGTTCGTGCGCGAGATTGCCGAACTGCAGCGCTTCTCGCCGCGCGTGTACAAGCTGTTCGGCTGGTTCGCGATCGCGTTCGTAGTGCTGGCCTTTGCCAACTTCACGGACGTCATCGGCCTGGGCGACATCGTCGTGGCGCTCGGCAATCTCGTGTTCGTGGTCTCGGCGGTGACGACGCTGGTAGTGGCGTTCCTCGCCTGGCGACGCGATAACCGCGCGGCGGGCTGGTTCCTGATCGCCTGGGGATTGCTGGAGGCAGCGACGATCGCGACGGCATTGCACCTGCAGTTTTCAGGCGACTCCGGCGAGTCGGCGCTGCTGCTGTACTACGTTCTCCCCGGATCGATGGTCGCGGCCGCAGTGCTGATCGCGCTCGGCGTGGCTGATCGCCTGCGCGATCAGCGTCTCGCGCTGACGGATGCCGAGCGTCGTGCGCAGTCCGATGCGCTTACGGGCGTGCTCAACCGCCGCTCGTTGCTCGAACGTCTCGACGGCGCCTGCCTGCGCGCACGCGCGCGGGGCTTGCCGATCGCGCTGCTGTTCATCGATCTCGATCACTTCAAGCAGATCAACGACACATACGGACATCC
>Ga0207428_10005304_pt1 | contig 12031 bp, 9 predicted proteins | sample RhiMethybrSRZTD1_FD_187600 | JGI IMG/M metagenome (GOLD analysis project Ga0207428, IMG submission 187600) | Populus rhizosphere microbial communities from Tennessee, USA - Rhizosphere MetaG P. TD hybrid SRZTD1 (SPAdes) (version 3) | ecosystem: Host-associated > Plants > Roots > Rhizosphere >... | reverse complement strand
CCCTGTGGGCTCGCGTTGAGGCATTCAACAACGCGCAAGAGCATTTCGTTTCCCACGTGCATGTAGGTGCGGCTTCCGAGCATTACCTGGCCGTGAAGATGACCACCCAGACTGCCTGGCAGAACCTGTTCGGCCGTTGCCTGTTCATCAACCCGGCTCAGTACAACCCGGCGGGTCGTGACGAGTGGCAGGTCCTCAACGTTGCCAACTTCGAGTGCGTGCCAGAGCGCGACGGCACCAACTCCGACGGCTGCGTGATCATCAACTTCGCACAGAAGAAAGTGCTGATCGCTGGCATGCGTTACGCCGGTGAAATGAAGAAAGCCATGTTCTCTGTGCAGAACTTCCTGCTGCCGGCTGCCGACGTACTGCCAATGCACTGCGCCGCCAACATCGGTGAAGAAGGCGACGTGACCCTGTTCTTCGGTCTGTCCGGCACCGGCAAAACCACCCTGTCCGCCGATGAAAGCCGTTACCTGATCGGTGACGACGAACACGCCTGGGGCGAGGGCGTGGTGTTCAACATCGAAGGCGGTTGCTATGCCAAGTGCATCGACCTGTCCGAGAAGAACGAGCCGGTTATCTGGAAAGCCATCAAGCACGGCGCGGTATTGGAAAACGTCGTTATCGACGATGCCAAGCACGCCGACTACGCCGATGTCAGCCTGACCCAGAACAGCCGCGCCGCTTACCCGCTGGAGCACGTTGCCAAGCGCTCCGAGAAGAACCTCGGTGGCGAGCCGAACGCTGTGATCTTCCTGACCTGCGACCTGACCGGCGTGCTGCCGCCAGTGTCGATCCTCAACGAAGAGCAAGCGGCCTACCACTTCCTGTCCGGCTACACCGCACTGGTGGGCTCGACTGAAATGGGTTCGGGCAGCGGCATCAAGTCGACCTTCTCCACCTGCTTCGGCGCACCGTTCTTCCCGCGTCCGGCTGGCGAATACGCTGAGCTGCTGATCAAGCGCATCCGCGGCTTCGGCTCCAAGGTCTACCTGGTCAACACCGGCTGGACCGGCGGTGGCTACGGCGTCGGCAAACGCTTCAACATCCCGACCACCCGTGCTGTGATCGCAGCGATCCAGAGCGGCGCGCTGATCGGCACCGAGACCGAGCACCTGGACACCATCAACCTCGACGTGCCACTGGCCGTACCGGGCGTTGAGACTGGCCTGCTGAACCCACGCAACACCTGGGCCGACAAGCCATCCTACGACGAAGCCGCCAAAGCACTGGCCGGCCTGTTCATCGAGAACTTCAAGAAGTTCGAAGTGAGCGACGCGATCAAGGCGGCGGGTCCAAAGTTGTAATTGCTGATTTGAGCTAACGAAAAAGCCGCCCTTCGGGGCGGCTTTTTTGTGGGTGCGATTCGGAGGATGTGAGGCGCAGCTAGCATTATTCCAGCTGAAAAAGCTTCAAACGGCCAGAATAATGGTACTTACGCGTTCAATCGATCCCTTCCAGCTTTCGCGTATCCCAACGTTGCGCTTTTATCGCTTGGTAAAGCATTTCGATAGTCAGTGGAACCTTATCGCCACGCCCCTTCGCCCGTCGCTTGAGAAACACATCAAAACCTTCAGGCTGGAAGTAGCGATAGGCATCGTAGTCGACTAAGTCGATGGCGAACTGTTCTTCCAGTGCTTCCATCAGGTGCCGGGCATCAGCGCCATCGCAGCCCAGATCAAAGTTGATCGAGGTGTTGAGGTTAATGGTTTTGCGTTCGGGCAGACCGATTTCTTCGTGCAGCAACTGCATGAGCAGTTGCATGACGTGGTCGTCCGGGAAGTTGGGGGCGAGGTTCATTGCGGGTTGTCCGGTTGGGCTTGGGCGGATCTTATGGGTTGCCGATTGCGAGAGGAAGGAGCGACTGACTTGATCGTTCCTGGGCTCAATGTTTTCAGGTCGCGGGGAAGGCTGACGTTCATCCCGCAGGATCTCGTTCATCTGTTGCACGCTTTCCATCAGCTCATTAAAAAACTTGCTCATGGTTATCTCCTGCGCTCGATGACGGCTTTCCATGCTTTTTGTCCGTTGGATCAGATTTTGTTGTTTTGATTGTTCCCATGCAGAACATGGGAACTGATCTTCACGCAACTTCAGACCGGGGCTTTCCAGTTGAGCATGCGTTGCTGGGCGACTTTGAGCAGGTCGCAGCCGTCCTGGGTCAGCAGGTAGAGCGCATGGGTGATATGCGGGATGTCTTCGAGGTCGCCGTGTTTGAAGCTTTGGCAGTGCAGGGTTTGCAGCAGGTCGCTGGAAGCCCGGATGCGCTGGAGGGCGGCTTCGAGGATGTCTTGGGGGTTGGCTTCTGTGTCGATGATCAGGGGCGGGGAATCGGTGAGGTTGGTGTGGAGTGGGAGATAGCGTTCGTTGGTGAACGGGTTCCATTTGTTCATAGGGATTTTCTCTTTTAGTAGCCGATGAACCGCTGCTATCGTGACCAAGCGATGGGAGGCGGACTGTGTTCAGGTTGGTCAAACCAGGGAGAGATAACCCGGGTACGCCGAAGCGTCCCAAACACAGCCGCCATAAAGCGTGCCGACAAAAAGATGTCGGCAGCATACAAGCGCATGCATTAGTTTTCTCTCATTTTCAGGTGACCAAACCCGAGTCGCTGATTTGGCAGCGACACTCTGGACTATAGGATTGAGTGACTGGTCATCGATAGCCGACAAGGTGTCTTGTTTTGTAGGACCTTGCCGAAGCTTTCATAGGTCGTTGCTGACGGCGTTGTCCACAGTGGACCGCGTTATCGTTCATCGCTGGCAAGCCAGCTCCCACAGGGGGGTGTGGTGGGACAAGCAACGTGTTTCGGCAAGCGCTGCCGGGCGATGTCGAGCAGGTCGTTGCCGTCCTGGGTCAGCAGGTACAGGGCGCTGACGATATTGGGGATGTCGCTCGCTTCGGCCTGTTTGAAGCAGGTGCAGTAAAGGGTTTCGAGCAGGTCGCTGGCGGCGCGGATGCGTTGTCGGGCGGCATCGAGGATCTCGTAGGGGTCGGCCTCGGTATCGATGACCAGCACCGGGGTTTCGCTGTAGCGGGTCTTTAGTGGGTGGTAGCGGGCTGTCAGTGAGTCGGGGTTTTTCATTGAGTGCGTCCTTTGCGAAATCGGCAAGTGTTCCCGGCAGGCCGAGACACTGTTTTCAGCCGCGCAGGAAACTATAGGAGCGGATGGTGTTGGGGGACAAGACGGCTGAGGTCGACAGGCTTTGTAAGGGTTTTGTCATAATTGGAGGAAGGGGACTACAGGTTGTTGGTGGGTTTTCAACGTGAAATGGCGAAAAGTAAAAATGCTTACAGCGTTCTCAGTCGCTTCGCAGTAAATCTCGGTAGAAGGTGCCTCGGACAATGTCGGGTGTTTCGAGTTTTACAGTGGCTGTGCTGGCCTCTTCCCAAGCAAGCCCGCTTCCACAAGGAACCTGAGTCGTGTGGGTGGCTCAGACTGGCGAGGTTGTCTCGACGCTGCCGAACGACCCATACAGACTTACTCGGTCATGACTTCTGGCGCTTGGCGCGAGGCTGCTTCCAGATCCATCAAGCCTCTACCGTACGCTTCACTGTTGGCATAGAGGCCAGTCCGGTTCGCCGTCGCCAGCAGATGCTCGCGCACTTGCTGCGCAGTGAGCTCGGGGTAACGACTTTGCAGTGCCGCCAATGCGCCGCTGACCAGCGCGGCAGCAGGCGAGGTGCCAGCCGTCTGGGTGTAGGTGCCATCCCTGTTGGTGGTCAGCAGGCCTTGCCCTGCACCGGAGTCGCCACCCGGTACAGCAATGCACCAGGCTGCCGCCACGCCACAATAGTTGGATTTGGCATTGATGGCGCTGCCGTCGTTTTTCAACGCAACCACCGCGATCCAGCCTTTTTCCAGTTCGGGTAGGGCGACAGGTAAGCCGGGCTCAGCCAAGGGTTCTCGTTTCAGTTCATTGCCGGTAGGGAAAACAAATACAGCGCCGTCCTCCACCAGTTTGCGCGCGGTCACCAGTGATTGCGGCATGACTTGCTTGTAACGCGCCTCGTTGATTTCGGTCGCAGGAATGGCGTTGGCCCACGAGTTGTTAAGGATGCGCGCGCCCTTGTCGAAACCTGCTTGCCAGGACTGAGCGATTTCACCGTCGAAGAAAAAGGGTTCGTTATCGTCGCCGAAGCGATAGGGGATCAGCTGTGCGTTGAACGCGACGCCGTGCATGCCCTGGTCATCCTTGTTGGCTGCGAGGATGCCGGCCATCTGGGTGCCGTGGCCGACCCGATCAAAAGTACCGACCTGATTCTCGACATGGTCAAAACCCGGATCACGGAGCCTTCCTCGAAACGCCGGCAGGCTGCTGTTCAGACCCGAATCGATCAATGCGACAGCCACACCCTGGCCGGTGCCGCCGCGGGCATAAAGACTTGATGCGTTGACAATCGCCAGGCCTTTCTGGGCCTGATACTCCGGCGTTTCAAAGGCTGCCGTGTCCAGGGAAGGCTGTTCCGGGACGGTCAGGCATCCGTTCAAAAGAAGGGGAAGTGCGAGCGTGCAGGCAGGCGGAAAAAAGTGTTTTTGGGACATGGTCGTTCCTTGATAAGGATCCGCGTATCTCACGCTTCCTGCATGATGGACACCTGGCGGAAGTTGATGGCGGTAAACCATACCGGCTGACGGAAGGCCGAGATCAGTGGGCAAAGTGCCTTCTGTGTTTCAACCTATGGCCAGGGATCGGTGGGTTGGGACGCTGTATCATCCCGTATCGTTTTTGCCCCCGACCTTTTCTCGACTCGCTGCAATCGCCGGCTAGGCTTTTGATTCCGCAGCGGTCAATGGAGTGACAGCTTATGCACAACACCCTGGAACAGGTTTTCGGTTATCCACAGTTTCGACCCGGTCAGGAGGCGGCTGTCAGTGCCGTGTTGGCCGGGCGTTCGGCGGCGGCGATATTCCCCACCGGTTCCGGCAAATCCCTTTGCTACCAATTGCCGGCGCTGTTGCTGCCGCACCTGACGCTGGTGGTCTCGCCGTTGCTGGCGTTGATGCAGGATCAACTGGCGTTCCTGCAACGCCACGGCATCTCGGCGGGCAGTATCGATTCGGCCCAGAGCCGCGATGACGCCAGTGATGTCATGGCTCGGGCAAAATCCGGCGAACTGAAGATTCTGATGATCTCGGTGGAACGCCTGAAGAACGAACGCTTCCGGCATTTTCTGCAGCAAGTACCGATCTCGCTGCTGGTGGTGGACGAGGCGCATTGCATCTCCGAATGGGGGCACAACTTTCGTCCGGACTACCTCAAGCTTCCCGACTATCAACGCCAGTTCAATATCCCTCAGGTGCTGCTGCTGACCGCAACGGCGACGCCCAAGGTCATCGCCGACATGCAGGCGAAATTCGCCATCGCCGCCGACGATGTGGTGACCACCGGTTTCTATCGCCCGAACCTCAATTTGCTGGTGGAGCCGGTTCGTGGAGCGGACAAGCGCCGACGCCTCGTCGAGTGGATGAGCCAGCGTGCGGACCAGCCGAGCATCGTCTACGTCACCCTGCAGAAAACGGCGGAACATATCGCTGAACACCTGAACCGCAACGGCATTCAGGCCGAGGCTTATCACGCCGGGTTGCCCCATGAACAACGAGAAGCGATCCAGCGTCGCTTCATGGGCGGGCAGTCCAATTGCATCGTCGCCACCATCGCTTTCGGCATGGGCATCGACAAAAGCGACATCCGCAATGTGGTGCATTTCGACCTGCCTAAATCCATCGAAAACTACAGCCAGGAAATTGGTCGCGCCGGGCGTGACGGGCAGCCGTCGGACTGCCTGGTGTTGGCCAACCGCGACAGCCTCAACGTGCTGGAGAACTTCGTCTACGGCGACACTCCCGAGCTCGATGGCATCCGTTGCGTGCTGGACGAGATGCTTGCCGCAGCACCCGAAGGGCAGTGGGAGTTTCTGCTGGGGCCGTTGGCGGATCAGAGCAATATTCGCCAATTGCCGCTCAAGACCTTGCTGGTGCAACTTGAATTGCGCGGGTTGATCGCCCCGCGTTACGCCTACTACGCCGAGTATCGATTCAAGTATCTGGAGGAGCCCGAGGCGCTGTTGGCGCGTTTTGAAGGCGAGCGCAGGGATTTTGTCGCTGCGATCATCCAGACCTCCAGCCGCGCCCGGACCTGGGCCACGGTGAATTTCGAGACGTTGCACGAGCAGCATCAGGCCGAGCGCAGTCGGGTGGTCAAGGCGCTGGACTACTTCCAGGAGAAGGGTTGGGTGGAGCTCGAAAGCAAGCAAATGACCGAGGTCTACAGCGTGCTGCAAAGCGGGTTCGACAGTGCCGCGTTGAGCGAAGAGCTGCACCGTTATTTCACTCGGCATGAACACACCGAGATCGCGCGGATTCACGCGATGCTGGATCTGTTCGCCACCGACCGTTGCCTGGGCTATCGCCTGGCCGAGTATTTCGGCGACCACAATGCTCCGCAGCAATGCGGCCATTGTTCGGTGTGTCATGGGCAAGTCGCGCGGCTACCGGCGCCACCGGAATTGCCGGCGCTTGTGGATAAAAATTTCGAGGCGTTGTGTGGCGACTTTATCCACAGGCATGAGCAGCACACGGGCAACGTGCCTTCGGCTGAACGCGTGACGCGGTTTCTGTGCGGGATCAGCGTGCCGCTATTCTCCAAACTCAAGGCGCGGGCGATTCCCGGGTTTGCGGCGCTGGAAGATTATCCGTATGCCGGGGTACGCAGTTGGGCCGAGCGGCATCTGGCAGGCTGAACCACAACCCTTGTGGGAGCGAGCTTGCTCGCGATGAGGCCGGACATTCAACAGTGATGGTGACTGACAAATCGCCATCGTCGGAACGCCGCCCGGAGCAAGCTCGCTCCCACAGGGATTTACGGTGTACTCAAAGGGCTATATCCATCCGCTGAATGTTGCTCATCACAGGAATAAATTTCAAAAAAACGCGGTGGCTGACTATGGTGATGGCTGTCTTCGGATCGCCAACAAGAGAACAAAACATGAGCCAGACACCGTCGAATATTCAGCGCGCCGCCGTCATCGGCGCGGGCACCATGGGCCGTGGCATTGTCATGTGCCTGGCCAACGCCGGGGTGGCCGTGCAGTGGGTCGACAACAATCCGCAAATGCTGGAACAGGCCATGGCGACCGTGGCGGACACCTATGCCCACAGCGTGCGTCAGGGCCGCATTGATCAGGCAGAAGCCGACGCCCGTATCGCGCGGGTAACGGCGGCCGATGGTTATGTGGCCATCCGTGATGTCGACCTGGTCATCGAAGCGGTGTACGAAAACCTCGAGCTCAAGCAGAAAATCTTCCGTGAACTCGATGGCCTGCTCAAACCTGAGGCGATTCTGGCGAGCAATACTTCGGCGCTGGACATCGACGCTATCGCGGCGGTCACACGCCGGCCACAGCAAGTGCTGGGCCTGCATTTCTTCAGCCCGGCGCACATCATGAAGCTGCTGGAAATCGTCCGTGGCGCGCAGACTGCTCCGGCAGTCCTCGACGCGGCGCTGGCGCTCGGCCAGCGCATGGGCAAGGTCAGTGTAGTGGCGGGCAATTGTGACGGTTTCATCGGCAACCGCATGCTCAATACCTATGTGCTTGAGGCGCGGAAAATGCTGCTGGAAGGGGCTTATCCCTACCAGGTGGACGCGGCGCTGCAAGGGTTCGGTTTCGCCATGGGGCCGTTCCGCATGTTCGACGTGGTGGGCGTCGACCTGCAGTGGCGAGCGCGGCAACTGTCCGGTGTCGGGCAGGACGCGCCTGAAGTTCAGGTGGATAACCGACTGTGCGAGATGGAACGTTTCGGCCAAAAGAATGGCAACGGTTTTTACCACTATGAACCGGGCAGCCGTCAGGCCGAGCACGATCCTCAGGTTGATGCACTGGTGCTTCAAGTCAGTGAAGAGCTGGGGTTTCAGCGTCGCGAGATCGGCCCGGAGGAAATTCTCGAGCGCTGCTTGCTGGCGCTGGTCAACGAAGGCGCGAAGATCCTGCAGGAAGGCATTGCCGGATCGGCTCGGGATATCGATCTGGTCTACCTCAATGGTTACGGTTTCCCGGCGGACAAGGGCGGGCCGATGGCCTGGGCGGATCAGCAGGGGTTGGCGGACATCCATCGGCGCCTGATCGACCTTGAGACGCGTCAGGGCGATGACTGGAACCCGGCGCGGTTGATTGGTGAATTGGCGGCGGCGGGCAAGGGGTTTGCTGACAAGTGATTGATGTGGCGCCTGCAAGGGCGCCTTCGCGAGCAAGCCCGCTCCCACACTGGATATCGGTCGTACACAAAATTTGTGTTCACCGAAGATCAATTGTGGGGACGGGCTTGCTCGCGAAGAACGATAACGCGGTTTTCACTTTAGACTTGGTGAACCCATTCCAGGATGCAACGCTGATGCCCCAACGCACCGATTACCCCCACTTCCAGCCCATCACCACTCGTTGGCACGACAACGACGCCTACGGTCACGTCAACAACGTCACCTATTACAGCTTCTTCGATACGGCGGTGAACACTTACCTGATCGAAGTCGGCGGCCTGAATATCCATGACGGTGAGGTGGTGGGGTTCGTGGTGAGCTCCTCCTGTGATTACTTTGCTTCCATCGCGTTCCCGGACCGTATCGAGATCGGTCTACGCGTGGGCAAGTTGGGCAACAGTTCGGTGCAATACGAGCTGGCCGTGTTCAGGCAAGGCGAGGATGAAGCCTGTGCGGCAGGGCGCTTCGTCCATGTGTTTGTCGACCGCGGGTCGAATCAACCCGTGGCGATTCCTGCCGGGTTACGCGGGGCGCTGGAGCGTCTGGTGGTTCACTAAGGCAAAAAAATCGCAGCCCTTGGGCTGCGATTTTTGTTGTACTGATCAGCGAGGCGCTCGAGGCCTTAGTCGCGGTAATGCTTGTGGTGGTGCTTGCGATGGCCATAGGCATGGCCGCGGCCTGGATGGCCGTCACGGTAGTAACGACGATCACCATGGCCGCGATACGAACGACGATCGTCGTCGTCATCATTATCGTATTCTTTGCCCATGTAGTTACCCAACGCGCCACCGGCACCGCCGCCTGCTGCGGCGCCGATCAGGCTGCCGGTGGTGCCGCCCACGCTGCGGCCGACCACGTTACCGCCCGCTGCACCCAGCGCACCGCCAATGGCCGCTTCGCCACGGCTGTGTTTGTTTGCGCCGACGGCACTACCACCCGCGCCACCCAGGGCCGCGCCGATGGTGGAACCTGTACTGCCGCCTAACGACTGACCGACGACCGAGCCTAGAACCCCGCCCAATGCGCCGCCTACACCGGCTTCGGTGGTGCCGCCAGCAGACGCGATACCGCTGACCAGGCCAAGGGACAACAAGAGAATCGAGGAGAACTTCATGGAGGAACCTCAAGGGGATGACGGCGCGATCCTGAGGCTCTGGAATGGGCGTGACAATCGAAATCCGACGAATAACACGACTTGTATACAATATTGCAAGTTACTGTTTTTTGGGTGGAACTTAACGTTTTTTTGCCGGTCTTTTACTACTTCGCAAAGGCCGTTTTCATGAGGAAACGGCCTTTTTTGTGGGCAATTGAAAAGTGCTGGATCCGGAAAAATTGTTGCTTGATCTCCCGTATTCGCGAGCAAGCCCGCTCCCACATTGAATCTCTGCCGTTCACAAAATTTGTGTTCGCTGAAGATCCAATGTGGGAGCGGGCTTGCTCGCGAAGAGGCCGGTTCAGGCGAAGCGTTAAGCAGACCTGGCCATGATCAACCCGGTCTCGCTCGCCGCTTCCAACCGGATCGCCACGAACTTCGATGTCGGGGTATGGCTGCCATCGCCGGTGCTTTCCAGCGGCACCAGCGGATTCACTTCCGGGTAGTACGCCGCCGCTTGCCCGGCCGGGATGTCGAATGCCAGCAGGGTGAAGCCTTTCACCCGACGTTCAACACCATCGTCCCAGAGTGAAACGATGTCAGCCTTCTGCCCCGGTTTGAAGCCCAGGCGAATGATGTCGGCCTCGTTGACGAACAACACGTCGCGTTGTCCCTTCACCCCGCGATAGCGGTCATTCAGGCCGTAGATCGTGGTGTTGTACTGATCGTGGGAGCGCATCGATTGCATGATCAGGTCCGGCAGCACACCGGTGGCGCGGGTGCGTTCGTGCACCAGGTCTTTGGGCAGTGCGTTGGGGCGGAAATTGGCCCGGCCTGAGGCGGTGTTCCACTTGCGTGCGCCGGCACTGTTGCCCAGGTAGAAACCGCCGGGATTCTTGACCTTCTCGTTGAAGTCGCTGAAACCGGGAATGGTCTCGGCGATCAGGTCGCGGATGCGGCTGTAGTCGGCCACCAGCCAGTTCCAGTCCACCGGGTGGCTGCCCAGGGTTGCCGCTGCAATGCCGGCCAGGATCGCCGGTTCCGAGCGCATCTGGTTCGACAGCGGCTGCAACTGGCCATTGGAGGCGTGGACCATGCTGAACGAATCCTCGACGGTTATCGCTTGCGGGCCTTCGTTCTGGATATCGATGTCGGTGCGGCCCAGGCACGGCAGGATCAACGCGTCCTTGCCGTGGGTCAAATGGCTGCGGTTGAGCTTGGTGCTGATCTGCACGGTCAGGTCACAGTTTTGCAACGCCTGGAACGTGCGCGGGCTGTCCGGCGTGGCCTGGGCGAAATTGCCGCCCAGGCCGATGAAGACTTTCGCCCGGCCTTCGGCCATGGCATGAATCGCCTCGACCACGTTGTGGCCGTTGTGGCGTGGCACCTTGAACTGGAAGCGGCGTTCCAGGGCATCAAGAAAGGTTGCCGGCGGACGTTCGTTAATGCCCATGGTCCGGTCGCCCTGCACGTTGCTGTGACCCCGCACCGGGCACAGGCCGGCACCCGGGCGGCCAACGTTGCCGCGCAGCAGCATCAGGTTGGCGATCTCCTGGATGGTCGCCACCGAATGGCGATGCTGGGTGATACCCATGGCCCAGCACATGATGACGTTCTTGCCCTTGGCGTACATGCGCGCCGCTTGCTCGATCTCGACCAGGGTCAGGCCGGACTGCTCGACGATCTGCTCCCACGGGGTGTCGTCGATGACTGCCAGGTACTCCAGCACATTGGCGCTGTGCTCATTGAGGAAGTCATGGTCGAACACCGCGGGTGCGCCGGTTTTCTGTGCGTCGCGTTCCCACAGCAAGAGAAATTTCGCCATGCCGCGCATGATCGCCATGTCACCGCCAAGGGCCGGGCGGAAGAACGCGGTGTTGGTCGGCTTGTCGCCGTTGGTGAGCATTTCGATCGGGTGCTGCGGGTGCTGGAAACGTTCCAGGCCGCGTTCCTTGAGCGGGTTGATGCACACCACTTGCGCACCGCGTTTCACCGCTTCACGCAGCGGTTCGAGCATGCGTGGGTGGTTGGTGCCGGGGTTCTGGCCCCAGACGAAAATCGCATCGGCGTGTTCGAAATCGTCGAATGTCACGGTGCCTTTGCCGACGCCGACACTTTGCGACAGCGCCACACCGCTGGCCTCGTGGCACATGTTCGAACAGTCAGGGAAGTTGTTGGTGCCGTAGGCGCGCACGAACAGCTGGTACAAATAAGCCGCTTCGTTGCTGGCACGGCCCGAGGTGTAGAACTCGGCCTGGTCCGGGCTCGACAAGCCGTTCAGGTGTTTGGCGATCAGCGCGAAGGCGTCGTCCCAACTGATCGGTTTATAGCGGTCCGTTTCGGCGTCGTAGCTCATCGGCTCGGTCAGGCGACCCTGGTATTCGAGCCAGTAGTCGCTCTGCTCCAGCAATGAAGTGACGCTGTGTCTGGCGAAGAATTTGCCGTCGACACGGCGCTTGGTCGCTTCCCAGTTCACCGCCTTGGCGCCGTTCTCGCAGAACATCACCATGCCCTTTTCCGGCGAGTCGCCCCAAGCGCAACCCGGGCAGTCAAAGCCACCGTTCTGGTTGGTCTTGAGCATGATGCGCAGGTTTTTCAGTGCGTTGTCGCTGGTCAACCAGGCCTGGGCCACACTGATCAGAGCGCCCCAGCCACCGGCAGGACCTTTGTAGGG
>Ga0207428_10005301_pt1 | contig 12037 bp, 16 predicted proteins | sample RhiMethybrSRZTD1_FD_187600 | JGI IMG/M metagenome (GOLD analysis project Ga0207428, IMG submission 187600) | Populus rhizosphere microbial communities from Tennessee, USA - Rhizosphere MetaG P. TD hybrid SRZTD1 (SPAdes) (version 3) | ecosystem: Host-associated > Plants > Roots > Rhizosphere >... | reverse complement strand
CGACGGAAGTTGTGCCGAGGCAGACCTGCTGGTGGGGGCCGATGGTGCGGGCTCATCCGTGCGAAGCAGGGTGTTGCCCGGGGTGCAACATAGCTATTCGGGCTATGTGGTTTGGCGTGGGCTTGTTGATGAAGACCGACTTCCAGACTTCGCCAAGACGCAGCTTTACCAGGATTTTGTTTTTCAACAGGACCCTGGATCGCTGATGTTGGAATACATGGTGCCGGGCTTGAACGGCTCCATTGATCCTGGCGAGCGCCGGTTCAACTGGCTATGGTATTTGAAAGCCGCGCAAGGGCGGGAACTGGACGCCGTGCTCACTGATCGCGACGGCCAGCGACGTAGCCACTCCATTCCACCGGGGGCGTTGGCTGCGGAGCAGGAGGCTTACATACGGGAAATGGCGGAGCGGCATGCGAACCCGGCTTTTCGCGAATTGATTCGCCAGACCAAGGACATTTTTGTCCAGGCGATCCTTGATCTCAACGTTCCTCAAATGGTGTTCGGACGTGTGCTGTTGACCGGCGATGCCGCTTTTGTGCCGCGACCTCATACCGCCGGAAGCACGGCCAAGGCGGCCCGCAATGCACTGTTCCTGGCTCAGGCAATCGACAACATTGGCGACCTCGATAAAGCCCTGCAGGCCTGGCAAAAACAGCAACTTGCAGAGGGCAGGCGCATGGGGGACTGGGGGGTGAGCATGGGCAATCGGATCATGGGCATCACTCCATCCTGAATCAGCGGCCCACATCGGGCTTGATCCACTACTGATTGAGCACAGCCATGCAAGACGTACGACGCCTGGTCATGCACAGTCGTTACCTTTCCTTTTCGATCCTGGACGCCGTTTATGGATAAGTTGCTGGCGCTCAAAATGTTTGTCGAAACCGTACGCTGTGGTGGTTATTCGTCAGCGGCGCGCAAACTTGGCATCTCCACTTCGTCTGTGACTCGGCAGGTAGCGGGGCTGGAAAGTGAGCTGGGCGCCAGCTTGTTGAACCGCACCACGCGCAACACGAGCGTCACGGTGGCGGGGCAGAGCTATTTCGAAAAGGCAGTGGCGATCCTCGAGGCCATCGACGAAGCGGATGCCGTCGTGACCGATCGTGGCAGCGAAGCTCAAGGACGCTTACGGGCCAGCGTCCCGGTGGAATTCGGCCGACGCATCATCGCTCCTCATCTGGGGCGACTGCTGGATCGTCATCCCGGGCTGGAGATCAGCCTCTCTCTGAGCGACGAGGTCAGTGACCTGCTCAGCGAGCAAATAGATGTGTCAGTGCGTCTTGGTTCATCGGTCGTCAGTGATGACATCATCAGCAAGCGCCTGGGCGATTTCCAGCGTTGGGTTGTGGCGAGTCCCGAATACCTGACGCGTACCGGACTGCCACGACACCCCCGTGATCTGTTGGAGCATCAATGCCTGCGTTTTGATTACCGCACGGGCCACCACAATTGGACATTCAAGGGCGATGAGGAAATCATTCGCTTGAATGTGCAAGGAAGGCTGCAAAGTAACAACGCCGACATTCTGCGCGAGGCAGCGTTGGCCGGGGGCGGGGTGACGCTATTGGCTGATTGGCTGGTGCGAGACGATGTCAGCGCAGGTCGCCTGACGCGCGTGCTGGAGCAGTATGAGGTCAACCCTGGCAGCGCGAGCACTTGTATCAATGCGCTGTACCTGCCCAATCATCGTGGTTCCAGTCGCATCAATGTGTTCATTGAGTTTCTTCAGGAAATACTCGCCCCCTGAGCACGTCCGGCAGAGATCGATTACTTTTGCATTTGTAATGAAGGGCGTAGCGCTGCTCCCGAGATGAAATGGGGCGTTGGCACCTTGATACCGACCGATCTTGTAAGCTGAAGGAGTATGGGGTGGAGGGGGCTAAGGAGACTGGCTGTCGCGATAGAGAATAGGATTGAGTTTTTTCCAAACTTAGCTCAACTAAATAGTCATTTAGTTTAGTTATTCCTCGCAGCTATAAAACAATCGTAGTTGAAGGGGAGTGTTCATGCCACTGTTAAACCCTCTGCATCTGTTCGAGTTAAGCTCTGGTCGAAAATTTCAATCTGGAGTAAGCCTGATGCCGCGGCACTTAACGCCATGGATGGTCGAGAGCGCTTACCGTTATTTGACGGCTGCAAAACATCTGAGACGTGGCCATGACATGCTGGACGTTGCGCAGATTAATGCTGCAATCGGCATGGAAATCCTGCTGAAAAGCTTCGTATCGAAGCCCGATGACAAGCTTGGCCAGGTCAATGAAACCTACAAACTGGACGACGATGCGCTCAAGGCTGCACACGAGTATTTGAAAACAGCAGAGAGAGTTCCGGCTGATCGCAGATACCCGAATAGGCACGATCTGCTGACGCTGTTTTATGCGATACCTGAACCGGTCCGGCAACGTATTCGGCTTGATCGCCGTGAGCATTTGATCGAGAAATATCGCGACGTTTTCACCAAGGCGCGTTATCGATACGAGAAAAGTGCCGCGAAAGGTTCCGATGACATTTTGATCGGGATCCTGGAGGAGCTGATTAATGACGTGGTGGACTGGTATCACGAACTGGGCTGCAAAGACATGTTCATCGCGTATTATGGAATGCCGCCGCTGGAGCTGCTGCCGGATTCCGATCAGGAGCCGGAGACCCTGTGAGCCAGTGCTTCAAATCTGGCTACTGACTAAGTAGCTCTCTGGTGAGCCAGGGGTAACTCAAGCCTGAACGTTAGCGTTCATATTTGAGCGTTAACGATCGGCATCAGATGAACGAGGGTTCGTTCATGCTTGATCGGACATCTGCCAACGGATGAAGGACATCGTTCAGGCGTGTGAGATAAGTCGCGTCAGGCTTCAAATCTGATAACCAGAGCCCCTCACGGCCGTATAGATCATTGCGCATAATTCGACGTACGTTATGTTAGCGAAGCCGTCCTGTAGGACGAATCAGGCGCCGGGAAAATCGCGCAGCCCCGGCGGCTGATTTACACATAGCGTGCATTATGCGAGGCACTGTACTCGATGAGAATTAGGCCTCCGATACCATCTCTTGGTTTCTGCTACGATTTCCGCTTCATCAAGGAGATCGTTATGGATTACGAAGGCAAAGCAGATATTACCCTCAGCAGCACTTTTGAGCCGCACAAAGGGCCTGTTTTCTATCCTGACTGGGATGTTTCGGTCGTTAAAAAAGATCGTTGGGTGGACATCTGTATGCGCGTTACCGATGAAAATTTTTTGGTTTCACATATTCGTTTAGCTATCGGGCAGACGGTCCAGGATTTTGTTGTTGAGGTGACAACCCGAGTCCCTGGGCAATGCAGTTTTCAATCTCGCCTTATCTCGTAAACAGGGAAAGATTCCGGGTCGGTCTGCTGCTCCTTGTGAGCCTGGCCGGGAAGGCCCCAGTTTCGCGTCCGCGAAATTCTCAGCTTGGCCTGAAACAGGGAAAGATTCCGGGTCGGTCTTTTGCTCCTTGTGAGCTTGGCCTGGAGGGCCCCAGTTTCGCGTCCGCGAAATTCTCAGCCTGGTCTGAAAGAGGGAAAGATTCCGGGTCGGTCTTTTGCTCCTTGTGAGCTTGGCCTGGAGGGCCCCAGTTTCGCGTCCGCGAAATTCTCAGCCTGGTCTGAAACAGGGAAAGATTCCGGGTCGGTCTTTTGTTCCTTGTGAGCGTGGTCTGGAAGCCTCAGTTTCGCGTCCGCGAAACTTTTATGTCATACCTCGACCTGCCCGCAGGGCATTAGGCGCTGCACCTTTTTACGGTGAAAACGTCGATTTCTCCGCGCCGATACCCGGCAACGCCGGCCGATCGTTACCCAAAGAAAAACCCCCAGAGATCCAGAGAACCCTGAGGGTTTATTCGCGCTCAAAGCCCGTATAACCACCGCTGTGTCACTTCGCGCCATGTTTACCTAAGAGCTTGTCCGCAGGTCTTTGGCGCAGCCTTCGCGGTCCCGTGACGCCTAGCAATCTGTCAGGACAGGTCCCGGCAGGTCCGATCTTCTAGCGCGCTTTTGGAGCGAAGCGAGTGGGGGTGCTGTTACACCCCCACTTTGGTATGGTTTTCCATACTTTCCAACTCAGCCACGACCTATTTTTGCTATTTCAGGGCCTCTTGCTCGTATCCGAAAAGCACACCTTTCAAGGCGATTTTGGCCTGATTTCGAATATCTACAGGTAGAGCCTCAAAACGCCGAAGAATAGGCAGCATGTCTTGGGATACGACCATTTCTGAGGGTTCTAGCAACAGTTCATCTGTGGTTGTTCCCAGCACCTGAGCGAGACTTACCACCTTGTCAGCTGATGGCATTCCGCGGCCTGCCTCGTAGGAGGTGTAACTGGATTTGCTAATCCCCGCAGCCTCCCAAACGGCCTGCTGGGTCAAGCCTTTGGCTTCCCGGTACCGTCTCAGATTTGTTCCGATGGTCATGGCTCTGTTGCCTGCTTGGTTGCTCATGTTTTCCATCGTATTAACTGTATATCCGCACAGTACCGACATATCGGTACATTTCTGCTTGCATTTGACCACTCGATAGTCTCATAATCCTGCCACTTCTGTATTGGAATACAGATATTGACAGGATTTCACATGTTCATCGATTGGCTGACGATTTCGCAGGAGCACGATCACGATCTACCGGTCGTGTGCGACGTCTTTACCCTGACGATAGATGCGAACACCAACGAGGTGTTGAGCACCCGACAGCCTCGCTTCAAACATGAAGCCAGTTTTTCGACCTCGGTCAATATTCACGTTCAGGGTCGTAAGATCCGTGTTGAAGGAAATCCCAGCCGGGTAGGGCGGCTCGACAATTTGTTTGGTTTCGCTTCTATCGAGCAATGCGTGTCGGTGTACAACGCGCTGTTACGCGAATACGGCCTCCCGGGCTTCACCCGTTGTACTCGCCTTGATATTCGTCAGGGTGAGTCAGGGGCAAAGTCCGGCGACCGTATCGCCGATGGGGCAAAGATTGAACGAATTGACCTGACCACCAATATTTCGTTGGGGGAGGGCAACGTCCTGGCCTATCTGCGCGGTGTTTCTAGTCAGCGAATCGGGCACTCCATCGGCTTCCTGTACCCCAACGGGCGCACTGTTGCTTGGACGCCGAAAGGCAACGGTAAAGGCGGTCGTCTCCAGTATCGAAAGGCGTACGACAAAGCCTTTGAAATGGATCAGAACTGCCTTCCAAAGATAAAGCGTGTCTTTGGTGAAGAATCACAAGAATACAAATATGTTCAGCGGGTTAAAAACTACTGCGCACAAGAAGGCGTGGTCCGCATGGAACAAGAGCTTAAAAGCGAATATTTACAGCGTGAAGCCCTTTGCTACTGGGGCCTATTTGATGAAAGGCGTCTGGCCGAACTCCACAGCGAGTTTCTTAAGATAGATGAAAAGTTAAAGGTGACAGCCATGGATATTGTGAGCATTGCTGAACAGTTGGTTGCTGAGGGTGTTTGCGACACCCTACGTTCTGCTCGTACCACGGCTAGCTATGCTCTTGAGTGGATGTCTGGAACATCCAACATCGACTTTTCAAAATCTCAAGTCAAAGGTCATGCAGCCAAGCTTAATCGCATCGGCATCAACATCCGTAACGCCTGCGATACCAGCCGCTTTGCTCCTGTGTTCGTCCGCCAGTGTCGTGAAGTGACAAAAAGCACCTTGGCCATGCCAACGTGGTATCAGCGCCCTAATCATCTCCAGCAGATTGCAGCGTGAGAACCGTCAGTTTTCAAGGTGTTCAGCTTTCAAACGGCCAGCAACGTCGTTTGGCTGAACAGCAACAAGTAAAGGCATCTTTCATTAATCCTGTTCTTGCTCAGCAGGTCGAACAAACGCTCAAGGCTGTTGAGGCCCGAAAAGAGCAGGGCTTTGAGCCTGAGCGTATCTGGACGCTTGAACGTCAAGAAACTGGGACAACCTGTGTTGCTGAATGGATGGGGTTCTAATGGATAAGAAACAGTTTCAAACTCTGCGTTGGAATGTTGAAGCGGATATTCGTAATCATGTGAGCGATGAATCCTTAGTAATGAGCATCGCAAATGACGTGATGCGAACGGTATTGGCTGATTTTTCAAACCAAGCTATCGCTCGGCAGCGTAGTAAGCGTCAATTTCTAACCTTCAGGCGTAATCCTGAATCCATTGCGCCCAGTTGGGCATATCGTAAGCCCGGCACTGTTCCTGGCTTTCCAACACTTAGATAGGGCATTAAATGTCTAACGTTATCGTAGTCGAAGTAACTGGCAATCACCGTAGCGGTACTGCCGCAAAATCTGGAAAGCCATACTGCATGTTTGAGGCTTATGCTCACTTGCCAAATATTCCATACCCGCAGAAATGCACTTTTTACGCTGAGACTCCACAACAGGTCCCTCAGCCTGGAAAGTATGAGTGTGATGTTATCGCACAAGTTCGTGACGACCGCCTCATTTTTGAAGTCGATCCTCGTCAAGGGCGTCGCGTCAGCTCTGGTGCTGCTGTTTCTTCGACAACTCACAAGCCTGCGTAATGTCCGGCACTCTTTTCTGTCCATCTGAAATTTCTACCGATGGCGGTGTGCCGGTTTGTTCTTCTACTTGGGAGGCATTGCCGTATACGCCTCCCTTTGATCCGTCTCAGCTTGATCCGACAGTTTTGGCTCAAGCATTTGGGGCCGGGTTCACTCTAGTCGCCTCTTTTATGGTTATGTCTATGGGAATCCGGGCGTTTTTAAATTTCATCAAGCAATCTTGAGGATTCACCCATGTTCAAAAAGTCCGTTGCTGTTGCTGTTTCCGCTGTTGCTGTTGTTGTCGCTGCTCCGTCCGCCTTCGCCCTTGAAGGTGCTCCTGCCTGGGATTACACCGGCCTGACGTCCTCGATCGACTTCAGCACCATTTCCGTTGGTGTTCTGGCCGTCGCTGGCATCCTCGCTGGTGTTTATGCCGGTATCAAAGGCGCCAAAATCGTGTTGGGCTTCCTGCGCGGTTGATAAACGCTGTTTCGAAAGAAAAGGGCTCTTAATGAGTCCTTTTTTATGGGAGGAGTTATTTATGGACCAGCTTTATATATTCGCATTTTTTGTTATTGGTTCGTCTTGCGCTTATGCCGTTTTTTGGGGCTGGTAATGAAAACATTATTTGCGTTTATTCTTTGCGTTTTTTCAGCAAATTCATTTGCTGCTTATTACTATCGCGCCCCTTCCGACACTACAAACTACTCAAGTTCTACTCTTGCCTGCGAAGCTTATTTGAGTGTCTACCAACCGACCATTCAGAAACAATTTACTCGTTGGGCGAACTCCGATGGCACCGATCCGAATACGACCGGTGCTGGATACTGCTATTACCAAAGTAAGAAAGCCGATGGCACGCTTGGCACAGAAACTCGTGCTAGTTCTCCTGTGCGTAGGTACGGTGAGGCAACCGCATGTACTGTGACTACTGCTCCTGCGGCTATTGTCAGTCGTGGGGCTTATGGTCCTGTTATCCAGAGCGAGAACGGCGAGAAATATATTATGACTTCGTCTCCGGCGTCGGTATGTTCTGGAACATGCCTTTATGAAAAGCCGGATACGAGCAATACCAAGGATTGTTACCTGGTAACTGGTGAAACTCAGACAGGATTTTGTAACTACGCTTTTACTCTTGTCACTGATGAAAATGGTGCTGGTACTCAGTGTTCCATCAGCACGACTGTTGCTTATGAAACGGGCGATCCATTCAACGCTACAGAGCCTGACCCTTGCGTTGCTGACCCTACTGCGGAGGGCTGCTCGGGTGATGGTTCGGGCACTGGTGACGGCGGTACAGGTGATGGTTCAGGCACTGGTGACGGCGGTACAGGTGACGGCGGTACAGGTGACGGTTCAGGCACTGGTGACGGCGGTACGGGTGATGGTTCAGGCACTGGTGACGGCGGTACGGGTGATGGTTCGGGCACTGGTGACGGCTCTGGTACTGGGGATGGCGGTACAGGATCGGGTGGTGATGGTGGTGCTACTCCTGGTGAATCTGGTTTTACTTCACCTGGTGCTTTAAATCTTCCGGTGGATAGCGCGCAAAGAGAACTCGAAGCCAAACAGAAGTTTTCTGATTTAAAACAGGAAATTGATAATACTCAGACGTTCCGCTCTCTCAGCACTGCGTTTTCCGGTTCAAACCCTCATGAGTCTGCGGCTTGTCCGGTAGGTTCTGTAAACTTATTTGGTCAGAGTATTATTTTCGATTCACATTGTGATTTATTCGCAAGTATCAAACCCATATTGTCCGCTGTTTTTCTGGCGTTATGGTCTTTGCTTGCAGTGCGAATCGTCCTTTCTGCGTGAGTAATACAAATGAATATGCTTACTGATTTTGCGGGCTGGCTAAAAAGTATTATTGAACAGATTGTTCAATTTGTTATTGATATGTTGTTCACAGTAATGGGCTGGATTTGGACCGGTTTTGTCGCGCTGCTGGACACTTTGGGACTTACTGAACAAATCGACAACGCTGGTCACGCTTTTGATGCCATACCTGACGGGGTTTGGTTTTTCATGAATATGTTTGAAATGCACCTTGGGCTTGGTCTTGTCATGGCGGCTTATGGAATACGCTTTTTCATTCGTAGACTTCCGGTGGTGGGCTGATGGCTATTCATGCTTATGTCGGTAAACCTGGGCACGGCAAAAGCTACGGTGTTGTTGAGCACGTTGTAATTCCTTCGTTGAAACAAGATAGGCATGTCGTTACCAATATTCCTCTTGCAATTGATGACCTGCTTGCCACCTATGGCGGCAAGGTTACTCAACTGCCAAGTGATTGGTATGAGCTCAATGACTTATCTGAGATCATTCCTTCTGGTTGCGTTGCCATCATCGACGAATGCTGGAGGCGCTGGCCAGCAGGCCAGAACACCAATCATGCAAACTTCATTGATAAGGCACTGCTTGCTGAACACCGTCATCGTGTCGATGAAAAGAACAACTCTATGCGTGTTGTCCTGGTCACGCAGGACCTTGCACAAATTTCCTCTTGGGTTCGTCTTTTGATTGAGACCACCTATCGTATTAGAAAACTCAGCAAGAAAGCGTTTAAGGTTGATATCTACAACGGCGCTGTTACGGGTGATGCTCCTTCTAAGTCCAAACTTGTCAGGACCACGGCGGGCACTTTTAAGCCTTCTGTTTACTTGTTTTATAAGTCAGCTACTCAATCGAGCTCGGGAGCCGTCGGTGATGAGTCTTCGGCAGATGGGCGTTCAAGTATTCTGCGTTCCTTTGGTTTGTGGGCTGCCCTATGCTGTTTTGTCGTTTGTATTGTCTTCGGTGTTTATTTTGTCAAAAGGTTTTTTACTACTGATCAACCTGGTGTAAAGCATCCGCCCCCTGTTTCTACGCCAAAGCAACCCCGCGCACCTGCTGAACCTCCAATTTCAACTACGTGGCGGCTTGTTGGTTTTGTGCATCCTTCAAAGCCCGATCCATCTTCAACGGTGGTGTCTGAGGCTCTTGCCCTAGTAGCTGATAATAATGGGAATACTCGGTACATTTCCTTCTCTCATTGCCGATATTTTCCAGATTTTACCGAGGCTTATTGTTTAGTTGACGGTTTCAAGATCACTAATTGGTCATTAAAAAAATCCAACCCAATTACAGGTGGGTTAATTGGGGGTGGTCTTTAGCGTAGCGCTAAGACCGCGCCCAATTAATCAACCCGCCATCTGGAACTCATGCCGTGAATACTTTTAAGACTATGCGTCGTTTTTACGCTGCGTTATTCCTTTTGTTCGTTGCTTCCTTTTCCCAGGCGGAAGCTGTTCCTCAACAACTGACTTTTGATTTCCAGACAATTCAAGTCTCATCCGCTTTACAGCTTTTGGCTGATTATCGGGGCTTGAATCTCGTGCTAGACGAAAATGTTCGTGGTTCACTTTCTATGCGCATGAAGGATGTGACCTGGGAGGAAGCCATCGAGTATGTAACATCGGCAAAGGGTCTTTTATATACGGTTGAAGGGAAATTTCTTCGCGTCAGTGCTTATCCACGCCCAGGTGATTCATATTCGGCAAATTCTTATGCTGTGGGTCAAGATCAACAAATTCAAAGTAGTCCTTCCTTTGGTGTCAGCTCTTTTGATGTTTCGATTTTCAAGGTGCATAACATTTTGGCGTCCGATGCAATAAAAGCATTCCCTCTTGATGCCGGAGAGACTTTGAGTTTTGAGGACGGCTCTTCGATCATCGTTGCCAGGATGAGCAAACCGCGTTTGGACCAGCTAAAAACGCTGATTGCCGCTGTTGATTACTCCAGAAAGCAAGTGATGATTCAGGCTCGTATCGTCGAGGTTGACCGCTCGTATTCCAAGAATTTGGGCGTTCAATGGGGTGGCACTATTGGCAGCGGGGCTGGGACTGTTTCAGGCTCTGTGCCACTTGGCTTTGCTTCTGGGGCCATAGGTGCCGTTGGTATTGTCTCAAGCGCTTTGACGCTTGATGCCAGGCTTTCAGCTATGGAACAGGAGGGTAGGGGTAAGGTGATTTCCAGTCCTCGTGTTTATACCTCCGACCGTCATCAAGCCAAGATCGTCAAAGGTTCCCAGGTTCCTTATCAGCAATCAGCCGGTGAAGGATCAACGTCTACGTCTTTTAAGGAAGCTGCATTGTCGCTCGATGTGACGCCGATCGTTAACGGTAAAGGTGTGCTGCTCGATGTCATCCTTTCAAAAGATGAGCCTGATTATTCCAACGCCCTGAATGGCGTGCCGCCGATCAACACGACCTCGCTGACTTCCCGGGTTTTTTCGCCGTTCGGCCAGACCATTGCTTTGGGTGGTGTCTATTCGGATCTGGATACAACCGTCGTTAGAAGCGTGCCATTCTTGGGTAAGATTCCTGGCTTCAAGTGGTTATTTACCAGCAGCTCGACGGTATCAACCAGCACAGAGCTCGTTCTTTTTCTGACACCTATTCTGGTCGAACCAATATAACTAAACTAAATGGTTATTTAGTTTAGTTATAACCAATTTCGTTGTATTTCCCTACGAATTGCTCACCAGAAGTAGCGCAAATCACATGTGCTAGAATATGTCAATCCCCGGCGCTATTTAAATGCGACGCGGATGCATATTATCAATTGAGGAATATTTAATGGTAAATCAGCAAGCCGAAAAATTTGATGCCGCTGTGTTCAACATCTTTGACCATCTTCTAAAGTCCTTTCCGGAGCCTTTAAATATACAGGCTGATTCAGCTGGATATACGGTCGTGAGCAAATCAGTTGCAGATGAAAATTGGGGGGCAGGCACTGGGATTGACTTAAGTTCTGACGAGAAGCATTTCATGGCATGCGTCCGATGGCTCGAGCAAGAGGGTCACATTCGGTACTCAGGGGCAGGTTTCAATGGCTTTGATGGTGCAGTGCTCACTAGAAGAGCCATCGACTTGCTGGGTGTGAAGCTTCGATCTCTTGATTCAGAAGCGTATCGTGATTGATCGAAGCTAGATTTGAGCGTTTTCGGGGGCCTTTAGCACATCGAAAGGCGCGTCTCTTGGCCCCCAGGCTTTTATCCGTAGGTTCGCATAATTGATCCTACGAACGAACTGGCGTCAGGGTTATTGTGCCGTCAGGTTGTTTTTCCATGTCCAGCTTGTCACCGCTGGTCAACCCGATAGCCGCCAGAAGATCGTCAGGCAAAGGTACGATCAGGTCGCCAGTTCCATCGGCTGCTTTTTGGCAGGTGACAATCCAGCGGTTATTTTCAGAGCTAGGTGTTGGGTTCATATTTTCCCCAGGTGATCAAATAACACGGTCGATTCATGATTATGGTTCCTGCGGAATCGTCATGCTCGTGATGGTGTTTTTTCGCATGCGAGAAATTCGGCCTGGCCAGCCTGATCACCTGGTGAAAAGCATCGAGCAGAGCCCCACAAGGAGAATCCATAGGTTCGCATAATTCGACGTACGTTATGTTAGCGAAGCCGTCCTGTAGGACGAATCAGGCGCCGGGAAAATCGCGCAGCCCCGGCGGCTGATTTACACATAGCGTGCATTATGCGAGGCACTGTACTCGATG